>WNFV01001638.1_pt1 | contig 42337 bp, 38 predicted proteins | sample 5400101 | NCBI WGS metagenome assembly WNFV01 (sample SAMN13153361, study PRJNA577476) | soil metagenome | isolation source: 115 cm soil or saprolite under grassland replicate 1 | place: USA:California | collected 2016-06-15 | reverse complement strand
ACCAGCCGTGACTCGCGCCGAGGCGCCGGGCCAGCAGGTAGGTGAGCAGCAACGCGCCGGCGAGGCACGCCAGGGTGATGGCGTGGTAGGTGGCCCGCCCACTTCCGAGCAGGTGGGTGAGCCACGGCACCAGCACCCTCGAGCTGTGCGGCCGGATCACCGGCTCGCCGGGGTCGGCGGCCATCCGCAGGTAGTTGGCGGCGTCGCAGCACAACGCGCCGCCCGCGAGCGGGCTGACCAGGCGCCAGAACCCGGTCAGCGCGACCGCCAGGCCGGCCGCAACGGCGGCCTGCACGCGGGTGGCCGGCATCGCCGTGCCGGCTGGACCGCTCCTGGCGTCCCCTTCCGCCGCGCTCGGGGCGGCCTCCGAGCCCGCCCGTCCCGGCGTCCGGCCTCCGTCCCGGCGTGAGGCCGCTGGCCCTTCGTCCTGGTCGGTGCGCTCGCTCGGCACGATCCCGGATTCCGCTCCTTCGTCCACGTCCGCCCGTCGTTCGCCAGGCGGCTCGTATCTTGCCACCGCTCGCCGCTGCGGCCGCACGGCGGATCGCTTCCCGCCGGTCGCGGGCTCAACTTCGCGCTGGAAGCTCCGAATGGGGCAGGAGGGCCGAGACCTCGATCCGAGGGAGCCTGATGCGGATCTCCTGGGTGAGCGTGGCGCTGGCGCTGCTGGTGGTCGCCGTGTGAGCGGCTGGCCGCCTCGGCCGACGCGGAGCAGGGCCGCCTCGACGCGCTGGTCGTCGCGGCGACCGACCGGGAGCAGCAGCTCGACCAGGCCGAGCAGGGCCTGGCCGAGGCCGGGGCCGGCTACCGCGAGCAGGTCCGCGACCTCTACGCGCAGGGGCCGCTCGCACCTTTCGAGCTGCTGCTCGCGGCTGGCGACCCGGCGGCGCTGGCGCTGGCCACGCGGGTCGCGGCCGCCTCGATCCAGGAGCGGCGCGGCGCGCTCGACGACGCCCAGGAGGCCCGGGACCGGGTCGACCTGGCGCTGGCCGAGCTGCGCCACGGTCAGGAGGGCGTGCACGCCTCGACGCGGCGGCTGGACGCCCGCCGCGCCGCCCTCGCGGCCGAGCTGGCCGCGGTGCGGGCGTTGCTCGACCAGGCCGACGCGCAGGTCAGGCGGTCGCTCGAGGCAGAGCGGGCACGCCGCCTCGCGGCCCACCGCGCCGCCGTCGAGGCCGCCGACCGGGGACGGCCGGCGGGTCGTGGCGGGCGCTGCGACCTGTCCCGGACCTCGCCGGCCGAGTGGTTCATCATCGCCCACGAGTCGGGCGGCGACCCGACCGCGGCGAACCCCTCCTCCACCGCCTTCGGCCTCGGGCAGCTTCTGCTCGACATGCGCCTGCGCTACCTCGGCGTCGACTACGCCACGATCGACTGCGGCAGGCAGCTCGCCGCCTTCCGCGCCTACGTACGCGACCGCTACGGCACGGCGGAGCGGGCGATGGCCTTCTGGATCGCCCACCACTGGTACTGACGATTGCCCCGCAGGGAGGGCGGTTGCGGCTGTGGCGGGCGACTTGCTGCTGTGGTGCCAGCCCCACCGACTGCCCCGCAGGGAGGGCGGTTGCGGCTGTGGCGGGCGACTTGCTGCTGTGGTGCCGGCCCCACCGACTGCCCCGCAGGGAGGGCGATCGCGGCTGTGGCGGGCGGCTCGCTCGCCGGTGGGCCCACCACCGCGTTCGGAGCCTGGTGCCGTAAGCTCGGCGCTCGGTCGTGCGCCGGCACCGGTCGGCGGCCTGGCGGAGGCGGGGCGGGCAGGAGGGACGTGGACGTGGACCAGGGCCCGCTCCGCATGCTCTGGTTCATGTTGCCTGACCAGCGGCCCTGGCGGGAGCTGCACTGGCTGTCCCTGATGCCGCGGGCGGCCGTGACGGCCGTCGGGAATCCCCGGCCGCCCGAGACGGTGGACTTCGCCGAGCGTGCCTACTTCCGGCCGACCAGGCGCTTCGTGGAGGCCGGGGCGCTGGCGTGGCTGCGCGGCCTCGACGAGCTGTCCGGGCCGCAGGTGGACGGGCACGACTGGGTCGCCTCGCTGGAGCTCTGCTCCCTGGTGACCGGCCAGGCCAGCGCGTTCGCCCGCCGCCGCGCCCGCCGCCAGGCCGTACTGGTGTGGGCCAACGACCCCGACATCCCGCTGTACCGGCTACCGCCGTACCGCCAGGCGATGCGCCGTGCCCGCGGAGCCGACCTGTTCCTCTGCTTCGTGGAGGCGGCCCGCGACCACTGCCTCGCGCTCGGCCTGCCGCCGGAGCGCTGCCCGGTGGTCCTGCCAGGGATCGACACCGAGCTGTTCCATCCTCCGGCGGCTCCGGTCGCCGGGCCGGTGGCGATCTTCGTCTCCCCGCTCGCCCCGAACAAGGGCATCGACCGGGTGCTCGAGGCGTTCCGGCTCGTCCGGGTGCGCCTCCCAGAGGCCGAGCTGCGCGTGGTCGGCCGCGGCCCACTGGAGGACCTGGTGCGGCGCGAGGCCGCCCGGCCCGGCTCCGGCGTGACCTACCTGGGCGCCACCAGCCGCGAGGGAGTCGCCGACGAGCTGCGCCGGGCGGCGGTGTTCGTCACCGCCCCGCGCGCCACCCGGGTCTGGAACGAGCAGTTCGGCCTGGCCTATGTGGAGGCCATGGCGAGCGGCCTGGCGGTGGTGACCACCGCGTGCGGCTCCAACCACGAGGCGGTGCGGCCGCCGAACGAGCGCGTCGCCGACGACCCCGAGGCGCTGGCCGAGGCGCTGCTGGGATTCCTGGGCGACCCGGCCAGGCGCGCCAGGGTGGGCGAGGAGAACCGGCGCGCCGCCGTCGAGCACCACGAGCTGCGCCGCCAGTGCGCCCGCATGGGCGCGGCGTTCCGCGCCGCCGCGGGCTGAGCGGCTACGGCCGGCGTCTGGATGCCGCGGCGCCGGCGAGCCAGGCGGCGACCTCGCAGGTCCGCAGCACCAGCAGACCGGCGGCGTGGCCGGGGTCGGCGGCGAGCAGGCGGCGGTGGCGCCACATCGCCCGCAGGGTGGCGCCGGCCTGGCCGGAGACCGCGCCGGGGTGGGCGCGCCGGTAGACGGGGACGGTCCTGCCGTAGTAGAAGCGCTTGCGCATCACGCCGGCCAGGCCGATCCGTCCCTCGTGGTGCACGATGCGGGTGTCAGCCCAGGCCAGGCCGACGCCGTCGGCGAGCATGCGGTTGCGCAGCGCGGCGTCCTCGGGCCCGGTCAGCCGCTGGTCGAAGCCGCCGACCTGGCGCAGGTAGGAGATGCGGACCAGCCTGGGTGCCTCGATCAGCGGCTCGCCCACATAGCAGCGCCGCTCCAGCGCCCGGCAGCGGGTCCAGTACCCGGGGCCGGCGCTGACCTCCGGGACGAACACGGCGGTGGCGTCGTCCCGGCGGGCCGCTTCGAGCGAGCGCTCCACGGTGTCGGGCGCGAGCTCCATGTCGGCGTCCACCCACAGCACCCACGCACCGGAGGCGCGGGCGATGCCGGCGTTGCGCTGCGCGCTGCGCTCCGGTCCCGCCTCCACCACCACGTCGGCCAGGCGCTCCGCCACCTCCCTGGTCCCGTCCGAGCTGGCGTTGTCGACCACGATCAGCTCGACCGCCGGCCAGCTCTGCGCCCGCACCGACTCGAGGCAGGTCGCGATCGTCCGCCCCGAGTTCCGCGTCGGCACCACCACGGACACGAGCGCCGGGTCCCGCCCAGCCGCCTCGGCCGCCTGGGGCACCGCTTCGGGCTGGGCCCGTGCCTGGCCGGCCGCGCCACGCGACCACACCTTCCTACCTTCCGGGCTCACCGGTCGCGCCCCGGCGCCGCCGGTCCACCTTCCCGTGTGGGCGGCGCGGGCTGTCCGGCCGGCCCGTCGCCCTCGGGCTGCGCCCCGGTCGGTGGCCCAGGGGAAGCGCGCTCGGGTGGGTCTCCGGCGCCCTCCTTGGCGGCTGGCTCGGCGGGGCCGGCCTGCGCCTCCGGTCCGCGTCCCGGCGTGGCTCCCGCCGGCGGGTCGGGCTCGGGGTCGCGGCGCACAGGGTCGAAGATCGATCGCCTCCCGGCTGGCGGGCGCCGGGCCTCGCCCGGTGCCCGCTCGGTGGCGGCCGGGTGCCCGGTGTCGGCGGGTTGGCGGCCGGCGGCCGCATCCCCGGTGGATTGGCGCGCGGGGTCCCAGAGGGGCGGATGGGTCGCGGTGGTCGGCGCCGTGCCGGTCTCCGCGGCTGGGGGGTCGGCGCCGGCGGGAGCGGAGGGTGCGGTGGTCTCGCCGGGCGGCTGCTCGCGGCCTCCGGCCCCGGGGGCGTCCCCGCCGCCCCGGCGGCCGGGTGCCCACAGTGGTGGGTGGGTCGCGCTGGGGAGCGCCGGGGTGGGGGGTTGCAGCTCCCGGGCGCCGTTGCCCGTGTCGGCGGCGCCGGCGGGAGCTGGCAGCTCCCTGGCGGGCGGAGGTGGCAGTGGCGCCAGCAGGTCGTCGGCGCCGGGTGGCGGAGGGCCGTTGCCCGGACCGGAGGGTCGGGGGGCGGGGCGGACGTCCCGCAGGATGCCGAGGACGAGCAGGGCCAGGGCCGTGCCCGCGAGGTAGTGGGCGACCAGGTTGCCGCCGGCGAACAACGGGCTCACGGTCGTCGCTGTGGGCAGGCCCCGGAGGAGCACCGCGAGCGGCAGCAGGCAGAAGCCCAGCAGCGCGGCCCGGAGCAGCAGGGCCGGGGACGGCGTCCAGAACTGGTCCCAGAGGGCGACGGCGAGGCCGACGAGCAGGCCGACCCGGCCGCCGAGGAACCACAGCAGCAGCACCAGGCCGGCGCGGGTGGCGAGCCGGCCTGTCATGGCCGCCTCGGCCGCAGTGCGAGCCCCACCGCGAGCGCGAGCGCCAGCAGGGACGCGACCAGTGACGCCGTCGCCCACCGCTGCGGGGTGAACCTCATGGTGATGACGTGCGCGCCGGCGTTGGGGATGCGCCAGCCGGTGGAGTATCCGTCGACCAGCACCGGCGGGCCCAGCGGCCGCCCGTCCATGGTGGCCCGCCAGCGCTCGTCGAAGCCCTGCCCGAGCACCAGGTAGTAGGGCCCGCGGGCGGCCTCGGTGGCGACCGTGACCGAGGTCGGGGAGGAGGCGACCACGTTCACCCGTGGCGAGGTCGGCTGCCGCTGGGCGAGCCGCAGCTTGCGCCCGTCCGCGCCGGTGGTCGACTCCAGGTGCAGCAGGTCGAGCAGCCAGCCGGGCTCGGCCTCCAGCCGGTGCGGACCGGCGCCGAGGCGCAACGGCTCGTCGGGGCAGGGCTCGAAGAACACCGGGGACCCGCTGGTCAGGGCGGTGAGGCCGACGGCGGGGGCGACCCGCACCGGCGCGCCGTCGAGCTTGGCGACCTCGATGCAGCCCTTGACCTTGGCCGTGTCCGCGTCGGAGGCGTCCTTCAGGCGGATCCCGCCGACCTGGAACTCGCTGATCCTGATGCCGCCGCCGAGCCCGGCCACCTCGTCGATGGTCAGCCGGACCTTGTGGGCGGTGCGCTTGGGGAAGTCGATCCGGGTCGGGTTGCCGAGGACCACCCGCTTGATCGGCTGGTCGTCGATGGCCAGCTCGGCCCGGACGGCCTTGTCGAGGGCCTGCTTGTTGCTGAGCGCCTTGGGGATGTCCTGGCGGACGATCACGTGGTCGAGCTTGCGGGCGGGGAACGAGACCTCGATCCACTCCCCCTCGCCGCGGGTGGCGGGGATCCAGGCGGTGTCGCGGTTGCCGTCGAACGCGCGCGAGGCCCGGACCGTCGGCGAGTCGAACGCCCGCGACGAGGAGCTGGCGGTGGCGGAGGTGGACGCGCCGGCGATGCGGTCGATCACCGGCTCGGGCAGGCCTCTGCCGGCCGCGACCCGGCCCGACGCCCGGAAGGTGCGCGCGTCAGGCAGCCAGAAGCTGCGCGAGAGCTGGCTCTCCTCGTCGTCGTCGGTGCGCCCCGGGTCGCCGGCCACCCTGCTGAGCAGCACGTCGATCGGGGTGGTCGCGAGCCGTTCGCGGGCCCGCTCGTCGAACGACTCGACCACCTGGCGGAAGCGCTCGGGAAGGCGGACGCGGTCAGAGACCTTCACGCCGCTGACGCCGATCTCGGAGAAGCCGACCGCGTTGAGGCCCCCGCTGCCGCGGACGCCGGTGATCTCCACGGTCATGCCCAGGGCGTCGGCCGGGGGCAGCGGGATGGTGACCTCGGGCCGGTCCGGGATGTCGACGTCGGTCGTGCGGCCGTCGAGCTTGATCCGGACCGAGCTGATCCGCACCGGGTCGAACCGCAGCGGCTGCAGCTTCACCTCGGAGACCCGTACCCGCCGGCCGAACTCGATCGTGATCGACTGGCCGACGGCGGTGCCGAGCGCGCCGGTGACCCAGGCGGTGCGCGGGTCGCCGTCGAAGGCGTAGGACGGCTTGCCCGAGGGCAGCAGGCCGAACACCGCGCCCGAGCTGGTCGCGCGGACCGCCCGGGCGCCCTCCAGCTCGGTGACGCTCTGCTCCGACGGCGCGTCGAACAAGTTGAGCGAGTTGCCCTGCTTGGGGATCGGGTCGTCGGCCAGCAGGGTGGGCGAGAACGACTGGCCGGTCCGGTGGATCTCCCAGATGCGCCGCCGCGCCGTGTCGGTGAGCACCACGCGGGCGCCGTCGTCCAGGGCGACGGCGGCGTCGGCCGGCGTGGACGAGCCGAGCAGGCGCACGGCCGGCTGGCCGTTGAGCAGGCCCTGGCCGGCAAGCCCTGGCAGGGCGAAGTTGTCCCCGTCGACCAGCAGCGTGCCGGCGGCCGGCTCGGTGTGCAGGATGGGACCGGCGCCGCTGACGCTGAAGCGCTCGAGGGGCGAGAGGCTGGCGTCGCCGGGCCCGGCATCCTGGCCGGCGACGGTGTACTGCCCCGGCCGGCCGTAGGCCGCGCCCTGGCGGAGCCCCGGGTCGCGGCGGAGCGTCCCTTCCAGCGCCGCCGGGCGCGGGCCGTCGATCGCCTCCCAGCGGGTGTCGTAGCGCGCCAGCACGTCGCTGGCGCCGAGGTAGCGGGCCATGGCGCTGATGGTCCCGGCCTCGGGCGCGCGGTTGCCCAGCGCCGTGTCCAGCGCGGCCATGAAGTTGCCCTGGGCGGTCGAGCCGTTGGGCACGGTGACGCGCACGGCCGACGGCCTGCTCAGCAGCGACTCGTTGAGGTCGTCGGGGCCGGACAGCCCCCAGCGGTAGTCGGCCAGGACCTCGCCGGGGACCATCAGGACGCGGCTCGACGCCGGCCCGGCGTTCAGCTCGCGCGCGGCCTGGGACCAGTAGGCGGGGATCCGGAAGCGGTTGATGTTCAGCCCGCCGGTCCAGGCCGGCAGCACGGCGAGGGCGACCACGACCACGCCGCCGACCACGGCGGTCGCGCGCAGCGACTGGCGCAGCCCGGGTCTGGTGGCCAGCTCGGCGGCGCCGAACGCGACCAGCAGGGTGATGCCGAGCGCGGCGAGGGCGCCGACCTTGTTGGTGGTGCGGAAGGCGATCGCGCCGGGGACCTGGTCGAAGGCCCCCTCCAGCAGGCGCCCGAACGGCGAGGAGGCGCCGGCGGGGAACAGCCCGACCATCACCGGCACGGCCACCGCGAGCAGGTAGGCGGCCAGCACCCGGGCGCGCGAGCGGCTGAACAGGGCGGCTCCGGCGGCCGCGGCCGGGATCAGGAAGGTCGAGACCACCACCAGGGGATTGGTCAGGTAGCCGACCAGGCGCGGCATGAACGGCTGGGGGCCGGAGCGGCCGTACAGCGTCCACAGGCCGAGCAGGCGCACGGTCTCGGCGAACGAGGAAGGCCCGGCGATGTCGCGGGGCGCCTCGGTGGCGGCGGCGATGCTGCTCCCGGTGGCGCTGGCCAGCACCGCCGGGACCAGCCAGTAGAGCGAGACCAGCAGGGACAGCGCCAGGCAGCGTCCGGTGGCGGCGAGCAGCTGGCGCCACGGCAGGCCGTTCGCGTGCCGCTCGAACGCCAGCCAGCAGGGCACGGCGAGCAGCATGAGCAGGGCCACGATGCCGGCGTTCAGGCCGCTGGAGGCGAAGAAGGCGAGCGCGAACGCGGCCGGCCAGCGCCAGGAGCGCGGCTCCCGCACGCTGCGGCCGAGCGCGAGCAGCAGCCAGGGCAGCAGCGCGTACGGCAGCAGCACCGGGGTGCTCGCCCCGGCGACGACCACGTACGGGTTGACCACGTAGAGGACGGCCGCGGTGACCCGGCCGGCCGGATGCGCGCGCCCCGCCCCGCGCCCGCCCGCCACGCGCTGGTAGAGCAGGGCGGCGCCGACGCCGGCGACCAGCAGGAGCAGGGCGCGCCAGAGGCGGATGAGCAGCCACGGCGGCACGCCGAGCGAGTGGACGACGAGCATGACCAGGGCGACCGGGGCGACCCCGGCGTCGAGGCTGGGCTGGCCGAGGTACGGGTCGGGCCGCCAGGTCGAGAGCGCTGCCCGCAGCGTCCGGGCAGGGGCCAGGTAGAGGTGGGGCTTGGTGTCCGGGGCGATCAGGCCGCGGTCGATCAGCAGCAGCGCGCCGAGCACCAGCACGCCGAGCACGACGTAGGCGACGGGCTCGGCCCGGACGTCGCGCAGGCGCCGCCAGCCGCGCGCCGGCGTGGCCGAGGAGACGGCGGGCAGGGCGAGCCGGGTCTGCTCCTTCATCGCGACTCCCCCTCCACGACGGGAGCGGCCTCCGCCGGCGGAGCGGCGCCGTCCCGCCCGCGCTCCAGCAGCCAGCCGCCGGCCAGCACGGCGGCCGCGACCGTCAGCGCCACGGCGACGATCTCGGCGACGGAGCCGTGCAGCACGGTCGAGACCACGGCCACCTCGACGGCGACCGCCACGAGCAGCAGCCAGGTGAGGCGCGCGTCGGCGCTGGCGATGCCGGAGAACAGCACCAGCTGGACCAGGGCGAGGCAGGTGCCGAGCGCGGCGAACAGCGGCAGCGTCGGGCCGACGGCCAGGTAGGACTGGCCGAATGGCACGCCGGCGGCCAGGTGCGGGGCGGCCGCCGCGGCCACGACCAGCAGCGCTCCGAACGCGGCCACGCAGGCCGCCGAGCGGGCCAGCAGGCGGCCCCGGTCGCGGCTGGTGACCATCCTCGGGAACACGATCAGGACCACGAACTGCGGCGCCCAGTAGGCGATCTTGGCCACCACGGCGCCGGCCGCGTAGAGCCCGGAGGCGGCCGCGCCGAGGTGGTGGCGGGCCAGCAGCACGTCCACGTTGGCCAGCACGAACACGCCCAGGATGCCGCTGGTCGCCGCGGCCACCTCCCGCCCGAGCCCGCCCGGCAGCAGCCGCGCCCAGTGGCGACCTGGCCGGACGGGCCGGCCCGCCGCGGGGCGCATCCAGGCGAGCGCGAGCAGCACGGCCACCAGCGGGCCGACCGCGACCGCCGCGATCGCGCCGTCCACCCCGGTGCCGAGGGCGACCAGGGCGATGCCCGCGGCGAGCTTGCCGGCGGCCGCGAGCAGCAGCACCACGGCCAGCGCGGCGAAGCGCTCCAGGCCCTGCAGCAGGCCCTGCACGGCGGCGAGCGCCGGCAGCGGCGCCACCGAGGCGGCCAGCCACAGCGCGGGGGCGGGCGAGCCGAGCCGCAGGTAAGCGTTGAGTAACGGGCTGGCGGCCGCGACCAGCAGGCCGAGGGCCAGGCCGGCGAGGGCGACGCTCGCCAGGGTGGCCGACCACAGCTCGGCGACGGCGCGCGGCTCGCGGGCGCGCAGGGCGGTGTGCCTGGCGACCACGACCTGCAGGCCGAGGCCCGGGACCGAGGCGATCAGGGCGAGCGCGAGCAGCGCGCCGAGTGCCCCGTAGCCGGCGGGGCCGAGCATCCGGGCCATCACGATGTTGTAGACGTAGTTGAGCCCGTTGCCCAGCGCCATCAGCGGCGCCACCAGGATGCCGGCGCGCAGCAGTGAGGCTGGGCGGGCGGAAGGCTCGAGGGAAGGCGACTGCATCGACGTGTCCAGCTTCGTGGTCGGCTCCGGGGCTCGTGGCGTCCTCGGCGGTATACGCCGAGTAACAGCATGCGCGATTAGTCTATGTGTTCTTGCAAACGATGTTTGTGTAGTGTTCAGCGCACGTTCAACGCGCTTGGGGGGAACTTCCAGCCTGGAGGATTCTGGTGGGCCGTCGAGTTGGCATCGCGCTCGTGTTCGTCGGGCTGTTCCTGCTGTTCTTCGCCCTGCTGGTGCGCTTCTACGCCTACCCCCGGCTGCAGAAGGCCCCGCTCGACCAGTACTCCCAGCCGGTCGCCGTCGGCGCGGGCACCTACTTCAACCGCGCGCAGCTCAAGGAGATCCCCAACGCCCAGCTCAAGAACGTCCGGGTGGTCCGGGGCGACGTCAAGGCCGGGTCGTCGAGCACGGCCGTGTGGGACAGCTTCATCTCCACGGTCGACCTGTCCGACGGCGGGGTGATCAGCGCCGAGCAGGAGCGGGCGGCCTTCGACCGGGTCGACGCGATGCCCAAGCACTGCTGCGGCGAGAACCCGCCTCACCAGGGCCTGATCTTCAAGTTCCCGTTCAACGTCGAGAAGAAGGACTACCCGTTCTGGGACCTTACCGCCAAGCAGGCCTTCCCGGCCCGGTTCCTGGGTGAGGAGAAGCTGAACGGCCTGGCGGTCTACAAGTTCGAGCAGCGCTTCGGCGGCATCAAGACCGACACGGTCCAGATCAGCGGCGAGATGGCCGGCGAGCCGGGACAGGCGACGGTGAACGCGAACGTCATCTACGGCAACGTCAAGACGCTCTGGGTCGAGCCCCGCACCGGCCAGATCATCAAGGGGTCCCAGGACGTCGACCAGGTGCTCCAGACCGACGCGGGCAAGCAGGTCCTGACCGTGGCCGACGTCACCCTGACCTACGACGACGCCACCGTGCGGCAGTTCGTCTCCGACGCCAAGGACAACGTCTCCCAGCTCAACCTGCTGAGCGTCACCCTGCCGGTCGGCGGGGCGGTCCTCGGCGCGCTGCTGGTGCTCGGCGGTCTGGTGGCGGCCTCCAGGCGGCCCGGCCGGCGGATCGCGTCGGCCCCGCCCCGCGAGAGCCGTGAGGCCGGAGCGATCTGACCGCCCGCACGCCACCGGGCCTGCCCGAGCAGGCCGCCGAGCCCGACGGGCAGGCGCACGGCAGGTCGAGCCGTCTCCCCGCCGCGGTGGTGGCGCTGGCCGCGCTGGTGATCCTCGCCCCCCTGCTCGTCCCCGGGTACGTGCTCAGCTACGACATGGTCTTCGTGCCGCGGCCGGCGCTGACCCGGGAGCTGCTCGGCCTGGGCACCTCGGTCGCCAGGGCGGTCCCGAGCGACCTGCTCGTCGCCCTGGGCGGACGCCTGCTCCCGGTCGACTGGGTGCAGAAGCTGGTGCTCCTCGCGACCCTCGCCGGCGCCGGCCTCGGCGCCGCCCGGCTCGCCCCCACCCGCCTGGCCGCCGGGCGCGCCGCCGCCGGCGTGCTCTACGTCTGGAACGCCTTCGTGTACGAGCGCCTGCTGATGGGGCACTGGGCGCTGCTGGTCTCCTACGCCGCCCTGCCCTGGGTGGTCACGACCGCCGCCGCCTGCCGGCGGCCCGGTCACGCGGGCGGCGCGCTGCGGCGGCTTGCCGCCGCCCTGGCCGTGGCCGCGCTCAGCCCACCAGGCGGGGTCATCGCCGCCGGCCTGGCGCTGCTGGTCGCCGGCTTCCCCGAGCGGCGGTCGAGGACGGCCCCAGCCGGGCGTGATCGCGCCACACGAACCCGATTGCTCCTGATCGCCGGCATGGCGACGGTGCTGAACGCGCCCTGGTGGGTGCCGAGCGTCCTGTACCCGGGGGGCGTGCCGGTGCGGCCGGTCGGCGTGGCGGCGTTCGCCTCCCGCCCGGACGGGCCGCTCGGGACCGTCGGCAGCCTGGCCAGCCTCGGCGGCATCTGGAACGCCGACGTGGTGCCGCCCGGCCGGGACTCGTTGCTGTGGCTGCCGGCGTTCGCGCTGGTGGTGGCGCTGGCGGTGGTCGGCTGGCGGCGCTGCTGGCTCGCCGGCGCGCGCCGGCCCCGCGCCGGCCCGCTCGACCTCGGCGCCGTCGCCGGCCTGCTGGCCGCGGCCGCGATCGGCTTCGTGCTCGCCGCCGCCGGGGCCGTGCCCGGCCTGCGCGACGGCGTGCAGCTCGTGGTGGAGCACGTGCCAGGTGGCGGCCTGCTGCGGGACGGGCAGAAGTTCGTCGCCCCGCTCGCGGTGGCGCTCGCGGCCGGCTTCGGCGCCGGGGTCGAGTGGCTCGCCGGCCTGCTGGCCACGCCGGCGCGGCGCAAGGTCGCGGCCGGCCTGCTGGCCGCCACCCCGCTGCTGCTGTTGCCGACGCTCGCCTGGGGCGCCTGGGGACGCCTCGGCGCGGCGCACTACCCGTCCTCGTGGGCCGAGGCCCGTGCGCTGGTCGCGGCCGACCGGGAGCCAGGCGCGCTGCTGGTGCTCCCCTGGCACCTGTACACGGCCTTCCCCTGGAACGGCGGCCGGGTGGTGCTGCAGCCCGCCCAGCGCTACTTCCCGCGCCGCGTGGTGACCAACGACGACCTCGAGCTGCGGGGCCTCACCGTGCCGGGCGAGGACCCCTTCTCGCCGCGCCTGGCGCCGCTGGTGCGCGGCAGCGGGCCGCTGACGCCGGCCCTGCCGGCCGCCGGGGTCCGCTGGGTGCTGCTGCAGAAGACCGGCGCGTGGTCCGCCTACCCGCCGCGCCTGGCAGGCGCCGAGCTGGTCCTCGACCGGCCCGACCTCGCCCTGTACCGCGGCCCGCCCGCACGGCCGCCGCGGCTGCCGACCGCTCCCGCCGCGCCGGTGCTCGCCGCCGACGCCGTCGCGCTCGCGCTGCTCGTCTGGATCGCGGCAGGTCCCGTGGACCGGCTCCGGCGACGGCTGATAGAGTCGCGAGGTCCCCAAGGAGGCATTCCCCGATGAGTGGCATCCCGGTGCGCATCTTCCTGGGCCTCGCCGTGGCCGCGCTGGTGCTCGCGGCCGTGGCCTCGGTCCTGCTGGTGACCAGCCAGTCCCCCAGCCCGGTCTCGCAGGACCTGATCGTCTACGGCAACCGCTGAGCGCCGGCCGACGGCCGCGCCGCGACACCCGTAACCACCGACGTTCCCTGGCCCCGCGCTGCCGCGACGGCGTCTTCCAGCACGGCGGCGAACGCGTCGGCGGTGGCCGGCCAGGTGAAGTGGGCGGCGCGGGCGCGCGCGGCGGCGCCGAGGCGCTCGCGCAGGCCCCGGTCGGTGATCACGCGCGTGAGCTGGCGTGCCAGCTCGTCGGCGTCGTCGGCGAGCAGGCCGGTGACCCCGTCGACGATCGCCTCGCCCAGGCCGCCGGCCGAGCGGAAGCCGACCGCCGGGGTGCCGTGCCCCGCCGCCTCCATCACCGCGAGCCCCCAGCCCTCCTTGAGGGAGGGCATGGCCAGCACCCACGAGCGGGCCAGCAGGGCGTGCTTGGTCGGCTCGTCGACGTAGCCGAGCAGGCGCACGGCACCGTCGAGGCCGAGCCTGGCTGCCGCCTGCCGCACCCGCGCCTCCCACCAGCCCTGCCCGGCGACGAGCACGCGCAGGTCGGGGGCTTGCTGACGGATCCGCGCGGCGGCCTCCAGGGCGAGCTCGACGCGCTTGTGGGGCACCAGCCGCCCGAGCACGCAGATCGACGGGTACGGCGACTTGGCGATCCCCCCCGGCGCCGCCGGAACGTCGGTGCCGTTGCGCACGATGCGGATCGACGCCGCCGCCACGCCGAGATCCACCAGCTCTCGGCGACTGGACTCCGACACGGTCACGTAGCGGCAGCGGCGGTACAGCCAGGGCGCCAGGCGCGACTCGATCCACCAGCCGAGCCGGGCCACGGGCGCCGGGAACAGCACCCGCCACTGCTCGCGGTGGACGTGGTGGCAGAGCACCACCACCGGCCGGCGGGCGTACAGGGCGGAGAAGAACGGCAGGCCGTTCTGCACGTCCACCACCACCTCGTGGGGCCCGAGGCGGCCGCCCAGGTACAGCAGGGCGGCCCACAGGTAGACGGTGAGGCGCGAGCCACGGCGCAGGATGCGGATGCCGTCGCGGCGCTCCTCACGCGCCGCGCCGTGCCAGCTCGCGCAGACCATGGTGACCGGCCGCCCCCGCGCGGCCAGGCCGGCGGCGATCCGCTCGACGTACTGCTCGGAGCCGCCGCCCTCGGGGTTGCGGGTGTCGCGCCAGTTGAGGATGACCACGCCGCCACGGCCCTTGCGGCCAACGGTGCCGTCGTCGGGGCTGTCGGGTGTGCGCCTTGCGGAGGGGGGGAAGCGCATCAGGCGGCGAACCTATCCCAATCTGCCCCGTATTCCATGTTCGTCCGGGGTCGTCGGGCATGGAAGTTACCGGATGGTTACTTAGCGGACCAGCCCATCCGGCCGAAACAAGGCGATTTTCTCCAAACGGTGGCGGCGGCAGCCGCGATCGCGAGCCTGTGCCCGGTTGACCCGGAGCGGCCGTCACGACCAGAGTTTCCGCAAATGGACCTCAACGAGCTGCAGCGCAACTGGGACGCGCTCGGGCGCGCCGACCCCCTCTGGGCGATCAAGTTCGACCCGGCCAAGAAGGGCAACCGCTGGGAGCTGGACGAGTTCTTCCGCACCGGCGAGCGCGAGGTGGCCGAGCTCGAGGCCTGGCTGGACGGGCTGGGCGTGACCCTGGACCGAGGACGCGCGCTGGACTTCGGCTGCGGCGTCGGCCGCCTCACCCAGGCCCTGGCCGCCCGCTTCGAGCAGGTCGACGGCGTCGACATCGCGCCGTCCATGATCGCGCTGGCCGAGCGGCTCGACCGCACCGGGGGCCGCTGCCGTTACCACCTCAACGCAGCCGCCGACCTGGCCATCTTCGGCGACGGGAGCTTCGACCTGGTCTGCTCGCTGCTGGTCCTGCAGCACGTCCAGGCCGACTACGCCCGCGCCTACCTGCGCGAGTTCCTGCGGGTGCTGCGCCCTGGCGGCGTGCTGCTGGTCGGCGTGCCGAGCCACCCGGCCGCCACCCCGCGCGGTCTCGCCTTCGCGCTGCTGCCCAACCGGCTGCTCAACCTGTACCGCCGCCGTCGCTACGGCTACCAGGGCGTGATGGAGCTGCACGGCCTGCGCCGCGCCGAGGTGGCCGAGCTGCTGCGGGCGGCCGGCGGCGAGGTGGTCGCGGTGGTCGAGGAGCCCGCGCTGGGCGCGGACTGGCACGCCTACCGCTACTGCGTGGTGAAGCGCCGACCGTCGCCGGCATAGCCCTTCCGGGCTGGCCTGAAATGACCGTTGCAGCCGCGGTGTCGCAAGCACTAGAAACGTGCTTGTCGACCGGCCGGTTCCGGTGGCGGGATCCTCGGGGGCCAAGGGGGGTCGGCGGCCCGTCGCACGCGTGCGCCCCCGGGGTCTCGGCCGGGCGTCCTGGTCTTCCCACGGCCGGGCGCCGCCAGAGGAACCGACCGGTCGTCCTCCCGTGCCCCGATGGTTGACGGGGTTGCCGCAACGGTGCCACCTTCGGAGCAGACAGCGGCATCCGCGCAGCACCGGACGGACTGCCAAGGGCTGACGGTACAGCCGGCCAGCCTCGACGCCGCCGCGCCGTCGCGGTGCCGCCCTGACGAAGGGAGCCCGGCATGCGTGAGGCCGTGATCGTCGATGCGGTTCGGACCCCGGTGGGGCGCCGCGGGGGTGGCTTCGCCAACCTGCACGCGGTGGACCTCGGCGCCGCCCCGCTGCGCGCACTGATCGACCGCACCGGCATCGACCCGCTCCGGGTCGACGACCTGATCTTCGGCTGCGTCTCGCAGGTGGGGGAGCAGTCCGTCAACGTCGCCCGCAGCGCCTGGCTGTCCGCCGGTCTGCCCGAGGAGGTGCCGGCCACCACCATCGACCGCCAGTGCGGCTCCTCCCAGCAGGCCGTCCACTTCGCCGCGCAGGGCGTCATGGCCGGCGTGTACGACCTGGTGGTGGCCGGCGGCGTCGAGAACATGACGCGGGTGCCGATGGGCTCCTCCATGACCGCCCCGGGCGCGCCGTTCGGGCCCACGGTCCACGCGCGCTACCAGGGACGGCTGGTGCCGCAGGGGATCTCGGCCGAGCTGATCGCCGAGAAGTGGGGCCTCACCCGCGCCGAGCAGGACGACTTCTCGCTGCGCTCGCACGAGCGCGCCGCCGCCGCCCAGGACGCCGGACGCCTCGACGCCCAGCTCGTCGCCGTCGAGGTGCCGGCCGTGGACGGGGCCACGACCACCTGGGTGCGGGCCGACGAGGGGGTGCGCCGCGACACCTCGGCCGAGAAGCTGGCCTCGCTGAAGCCCGCGTTCCGGCCCGACGGCATGGTCACCGCCGGCAACTCCAGCCAGATCTCCGACGGCGCCGCCGCCCTGCTGGTCGCCGGGCGCGACACCGCCGAGGCGCTCGGGCTGCGCCCGCGCGCCCGCTTCACCAGCTTCGCCCTTGCCGGCGTGGACCCGGTGATGATGCTCACCGGCCCCATCCCCGCCACCGAGAAGGCGCTCGCCAGGGCAGGCCTGAGGCTTGCCCAGCTGGACGTGATCGAGATCAACGAGGCCTTCGCCAGCGTGGTGCTCGCCTGGGGCCGCGAGGTCGACCCGGACTGGTCGAAGGTCAACCCCAACGGGGGCGCGATCGCCCTGGGTCACCCGCTGGGCGCCTCGGGCGCCCGCCTGATGACCGACCTGCTCGCCGAGCTGGAGCGCCGCAACGGGCGCTACGGCCTGCAGGTGATGTGCGAGGGTGGCGGCATGGCCAACGCGACCGTGATCGAGCGGCTCGACGGCTGAGGGACGGGCAGGCCGCATCAGGCGGTAGCATCGGCGCGAGATGTCCAGTCGCGGCAAGGTCCTGTTCGGGTTGCTCGCCCTCGGCGTGGCGGCACTGCTCGCGCTCGCCAGGCAGGGCGACGTGCTCATCGCCCTGCTGATCGGCCTGTTCGTGCTGGTCGCCGGCCGTGCGGTGTTCCGCGGCTACACGGTCACCAAGGGCCCCGTCGGCCCGCCGGAGGACGTGGTCGAGTCGGGCACGCTGCTGGTGTTCGCCTGCGAGGTCTGCGGCGAGCAGCTGGTGCTGCTGCGCAAGGGGACCGACGCGCCACCGCGGCACTGCGCCGAGAAGATGGTGCTGCGCCGCATCCCCACCCCCGAGCGGGGGCCCAACCCGAACTGACGGCTCCGCCGTCAGGTCTCGTCGGCGATCCGCTCGGCGCGCTCGCGCAGGGTGCGGTAGTCCTTCCTGGGGCCGTCGCCGGACGCCAGCTTGTCGGTGCTCGCGAAGCCCCAGCCCTCGTAGCGGACCGCAACCCGCGAGAAGCGGCGGCGCAGCTCGCCGCCGCAGGCCTGGCACGGTCCCGGGGCGTCGCTGCCCATCGGCTGGAGGTGCTCCTCGCTCGCGCCGCAGTCACCGCAGCGGTACTCGTAGACCGGCATCGACGTCCCTCCCTTCCGGGTCGCGGGTTGTCCACAGAGTTGTCCCCAGTTGGGGATGAATGACAGTCGTGTAGTTCGGCAGCTCAGCCCGGTGGCGCGCTCATGTCCAGCGGGTTGCCAACAGCAGGCCGGCAACCACCGGGGCGAAGCCGATGGCGAGGTTGATCGCGTTCAGGTCCGCCAGCGGCCCGGGCAGCCCACCCATGTAGTACAACAGGATGTAGATGAGACCGACGACCAGGCACACGACGATGGTGGGCCCGACCCAGGGCGGCGACGGCTTCGGCCTGGGTCGGGGCGGCGGCTGGTAGCGGCGCCGCTTGGAGCGAGATTTCGGCATCGTGACGGATCCCTTCCCTGGGTGGTTGCTGGGACGTGCGGGGCGGCACCCGGACGCCACGACCACGGACGATCGTATCGCCCCCGCGCGCCGCGTGCCCGGCCGCGCCGCCGCCGTGCTGCTCGCCCTGTGCCTGGTGGCCGGCCTCGCCGGCTGCACCTCCAAGGAGCCGGCCAAGGGCGGCGGGACCGGCGCCGCCGCGGCGCTCGGCGCCGAGCCGCTGGTCGAGCGGACCGACGAGCAGTTCACCGCCGACCTCGACAAGCTCGACGGCCGCGTGGTGGTGGTCAACTTCTGGGCGAGCTGGTGCGTCCCCTGCCGCACCGAGCTGCCGGCCTTCCAGCGGGTCAGCCGCGAGCTCGCCGACCGGCCGGTGACCTTCGTGGGCGTGGACGCCTCGGACCAGCGCGCCGCGGCAGCCGCGATGCTGCGCCGCAGCGGCGTCACCTACCCGACCGTGTACGACCGCAAGGGCATCTACGGGGGCATCGCCAGCCACTGGTCGGTGACCGCTCTGCCGCAGACCTGGTTCGTGGCCAAGGACGGCACGCGCTCGCTGCGGGTGCCGCGGAAGATGGGCGCGGACGAACTCCGGGCCGCGGTGAAGCGCCTGCTCAGCGACGCGTGAGCGGCTCGCCCGACGGGCCGCCGAGCGGAACCGGTCCCTGGATTCCGGGGTTGTTTCATGATAGGCAACGACTCTCAGGGCCGCTCCCCCCCTGCCGCGGCGTACCATATTGCGACCGCGACGGCCTGGCGGCCTGGAGGTGACGATGCGGAAGTTCCTTCGCGGCACGGGCTGGTCGCTGATCGGTCTCGGCTGCTTCGTCCTCTACTTCCTCGTGTACCAGCTGGTGGGGACGAACGCCTCGGCGGACAACGAGCAGAACAACCTCCGCAGGGAACTCGAGCAGAGCTGGAGCGCCCAGGCCGGCATCCCGGCCACCAACCGCCGGACCACCACCGGCAAGGCCATCCCGGTCGGCAAGGGCATCGCCTTGATCCAGATCCCCAAGATCAAGGTCGAGAAGGTGATCGTCCAAGGTGTCGGGCGCGCCGACCTGAAGAAGGGCCCCGGGCACGTGCCGAGCACGGTGATGCCGGGACAGCCTGGCACCTTCGGGATCTCCGGCCACCGGACCACCTACGGGGCGCCGTTCTTCCGGCTCAACGAGCTGGTCAAGGGCGACATCATCACCGTGATCAGCCGCACGTCGATCTACACCTACAGCGTCACCGCGACGAAGATCGTGCGCCCGACGGACACGTCGGTGCTGGACAACGTCCGCGGACGCGACGGCAAGGCCCGGCCCACCATCGTGCTGACCACCTGCCACCCGCGCTTCTCGGCAAGACAGCGCTACATCGTCTTCGGTGACCTGGTGGCGGAAGTTCCGAACAACGGTACAGTGGCGGCATGAGCGGCATGCCCGACGATTGGGGGGACGGGGGGCGAGCAGTCCGCCAGTCCGACGGTCGGCGTCCGCGCCGTTCGGACGGACGCCATGTCCGCGCACGCCGTCCCGAGGACGAGCAGTCGCCCGAGGCCAGCCTTCCCGTCTCCGACCTCGACGAGGACGACCCCAAGACCCTGGCCGAGGACGCGCAGTGGGCCGCCAAGCTGCGCCCGGGGCGGGCTCCGTCCGCCGCCGAGGCCGGCGCGGCGACCGGCGGCGGCGACCAGGCTCCCCCGGCCCCGTCCGGCGAGCCCTGGGCGGCCGCTCCGGCCGCCGCGGCTCCGAGCACCGGCGGCGACCCCTGGGAGAGCTCCCCCTCCGACGGCACCGGGGAGGTCTGGGGCTCGTCCCCGACCGTCGACGACGACACGCCGGATCCCTGGGCGATGCCCCCGTCGCCGGCCAGCACGACCGGCGATGACCTCTGGGGCGCGTCCCCGGCCGCCGGCGCCTCGACCGGCGACTGGACGGCCTCGAACAGCGCCGTCGAGCCCCAGCGGTCCACCTTCGACTGGGGCCTCGGCGAGCCGCCGGCCCCAGCCCCGCCACCCGTCGACAGCGGAACCGGCAGCTGGGCCGGCGGAGCCGGCACCAGTCCCACGTGGCAGCCGGACGCGGGCGCCTGGTCGCCGGAGCCGTCCCCGCGCCCGTCCTGGGAGACCGAGCCCCCCGCCGCGCCGTCGGCCGGCCAGCCGTTCCCGGCCGCCCCGGAGCCGCCCTCCGCCAGGCCGTGGGAGGCCCCGTCTCCGCTCCCGCCCGAGCCGGCTGCCCCCATCACCGACCCGTCCGCCTCCACCGGCAGCGACTTCGGCGAGCTCTTCGCCGAGCTGGCGCGCGACCGCCAGGCCGCGCCGCCGCCCACGCCCACCCCGGCCGCCGACGATGCGTCGCCGCGGCGCGACGACCAGGCGGTGGTGCAGGCTGCCCACGCGGAGGCCCGCCGGCTGATCGAAGAGGCGACCGGGCAGTGGCTCTGGGACGACGACAAGCACCCGGCGGCCGACGAGATCGCCGCGCCGGCGACCGGCTACGGCTCGGCCGCCGCGCAGGGACTGCCCCAGCCCGGCCCCGCGGCGGGCGGTGGCGCCGGCCCAGGCGCCGGCTACGGCTCGCCGACCGCGTTCGGCCCGGGCGGCCAGGCGCCGGGCGCCACCCCCGGCGGGTACGGCGCGGCGCAGCCCACCGGGCCGGCCTCCGGCCATGGCACGCCGGCCTCGTTCGGGACGCCCGGGTGGGGCGACCCGCTGCCGCCGCCACCGGTCCCCGACGGCGCGGCGCCCTTCGGCGCGGCGGCCTCCTTCGCCCCGCCGGGCTCGGCACCGGCCGAGGTCGGCCCGTCCGCCACCCCGCCGCCGCTCGGCCGCGACCTGACACCGACCCGCGATCCCGGCCGCCACGAGGCATCCGCCGACTCCGGCTCGCCCCTCTGGGCGCCCGACCGGCGCGCCGGCGAGGACGACACCGGAGGGGTCGGCTGGCTCTGGTCGGTGGAGGAGCACGGGGCCAGCCCGCCGGTGCCGGGGAGCTGGCTGCGGGAGCCGCCCAGGCCGCAGGCGCGCGAGGTCGACGGCCTGTCGAGGTCGATCGAGGGGCGCCGCCTGCGCCAGCTCGAAGGCCGCGGCCAGGGTCGGCGCGTGCGCCACGCGCGGCGCTGGCCGTTCAGGGTCGCCGTCGCGTCCTGGGTCGTGTTGTTCGCGGTGGTCTGCTGGCTCTACGTCTTCCCCTGGCTCGAAGGCATCCTGCCGGAGAACTTCTGACGACAGCGTAGGTCGCCGCGGATTGTCCTCGTGCCAGCGACAACGGATACTTCCGAGCGGAACGAGACTCGGCGGACCACGCCTGTGTCGCAGGCCGCAACCGGGAGGGGAGACCAACGATGGCTGAGGTTGCGACGCCCTGGCTCGACAGCTATCCGCCCGGCGTCCCCGAGCACGTCGACGTGCCGGCTGGCAACCTCGCGCGGCTCCTGGCCGACGCAGCCCGGGACTTCCCCAGCGCCCCAGCCCTGCACTTCCAGGGCCGGACCGTCTCCTACGCCCAGCTCGCCGAGCAGGCCTGGCGCTTCGCCGGCGCCCTGGCCGGCCTCGGCGTGGGCAAGGGCACCAAGGTCGGCCTGGTGCTGCCCAACTGCCCCCAGGCGGTGATCGCCTTCTTCGGGGCGCTGCGGCTGGGCGCGGTGGTGGTGCAGAACAACCCCCTCTACACCGAACGGGAGCTCGGCCACCAGCTCGGCGACGCGGGCGTCGAGGTGGTCGTCTGCCTCGACCTTGCCTACGAGCGGGTCAGGGCGGTGCGCGAGGCGACCGCGATCCGCGAGGTGGTCGTCACCTCCGTGCTCGACGAGCTGCCCGCGGTCAAGCGCGTGATCGCCCCGTACACCAAGAAGGGGAAGGCCGCGGCGCACGCGATCGGCAGGGACGAGCCGGTGCGGCGCTGGCGCGAGCTGGTCGCCACCGCCACCACCCGGGCCGGGGAGGCCGAGGTGGACCCGGAGAACGATCTGGCCCTGCTGCAGTACACCGGCGGCACCACCGGCCTGTCCAAGGGCGTCATGCTCAGCCACGCCAACCTGCGCTCCAACGTGGAGCAGGTGCGGGCATGGTTCCCGGACGCCGACCCGGGGCGCGAGGTGATGATGGCCGTGCTGCCCTTCTTCCACGTCTACGGGCTCACCGTCTGCCTGCTGTTCGGCATCCGCATCGGCGCCGCCCTGGTGCTGATGCCCCGCTTCGACCTCGAGCAGGTGCTGGCCGCCGTCGACCGCCACCGGCCGACGCTGTTCCCCGGCGTGCCCACCATGTACGTGGCGATCAACAACGCCGTCGCCAAGGGCGGCCACGACCTGTCGAGCATCAAGGCGTGCCTCTCCGGGGCCGCGCCCCTGCCGCTCGAGGTGGCCGAGCGCTTCGAGCGCTACTCGGGCGGGCGCCTGGTCGAGGGCTACGGCCTCTCCGAGTGCTCGCCGGTGGCGCTGGCCAACCCGATCTACGGCAAGCGCAAGGCCGGCACCATCGGCATGCCCCTGCCCGACACCAGGGCACGCGTGGTGGACCCGACCGACCCCGACCAGACCGTGCCGACGGGCGAGGCTGGCGAGCTGGCCATCAACGGCCCGCAGGTGATGCGCGGCTACTGGAACCGGCCCGACGAGAGCGCCCAGGTGCTGCGCGACGGCTGGTTGCTCACCGGCGACATGGCGGTGATGGACGAAGAGGGCTACTTCCAGATCGTGGACCGCAAGAAGGACCTGATCATCGCCGGCGGCTACAACGTCTACCCGCGGGAGGTCGAGGAGGTGCTCTACGAGCACCCCAAGATCCTCGAGGTCTGCGTCGCCGGGGTGCCGGACAGCTACCGGGGCGAGGTGGTCAAGGCGTTCGTGGTGCTGCGCCCCGGCGAGAAGGCCACCACCGAGGAGATCCGCGGCTTCGCCAAGGAGCGGCTGGCCGCCTACAAGGTGCCGCGGTCGGTCGAGTTCCGCGACGAGCTGCCCAAGACGCTGATCGGCAAGGTCCTGCGGCGCGCCCTGGTCGAGGAGGAGCAGGAGCGCGCCAAGACGCAGACCGCGACCGGGGCGGAGCGCGAATGAGCGCGGCGGGCGGCGGCCGGACCATCCTGGTCGTCGACAACTACGACTCGTTCGTCTACAACCTCGTGCAGTACCTCGGCGAGCTTGGCGCCCGCACGGTGGTGTGGCGCAACGACGCCGCCGGCGTCGAGGAGGTCCGCCGCCTCGGCCCCGACGGGGTGCTGATCTCGCCCGGTCCCGGGCACCCGCGCGACGCGGGGCTCTCCGTCGACGTGGTCCGCGAGCTGGGCGAGGAGCTGCCGGTCCTCGGCGTCTGCCTCGGCCTCCAGGTGATCGGCCACGTCTACGGCGGCCAGGTGGTGCACGCGCCCGAGTTGGTCCACGGCAAGACCTCCGCGATCCACCACGCCGGCGCCGGCGTGCTCGCCGGCCTGCCGGTGCCGTTCGACGCGACCCGCTACCACTCGCTGGTGGTGGAGCGCGACGGCCTGCCCGCCGAGCTGGAGGTCACCGGCGAGACCGAGGCCGGGCTGATCATGGCTCTGCGCCACCGGCACCACCCGGTCGAGGGCGTCCAGTTCCACCCCGAGTCGGTGCTGACCCGCTGCGGCCACCAGCTGCTCGCCAACTGGCTCGGCTCGCTGCGCCAGGCCCGCTCCGCGGCCTGACCGTCGACGCCCCTGGTCACGCGTCGGGACCGGTGTCCTACGAGGTCGGCGGCGCGGCGGTGCTCGCGGTCGAGGCCGTGGTGGGCGGCGCGGTGGTCGGCGGCGCGGTCGTGGGCGGCGCGGTGGTGGTGGGCGCCTTGGTGGTCGTGGGCGCCTTGGTCGTCGTCGGCGCGGCGGTGCTCGTCGGCGCGGCGGTGCTCGTCGGCGCGGCGGTGCTCGTCGGCGCGGTCGACGCCGGTGGCGCGTTGCTCCGGTCGAGCAGCGCCCTCGCGCCGAAGTAGCCGAGCGCGCCCGCCAGGGCCAGGAAGAGCACCACCAGCACCACCCAGCCGGGCGAGACGCCACGCCTGCCCGGCTCGGCGTACCCCTCGCCGTACGGGTACCCGCCGCCGCTGGTGCCGAGCGGCTGCGCGGCCGGGTCTCCGAGCATGGCCGTGCGCTGCGCGTCCTGCCCCACCGGGGCGCCGCCGAAGGCGACCGTCGGCGCCTCCCCCGGCACGCCGGCGAGCACGTCCTGGCCGGCCAGGACCCGGTCGAGGTCCTGGCGCAGCTCGACCGCCGTCTGGTAGCGCTCCGCCGGGTTCTTGGCCATGGCCTTCAGCACCACCGCCTCGAGCTCCGGCGAGACGTCGGGGTTGAGCTGCCGCGGCGGCGTCGGGTCCTCGCGCACGTGGCGGTAGGCGATCGCCACCGGCGTCGCGCCGGTGAACGGCACCACCCCGGTGAGCATCTCGTACAGGCAGCAGCCGAGGGAGTACAGGTCGCTGCGGAAGTCGACCGTGTGGCCCTGGGCCTGCTCGGGCGAGATGTACTGGGCGGTGCCGATGACCGCGGCGGTCTGGGTGATCGTCTCGGAGGTGGTCGCCCTGGCGATGCCGAAGTCCATCACCTTCACGGTGCCGTCCGGGGTCAGCATCACGTTGCCGGGCTTGATGTCGCGGTGGATCAGCCCGCGTGCGTGGGCGGCGGCGAGGGCGTTGCACATGTCGGAGGCGATCTCGGCGGCCCGCTCCGGCATCAGCGGCCCCTCGTTGCGGATCACCTCGCGCAGGGTGCGGCCCTCGACGAACTCCATGACGATGAAGTTGGTGCCCTGCTCGACGCCGGTGTCGTAGACCCCGACGATGTTGGGGTGCGACAGGCTCGCCGCGGCCTGCGCCTCGCGCTTGAAGCGGGTCAGGAAGGCGGGGTCGCGGGCGTACTGGGACAGCAGCACCTTGATCGCGACCCGGCGGGCGAGCAGGCGGTCGCGGCCCTCGAACACCTCGGCCATGCCGCCGCTGCCGAGCAGCCGGCCCACCTCGTAGCGGTCGATGAGCACGTTCGGAGTAGTCGCCATCAGGATTCGCCGTCCCCCCGCTTGTCCTTGCCACGGCCGTGCCCGCCCGTGCGGTCGCCCTCGCCGTTGCCGCCCTCGCTGACGCCGGCGGCCAGCAGCAGCCGCACGGCCGAGCCACGGCGGACGAGGCTACCCGGCCTCGGTCTCGTGCCGATCACGGTGCCGTGCCGCTTGGGTGCGACCGCGCGCAGGCCGAGCCGCTGCAGCGCGGCCCGGGCCGCCTGGTCGGACAGGCCGCGCAGGTCGGGCACGCGCACCCGCGCCGCCGGGGCGGGCCCGGTCACGCCACCGCCCTGCCGCGCCGGGACCGCCTGGTTGGCGTCGCGGACGGACAGCCAGGCGACCAGGACCAGGGCGACCACGGCGAGGGCGGCGGCCACCCGCGCCAAGGTGCCCGGCGTGCCCGAGCGCGGGTAGCGCCTCCGCCGCGGCGGTCCCGGTGGCCGCGTCCGCCGCCCGCCGTATCCCGTCGGGGCGGCGCCCGGCAGGGTGGTGGCTGCCGCCGCCGCGACCACGGGCAGCACCTCGGTGGCCTCGCCGGGCTGCCGGACCGCCGTGGCGGGCTCGACGACCCCGGCCAGCGCGTCGGCCATGGCCGAAGCCGACTCGAAGCGCGCGCCAGGGTCCTTCTGCAGGGCCTTGAGGATGATCGCCGCGACCGCGCCGGGCAGCTCGGGGCGCAGCTCGCGCGGGTTCGGGACGGGCCCGGAGACGTGCTGGGTGGCCAGCGCGACCACGGTCTCGCCGCGGTACGGGGCACGGCCGGTGACCATCTCGAACAGCACGCAGCCGAGGCCGTAGAGGTCGGCCGCCGGTCCCACCTCGGCGCCGCTGGCCTGCTCGGGCGCCACGTAGCCGGCGCTGCCGAGCAGCGAGCCGGTGCCGGTCAGGGTGCTGGCATGGCCGGTCCTGGCGATGCCGAAGTCGGTCACCTTGACCATCGGCGGGTCGAGCTGCCGTCCCAACAGCACGTTGGCGGGCTTGACGTCGCGGTGGACCAGCCCGCGCGCGTGGGCGGCGGCGAGCGCGCGGGCCACCTGCTCGGCGACGGCGACGGCCTGCGGCCAGGGCAGCGGCCCGCCGCGGGCGAGGCGCTCGGCGAGGTTCTCGCCCTCGACCAGCTCCATGACGATGTACGCCTGGCCGGCGTGCTCGCCGTAGTCGAACACGCCGGCGACGTTGGGATGGGACAGCCCGCCGGCCGCGCGCGCCTCGCGCCGGAACCGCTCCACGAACGCCGGGTCCTCGGCCAGCTCGCGGCGCAGCAGCTTGACCGCGACCGGGCGGTCGAGGCGCCGGTCGACGGCGCGCCAGACGGCGCCCATGCCGCCGCCGGAGATGAGCCGGTCGAGCTCGTAACGGTCGCCGAGCAGGACGGTGATCACTGGCCCGCCCTCAGGTAGGCCTGCATGACCTCCTTGGCCACCGGGGCGGCCACGTGCCCGCCGGTGGCCTCGCTGCCGAGGTCGCCACCGTTCTCGACCACCACGGCGACGGCGATCGAGCGGTCCCCCTGCTCGGCGAAGCCGATGAACCAGGCGTGCGGGGCGGCGCCCTCGGCGTTCTGCGCCGTGCCCGTCTTGCCGAACACCTGGACGCCGTCGATCTTGGCGAAGTTGCCGGTGCCGCGCTCCACCACCGCGCCCATCATCTGCTTGACGTCGTCGGCCACGCTGCCGGGGATGGCCTGCCCGAGCGACTCGTCGTCGAACTGCTTGACCAGCTTGCCGCGGTTGTCGATCACCCGGTCGACCACGTGCGGGGCCATGCGCTCGCCGCCGTTGGCGATGGTGGCGGCCACCATGGCCATCTGCAGCGGGGAGACGCGCACGTCGCGCTGGCCGATGGCGCTCTGCGCGGTGGCGGGCGGGTCCATCTCGCGCGGGATCGAGCTGGTGGCCGCGCGGAGCTGGTAGGGGCTCTTCTCGTTGAGCCCGAACTTCTCGGCCTCGTCGGACAGCTTGGTGGGGCCGACCCGGTTGCCGAGGGCGGCGAAGGTGGTGTTGCAGGAGATCGCGAGCGCGTCGGGCATGATGAGCTGCTTGGACGACGAGCACGACGAGCCGCCGAAGTTGCGGATCTGCCGCGTGGTCTTCGGCGGGGTGTAGGCGTCCGGCGAGGGCAGCGGCTGGTTGGTGCCGATGCCGTCCTCCAGCGCGGCGGCGGCGGTGACCACCTTGAAGGTCGACCCGGGCGGGTAGAGCGCGTCCGTGGCCCGGTTGAGCAGCGGCTGGTCCGGGTCCTTGAGCAGGCGGTTCCAGTTGGCGCGGATCTTGTCGGAGTCGTGGCTGGAGAGCTGGTTGGGGTCGAAGCGCGGGAAGGTGGTCATGGCCAGGACCTTCCCGGTCTTGTAGTCGAGCGCGACCACCGCGCCCTTGCGCTGGCCCAGCTCCCGCTCGGCGATCGTCTGGGTGTTCGGGTCGATGGTCAGCCGCAGGGTCCCGCCCGGGGTCGACTCGGCGGTGAACAGGTCGACCAGGTTCTGGGCGAACTGCTCGGGCGCCTTGCCGACCAGGTAGGTGTTGAAGGCGCTCTCGGCGAGGCTCGAGCCGAACACCAGCGAGTAGAAGCCGGTGATCATGCCGTAGTGCGGGCCCTGGGGGTAGGAGCGCTGGAACTTGAGCTTGTCGTCGGTGGCCACGGAGATGGCGACCGGCTGGCCGTCGCTCAGGACCATCTTGCCCCGCTCGAGCGAGTACTCCTTGAAGAGCTTGCGCGCGTTGCGCGGGTCGTTGGCCAGCTTGTCGCTCTGGATCACCTGCCAGTAGAACGGCGCCGAGAACATCAGGAAGAACAGGGCGAGCACGAACACGGCCACGCGGCGGATCTGGCGGTTCATCGGGCGACGGTCACCTCCCCCACGCCAGGGGCCGCCTCCGGGTCGGTGTCCGCGACCCGCACCGGGGCCGGGGCGTTGTCGTGCGAGACGCGGCACAGCAACGCGACCAGGGCGTAGTTGGCCACCAGGCTGGACCCGCCGTAGCTGACGAACGGCAGGGTGATGCCGGTCAGCGGGATCAGCCGGGTGACGCCGCCGACGATCACGAACACCTGGATGGCGAAGCTGGCGACCAGGCCGAGGCTGAGCAGCTTGCCGAAGTCGTCGTTGGCGGCCAGGGCGACCCGCAGCCCGCGGAAGACCATCAGCATGTACACCAGCAGCAGGGCGGTGACGCCGAGGAGCCCGAGCTCCTCGCCGAAGGCGTCGAAGATGAAGTCGGTCGAGGCGAACGGGATCGCGTCGGGATGGCCCTGGTTCCAGCCCTCACCGAGGATGCCCCCGGTGGCCAGCGAGAACAGCCCCTGGACGAGCTGGAAGCTGCCGCGGTTCGGGTAGATCTTCCACGGGTCGAGCCAGGCCGACACGCGCACCTGGACGTGGGCGAACTGCGACCAGGCGAACACCGCGCCGAGCATGAACATGGCCAGCCCGGCGGCCACGTAGGAGAAGCGTCCCGTGGCCACGTACAACAGGATCAGGAACATGCCGAAGAACAGCAGGCTGGAGCCAAGGTCCTTCTCCGCCAGCAGCACGAACAGGCTGACGCCCCAGGCCATCAGCAGCGGCAGGAAGTACTTGATCTCCGGCAGCAGGAAGGGGCCGGCCCGGTAGGTGGCGGTCGCCAGCAGCTCCTTGCGCTCGGCGAGGTAGGCGGCGAGGAACACCACCAGGGCGATCTTGGCCGCCTCGGCCGGCTGGCCGGTGAACGGCCCCACCCCGACCCACAGCCGTGCCCCGTTGATCTCCCGGCCGATGCCGGGCAGCGCCGGCAGCACCAGCAGGAACAGTCCGGCCAGCAGCCAGAGGTAGCGGTAGCGTTCCAGCGTGCGATGGTTGGTCACCAGGATGATCACCGCGGCGAAGACGACCACGCCGAGCACCGTCCACAGCGCCTGCGAGGGCGCCTGGGCCTGGCGCCCGGCCGCCGCCGCCGCGTAGTCCAGGCGCCGCACCATCACCAGGCCGAGGCCGTTGAGCAGGGCCGCGCCGGGCAGCAGCACCGGGTCGGCCTGCGGCGCCCTGAAGCGCAGGACCAGGTGGGCGCCGATGAACAGCACGGTGAGGGTGGCACCGTAGCCGAGGACGCCGGCCGGGACGCGGTTGTCGGCCACCATGCCGACGATCACGTAGCCGCCCACGGAGAGGCCGAGCGCGAGGATCAGCAGGCTCAGCTCGAGGTTGCGCCGCGACCCCACCGCTCAGCTCCGCTTCTTGGTGGTGGTGGTCGGCCGGGTGGTCGTCGGCGCGACCGAGGTCGTCGGGGCCGGGCCGGCGATGGTGCAGTCCGGCTGCTGGTAGACCACGGGCGCACAGGCGGCGATGCGGCGCGCGTCGGCGAGGTTCCCAGCGGAGACGCCGTTCTCCAGGCTGAGCACGTAGCCGGCCGGAACCTTGTCCCGGGTCACCGAGCTGCGCTCCACCAAGCTCGACAGGTGCAGGCCGGCCACGTCGCCCGGGACGCCCCGGAAGATCGCCACCGTGTCGGCGTCGAACCCGACCCAGTAGCGGCTGTAGACGAAGTTGCGGCCGGCGAGGATCCCGGCGCTCAGCAGCACGAGCACCACCAGGACGCCGAGCACGCGCTTGGCCAGCTTCTGGCTGCGCCCGCCCCGGCGGCGTCCGCCGCCGGTCCCCGGGCCGACGCGGCGCAGGCCGGCGACGAGGTCGTCCTCGCGGCCGGCCAGCTCGCCGGTGGGGTCGATCACGCCGGTGTCGGGGCCCGAACCGTCCGAGTCGAGCACCACCACGGTGATGTTGTCGGGCCCGCCCTGCTCGTTGGCGAGCGCGACCAGCCGCTCGGAGGCCTGCTGCGGGTCGCGCACGCGCAGCAGCACGTTGCGGATGGTGGCCTGGTCGACCACCCCGGTGAGCCCGTCGGTGCACAGCAGCAGGCGGTCGCCGGAGATGATCTTGAAGGTGGCCGTGTCGACCTGGACGTCGGCGTCCACGCCGAGGGCGCGGGTGATGATGCTGCCCTGCGGGTGGCGCTTGGCGTCCTCGGGGCGGAGCTTGCCCTGCTTGACCAGCTCCTGGACCAGGGTGTGGTCCTCGGTGAGCTGCGACAGCTCTCCCTTGCGCAGCAGGTAGGCGCGCGAGTCGCCGACGTGGGCGAGGTGGATCACGTCGCCGTCGGAGAGCAGCGCGGTGATGGTGGTGCCCATGCCCTCGAGGGACTTGTCGCCGGCGGCCATCTCGCGGATGCGCCGGTTGGCCTCCATCACCGCCCACTTCAGCGCCTCGCCGGCCGAGCGCTCGCCGCGCCAGGCCGCGCCGTCCTGGAGGCTGCGCAGCTCCTCGGTGGCGGCGGCGCTGGCCACCTCGCCGGCGCTGTGGCCGCCCATGCCGTCGGCGACCGCGGCGAGCGAGCCCGAGGCCAGGAAGCTGTCCTCGTTCCCCTCGCGCATGCGTCCACGGTCGCTGGACGCTCCCAGACGGAATGCCATCAGCGGCGCAACTCCAGGGTGGCCTTGCCGAGCCGGATCTGATCACCGGGCCCGACCGGGGTGGGGACGGCGACCTTGGCGCGGTTCACATAGGTGCCGTTGGTGGAGCCGAGGTCCTCGAGCCACCAGGCGCCGTCCTTCATGAAGATGCGGGCGTGCACGTTGGACACGTACGTGTCGGCGAGCGCCAGGTCGCAGGTTGCCGCCCGGCCCATGGTGATGGAGTCCTTGAGCGGGATCGTGCGGGTGCCGCTGGCGTCGGTCACGACCAGCTCCTTCGGCATGCGCCGCGACGGCCGGGACGGCGGCTGCCGCGGTGGCGCGGTCCGGGCGGCCGCCTTGGCGGGCCGGCGGCGCGGCGTGCGCGGCCCGAAGACGTCGAGGACGACGGCGCGCACCGCCCTGGCCACGAACAGGTACAGCACGATCAGGAAGGCGACCTTGACCGCGAGCAGGAAGATCGGTGGCATCTAGCGCTCCCGTCGGAACTGCAACGTGGAGTTCGCCAACTTGACCATGTCGCCGTCGGCCAGCCGCCGGCGCCGCACGGGCTGGCCGTTCACCTCCGTGCCGTTGGTGGACTGGAGGTCCTCGACGATGAAGTCGTCGCCTTCTCGCACGATCCGCGCATGGTCGGCCGATCGAGACCTGCGTGCCGCTCAGCGGGTAGGCCTTGACCTCGTGCGGGCCGGACATCAGCACCAGCGTCGCAGGGGCGCGCACCCTGCTCGGTGCCTGACCGGGCAGGACCGCCGTGTACGGCCCGACGGGCATCGCCGCCCCGCCGTCTGCCCGGCCGAGCGGCTCGGCGGCGCGGCTGGCGTCGGGCTCGACCCGCCCGGTGACCCGGAAGCGGCCCTCGCTGAGGCCCTCGTCGGTCTCGAACTCGATCCGCGCAGGGCCGAGCATCGCCCAGTCGTTGTCCCTCGCCGTCTGCACCGCGAGCGCGGCCAGCTCGTTGCCGAGCGCGTCCTCGTAGTCGGCGAAGCGTTCGCGGTCGGTCGTCGACAGCTCGTAGGTGTAGACGTTGGGTACGTAGACCCGGCTGACCCCCACCGTGCGGCCGTCCTCCACCGCTCTGACCAGGCGCTTGCCGAGCTCGACGGGCTGGACACCTGACTTGAAGGCCCGCGCGAACAGACCCTCCACGGCGCCTTCCAGGCGCTGCTCGAACTCACGTAGGATGCCCATGACCGGCGAAGCCACTCCCTAAGTCTTGAACGTTCGTCCTCGAACGGCGGTCAGGTGGCGGCCGGGTGGACGATGCCACCGGCCCGGCAGTCTACCGTAGCGCCTCGTTGACCCGTTTACCCGGCTAGGTCGGGGACTTCACCTGGTTGCGTTCTCTGGCGGCCAGCGCCAGGACCCATGCTACAATCCCGCGTCGGTCACGCCCGGGCGAGTGGCGGAATTGGTAGACGCGCAGGGTTCAGGACCCTGTGTCCGCAAGGACGTGGGGGTTCAAGTCCCCCCTCGCCCACTCTCCAGCGCAGCACCAGGCTAGGCTTCCCACACCCGTACCCCGCTGGAGGTGGCATGCCCGGCCCCGACGGATCCGCTCCGTACGTCCTGCGCGCCCCGCTGCTGGTCGACGGCAGCGGCTCCGAGCCGGTCCGCGAGGCGGCGCTGTGGCTCGAGAACGGCCGGGTCGCCTACGCCGGCCCCGCCGCCGGCCTGCCGGCCGGGGCGCAGGAGGTCCGCGTCCTCGACCTGCCCGGCTGCACCCTGCTCCCCGGGCTGGTCGACGTGCACGTCCACCTGGTCGCGAGCGGCGGCCCGGACCTTGCCGCCGACATCCCGCCGAGCCCCGCCGGCCGCACCGTCGCCGCCGTCGCCAACGCCCGCCGCCAGCTCGAGCGGGGCGTGACGCTGGTCCGCGACCTCGGCGCGCCGGGCGACGAGGCGATCGTGGTCGGCCAGGCGATCGAGGCGGGCGAGATCCAGGGGCCGCGGGTGGTCGCCGCCGGGCCGGTGGTGACCATGACCGGCGGGCACATCCCCTACCTGGGCCGGATCGCCGACGGTCCCGACGGCGTACGCCACGCCGTGCGGGCCAACGCGGCCTTGGGCGCGCGCTGCATCAAGGTGGTCGCCACCGGCGGTGTGCTCACCCGCGGCCTGGACCCGCGCGAGGCCGCCTACACCCAGGCGGAGCTGGACGCCCTGGTCGACGAGGCACACCGGCTGGACCTGCGGGTCGCCGCCCACGCCATCGGCGAGGGCGGCGTGCTGGCGTCGCTCCGCGCCGGGGTCGACTCGGTGGAGCACGGCATGTTCCTCGACTCGGAGACCATCGAGGCGCTGCTCGCCGCGGGCGCCCGCTACACCCCCACCTTCTCGGCTCCCCACGGCATCCTGGCCGGTCCGGCCGTCCCGGCCTGGATCAAGGACCGCGCCCGCCCGGCGGCCGAGGCCCAGACGGCCTCGTTCCGGGCTGCCGCCGAGGCCGGCGTCAAGGTGGTCGCCGGCACGGACGCCGGCACGCCCGACAACCCCCACGGCAACGTCGCCCGCGAGGTCGCGTTCATGGTCGAGGCCGGCTTCGACCCGCTCCTCGCCCTGCGGGCCGCCACCGGCGAGGCCGCCGACCTGCTGGGCGTCCCCGACCGCGGCGTCCTGCGCCCCGGCGCCGCCGCCGACGTACTGGCCGTCCACGGCAACGCCGTGGCCGACGTCGGCGCCCTCACCCGCCCCGCCGCCGTGTTCCAGGACGGCCGCCGGGTGGTCTGAGCCCAGGCTGGCTGTCGGCGAAGCGACGGCGGGCCGGGGTCGGCGCGCGGCGCGTGAGGCCATCGTTCGCTGCGACCGGATCGCGGCTGCTCCGCCACGATCATCCCAGGATCACCGGCGCGCTGCCCCGCCGGCCGCGCCCTGCGACGGCCGCAGCCACAGCGACGCGTGGGTCGGCTGCACGGTCTGGTCCACCACCGCCAGCAGCTCGCCGGTCAGGGTGTCCAGGTCGACCTGCTGGCGCAGCCGGTCGCTGAACGCCGCGATCGTCCGGGCGGCGTCGTAGCGGCGCCGGTCGAAGCGCCGGTCGACCGTCTGCTGGACGCGGCGGCGGGCCGGCTGGAAGGCGGCGGCGACCGCCAGGGTCGCCCCGGCGACCGCCCAGCTCGGCGGCGTGGCGCCGAGGCCGCCGAACAGCTGGCCCAGCAGCAGCACCGCGCCGGCGTAGCCCAGGCCCAGCAGCACGGTCAGCAGCCCGTAGGCGAGGGCGCGGCTGATGATGCGGTCCAGGTCGTAGAGCCGGTAGCGCAGGACCGCCGCGCCGGTCGCCAGCGGCAGCAGCACCACGCACAGGTCGGAGAGGTATCCCATCGACGTCGCCGTCCATGTCCCGGTCAGCAGCAGGACCGCCATGACCGCCACCGCCATCGCCACCAGGGCCGCCGCCAACGCCAGCCAACGAAGCTGCTGGCGCTCCGCCCCGCGGGCTCGGCGGAAGCGCAGCACCAGCGACCACGCGCCGACCGGGACGGCGACTCCCGCCAGCACGAAGGCCAGGAAGTTGACGACCGTCAGCGGTCCGGTCAGGACGGAGACCGCGAGCGGGTTCGGGATCGACTGGAAGGGCGAGTCCTCGAACGGCAGCACCGCCGTCGTCACCACGCCCACGATCGACGCGGCCGCGGCGAGCCTGGCCCACCAGCGCCAGCGGGCCGAGGGAGGCGACCCCGTCGGGGTCAGCAACAGGGTGAACCCCAGCGAGGCCGCCAGCGGGAAGATGATCATGCCGTTGACCACGACCGCATACGCGGCGGCGGGCAGCGCCCCGGGCCGGGCCAGCAGCCCGTAGATGGCGTACTCCCAGGTCACCCCGGCCGTCGCCAGCGACAGCGCAAGGGTCAGCAGCAGCCAGCCAACCGGGTGGCGGGGCCGGCGGCTACCGAGCAGCGCCCCGACCGTGGGCGCGCTCACCAGCGCCAGCAGGGCGACGCTGGACCTGCTCAGGCCGGACAGGTCGGCCTTGCCGGCCTCGCCCACCAGATGATCCAGCCAGACCACGACAAGAATGCTCAGCATGGTCAGCGCCCACAGCGCCCAGGCCAGCACGCCCGGCCACCGCCGCATCCGAGCCTCCCCGACCGCCGTGGTCACTGCCACGCCCCTCGCTGCACCCGGCTCCCTCTGGTACCGCCGCGGTCACCCCATGCCCTCGCCGCACGCAGCCCGCTTCCCGTACCGCCACCCAGCGTCATCGATCATGCGCCAGTCTGGCCGCCTACCGTCTCGGCAACGTTACGAGCGGCGCCACCCGGCCGCGACGCGTGCCTGCTCCGTGCTGGCCGGCCCTGACGATGAGGCCGGGCCCGGCGGGCCGGAGCCCCGGCCTTGCGCGCGAGCGCACCAAGCAGCCGTGGCGGTTGGGGGCAGTCTCTACCTCGCGGGCCGAACCGGCTCGGGGGGCTCGAGGCCGAGGCGCTCGGCGCCGATGCGGAAGGGGCAGCGGACGATGCGCACGACCTGGTGCCGCTCGACGACCAGGATGCAGAGGGCGATCACCAGGTAGGCGCCGGCGAGCGCGATGCGCGCGCTGGGATCGGGCAGGGCGAACTGGACCGCGAACAGGCCGATCATGGTCGCCGCCTCCCACCGGGACATGCGCAGGTTGGCGAGGACCGCGAAGCCGAGCACCGCCTGGGCGCTGGTGAGGATGAACTCGGCGTGCTGGCGCGGGTCGAGCGGCAGGGAGCCGTCTCCCCCGCCGATGAAGTAGGCCACGGGGATCGCCCCGACCAGCAGCGTCCACTGGCTGACCTCGGCGGCGAGCACCGTGCCGAGCCCCTTGTCGCCCTTGCCACGGAACGAGAACAGGCAGGCGACCAGCAGCTCCGGCGACTCCGACGCGAGCGGCGCGAGCCACTGCACCAGCAGGAACTCGTCGATGTGGAGGACCCGGCCGGTGCCGATCAGGGCCTCGGCGAACGGCTGGGCCGCGGCCAGCACCACCGCCGCGGCGACGGCGAACAGCCCGACCACCAGCGTCCGGCGGCGGCGGGTGGGCAGCTCGGCGAGGGCGGCGGCGACGCCGATGAGGTCGGGCTCCTCCTGCTTGGTGTGCCCGACACGCCACATGTAGGCGGCGAACAGTCCGATCAAGACGATCGAGTCGTACCAGGCGATCTGCCTGGTGAGCGGGATGATCACCGCGTAGATCGAGGCCAGGCCGAGGAAGGCCAGCTCGATGCGGCGCTCCGGCTCCAGGTCGACTCCCCGGGCGCGCCCGCCGCGCCGGGCCACGCCGACCATGAACGCCACCGCGGCGAGCGACCAGCCGAAGCCGATCAGCAGACGGTTGCTGCCCGTCATGTTGGCGGCCGCGTAGGCGGCGTATTCCGGCCGGTGCCCGGCGGTGAAGGCGAAGTACAGGTCGACCGCGAACTCGGGCAGCACCGCGATCAGGGCCAGGATTGCCACGGCGAGGTTGCCTGAGATATCGACCTCGGCCGCCTCGGCGGCCCAGGCGAGCAGGAATGCGGCCGCCACCACCGCGCCCCCGAAGACCAGCAGGGCGAGCACCTCGGGAAGCTGGGCTCCTGAGGCGCGCACCAACACGCTCGGGACGGCCACACACGCCGTGAGCGCGATCCGCGCTCGCCATGACATGCACGCCACGGTACCGCCCGGTCTCGCGCACTGTCATGGCGGCGTCCACAGACGGCCTCCGGGGCTGTCATCTGCGCCCCGTCCTGGTTACTCTTAGGTAACCTAACCGTGTTCGCGTGCCATGACGGCGTACGGCGAGCCGGCGGGACCCAGGTTGCGCGGGCGACGCGGCAGCGGTCGCCGGCGGTGATCGGAAGCGAGGGCCGACATGAGTGTGGTGCAACTGCCCGAGGAGCTGGTGGCGCTCCGCGACTCGATCCGTTCGTTCATCCAGCGTGAGGTGGCACCCAAGGAGGCGCTGTACGCCCAGGAGATCACCGAGACGGGCACCTTCCAGGCCTTCGAGGAGGAGCGCCGCGCGCTGCGCAAGCGTTCCGCCAGCGAGGGCTTCTACACCTTGTTCATGCCGGAGTCGTGCGGCGGCGGCGGGGTCGGCTACCTCGGCCTGGCCGCCTGCGTCGACGAGTGCCACCGCCACGGCCTGCTGCTCGCCAACGTCGGCAGCATCCTGCCGAGCGTCGAGGGCCCGACCCCGATCCTGCTCGACGGGACGCCAGCCCAGCAGGAGCGCTACCTCTACCCCACCATGCGGGCCGAGCGCGAGGCCTGCTTCGCGCTCACCGAGCCCGACGCCGGCTCCGACGCGACCCGCATCCGCACCCGCGCCGAGCGGGTCGACGGCGGCTGGGTGATCAACGGCCGCAAGCACTTCATCACCCACGGGGCCGATGCCGACTACGTGATCCTGTTCGCGGTCACCGAGCCCGGGCTCGGCGCCAAGGGAGGAATCACCTGCTTCCTGGTCGACACCGACACCCCCGGCTTCGAGGTCGGTCGCCGCCAGCGCACCATGTACGACGACAACCAGGCCGAGCTGGTCTTCACCGACTGCCGCGTCGGCGACGACGCCGTGCTCGGCAAGGAGGGCTTCGGCTTCTACTCGGCGATGAAGTGGATCAACGGCGGACGCATCTCGATCGCGGCCATGGCGGTCGGGACCGCGCAGCACCTCTACGACCGCATGCTCGAGTACGCCAAGGTGCGGGAGGCGTTCGGCCGCAAGATCGGCGCCAACCAGTACGTGCAGGGCATGGTGGTGGATTCGCTGGCAGAGCTGACCCAGGCCCGGCTGCTGGTCTACCAGATGGCCGACGCGATCGACCGGGGCGCCGACGGCCGCCAGGAGGCCGCCATGGCCAAGTACGTCGCCACCGAGATGGTCGGTCGCGTGGCCGACCGGGCCATCCAGGTGTTCGGCGGCAACGGCTACATGACCGAGATGGGCATCGAGCGCTACGCGCGCTTCGTGCGCGGCATGCGCCTGTACGAGGGGACCAGCGAGATCCTCAAGACCAACATCGCCCGCACCCTCGGCCTGCCGAGCTGACACCGTTCAGCGGGCGGCGGTCGTGTGCCCGGCGGCGCCGCCGACCGCCACCCGCTGGGCTAGCATTGCGGACATGAGGAGCACCCTGGTACGCGCCAACGTCCTGCTCGCGGCCGCCGCGTGGACCTTCTACGTGTGGCTCACCCGGATCTGGAACATCCTCCGGGACCCCGCCCACGACACCGGCTTCAAGGTGGTGCACACCGTCCTGGCGGTGATCTCGGTGGCGTTCGCCGTCGCCATCACCGTGATCGCCCTGCGCATGCGCCGCGAAGCCAAGTCCACCCGCCCGCCCCCCTCGCCCGACCGCGAGCCTGCCGCCCGCTGACCCGGCCGCACGGCGTCTCCCGATCCGGGTCACCGCCGGATCGGCTGTCGGCCGATCGGTGGCACGACGCCTCCCAGTCCGAGTCTGCGCTGGATCCGCCTGGTGACCCGCGGCACGGCACCTGCGGGTCCAGATCTGCGCCGGATTGGCGATCACTGGACCGGCAGCACGTCACCCTTGTCCGTGCGGGGCGCAACTCTCGCGGTAGGGTCTGCCCGCTCGTCCCCGTTGGCAGTGCTGGGCGGACGTGACGCGGGCGCGCCTGTGAGAAGCTTGAGCCGGACAATCGGGTCAAGGGGGGGGACGATGTTCATCCAGATCCTGCAGGGGAGGGTCGCGGACGAGGCCGGCGTCCGGGGCGAGGTCGAACGCTGGCAGGGGGAGCTGGGCGCGGATGCGCCCGGCTGGCTCGGGCTCACCGCCGGCATCGGCGACGACCGCACCTTCCTCATCGTGTTCCGCTTCGCCTCGGAGGCGGCCGTGCGCGCCAACGAGGCGCGGCCGGAGGTGTCCTCCTGGCGGGCCGCGGTCAAGCAGCACCTGGTCGGACCGGTCCGGCTCGACCAGTGCCCGGTGGTGCGCACGCCCAAGACCGGCAGCCCGGCGCGGGCCGGCTTCGTACGCGTGCTCCAGGGCAGAGTCGCCGATCCCCGCCGCCTGGCCGCGGTGCGGGAGGAGTTCGAGCGCGGCCTGCAGCGCCAGCCACACCTCCTGGAGGTGGTCGTCGGCGAGCACGAGGGCGGCCAGCGCTACTTCACCGAGGTCGCCTCGTTCGTCTCCGAGCGCGCCGTGCGGGCCGCCGAGCGCGCCATGCCGGTGGAGTCGGCCGTGCAACTCGGCATGGTGCGCAGCTTCATGGAGCGCCTGCGCCTGGTCGAGCTGCACGACCCATGGGTCTTCACCCCCACCCACCAGGCGATGCCCGCCACCTGACCGGGGTGGCGCCTACGTGTGGTCGCCCGAGCCGCTGCCCTGCTCATCATGGTCGGCCGTGATCGGTCCGGCGACTGCGTCGAGCTCGGCAAGGGCGGCGGCCTGGGCGCGGGCCATGACCTCTTTGAGCGGGCGGCCGGACTGCTCGGCGAGCCGGGTGCAGTCGGCGAACTCGGGGGCGACGTTGACCACCCGGCCGCCCTCCAGCCCGAGCTTCACCCGGACCTTGCCCCCGAGCAGCTCGACCTCGACCAGGCGCCGCTCCAGCATCCACTTGCGCACCGGCACCCCGCGCACACCGAGGGTGGAGGTCTCGCGCCACAGGACCGCACGCACGCCCGCGTCGCTCCCGGGCGGGCACAGGACCGACAGGGTGATGCCGGGCCGGCCCTTCTTCATCTGTACCGGGGTGAGCCAGACGTCGGCGGCGCCCGCCGCGAGCAGCCGCTCCATCACCCAGGGCGCAAGCTCGGGGAGCATGTCGTCGAGGTTCGCTTCGAGCACCAGCCCGCCGTCCCCGGCGGTCCCGGCCCCTCGCACCCGCTCGCCGAGGATCACCCGCAGCACGTTGGGCAGCTCGTCGAGCTCACGGCTGCCGGCCCCGTAGCCGACCCGCGCCACACGCAGCGGCGGCAGCTCGGCGAAGCGGGTGACACCGGCGGCCAGGATCGCCGCCCCGGTCGGCGTGGTCAGCTCGACCGGCACGCCGCCGCCGTGCAGCGGCGCGCCCCGCAGCAGCTCCAGCACGGCGGGTGCCGGCACCGGCAGCGGCCCGTGGGCGCCACGGGTGCGGCCGCTCCCGGTGGCGACCGGCGAGGCCCAGGCCTCGCGGACCCCCAGGTCGTGCAGGAGCAGGGCGGTGCCGACCACGTCGACCAGCGCGTCGATCGCTCCGACCTCGTGGAAGTGGACCCGGTCGGGCGGCACCCGGTGGACCCGCCCCTCCGCCTCGGCCAGCCGCTCGAAGGTGGCAAGGGCACGCGCCCGCACCGGCTCGGGCAGTGCCGCCGCGCCGAGCAGCGCTCGGACGTCACGCCAGGCACGGGCGGTGCCGGGAGTGCCCGTGCGGACTTCGACGCGGGTGGCGCCGATGCCCCCGCGCTCGACGGTCGAGACGTCCAGCTCGAACGGGTCGAGGTCGAGCGCATCCAGCCCGGTTCGGAGCGCGTCCAGGTCGCCGCCCGCGTCGAGCAGCGCCCCGAGGGCCATGTCGCCGGCGATGCCTGCGAAGCAGTCGAAGTACGCGAAGGAGCTGGTTGTGGTCATGAGCGGCACGGCCTCGGTCGGCCGGTAGCGTGACGAGCTTGGCACAATCGTGCCGGAACCGTTGGTCCGGTGGTGCAACATCGGGATTCGGAGTTCGCTCGTCCTCCTAGTACAATCTCGCTCGGTCCGCTCGTTCCTGTCGAGCCCGTCTCCCCTTCCCCAGGAGGTCTGCCCGCCGTGCCCGAGCTGTCCGTCGACAACCTGACAATCCTGGTCGTCGTCTCACTTGGGCTGTCCGTGGTGCTGGCCCTCAGCGTCGTCCTGCTGGCCCTGCGCCTGCGCGGGATCCGCCGCACCTACGCCCGCCTGCTCGGGGGAGGCGGCAAGAACGAGGACCTCCTGGCGGCCGTGACCCGCCACGTCGCCGCCGTCGAGCGGCTCCACGGCAGAGTCGAGCAGTTCGGCCGCCAGTCCGCCGAGTACCGCCAGCGCATCTCCGGCCTGGTCCGCACGGTCGGCTTCGCCCGCTACGACGCCTTCCCCGACATGGGCGGCCAGCTCTCCTACTCGGTCGCCCTGCTCGACGAGGCCGGGGACGGGATCGTCCTGTCCGCCATCAACGGCCGGGCCGAGACCCGCTCCTACGCCAAGGAGGTCAAGGGCGGCCAGTCGACCCACATCCTCTCCGACGAGGAGCAGGCCGCCATCGACATGGCCCTCGGCCGCGCCAAGCAGGTCACCATCCGCGTCTGAGCAGCCTCCGCCCGCCTCCGCCGCGACGTGGGCCACCCCACCGCGTCCGCCGTCTCGGTGAGTAGACTCCCAACGGAGGAGTGGCCGAGCGGTCGAAGGCAGCGACCTTGAAAGTCGCCGGACCCGAGAGGGTCCCGTGGGTTCGAATCCCACCTCTTCCGCCCTCTCGCACCGTCACTGACCTGCGGTTTCTCGGAGCGGGACGACTTCCGGGCCACCGCGGGGCCACACGCCGGCCGCGGCGGCGACGCGCGTCGCGTCCAGCCGCTCGGCCAGCATCGGCAGCTCGTCGGGGAGCAAGTGGCCGTACAGGTCGAGCGTCATCGTGGCCGTGGCGTGGCCGAGCTGCGCCTGGACCGCCTTCACGGTGCCGCCCTCGGCGATCATCAGCGACGCGCAGGTGTGGCGCAGGTCGTACAGGCGCACCTCGACAGGCAGGCCGGCGGCCACGAGCGCCGGCTTGAAGGTGGCGTCGATCCACTTGGAGAAGCGCAGCGGCCCGCCGAGCGGCGCGGTGAACACCAGGGCGTCGGGGCCGAGGCCGGCGCGGCCGGCCAGCATCGCGGCCACCTCGGAGGCCACCGACCGCGGCACGTGGACGGTGCGGGCCTTGTCGGTCTTGGTGTCCCCGAATTCCAGCTTGCCGTCCACCTCCGGCGCCGCCTCCGCGATCCGGGCCGTGCCGGCGAGCAGGTTCAGCCGGCCGACCCTGAGGGCGACCAGCTCGCTTGGCCGCACCCCGGTGTAGGCGGCGAACAGCACCAGCGCCCGGTAGCGCGGATCGACCGCGGCGGCCAGCCGCTCGACCTGCGCGGCGTCCAGGAAGCGCGCCTCGCGCCGCTGCCCCTTCGGCGCGGCCACGTCCGCGACGACGTTGCGGGCGAGCCTGCCGCCCTTGACGGCCGAGTCGAGCACCATCGACAGCACCGCCCGCGCCTTCGCCCGGCGCTTGACGCCAAGCCCGCGGCGGGCCAGGGCGGCGAGCCACTCCTCGACCGCGAGCGCGTCGACCGCGGCCAGCGGCACCGTGGCGAAGGCCGGCAAGACCTCGAGGTCGAGCGACTTGCGGTAGTCCCGCATGGTGGTGGGCGCCAGCACCTTCGTTTGGTACCAGCGTTCCGCCCACTCGCCGAGCAGCACCTTCCCGGCGCGTGGGTCGACCCGCTTCGCCCCCTCGTTGGAGGCCAGCCACCGCTGCGCGTCGAGCTTGCGGTCGAGCACCTTGCGGCGGGAGCGGCCGGCCGGGTCCCTGTAGCGCACCGAGTAGCTGACCTTGCCGTTGCGGACGCGCTTCTCGATCGATGCCATCAGCCTCGCCGTCCCTTCTGACCTGGGGGCAGGAAGCCCCGCCGCCGGGCCTCCTTCACCCACCCGTGAACGCTTGAGACCGGCACGCCGTTGACGGCCGCGATCGTCGCGGCCGGCCGGTTGGTCCGCACCGCCAGGCCCAGGTAGGCGTGCGCGACCCGCCGGTAGAAGGCGTCTGGCTTGCCGCGGCCGGGCGGGACCGGGCCGAGGCGGCCGTCGACCACCCCGGCCATCTCGACCATCCCGGCGATCGCCGCCTGGAGCTCCGCGTCGGCGAGCGCCGCAAGGCCGCTCGGGCGGCCCGGCTCGGAGAGGCGACGGGTGACCTCCTCGCGCCGGCCGGGCGCGTTCACCATCGCCGCAAGGCTTGCCACGGGCAGGCGGCGCAGCACCGCCGAGTCGACCCGCCCCGCCGGGGACAGGTGCAGCTCGACCGGGTCGAGGCGGCCCTGCGCGGTGGCTTCGAACCGCACGTGCAGGCGGGCGCCGGAGGCGGTGGTGGCGGTCACCCAGCCGCCGTCGCCGACGCGCACGCCGGCGATCGCATCCTCCGGTGACGGGCTCATGCGGCGGACAGTAACAGAAGACGATGAGAACTTCTACGTTCGCAAGCGTTGTTGTCAGTGCTCCTTGCTGCTGGTAGGCTTCGGCGAGG
>WNFV01004026.1_pt1 | contig 42357 bp, 45 predicted proteins | sample 5400101 | NCBI WGS metagenome assembly WNFV01 (sample SAMN13153361, study PRJNA577476) | soil metagenome | isolation source: 115 cm soil or saprolite under grassland replicate 1 | place: USA:California | collected 2016-06-15 | reverse complement strand
CGCTCCGACCTGCGTTCCAGAGCTGGGATGTGCCATGGATCGCGTTCGTGTCGTTGACGCTGGTGCTCGTTGGCTGGACCGCAGGTGTTCGCCTGCCAGGCAACATTCCGGCTGGCCTGGCGGCGGTGATCGTCGGGACCGCGCTCGGGTGGGCGACCGGCGTGATGAAGGCGCCCGAGGTCGCCGCCTCGCTGGGCACAGTCGGCATCCATCCGCCGCTGCCATCAGGCGACGTGGTCGTCGGCTTTGGCGCAATCGCCAGCCTGCTGGTCACCGCCATTCCGCTCGGCATCTACAACTTCACCGAGGGCATGAACAACGTCGAGAGCGCGGCGGCCGCCGGTGACAACTACCCGTTGCGCTCGATCCTGCTTGCCGATGGCATCGGCGCCATCGTCGGCTCCTTCTTAGGTAGTCCGTTCCCGCCGGCGGTGTACATCGGGCATCCGGGTTGGAAGGCCGTCGGCGGACGTGTTGGCTACTCGTTAGCCACCGGTATCTCCGTGGCGCTCGTGTGCTGGCTCGGCGTGGCTGCGCTGCTGCTGGCGATCATCCCGCTGGTGGCGATCCTGCCGATCCTGCTGTACATCGGGCTCGTGATCGGCGCACAGGCCTTTCAGGCATCGCCTAGCCGCCACGCGCCGGCGATCGTCCTGGCGCTGCTGCCGAACATTGCGGCGTGGGGGCAGAACCAGGTCGACACCGCCATCAGCATCGCCGGCCAGACGCTCTCGCCTGACCTGCAGACCAAGCTCTCGGACACCGGGGCCATCGTCTACCACGGCATGGCTCGCTTTGGCGGCGGCGCCGTCCTGGCCGGCCTCATGCTGGGCGCGATTGCGGTATTCATTATCGATCGCGACTTCCGCAATGCCACGATCTATGCGGCGGCCGCGGCGGTACTGGCGTTCTTCGGGCTGATCCATGGCACTCAGATCGGCATCGCAGTCAACCTGGACATCGTCGTCGGGTATGTGCTGATGGCGGCGATTACCGGCTATCTCGCGTTGAGGGCGCCCGCGGCAGAAAGAGAGGTAGCGGCCATTCCGGCCTCGGCTGAGGCGGCCACCCCGTGACGGCGGGCATCGAGCTCTTCGTCAACGGCACGTTGATGCGCGGCCTGGGGCTGCACGCGAACCTGGCAGGCGCTGAGTTTGTCAGCACCTGCCACACCGCCCCGACGTACCGCTTGTTCTCGATCGGCGACGTTCACCCGGGCATGTTCGAGGTTGCCGACGGCGGGGTGTCAGTCGAGGGTGAGCTGTATCGCGTGCCGGATGACGTGCTGCGGCGCGTCGAGGCGGGCGAGCCGCCCGGCCTCTACCGCGGTCCCGTTCGCCTCAGCGACGGCCGGCTGGTGGAAGGCATTCTGTATCCGCGGGCGCTCGCCGAGGGAACGCACCCCGACATCTCCAGCTACGGTAGCTGGCGCGCGTACGTCAAACGAGCTTAGTGGTCACGACCAGGCGGTGTGAGTAGATGCCGTCGGGTACGCAGGTAATCAGCGTGGCGGTGGCATCTTTGGTCTGGTCCATGACCGAGACCTCGTCGGGAGTGACGACCTTGACGTCCGTGACGCGGTACAGGAACTGGCGCTCGTCCGTGGCGACGATCACGCCCTCGCCGACCTTCAGATCGGGCAGGTGATGGAAGATCGCACCTTCATTGGGCGATGAGATGTGGCCCGAGAGGACCATGTTGCCGTTCTGGCCGGGCCCGGCCAGGCCCTTATGCTGGCCGACGGCGAACGGTGCCGTTTCCCACGCCATCTGGCCGCGTCGATCGAGCTTGGTGCCAAGCTGGATGACCTTGCTGTCCAGACCGATCGTCGGAATGACCAGGCGCCGCGCTGGCAGCGGCTGAACAGTCGGCAGACGGGACGGCACGGAGAACACGTGTGCTTCGGCGTCGGTGCCGCCCGCGACGGGCGACGGCAGTGCCTCGGCTGGCACGATCGGCTCGCGGACTGCTTCGGGCTCGGGCGTTGGCACCAGGGTCGGCCTGGGCATCGCCGTGGGCACATGCGTTGGCTCGCTGGAGGCGACGACGGCCTCGAGCTCACGCGGCCGGTAGAAGGTGCCGCTGCCACGAGCCCCGGCCTCCGGCTCCGACGGAGCGCAGGCGGCGCCCAGCAGCGCGATCGTCGATAGTAGTACGAAACGGCGACGAGTCAGCATGGTGCCCTTGGTTACGCGTCCTGCGCCTGCTGAACAGCGGCGCGTCGGGCGAGCAGCGCGGCGTAGTCGCGCAGGTTGCGCGAGACGGCCTGGACCTCAGGCGACGCGAGCTCGGTCAGGATGCGATCGGTTTCGGCGTCGCGGATGCGGACAATCACCTCGTGCGTGTGTGGGTCGATCACGACTTGCGCGTACGCGTTCTGCAGCTGGCCATCGGTCGAGGCCGAGACGTCCTGCGCGACTGGCGCGCGCGCGGGCTGTGCCGGGTGCGCGGCTGCGCCAACATGCGCAGCGTGAGCGTGCCGGACCGGCTCAGCTGCGCCGGTTGGTGGGATGGCTGCGATGCGCAGCTCGGGCGTGTCAGACATGGTTGCGCGTCGATCATCGACCACTACGTGATCTGGCTTGAGCCTCAGGCGCCGAGGGTGACCATAGGAGGCCGACCAGCAGCCGGCGCGGCCTGGCGGGCGGCGTCTTCCCAGGCGGGCAGGAGGTCGCGCAAGTAGCGCTCGACCTCGCGCGCGGGCTCGGCGTCCTTGCGCAGGTTGGCTTCGATCAGGCGATGGTTCAGGTACTCGTAGATGCTGACCAGCTGGCGGGCGATCGCGCCGCCGCGCTCCAGATCAACGGTCTCGAGCAGCTCGGCGATGATGGCCTGCGTGCGCACCAGGTTGAGATGGGCATTCTCGATGTCGCGGGCTTCGATTGCGGTGATGGCAGCGCTCACGAAGCGGACGGCGCCGCGGTACAGCATCACGACCAGCTCGCCAGGGGCGGCGGTTTGAGCTTGCGTCTGGCGATAAACCTGGTAGGCATTCATAGTTTGGTCGCTTCGCTCCCAGTGGTTCGTGGTTAGTGGTCAGTGACTGAGACCGCGGTCTTGCTGAGGCGAGTATCGACTGTCGTTAGGGATACCCTTAGTAGCCCAATGGTCGCGGGCGCATCACAACTGACCACTAACCACTAACCACTGAATGGGGGTGCGTGAGCAATGACCACCGGCCGAGTGGCGGCGTTCTATGGCCCGGGCAAGCCGATGCAGATCAACGAGTACCCGGTGGTCGACCCCGAACCGGGTGCCATCGTGGTCAAGATGACCATCGCGAACGTATGCGGATCCGATCTGCACCAGTGGCGGGGCGAGTTCGACGTCGAGAAGTTCGGACGGCCGTACCCGCAGATTCTCGGTCACGAGATGACCGGCACGGTGTTCAAGTTGGGCGCTGGCGTGACGCGCGACACCGCTGGGCTGCCCCTGCAGGAAGGTGACCGGGTGGTGTGGCGGTACTTTTATCCCTGTGGCAGCTGCCGCGCCTGTCTGAAACGCGTGTCGCGTGCGTGTCCTAACGCGCGGACCTATCTGATGAGCTCGTGCGATGTGGCGCCACACTTCTATGGCGCGTTCGGCGACTACTACTACGTGCGGCCAGGCGCGGCCATCTTCAAGGTCCCGGACGAGCTCTCCGACCACATGGTGGCGGGCGTCAACTGTGCACTGGCCCAGGTCGTCGGTGGTCTGCAGCTGGCTGGGTTGAAGCTCGGCGAGTACGTGGTCATCCAGGGCGCAGGCGGCCTCGGCGTGTACGCGACGGCGGTCGCCAAAGAGATGGGCGCCGGGCGGGTGATCGTGATCGACAGTATTCCATCACGGCTCGAGCTGGCACGGGGTTTTGGCGCTGACTTCGTGGTCGACATCGAACAGCTGCCTGATCCTGATATGCGCGTTCAGCGTGTGCTCGAGTTGTGTGATGGCTGGGGGGCGGACGTCGTGGCCGAGCTTGTCGGTCACCCGCGCGTCTGTAACGAGGGCTTACGGATGGTGGGCCGCACCGGGCGCTATCTGGAGATCGGCAACATCAACCCTGGGCTGACCTATGCGTTGGACCCATCGACGCTGATCTTCGGCAATCGGTCCATCCTGGGCATGGTCTACTACGAGGCCGAGCACCTGCAACAGGCCCTGGACCTGATGCGCCGCACGCGCGATAAGTACCCCTGGGAACGGGTCGTCAGCCACACGTTCCCGCTCGAGCGGATCAACGAGGCCTTCGTCGAAGCGGACCAGGGGCGCGTCACGCGCGCGGCGATCGTTCCATAGGAGTTGGGATTTGGGATTTGGGATTTGGGATTTGGGGAGAGAGTCTCGACCCCAGCTCCTAACTCCTAACTCCTAACTCCCATCTCCTAACTCCTAACTCCCAACTCCCAGTTCCTACTTCTTGCCGGCTTTGGCGGCCTTGCCGCCACCTTTGGGCTTCTTGGCGCCGCCCTTGCTGCCAGGTCCCTTATCGGGCATGGATGACTCCTTTCCGTCGACGTAGGCGGCTAGAGTAGCGCCACACGGGGCGCGCCCGCTACAGTAGAAACGGCGCTTTCGGCGCCTCAGCATGTTCTCAGAACCTCCGAGTACGCGCACCCAGATCCTCGAAAACCACCCGGCGCTTGCCGTGTCGGGAGGCTCCGCCTAGTCGACTTTCCGCTTCGCTGACGCGAACGGGTGGCCTGGCCGCCTCCTGCATGGACAGAGGCGCTTACGCCAATCAGGGAGGCCACCGGCATGAATTACGTCAGCGAGCTCATTGGTGCGCCAGTGCGCGATCCAGACGGCCATGTCGTGGGGCGAGTGGCTGACCTGCTGGTTCCCGCCGATGCGGATTACCCAGCCATCGAAGGCGTTGCCCTGAAGTCAGCCCGCGGCGATCAGCGCAACATTCCGTGGTCCTCGCTGCGCGTACTCGACGACGGCAAGCTCGGTTTGGCCGGCCCCCTGGCCGAGACACCCACGTTCGACCCGGGCGTCCAGCAGCTGTCCCTGGCGCGCCAGGTCATCGATCACCAGATCATCGACGTCAACGGCGTGCGGGTCGTGCGCGTCAACGACCTGCAGCTCGCGCCAGTCGATGGCTCGTATCGATTGATCGGCGTCGACATCTCGACCGCTGGTCTGCTGCGGCGGCTCGGGGCGGCGCGCATGCTCAGCGCACTCGGCCTGAAGCTCACGCCCAAGGCCATCGCCTGGGAAGCTATCGAACCAGTCGAGTCCGGCACGACGGGCGTCAAGCTCAAGGTGTCCCACGAGGACCTGGCCAGGCTGCACCCATCAGACATCGCACAGATCATCTCGCAGCTCGACCAGCACCACGTCCACGAAGTCCTGGAAACGCTGGACGACGAGGCCGCCGCCGACGCGTTCAGCGAAGTCAGTCCGGACCTGCAGCTGGCGCTGATCCGCGGCATGGAGCCCGAACGCGCCGCGGACATCCTCGAGGAAATGGAGCCGGACGACGCGGCAGACATCCTCGGCGATCTCGAGCCTGAACGCGCGCGCGACCTGCTGAGCCGCATGGACACGGACGAGGCCGAGGACGTCCGCGAGCTGCTGAGCTACCCGGACGATTGCGCGGGCGGCTTGATGACCAACGACATCGTGACTGTCCCGCCCACGGTTACTGCCGAGCAAGCCATCCAGCTTGTCCGTGAGCAGGCGGCGGCCATGGACAACGTGTACTACGTGTACGTGGTCGACGAGGCCGAGCGTTTGCTAGGCGTGCTCTCGCTGCGCGAGCTCATCGTTGCCGAGCCACAGACACCCATCGGGCGGGTCATGCACCGTGAGCTACTGCGCGGACGGCTCGACGACTCGCATGACGAAGTGGCGCGCCTGATCGCCAAGTACAACTTGCTCTCGCTGCCGATCGTCGACGACGTGGGCCGACTCAAAGGCATCGTCACCGTCGATGACGCGATGGACGTCATCCTGCCTGATGACTGGAAGGCGCGCTTACCGCGGGTGTACGCGCACAGCTAATTTCCGGCGCGCTGTCGACGCATGCGATTGGGGCAGTGGCGTAGGCGCCTCGGCACGGCGCTGGCGTTTCTCGGGCCGGGACTGATCGCCGGCGCCGCCGGTGACGACGCTGGCGGCATTGCGACGTATGCGTCGGTGGGCGCGCAATACGGGTACGACCTGCTGTGGATTATCGGGCCTATCACCGTCGCGCTGATCGTGGTCCAGCTGCAGGTGGCGCGCATGGGCGTGGTGACCGGCAAAGGCTTCGCCGAGCTCATTCGCGAGGAATTCGGCGTCAAGTGGACGGCATTCGCGATGCTGGTGCTGCTGATCGCCAATGGCTCGGTGACGGTGGCCGAATTCGCCGGTATCGCGGCGGCGGGTGAGCTGTTCAACTTGCCCCGCTTCATCACTGTGCCAATCATGGCCATCGTGGTCTGGCTGATCGTCGTACAGGCGTCATACACGGTCGCCGAGAAGATTTTCATCGCACTCTCGACGGCACTTTTGACGTATGTCGGCGCGGCGCTGCTGGCTCATCCGGACTGGGGCCACGTTGGCCGCGGCCTGGTGACCCCAGTACTGCATGCCGATGCCGGCTATCTGACGACGCTCGTCGCGCTGGTCGGCACGACGATCACGCCGTACATGCTGTTCTACTTGCAGTCGTCGCTCTCGGACAAAGGCGTGCGTGTCGAGGACTATCCGGCCGAACGTACCGACGTGACATTCGGTTCGCTGCTGACGACGATCATCGCGCTGTTCATCATCGTCTCGACGGCCGCGACGCTGCACGCGTCGGGCATCAGGGTTGGCAGTGCCGACGATGCGGCGCGCGCGCTCGAGCCGCTGGCGGGCGAATATGCGCGCGTGCTCTTTGGCATTGGCCTGTTCGGCGCGAGCATGCTCGCCGCGAGCGTGCTGCCGCTCAGCACGGCGTACGCGGTGTGCGGCGCGTTTGGCTGGGAGCGCAGCATCTCAATGTCGTGGTCGCAGGCGCCAATCTTCAACGGCCTGTACACCGCACTGATTGCGATCGGCGCGGCGTTCGTGCTGCTACCCGGCCTGCCGCTGATCCAGGTGATCGTGTCCACGCAGTTTCTGAACGGGCTACTGCTGCCGATCGTGCTGATCTTCGTGCTGCGCCTGGTCAACGACCGCGACCTGATGGGCACGCACACCAACGGCGCGGTGTTCAACGTACTGTCCTATGGCACGACGGGGATCTTGATCCTGCTGACCGTGGCGCTGCTGGTGATCTCAGTGGTCAACCCGAGCCAGTAACTGGCGCGCGTAGTCGGCCACGCGTTGCGTGGCGACCTCCGCGGTCAGGTCGGGGCGGCCGAGGGCCTGGTAGCCGGCCGCCCACTCGTGCATATATAGCGCAAGGCGTGGGTGCAGGCATACGCAGGTGGCTGCTGGTGCAACATGACCAGCACGTTCGTCATTTGTTGGAGAAAGCCGTCCAGGTCGCGTGGCACGAGCACGCCGCGCCCGGGCAGGCGGCTGATCACAATGCTTGGCATACCGAGGCGCGCACCAGTTTTGTCGAGCAGCAACGGGCGTGGTGCTGGAAAGCCGCGCTGCGTGAGCACTTCCAGGACGTTGAACTCGCGCTGCGACACCTCCGGCGCTTTGGCCTGCCAGTCGGCGCCGTAGCGGCGCACCACGACGTTGTCGCGTGTGCCATCTGGCCGCTGCAGGCGGACGCTGTGGACACTGCATGAAACGCCGCCCTCCAGCTCCGTCACGCGCAGCACCGTTCCGCCGAGCACCTCGCCCAGGACCGCACGTGACGGCGGCTTCACGGAAAGACGGGATTCGTGAGCGCCAACAGCTGGCCATACCGATCCATCAGCTGTGCCCGAACATATGAGGCATCGCCGATAGCCGCCTGCAGGCGCCAGTCGTCTGAGTCCACGGTGGCCGCGTCTTCGACGCCGCGGTCCGAGATCAACAGCAGCGCGGATCGTGAGGCGTCGACGGCACGGATGCCGACGCCGTCTGTGAGGCGTTCGATGTAGAGCTGTGGGCCGTCAACGTCGCGCGAGAACCGGCTTTCAAGTAATGCGTATCGCTGCCACCCAGGCCGACGATGCGCCGCCCGGCGCGCAGATGATCATCCCACCAGCGTTGAGCGTGGTAGTTCCATTCGGCCATGTGGCCATTCCACACTTCAATGGCGTGGTAGCCCACCGCGTTCAGGTACTCCCACGGCGGGCCGTACGGCTTCGGATGATTCACCGAGACGAGGGCGCCACTGGCGCCGGCAGCGCGCATGGTTTCAGTCGTGGCATGCTCGGTCGGCTCGCGAAAGTCCCACCACGTGTCAGTACCCCAGGCGTTCCAGTGGCCGCTATAGGTGGTGACCTCGACGCCGGGCAGCAGAATGGGCAGGTCGTTGCCGCGAACGCGCGCGTAGTCGGCGTGGTGGCCGGTCTGGTTGTGGTCGGTCACGCCGAGGAAGTCGAGCCCGCGCTCGACGGCGTGGGCGAGCATGTCGGTCGGCCACGAGTCACCGTCCGAGTGCAGCGTGTGGCAGTGCAGGTCACCGCGCAGCCAACCCTGTTCAGCGACCGACGCCAGGACAGGTCGTTGAGCGCGGATGTCCATTGGCCGGGGCGGCGCCTCGCCGGGGTGCAGGCTAAAGCTGATCTCGACGCGGTAGTCGCAGCCGCGCGGACTCACTTTGTACGGCCCGAGGAGCACGTGCCACGTGCCGGCCTGGATTGCTCCGGCCAGGTAGGGCGGCGTGGCCCACGTTTCCGTTACGGAGAACGAGAGCTTGTTACTGCCACTCCAGCCGCGAAAACCAGGGCTCGAGGGGGCGATGCCACGCGTATCGAACAGCCCGATATCGAGTGTGTTGCCGCCGCTCAGCAGCGGGTCGGACGAGATGCGCTCGGAGTACTCGTACGTAACGTGAAGCGCCTTGACACCGGGTGGTACGTCGAACGGCACGTGCGCATAGCGTCGCTGATGCGCGGCGTCGAACGAACCGCTGAGGACCACATCGGCCACGGCACCCACCTACCTCGAAGCTGCATAGTCGACGATCTGCCGGGCGATTGGCGCGGCGACCGTGCCGCCGTGCTGCCCGCCCTCGACCATCACCAACACTAGCATTGAGGGCTTGTCGGGCGGCGTGAACCCGACAAACCAGGCGTGCGCGTCGGGATTCTCGTTCTCGGCCGAACCGGTCTTGGCGGCGATCGGCAGCTTGTCGTCTTTGAACGCATAGTAGGCGGTGCCAATCGAGGTGCTGGTGACGCCGCGCATCCCGTCCAGGATCGCCGCCCGGGCTGGCGCGCTCAGCTGCAGTGCGCCTAACTCACGGGCCGTGTGCTCAATCACCAACGACGGCGACAGCAGCGCATCGCCGCGCGCGAGTGCCGCGTACGCGTTGGCCATCTGCAGTGGCGTTGCCAACAGATAGCCCTGGCCAATCGCGAGATTGACACTGTCACCCGCGGTCCACGATTGGCCGAATTGGCGCTGCTTCCAGGCTGGATCGGGCAGGGTCCCGCTGCTGTCGTGGACGCCGACGATCCCCGTGGGTTGGCCGAGACCGAAGCTGCGGGCCACGTTCGGCAGGACGTTTGGGTCGTGCTTATCGAGTTGCAGGCCGATCTCATAGAACGCTGGGTTGCACGACGCCGTAAGCGCGCGCGTGAGGGTGAGCGTGCCCTGCGCTTGCCAGTTATGCAGCGTCACACCCGGCAGGCCGTTCCAATCGAGCCCGCAGTCGAAGGTGGTCGTCGGACGGACAAGCCCCTGGTCCAATCCGGCCGCCATCGTGAACACTTTGAAGATCGAGCCGGTGGGATACGCGGACTCCGTCGCGCGCAGCACCAGCGGCCGTTCGGGCGCGTTCAAGCGCTGCCATTCGGCGTCGTCGAGGCCGATCACGAAGTGGTTCGGATCGAAGCTGGGCTGGCTGAGCAGGGCCAGTACGGAATTGTCGCGCGGATCGAGCACAACCACGCTGCCGGTCTTGTCGGCGAGCGCCGTCGCGGCCTGGTTCTGAATGGCTGCGTCCAGGCTGAGCTGCAGGTCCTGACCCGGCACGGGTGGCTTCTGCACGATGATGCGAAACAGCCGTCCCGTCTGATCGACGATCTGAATGGCGCCACCCTTCTGGCCGGCCAGCGTCGTCTCGGCGTAGGCCTCCAGACCGGCTCTGCCTACCCAGTCCGATTCGTCGTATCCCCGCCCGGCCAACTGACGAAGCTCGTCCGCGGTGGGGTGGCTGACGTAGCCCACGACATGCGCCGCGGCTTCGCCGAGTGGGTACGTGCGCGCAGGCCGCTCCTGGAGCAGCCAGCGGCTTGCCGGCTCTGTCCAGGATGCGGCCACGCGTCGGATTATCCGGCAGCACCCGCACGGACGACGATGCCGTTAGCCCGGTAAAGATCAAGCTGGGCTGCCAGGCCACGCGCCAATCGCTGCCATTCTGGACGAGGTTGACCAGGTTCGGCTCGACGATGTCGCCAAACTGGGCGAGCGTACGGCTGACCTGGATGGGTACTTGCATGCCCTGGGCGCTGGGCTGAGCAGCGCCCGATAGTTGCACCGCCAGGTGTGTTTCAGCGATGCCGTCGCGGATGTTCGTGTAGCGGCGCACGAACAACTCACGCGGTGTCGACGCCTGCGCTTGCGCGGACAGCAGGTCGTACATGCGGTCGTACTGTCCCTGCTGCCAGGCATCGACGAACAACTTCGCGATGTCCTCAGGCTGCGCCGGCCGCGGTGTCGGCGTGGGCGCGGGCGGCGTGGGCGTTGGCGGCGGCGCCTCGAACGGGCTGCACGCCACAAGCACGAGCACGGCTGCCACGCAGACATGCCGCCATGCCATACCGCGGAGCCTACAGCATGCTGGCCACCGTAGCGCGGCCGTGAGATCACTTGATTCTCACAACTACTCTCGGGCTGGTAAGTTCGGGAAGTCTTGCCTTTTTTGAGGCTTGGTGCGCTGCTGCTCGCGCTCGCGCTCATCGGACTTCCGCCGAACGTTCAGGCAGCCTCACCACCGACGGTACGGCTGTGGGCCACGCGCGAAGGTCTGGTTGGTCGGACAACCGCGTCCGGGCATCTCATCGTGCCGGACGATCACTTCGTCGCGCTGCCGTCGCGCAAGGCGCTCGGCAAGACGGTCATGGTCGCGTACAAGGGCAAGTCGATCTCGGCGCCAGTACTCGACGTCGGACCATGGAATCGCGACGACGCGTGGTGGGAGCAGGGCGCCGCGCGCGGTCAATTTCCCGACGTGCCGCGCTTCGTGCCGCAGGTCTGGGCTGCGTTCGAACAGGGCTACAACAATGGCCGCGACGGCACGGGCCGCTACGTGACGTTCCCGGCGATGATCGATATCGCTGACGGTCTGTATGCCGACCTCGGTCTGCAGCAAGCAGATTGGGTGGACGTTACGTTGACGTGGCTCGATGCGCAATCGCCACCGCCACTTGCACCGGCCGATCGGAAGATCACCAAGAAGGTTGATCCCGACCCACCGTCTTCCCCGAAGCCCGTCGGCCCGCCGGTCCCGGCGCCGCCGATGGCGCATGACGAGCGCTTCTTCAACGAGACTGGCTATCGCATCGACAACGATGCGATCTGGTCCTATTTCCGTGCGCGCGGCCGCGTGCCCGTTTTTGGATTCCCGGTGTCACGGCCGTTCGTGCTGCTCGGATGCGATGTGCAGATCTTCCAGCGCCAGGTTGCGCAGGCATGTGCTGGCCGCGGCGTAACGCTCATGAACCTTTTGGACCCCGACATGTTTTCGTATGTGCGCGTCAACGGCAGCCAACTACCGGCACCTGACGCTGGTCTGAAGGCGGACACGCCCTCGGTGGGCTCGCCTGGGTACGGCTCTGAGATTGTTGGGTTCGTGCGCGACACCGCGCCGGACAGCTTCGAAGGCCTGGCCGTCGGCTTCGGCAAAACCTTCTTTGGGATTGCCGACAATCCTTTTGTCAATCTCGAGGTATGGGGTGCACCCATCTCGCGCCCACAGCGTGACCCGGGCAACGACAACTTCGTGTATCAACGCTTCCAGCGCGGCATCATGCACTTCGATGCCGTGACCGGCCGCACCCAGGGTCTGTTGCTGGCTGACTACCTGAAAGCGATCCTGCGCGGACGCGACCTACCGTCAGATCTTGGCCAAGCCGCCCGTGGCAGCAAGTACTTCGGTCAGTACTGCCCCGATGCCACACGCTGGGTATGCCGTCCCGGCGACCTGGCCGCCACGGATCTCACGTTCGCCTTCGAACAAGGCTAAGCTCAGCCGCATCTCACGCCACCGCCGCGCAGCCGTCCGGCGCGCTAGCGCGGAGGAGGCCAGGCACATTGTGTGCTACCACGTGTAGTGAGGAGGTGCCGCCAGTGACACGACACGCCGAGTCGGGCGGGGCCGAGCAGGGCTCGAGTCGCACTGCATACCTGGCTGAGCTGCAATGCTTCTTGTGTGGCAGCTCGGCTGGTTCGATCGAGACCGATCGCAAGCCGCTTCCTCCACATGGCATCTGGCACCCGAGCGGCGGCGGCCCGGCCCAGCGCGTGTCCGATTGGCGACAACTGCGCTGCGGTCGGTGTGGCGGCGCGCTCTTTGCCGAGTCGATCGACGCGATTCCGCGCCACGACGAAAACGACGAGCTACGGCGTGAGGTCCCCCGCCGTGGGCGACCGCCAAAGTGGCTGGTCGAGCAGCGCCGGCGCGATCGCGAGTCTGCCGAGTCACGCCTCGGCTAGCGCTCGCAATAACCCGCTCAGCACACCCCCTGGGCAGCAAGCGCCTCGACGTCTATAGCGCTGAGCCCGAGCTCGGCCAGAATTTCCACGTTGTGCTCGCCGAGCCGCGGTGGGCGGCGCTGGAGCTGCGCTGGCGTCTCGGAGAAGGCCATGGGCACGCCAATCTGGGGCAAGCCGTCAAATGTCGGAAACAGTCCGAGCGCAGCGGCTTGCGGATCGCACACGGCCTCGGACAGCGTATTCACCGGCGCGAAGCACGTGTCCACGCCGGCCAGGTCGGATGTCCACTGCGCGCGGGTGCGTTCGGCAAAGATCGCGCGCAACTCGGTGCGCAGCCTTGATGCATCGCGTACCTCGGCCAACTCGGGTCGGCCGACCGCGGCCAGGAAGGCGCCAAAGAACTTCGGCTCCAGGGCGCCAAGCGTGACGTACTCGCCATCGGCCGTACGGTAGACGTCGTATTGCGCCAGGCCGCCGACCAGCGACGGCTCACCGGGCGCCGGCGCCCGGCCAGTCGCAAACAGCGGCCCGAGCAAAGCAGGCAGCCATGACACGGCCGCGCCATACAGGCTCACGTCGACGAACTGGCCGCGACCAGTCGCCTGACGCGCAACGATCGCCGCCAGGATCGCCACCGCGCCGAGCGTGCCGCCGCCAAGATCGGCTACCTGGGCCGCGGGCACTACGGGCGCGCCATCTCCATCTACGTTGTAGCCAAGCAAGCCGGCCAGGGCGACGTAGTTGAGGTCGTGCGCCGGGCGATCGCGATACGGCCCGTGCTGGCCGAAGCCGCTGAGCGTGGCCTGGACGAGGCGTGGGTTGCGTTTGGACAGGACATCAAAGCCGAGCCCGAGCCGGTCGAGCACGCCGGGCCTGAACGAGTCGACCAGCACATCCGCCGTATCGACCAGTCGCAGCAGCAGGTCACACCCAGCCGACGCCTTCAAATTCAAGGTGAGGCTGCGCTTGTTGCGATTGACCAACAAGAACAGAGCGCCAATGCCATCCTGCAACGGCCGAGCGTGGCGCGCGGGATCGCCGATAGTCGGCTCTTCGATCTTGATTACGTCCGCACCTAGATCGGCGAGCAATTGGGTACAAAACGGCCCAGGCAACAGCCGGGTCAGGTCGAGGATGCGCAGCCCCGCGAGCGCGGTCACCGCTTCAGCAGATCGAGTGGGCCGTCCGGATCGCGCGCGCGGATCGTGTCGGTCAGGCCGGGCCAGCGTGCGCGCAGCGCCTGATACATGCCCCACCCCGCGCGGCGGTACGAGAAATGGCCCTGCGGCTGAGTGCGCTGCTCGATCATGTACGCCGCCTGGGCCCAATCCATCTTGAACAGGCAGCGCGTCTGGAACGCCAGCGGCAGCAAGTAGGCCCTGGCTGATGCGTCCTGACCCTGGTTGGCCGCGTACTCGGCCTTGGTCAGCGCCTCGACATACGTGTCGCCCAATCCGGCTTCCAGGGCCGCGAACCCTGCGTGCGTCCCGAGACCCCACACGAAGACGTCCTCGGGCCGTGCGAAGCCGAGGTCGAAGGTCAGCGGCTGCTGAATCTGGACGCATCGCCTGTGTCGATGCAGGTCGCGGAACGAGCCAAGATCGACCATGATGTCGAAGATCAGGCCGGCCCCGGCCTGGTGCTCGCGCAGCAGATCGTCATGTGCCGCCCGACCCTGCAGCGACATGTCGAAGACCTCGCGCTTCTGCGCGTTGCCCATCCCGTCCACCACCGTGCGAATCTGAGCCAGGGAACGGCCGACTGTGTCGTATCGGTAGAGCAGCGTGGCCACGATCTCGTCCAGTGGGTCGGCGAACGCTTCGGCGAGGCTCACGGCCGTGGATCGGTCGGGCTCGCCAAGTGACGCGAGCCACTCTCCTGAGGCTTGGGCCAGGTCACGCGCGACCTGCAGCCGGTAGGGCGAGGCGTCGGCATACTTGACCAGGGTTGGCGCCGCCGGCGGCTGCGCCTCCGTCAGCAGCGGCGCATCGGCGGGTATCTGGCACGCGATCTTGAGCTCAGCGCCGACGGCACGCACCTCGGCATACGACGACTCGAGCAGTCGACCAATCTGCCGCTCGGCTACCCGCGCACTCACGATCTGACCAACGCTGGTATGGGTGGCCAGCGGCAGCAGGCTGCGAGCGACATCGAATGCGCGGGCGCGCAGCGTGCGTTTGTAGGCGCCCTCGTCGAGGGCATCGGGTCGCGGCACGGCATCCTGCAGGTGCTCCTGCAGCGATCGGGTCAGGTCCTGGTAGGCGCCAAAGAGTGCCTCCGCAGTCTGACTGAATTTGCCTTCGCCGGCTGTGCCGGCGACCTCTTCAGGCAGATGCCAGCCGGTCTTGCGGAACGGCTGGTAGCGGGTGCTGCGCTCCTGGCCGTCCCACACTGGCTCGTCGACGACCGCCATCGCCGCCAGGATCGAGATGTGCTCGAGGCCGAACACCAGGTGGGCCAGGTCGGCAATCGAGCGATGCCCGTACTGGAAATAGAACGTGTTGAGGAACTGCTCGGCACGCTGCTGGCTGAGCTCCTGAATGCTCTCCAGCATGCCCTGGTTCGAGCGCGAGTACTTGGCGAGGGCGTACGCCTGGATTTCGGGCGGCACGCCGACGACCGAATAGATGCGGCGGCGGACGGCAGAATCAGCGGTGGTGTCGGGGGATGGTTCAGCCGGCGCGCTGACCAAGCACCTGTTCCTCTATGACCTCGATCGGATCGCCCGGGCGCACCACGCCGCCTCTCACCACGCGCGCCATCTTACCGCTGCGCCCGACCATGGCCCGTAGCGCATCCTCGTGGACATCGAGCATTTCCTTGCACGCCGGCCGGTCGCCGGTGATCTCGAGCTCGGCCTCGCCGATCTTGAGCCGCGCGCCCTCGTGCAGGTCCATCACCGGCATACCTTCCACGGTGATGTTTTCACCGAGGACGCCGGGCGCGACCGGCATGCCGCGGGCAGCCAACTCGGCGACGGTCTCGGCGTTGAGGATGCTCACCTGGCGCTGCGGTCGGCCGGCGTGGCGATCTCCCTCGAGCCCAAAATCGGTCACCAGGTGACCTTCAGGCTGCGGCAGCTTTCTGAATTCTGGGTTGGCGTTGGCGTTCACCGAAACCAGCGTCGGCACGTCCTCAATCTTAGCCGCTGACGCGGATGACCCTGGTCGCTTTAAGCTGTGCGCCATGCCGCTGTTAGACGGGCGTCGTGCCCTCGTCTTTGGCGTGGCCAATCGACGCAGCATCGCCTGGGCGATCGCCCAAGCTCTCGCCCGTGAGGGGGCCGAGCTCGCGTTCACGTTCCAGGGCGAACGCATCGAGCAAGGCGTCCGAGACCTGGCCGCGAGCGTGAACAGTCCGCTGGTGCTGCCGTGCGACGTGACACGCGAAGCGGACCTTGATGCGGTCTTTGGCTCTCTGGAGAAAACGTGGGACGGTCTCGACATCCTGATTCACAGCGTGGCGTATGCACCGCCCGCGACCTTCGAGAAGCCGTTCGCAGACACCTCGCGGGCTGATTTTCAGACTGCCTTGGACATCAGCGCGTTTTCTCTGATCGCGATGACCCGGCGCGCCGCGCCGCTGATGGACAACCGCGGCGGCGGCGCCGTCGTGACCATGACCTTCAATGCCTCACAGCGGGCGTATCCCAACTACAACATCATGGCCGTGGCCAAAGCCGCCCTCGAGGCCGAGGTGCGCTACCTGGCCATGGAGCTTGGCCCGCGCCTGATCCGCGTCAACGCCATCTCCGCGGGGCCGGTCCGTACCCTGGCCGCGCGCTCCATCACGGGGTTCACGGTAATGGAGGACCACACCGAACGCAACGCCCCCCTGCGTCGCAACATCTCGGCAGAGGACGTTGGCAACGCCGCGCTGTATCTGTGTAGCCCGCTGGCCTCGAACGTGACCGGCCAGATCCTGCTGGTCGACGCCGGCTACAGCATCCTGGGGATGCCCACAGATCAGGGGTCAGGCGCCAGAGGTCAGGGACCAGGGACCAGGGGTCAGGAGTCAGGAGTCAGGAGTCAGGGATCAGGAGTCAGGCGTCAGGAGTAGTTCGGGCGGTAGCGGCGCAGAGTTCCTCGGCGGCCTGCGGCGCCGCGTCCGGCGCGGAGGCGGATGGGACGGCGATGGAGGACAGGCGGCATTCGGCGGCGCGCCAGCCTTGCTGACTGTTGACCCCTGGTCCCTGACCTCTCGTCCCTGGTCCCTGACCCTGGTCCCTGACCCTGGTCCCTGGTCCCTGACCTCTGGTCACTGGTCCCTGGTCCCTGAGTTAGTCGAAGACGATGCGCGTGGCCCCGCCGTGGCCGTGGATCGCTTCTACGGCCTCTACGGACGGATAGAAGTTCAGGCTCGGCGTTTCGCCCAGCCAGGTCAGCGCTACCCAGCCGTTTGAAAAGACGGCGCCCTCGGCGACCCAGCCCGTGCCGCTCACGCCTGACTCGTCCTCGAGGCGCAGCAGATGGAAGGTCTGAACGGGCCGCCGGCCGGGCGGCAAGCGCCGCGGCGTGGGCCGCGCAAGCTGGGTGACCATGAGCACTTCGGTCGGCCTACCGCAAGTTACGCGCCCAGAAGCTCCGGAAAGGTCGCACGCAGCGGCTCAGGCAACTGCTCCATCGCCACGGGCTTGCCAAGCTCCAGGTCGAGCTGCAGCGCGTTCACGACGGCCTTGGCGCCATAGTGGTTGTTGTAGAAGGCATACGTCTCACGCGTCTGGCCGGCGACTTCGCGGACGTCCGCCGCCAGCTCCTTGATCTCGGCAGGCGTATACAGGTAGTTGTACCGATCCTCCGACTCGCCATGGCGCCACCAGTTCTGGTAGTTGCGTCCGTGGAAGCGGAAGTAGCCGAGATCACTGGTCAGCGGCACATGCCGGATTGAGGTCTTGAAGCGCGGCTCGTCGATCATCACCCAGGCAACACCCTGCGATTCCATCAAGCTGCGCAGCCCCGGCGCCTGTTCGGACTCGGTCCATTCTCGATGCCGCAGCTCGACCGCCAGCGGGAAGCCAGCCTGGCGCAAACGCTTGATCAAGTCTTCGAGATAATCGAACGTCGCCGGGTCGGGCCGAAAGCTGGTCGGGAACTGCGCCAGCACCACGCCCAGCTTGCCCGCATGCGCCAGCGGGTTGATGCCTTCGGCAAAGACGGTGAAGTCTTCCTCGGCAACGAACGACTTCTGGCCAGTAGCGGCCTCGAACATCTTGGGGTGAGTGAACTTCTGCCACAGCTTGACCGTGAAGCGGAAGTCGTCAGGCACTTTGCCCGCCCACGCCTTGGCCGCGTACTGGTTGGGCGGTCGGTAGAACGAGCTGTTGATCTCGACGGTGTTGAAGTACTGGGCGTAAAAGGTCAGCTTGTCGGAGTCTTTGAGTTTGGGCGGGTAGAACGTGCCCTCCCAGGTGCCCTGGCCCTTGGGGTAGCTCCAGCCCGAGGTGCCGACATACAGACGCGGCGCGGCCGCCTGGTCCGTCATGGGCATTTATCTTACGAACCTGGACCGTTGTCATCCTGAGCGCAGCGAAGAGCCTGTCCTCGAGCGAAGCGAAGGAATCCGCTTGCGGAAACGTGTGTGCTCGCGGATCCTTCGGCTGCGGCCTCAGGATGACAAGGCGCTAAGCCGCGCGCTGCTGACGGGTCAGCTGCTCCTTCATCTGTTCCATCTTGCCGCCGACTTCCTTGCGCTTGTCCATATCCCAGATCTTGCGCACCTTGGGGAAGAGCTCGCCCTCTTCCTCTTCGATGTGGTGCTCCGTGTTCTCCTGGAGCACGGTGCACTTGGGCTTGAACGCCTCATCGGTCGGCCGCAGCGCGCTGATCTCCTCGATCAGCACGTCCATCACGTGGTGTTCCTGGTAGGACTCGAGCGTCAGTTCCTCGGTCGTCTTTTCCTTCTTGAGCTCAGGATAGAAATGCGTCTCCTCGAGCTCCTCGTGCATGGTCAGCTTCATCTTCAGCTCGTCAAACAGCTGCTGCGCCTTGGCGCCCTCGGCCTTTTCCAATTCCTTGAACAGCTGCTTGGCTTCCTTGTGCTGGTCCATCAAGAGTTGTAGGCAATCCATGACGATGGGGCCAAATGCAAGCACTGTGCCCCGTTCGTATTTCCTGCTAGTTCTGCGCCGCGGCGACGGTGGTCACCGGCTGACCGTACTGCTGAAGGAACCTTACGGCCACAGTAGAAGGAGTTGGAAGCTCTACGCAAGGCGGGGAAGGGTTGGCGTCGGCACAAGCCGCGAGGGAGTGGCGCCCGGGACCGTGAACCTAGCCTTTGACGGCGCCGATGCGAATGCCTTCTACGAAGTAGCGTTGGAAGACGAAGAATACGAGCATCATCGGTAAGGCGGCGACGGCGGCGCCGGTCATGAGCATGCCGTAGTCGGTGTTGAACTCGCCCTGCAGGGTGGCCAGGCCGACCTGGATGGGGTATTTGAAGCTGTCGCGCAGGACTACGAGGGGCAGGATGAAGCCGTTCCAGTAGCGCTGGAAGGTGAAGATGGCCAGAACGGCGAGCGCCGGCGCGCAGAGGGGCAGAATGATGTGCTGATAGATCTGCCACTCCGAGGCGCCATCGACGCGGCCGGCGCTTTCGAGCTCGCTAGGCAGTGTCTGGATGTACTGACGCATCAGGAACACGCCGAAGACATCGGCGAAGCCGGGCAAAATCCCAGCGAGTGTAGGAAGCGACGGCGACTGATCACCGCGCGGCCGAGGGATGGGTCGTTCATAACGCCAAATGGTAGAACGTCGGCAGTTGATGCCCGATTCGCCGCACGTGATCTGGGGTCGCGTGCTCTCCGACGGACACGAGCTTCCGGCGTCGCGCATCGAGATTGCGAATGGCCGAATCACGCGTCTGGAACCCGCCGACCGACCCGTGGACGCGGACATCGTGGTCGGCAAGGGCTGGATCGCGCCAGGCCTCATCGACCTGCAAGTCAACGGCGCCGCCGGCGCGGACCTGACTGCCGCGGACGATCCCGCCGCGGCGCTGCGCCACGTGGCCATCGCGCTGGCACAGCACGGCGTGACCGCGTTCTGCCCAACGATCGTCAGCTCGCCAGTGGAGCTCATTGTCAATCGGATCGGCGCCTATGCGGCGCAACGGATCGTGGGTGGGGCCGACTCGCTGGGTGCGCACGTCGAAGGACCCTTTCTTGATCCAGACCATCGTGGGGTGCACGACCCGCGAGTGCTTCGTGACGCCTCACGCGATGAAATCGAACGCTGGCTGAGCGCTGGCCGACCGGCTATTGCCACGCTCGCACCCGAACGGCCCGGCGCACTCGACGCGATCCGACAATTGCGAGAGGCCAAGGTGGTGGTCAGTCTTGGGCACTCGGGCGCCACGAAGGACCAGGCCCGACACGGCCTCGAGGCTGGCGCCACGATGGCCACGCACCTCTTCAACGCCATGCCGCCGCTGCATCACCGCGCGCCCGGGCTCGTCGGCGCCCTGCTCGCCAGCCAGGCCAGATTGGGACTCATCGCGGATGGCGTCCATTTCGATCCGCTGATCCTGGACCTGGTGGTGCAGCGCGCCGGCGTGCGCCGCGTCATTCTGGTGTCGGATGCACTGGCGGCCGCCGCGGCCACCGCGGGTCAGTTCGTCCTGGGTGAGCAGTCCGTTCACTCCGATGGGCGGACCGTGCGACGCACCGACGGCACGCTGGCCGGCAGCGCGCTCCTGCTCGATGGCTGCTTGCGCAACGCGCGCGCCTGGCTGCCGCGGCTCGCGCCCGCCGAGGTACTACGAATGGCCACGCAAACACCCGCCGACGCGCTCGGCCTGCGGCGCAAGGGCCGCGTCGCCCTCGGTGCCGATGCAGACCTGGTGATCCTCGATTCGGAGTGGCAGGTTCGTCAGACACTCGTTGGCGGCGCGCTCGTGGCGTCAGCGGAGGCGGAGGTGCCCGCATGACCGAGCCCGACCTGCAGCGGCTACTGAGCGAGATCGACGAACAGCCAACCGTCGTCGCGCGTCTCCTCGAGCGGCAACGAAGCATCGTGCGCGACCTGGCCCAGGCAACCCGGCAACGCGATCCGCGAGCGATCGTGCTGGTCGCGCGCGGCAGCTCCGACAATGCCGCCGTCTATGGGCGCTACCTGTTCGAGGTCTGCAATCGACGCCTGACTTCACTGGCCGCGCCGTCGGGGCTGACGCTGTACGGCAGCGGTCCACGGCTGGACGACACGCTGGTCATCGGGGTGTCACAGTCCGGGCAGGGTGAAGACGTCGTTGCCTATGTGCGCGCGGCGCGAGCGCAAGGCGCCGCGACGGTCGCGATCGTCAATGACGCCACGTCGCCCCTTGCCAAGGCGGCCGAGTGCGTGCTCGAGTGTCTGGCCGGGCCCGAATTGAGCGTCCCGGCGACGAAGACGGTGACCGCGCAGATGACAGTGCTCGCGATGCTGTCAGACGCGCTCGGCGGAGGGGATGCCGACCGGGGCGGACTCGAACCCCTGCCCGCCGCGATCGGTGCGGCGCTCGAGCGGCGTGCGATGGCCGCCGAGTTGGCACGCCGCCTGGCCAAGGGCACGGTCGGGTCTGTGATCGGACGCGGCTTCGCGTTTCCCCCGGCCCTGGAGATCGCATTGAAACTGAAGGAAACGTCGTACACGCGCGCGGAGCCGTTCTCGGCAGCCGACTTCCTGCACGGACCGGTGGCCCTGGTCGAGCGCGACTACAGTGCGCTCCTGGTCGACGTAGGCGGTCGGTCGACAGAGGCGGCGACCGGCATCGCCCGCGCGGTGCAACAACGCGGTGGTCGGCCGGTGTTGCTACGCGCCGCGCGCGGTGATGGACCGGCCGGCCTGATTGGCCTGACGGTCGACGTGGATGTGAGCGAGCCGTACGCGCCCATCGTCGTCCTGGTGCTCGGCCAGTTGCTGGCGGTCGAGCTCGCGGGCGCGCTGGGGTTCGATCCGGCTCGCCCGCGCGGACTGCACAAGGTCACCAGCACCCGGTGACGCTGTTCGATCAACTGCCGACCGAGCGGCCCAATCCGCGGACCGCGGACATCGATCGACTGGATACGCTGGGCATCCTCGAGCGCATCAACCATGAGGATCAGCAGGTCGCGTTAGCCGTACGCATGGCGCTGCCCGCGCTCGCCCGGGCGGTCGACATGGCGCTCGAACGTTGGCAGGGCGGTGGACGCATCGTCCTGTTTGGCGCGGGCACGTCGGGCAGGTTGGCGATGCTCGACGCGGCCGAGTTGGGGCCGACCTTCGGCGTCCCGGCCGACCGCTATGAGGCCCGCCTGGCCGGCGGCCGCGAGGCGTTCCAGCGACCCGTCGAAGGCGCGGAAGACGATTCGTCGACCGGCGCCGCCGCGGCTGCCGATCTCAGTGCACGCGATGTCGCGTTCGGGATTGCTGCCAGCGGACGCACACCGTGGGTGATCGGCGCGCTCGATCAGGCGCGCGCGCACGGTGCCGCGACCATTGGTCTGGCGTGCGTGCCGCGGCCTGCGCTGGCCGAGCACGTGGACGTGGCGATCGTCGTGGACACTGGCGCCGAGCCCATCTCGGGTTCGACGCGCATGAAGGCCGGCACGGCCCAGAAGCTGGTGTTGAACGCGTTTAGCTCGACGTTGATGATCCTGCTGGGCAAGGTCTACGGGAACTTGATGGTGGACGTTCAGGCGACCAATGCCAAGCTTCGGCGGCGGGCTACCCGGTTGGTCGAGCTGGCGGCGGGTGTTGACACCGGCGACGCCGAGCGCGCATTGGCCGAAGCCGACTTCGAGGTCAAAACTGCGATCGCACTGCTGCGCCTGGGCGTCTCCGCTGAGCGGGCCCGAGCCCGACTCGCCGCCGAGGACGGCCGTTTGCGGCGCGTGCTCGACGACGCCTAGCGGGGTTCGAGCGCGGCTTCGCCCTGCAGCTTGCTCAAGATCGACACGATGGCTGCCTGGCGGACCTTTAGCATGCTTTTGTAGTCGGCCGAGTCGGTCTTATAGACCTCCTCTTTGATGTTGCCGAGCTCGCGATCGATCAGGTCGCGCAGGAGCGCGTGCTCCTCGACGGTCAGCTGCAGTTGCATGACGATCTTGCTATCTTCGCACAGGGTGTGCACTTTCGGCCCGCCCAGCCCTCTATCGGCCCTTCGATCGGACCGCTAATCGCGCCAAGCGGCCATCTCTGCTGCGTTGACCCACGCACTCCCCCTGGCCGCCCGCCCGCGAGGGGGAAGCACTACATGTCCCTTGCAGGGAGGTGGGGGGGTCGAAATTTGGCTAGTGCGTAAGTGGTCGGAGTCGAAACGTATGCTGTAGGGCGTGACCGTGAACTGGGCGGCGCTCCGGGGGCTGCTCGTCGACCTCGACGGCGTGGTGTATGCAGGCAGCGAGCCCATCCCCGGTGCTGGGCAGTTCATCGCCCAGGCGAAACGGCGCGGACTGCCATTTCTGCTGGTGACGAACAACTCGACAGCCAGTCCCGAGGATGTCGCACGCCGTCTCGCTGGGATGGACATCCAGGTAGAAGCGGCGGAGATTCTGACCAGTGCCCAGGCAGCGGCAGCGTATGTGCGCGGGCACAGCCAGCCGGGCGCGAAGATCAGGTTGATCGGCGAAGGTGGGCTGCGTAGCGCGGCGATCGAAGAGGGCTTGCACGTCGTCGACAATGGCGAGCTCGACGTCGAGTGGGTCATCGCCGGTCTCGACCGCGACTTTGATTATGACAAGCTGACAGGCGCAACACGGGCCATCCTGGCCGGCGCCAAGTTTCTCGCGACCAACGCCGACGCGCTATTGCCCATCGAGGGTGGCAATGTCATTCCGGGCGCCGGGACCATCATCGCCGCCATCCAGACCGCCACGGCGACAGCGCCCATTGTCGTTGGCAAACCTGAGCCCGGTCTGTTCGAGCACGGACTGGCGCGTCTCGGTGGCTTGCCGCCCGATCAGGTTGCGATGATCGGCGACCGCCTCGATACCGACGTCGTTGGCGGCCATCGCGCTGGCCTGCGCACCATCCTGGTGCTGAGTGGCGTGACCGCCCCCCAGGAGCTGGCGACAGCCGTCGTGCCGCCCGATGCCAGCGTGCCCAACCTGGCGGCAGTCGCCGACCTGTTCGGCTGGCACTGACATGCGCTGGCAGGAGCTGAGCGGCCGGGGCCGCGGCATCCGTTTGCACGTGCGGCGCGTGGTCGATCCGCCGGGCCGACCAATCTTGCTCGTGCACGGCCTGGGCGTAGGCGGCGCTGTCTGGCCGGCGTTCGCTCGACGGCTCAGCCCGGCGCTGGCGGCGGTGGCGCCTGATTTGCGCGGCCATGGCCAGAGTGACGCGCCGCCGACCGGCTACACCCCGGCTGACTACGCCGCCGATCTGGCCGAGCTGATCCAGGAGCTCCTCGAGCCGCCCGCGCCCGTGGTCGGGCACTCGCTTGGTGCCCTGGCCGGACTCGCGCTGGCGGAGATGCGGCCGGAGCTTGTGGACTGGCTGGTGCTGCTCGATCCGCCGCTCGACGCCGAGCTGCACAATCCCGAAGTACCCGAGGTGAATCGGCTGCGCCACGCGCCGCTCGGGGAGCTCGAGGCGTACCTTTTGAACCGCAACCCGGGCGGCGGCGAGCTACTGGCGCAGTCGCTCGCGGCGATGTTCCGTCAAGCCAATGACGCCGCCTTCGAGGCGCTGCTCGAGTCCACCGACCGCGTCCCAGCCGCGTTCGATCAGGCTGGCCGCGTCCAGGCGCAGACCCTGGTCGTGCAGGCCGACCCGCGTACGGGCGGCGTCCTGGGCGACGCCTCAGCTAGGGCGTTGGTCGAACACTTGCCGAATGGACAGTTGCGCAAAATCGAGGGGGCCACGCACGCGCTGCACGCCAGTCAGCCCGCCGCGGTGGCCGATGCGATCCTCAGTTTTGGCGGCTATACCTCGTCGGTCGCGTCGGGATCCCGATGAGCGGCGCGCAGCTGCTCGCGCAAATCGTCGAGTCCGCCCGAGCGGGCCTTGGGCAGCGGCGGGACCGGTAACACCGCCGCGGCGGCCTTGAGCTCGTCCAGCTCGCGATGTGCTCGTTCGACCTCGCGCTGCACCGTTTGCAGCTCGGTGCGCACGTCGGCCAGCTCATCGTGGACCGCCTCGTGGGCTGCCTGCATCTCGGCGTTCAACTGACGACCCGCCGTGAGCGCGACTTCCAGCCGAGCGACTCGGCCGCGCAAGTCGAGCACGAGCGCCAGGGCGGCGGTACCTGACACCAGAGCGAGCAGGCCGAGCACCTGAAACAGGTCCATGTTTCGCCCTCCATCCTACGGCACGCGACCGCGCCGCTCTGGTGGTAAGTAGCGCCAGACGACCTTGCCAATCACGTGCTGCCTGTCAATCGGACCGAACGAGCGGCTGTCGCGGCTCACGTTCGGATTGTCACCGACGACTTCGAAACCGCCGGGCGCCTGACGGCTGACACGCTTGATCAGAATCGTGGCGTGGAACTCGGGATCGCGCACGACGACGATGTCGCCTGGCTTTGGCCTTGACCAGCGGTTCACGAGCAACTTGTCGCCAGGCTCGAGGGCGGGCCGCATGCTCGTATCGGCGATCACGACATTGGCGATCGGCAGCCAGCGCGGCAGTCCGCTCACCCCTTGGGTGTAGACTGGGTGAGCTTGAGACGTCCACTTTTGTTGGACACAGGAGTAATTGACTGCATGTCTATACCTTCGACTGCGCCATCGCTGGTTGATCGCGTCTTCGGCGCCTTCGACCGCGTAGCTCCGCCTGTGGTTGCCCATGCCCATTGCGACATTCCATGCGGTATTTACGATCCGCACGCCGCGCAGCTCGCGGCCCTGACCGTGATTCGCATGGTCCAGCTCATCCAGGGTTTGCAGCAGCCCGCTGACGGCGCCGCCAAGGCAGAGTGGGACACTTACGGGATGCAGATCTCGCGCTACACCGCCGTCAAAGAAGAACACGCCAAAATATGCGAGCACGAGATCATCATCCTATGGACGGACTACTTCAAGCCTGAGCATCTCGAGAAGCACGCGAACTTGCATGACGTGGTCTGGAAGGCGTGCAAGCTCACCTCGACGGTGAAGCAGCAGATCGACATGGATGCCGCCCAGCAGCTGCTGGCCGCGACCCAGCAGATCGCCGAGATCTTCTGGGACACCAAGGGCGTCGCCACCAAGCGCCAGGCATCAAACCAAGGTCAGGTCGGCGGCGAGCTCGTCTACCCGACGTCGTAGTCCCGTTTTTCTCTGGGCGCCGGACCTACAGCCGGAAGCTGGCGCCCAGGATTTCGACGTGGCGCCGGCCGCCACCGATCGTGATGGCCGCCAGACCGTCTGTGCCGCCCGACGTGAGTCGCACCGTGCTGCCGTCTTCTAGCGGCCAGGCAGCGCTGTCTTGCTGGCGCTGGGGCGGTGCACCCAACAGGGCGGTGTAGGTGGGGATGCTCGCAGTGAGGTCTCGGACGGCTACTTCGACCGTCGATATACCGGAGGCCGGCGTGGGCGGTGGGCCGTCGTGCTGGATGAGGAACGGCAGCAGGCCACCCCACATGGCGTCGTCGAAGGTGGCGGTGCGCCAGCGCAGCTCGACACCGTCTGGGCGCATGCGGCGGCCCGGTTGTGGGTCGCCGATCGGTAGGCCTCGGGCCCGAATGTCACGCACTGAGGCGTCGAGATCGGAAGAACGCACGGCGTAGCCGAGCCAGCCGGGGCCGCGGTCCAACGCGGCCAGCAAGCGCGCCCCACGAGGTCGGGCGCGAGCCTCGTCAACATTATTGACCGCAATGAGCTCCAAATAGCTGGAGCCAAAGCGCGCAATGGCATTGTGGGTGCCCCAGCCGGGGTGCTCGCCGCCATAGACCACGTCCAGTCCCAGCGAAGAGCGCAGTTCGGCCATGCCAGCGTCGAGCGTCGGGACCACCAGGATCACGTGGTCGACCGTTAGACTCACTGGCGGCATGCTAACAGCCGGCCAAACTGCCCCCGTATTCGCCATCGAGATCCTCGAATTCGAGGACATCCGGCAGCAGCTTGCCCGCCATACCAGCTTCTCCGCCGGCCGCGAGCTAGCGCTGCACCTCGAGCCAACAGATGACTTCGCCGAGGCCAGCCGGCGCCAGCAGGCAACCACCGAGGCGCTGCGTTTGCCGGGCCTGAGACCGGGCCTCCACCTGGGCGGTGTCCACGACGTTCGGCCATCTGCAGAGCGCGCTAGCATCGGTGGCGCCCTGAGCCCCGAGGAGTTGCTCGACGTCGCCTCGACGGTGCGCGGCGCGCGCGCCTGGCGTCGCGGCCTCGCGCCATTGCTTGACGAAGCCCCGACGCTGCTCGAGCTATCCGACGTCTTCTTGAGCGACCACCCCGGCCTGGCCGAAGATATTCAGGACGCGATCGGCGAAGCCGGCGAGGTGCTCGACTTGGCCAGCCCCGCGCTCGGCCGCATCCGCACTGAGCTGCGCGGCGCACACGACCGCCTGGTCACGCGCTTACGCGAGCTGATGGCCAGCTCGCCTTTTCGTGACGCCGTCCAGGATCCCGTGGTCACCCAGCGCGCCGGGCGCTACGTCATTCCGATCAGAGCGGAGTTCCGCGGCGCCGTGCCGGGCATTGTGCACGATCAATCGGCGAGCGGTGCGACGCTGTTCGTCGAACCGCTCGCCGTCGTGGAGATGGGCAATCGCTGGCGCACGCTGCGCCTGGACGAAGAGCGCGAGGTCGAACGCATCCTGCGTGCGCTGAGCATGGAAGTCGGTCAGGAAGCGGACCCGCTGACGCGCAGTGTCGAAGGCCTGGCCCAGATCGACCTTGCGCGGGCGAGCGCGGCGCTGGCCGAACAGCAGCGCGCGACCGCCCCAGAGCTCGTGCGCCTACCGCGGCCACCTGGTCAGCCCGTGTTGAAGCTGATCCAGGCACGGCACCCGTTGCTGCGCGGCGACGTTGTGCCGATCACCCTCGAGCTCGGCGGCGATTTCGATGTGCTGTTGATCACCGGGCCGAACACCGGCGGTAAGACCGTCGCGCTCAAGACTGCCGGCCTCTTGCCGTTGATGGCTACTTCGGGGCTATACGTGCCGGCCGACGAGGGCTCGCTGGTCGCGGTTTTCGAGCGCATCCAGGCCGACATCGGGGACGAGCAAAGTCTGCAACAGTCGCTGTCGACGTTTTCGGGCCACGTGTCGCGCATCGTGCGCATGCTGCGCGACGCCGACAGCTGCTCGCTGATCCTGCTCGACGAGTTGGGCGCCGGGACCGATCCGCGCGAAGGGGCCGCTATCGCGCGGGCGCTTATGGATTTCCTCCGGTCGGGCGGTGCGTATGTGATTGCCACGACGCATTACCCGGAGCTCAAGAGCTACGCGGACGCAACCGATCGCGTGGAAAACGCCAGTGTCGAGTTCGACTTGCAGACCTTGTCGCCGACGTACCGACTGATGATTGGCACACCTGGGCGATCGAACGCGCTGGCGATTGCCGAACGGCTGGGCATGCCGCACGAGGTGCTCGAGGCAGCCCGAACCTACGTCGCCCCGCAGGCGCTCGAGGCCGAGGTCATGCTCGACCAGATCGCGCGTGAGCGCGCCACTGCTGAGGATGCGCGCGCCCGCGCGCTGAAGGAGGCGGCTGAGGCGGCGACGTTGAAGGCGCGCGCGCGGACGGCGCTGCGCGAAGCCGAACGGCAGCATCGCGAGGTGTGGCAGCGCGCCACCACCGAGGCCGAGGAAGAGCTGGCTGAGCTGCGGCGGGAGGCGCATCGGCTGCGACTCCAGCTTGCTTCTGCGCGGGATCGGGGGGCTTCAGGTGAGCCTGCCCGCGAGGCCATTGAATCGGCACTCACATTACCTGCATTCAAGGCACCACCAGCCCCTGTGCAGGGCGCCCGTGGTTTCGCTGGCGACCGATCGCGGTGACGTGCCGCTTCAGCTTGATCTGCGCGGGCTGCGACGGGACGAGGCGCTCGAGCGGCTTGAGACGTACCTGGAAGATGCCGCCCTGGCCGGCCTGGCCAACGCGCGCATCGTGCATGGCAAAGGCACCGGCGCTATCCGCCAGGCGGTCCGCGAGCGCCTGCGCTCCAGCCGGTACGTCGCCCGCTTCGCAAGCGAGCCCGATGCCACCGGCGGCGATGGGGCCACGCAGGTGTGGCTCAAATAGCCGTCAGCTTTCAGCTATCAGCCGTCAGCGGCACATCGCGGCCAATCCTGACTGCCGCCGTTCGCCTTCGACACCGCGCCGATTGCGGCTCACACCCGATATTGTCCGCAGCGTCGTCGTCTTGCCCGCGCCGTTGGCGCCCGGGAGTTTTTCCCCAGGAGGGTTCCGCCTGGCGGCGCGGGTAGTGCCTGCGGCGCCTACGGCTGACTCCTGACAGCTGACAGCTGATAGCTGACTCCTGACTCCTGACAGCTGACACCTGACACCTCGCCGTGACCTGATTCACACGCGCACTGTGAACAACATCACTGCCGGCTAGGCGCGGCGCGGGCCACCATTCGGGGCAAATGAGCGCTCCTTTGCTATGGCGGCACTTCGTTCAGCTGCAGAGTGCGCCGATGACGGTGATCACGCTGGCGGCGGCGGGGTCGTTCCTCGGCCAGATCGCAGCGTTGATCCAGGGAGCGCCACTGTGGCTGTACGCCATTGCCGCTATCGCACCGTGGCTGCCCATCTTCGCGCTCGAGCTGACGTGGGCGTACCGCCACTACAAGTGGATCGCCGTCTTCTGCCTGCTGATCGTCAGCCAGGCGGCCTACCTGCTCGAGCACACCGCCCAGATGATGCAGATCGTCGTCTTGGGCCGCGCCACGACCGACGCGCCCGGCGTCTTCGGCGCACTCGACGCAACACGCGTGTATTTCCTGTGGGCGAGCTGGGCGCTGCTGGCCGTGCTGCTGCTGGTCAATCGTTTCCCGCGCAATCCGTGGCTATGGGTTCTGCTGGTCATCGCCAGCATGGACGCGACCGAGCACGTGGCGCTGTTCGCGGGCGGCGTGCGGGTGGTCACGGCGGACCTGGAGTTCCTGCTCAGCCTGCTGGAAGTTGTCACCCTGGCCATGGCGTTCATGTGGCAACTGCGGCGGACATACGACGCGTGGCTCGCGCGGGCGTTTCCACAGCTGCCCGAACGCGTGCTCATCGAGACCACGGGCAGGCTCGAAGAGCTGTGCCTGCGCGCGGGTGAGACCATCCAGTTCGAGGCGCATCAGTGCTACATCATCACGCGCGGTACGGGCACCCTGACGCGCACGGGGCCGGGCGGGCATGAAATCTTGTTGCAGGTTGTGTCACCGGGCCAGGTTGTGAACGACGCGGGCGCGCTGTACGCCGACACCGCGCTCGAGGTGCTTACGCTGCCGAGCGCCGCGCTCAGTACACCCGGCCGCGCTGCAGGCTGATATCGAAGCGAGCCGTTTTGGCCACGGCCATGACCGTCATCACCCCGGCTTGGACGGGATCGCTGACCACCAGGTCGGCGGCTTTGGGCGCCGAGCCAGCCATGTTCAGGCTGACCACGAGAATCCCTCGCTCGCGCACCTCGCGCACGGCGTCGGTGATCTCGCCGCCCATCAGCGCACCGGCCAGTACCAGGGCAACCGCCCTTGGTAAACGCGCGACCGCTCGGACGGCGTTGGCCAGGTTTTCTTCGCCGACGATTGGAATCGTGTCGATGCTGATCTTCTCGCCGCGGATGTTGTGCCGATCGGCTTCGGCGATTGCGCCTAGCGCCACCTGACCAACCTGTGCGCCACCGCCGACGACGATGATGCGCTTGCCGTAGACCTCGAGCATGCTTGGTACGCGCTCCACCGCGTCCACCACGTCGAGCGCCTCCATGTCGCGGATGAACGCGTCTTCGTCGTCGACGCCAGTGAGCTCCCAGAAGATGGCGCTGCGATCGCCGCGCTCGAGGATGTCCACGGACGCGATGTAGCCGCCGTGGCGAACGATGACGCTGCTCATCTCATATAGCACGCCCGTGCGGTCGGGGCCGCGACAGACGATGGCCAGCGGCGGCGGACCGACATTCGACAGCGGCTGAGACACGCGCCGAAGCGTAACAGGCGCGCTGCACGGGCCATCGCTTCGCTCGGCGACTGGAGTAGCAAAGATTCTTCTCCTGGGCGGAGGGCCTTTGGGGCAGGGCCTTGTGGTCAGCGCGCCTGGTGCGGATACGGGCGACGGGTTACTCGTGGACGCGCAGGAGCGAGCCGACGGTTTTGATGACCGGCATATCCCGAAGCGTGGCCAGGGCATCCTGGACGGCTTGCTCGCTGGCGACATGCGTCGTCAGGACGATCTCGGCACCGGGCACGTCGTCGCCTAACACGACACTTTCCTTCTGGACCACGCTGGCCAGGCTGATGCCGCGGTCGCCCAGGACCGTCGTGATCGCGGCCATCACACCAGGGCGGTCCAACGTCAATAAGCGCAAGAAGTAGCGGGTTTGCAGCAGTCGCATGGGCCGCAGCGAAGCACTGCTGAGGCCGTGGGCTCAGAGCCGGCGCCACGACCGTAGAACAGGGCGGTGCCGATCAAGTCGCCCTGAACCTGCACGGCGTTGAACGAGCCGTCGACACTGGCCAGCATCGAGCCCTGATGTACGAGCGTCGGGTGCACGCGGATCTCAACGGCGCCATCGACCAGCCGAGCAATCGCCAGCAGCTTGATGCGATAGCCCATCTCGCCCGCGTACAGAATGTCGCGCTGCGAGACGCGCGTAATCCCTTCACGGAACACCTGCTCGGGCTGCACCGGCACGCCAAACGCGAGCGAGGCCAGAATCGTGAGCTTGTACGCGGCGTCCCAGGCCTCGACGTCGTTGGTCGGGTCCGGCTCGGCATAGCCGAGGTCCTGCGCCTCGCGCAGCGCCTCGGCGAAGCCGGCGCCGCTCTCGGTCATGCGCGTCAGGATGTAGTTGGTCGTGCCGTTGACGATGCCGACCACACTGGTGATGTCGTTGGCGGCGAGGTCCAATTGGAACGGGCCGATGAGCGGGATGCCGCCACCGACGCTGGCCTCGTACGCGACCATGACGCCGCGCTTGGCCGCCGCGGCAAGGATCGAAGGGCCGTGCTTGGCCATGACCTCTTTGTTGGCAGTGACCACGTGCTTGCCGCGTTCGATGGCCTGCAAGATCAGCGTCCGCGCGGGCTCTTCACCGCCGAGGACTTCGACCACGACGTCGACGCTTGGATCGTCGAGCACGTCGAGCGGATCGGTGACCAGGGGCGCCGCGAGAGACAGCGGGCGCGACTTGGCAGGATCCCGCACGAGTGCCTTGCGAATCTCAACAGGCCGGCCGATCCGGCGCTCGAGTGCGTCCCGCTTGCGGATCAGGACGTTGGCCACGCCGGCGCCGACGGTGCCCAGTCCAAGCAGCCCCACACCCAGGGATTTCAAGGTCGCTAGCGGGTCGGCGCGTTCGCGCGCTCGGGGGCGGCGCTGACCGCGGTGGACGCGGCAGGCACGGGAGCGGCCGGCGGCGGCGCGGGTTTGGGTGAGACCTTCCAGAACTGGCCGCGGTAGACGTCCCACAGGTTCACGATCGCTTCCGCGCGGCGACTGGCGGTGCGCTCGAAGTGCTGCTGGACCAGGTCGTACACCAACGAGAGCTCGTCGGAATCCATGAGCCGTTCGGCCTGCACAAGCTCACCGTTCAGACGGATCGGAAAATCGCCGACTTCGTCGAGCACATAGGCGACGCCGTTGGTCATGCCCGCGCCGAAGTTGCGGCCGGTTTCGCCGAGCACGAGGACCGTCCCGCCGGTCATGTACTCGCAGCCGTGATCGCCCACGCCCTCGACGACCGCGGTAGCGCCAGAGTTGCGCACAGCAAAGCGTTCGCCAGCGCGACCAGCGGCGAACAGACGGCCACCCGTAGCGCCATACAGCACGGTGTTACCGACGATCGTGTTCTTGTGCGGAGCGAAGCGTGCCATATCGGCGGGCATGAGCACGACTTCACCGCCGCTCATGCTCTTGCCGAGATAGTCGTTGGCTTCGCCTTCGAGGGTGAGCAGCATGCCGTCGGTCGTGAACGCGCCGAACGACTGGCCGGCCGAGCCGACAAAGCGCAGATCGATGAAGAACTGGCTGCGCAGCCGCGAGCCCGATACTGCCGCCTGCAAGCGGCCGGCGCCGATCTCGCCCGCGATGCGCGCGCCGACGGTCCGATCGCGATTGCGGATGAGGCGGGCCGCTTTGAAGCGAGGACTGCTTTCGAGCGCCGCGCGTGCATCGCGCAGCAGACCTTCGTCGAGTGGCTCCTCGTCTTCGGGACGGTCGTTGCGACGCTGGACGGATCGCCGCGGCTGGGTACCCGATGGATCGGGATCGACCAGGATTGCGGACAGGTCGATGCCGTTGACGCTGCGCGCCTGACACAGCAGGTCGACTCGCCCGACCGCTTCGTCAACAGAGCGCAAGCCGAGACGCGCGAGGAGCTCGCGCACCTCTTCGGCCAGGTGCATGAAATAGTCGATGACCTGCTCGGGCGTGCCTTTGAACTTCGCACGTAAATCGGGGCGCTGTGTCGCGATGCCGGTCGGGCACGTATTGAGGTGGCACTGGCGCGCCATGTCACAGCCGAGCGCGACCAGCGGGGCGGTGCCGAAGCCGAACTCCTCGGCGCCGAGCAGTGCCGCGATGACCACGTCGCGGCCGCGGCGCAGGCCGCCATCGGTGCGCAGTCGAATGCGACCCCGCAAACCGTTGCGCACCAGCACCTGCTGCGTCTCGGCGACGCCAAGCTCCCAGGGACTACCGGCATGCTTGATGCTGCTCAGCGGACTGGCACCCGTGCCGCCGTCGAAGCCCGAGACGAGCACGTAGTCGGCATACGCCTTGGCAACTCCCGCCGCGACCGTGCCGACACCCGCCTCGGAGACCAGCTTGACACCGACGTGGCCGCGTGGGTTGACCCGCTTCAGGTCGTAAATCAACTGGGCGAGGTCCTCGATGGAGTAGATGTCGTGATGCGGCGGCGGTGAGATCAGGCTCGTGCCAGGGACGGCATGGCGCAGGCGGGCGATGAGATCGGTCACTTTATGCGCCGGCAGCTGGCCACCTTCACCAGGCTTGCTGCCCTGGGCCATTTTGATTTCCATCTCTTCGGCGTGCGCGAGATAGCGCGCGGTGACGCCGAAGCGGGCCGAGGCAACCTGCTTGATCTTGTTGTCGGCGCGGTCGCCATTGGTTCGCGGCGCATAGAACGCCGGATCCTCACCACCCTCGCCTGAGTTGGACCGCGCGCCGATGCGATTCATAGCGACGGCCAGCGTCTCGTGCGCTTCGGGGCTGAGTGCCCCGAGCGACATCGCCGTACACACGAAGCGTGTGACGATGTCTTGGGCCGGCTCCACCTGGTCGAGCGGAACCGCGAGCCCGGCGGCGCGGATGTCGAGCAAGTCGCGCAGCAACACCGGCTGCTCGACGGAATCGGTCAAGCGGTAGTACTCGTCCCATGGCGCCGCGCGAGCGAGTCCCTTGTGTAACGCGCGGACGACCGGAGGTTCCCACGCGTGGTGCTCGCCATCACGACGGAAGCGAACCAGGCCGTAGTCAGGCAGTTTTTGCGGGCTGGGCTCGAACGCCAGGGTGTGGCGGTCGACGACCGGGCGCAGCAGGTCGTCGAGGCGGAGGCCGCCGATTCGATTGGGCGTTCCCGCGAAGTAGCGCTCGACGACACCAGGACTCAGGCCAAGGCACTCGAAAATCTGGCCGCCGCGGTAACTGGCAACGGTCGAGATGCCCATTTTGGACATGATCTTGAGCAGGCCCTTGTCGGCCGCCTTGAGATAGTTGTGCTCGGCGGTTTCCGCGTCGGGGTAGTCGCGAGTGACGTCACCTTCGCCCAGCGCGCGTGTCGTGGCCAGCGCCAGCCACGGACAGACTGCCCCGGCGCCATACCCGATGAGCACCGCCAGGTGATGGACGTCCCACGCGTCGCCCGCTTCAACCACCAGGTCGACCTCGGTACGCAGGCCCGCCTGGAGCAGGCGCGAGTTCACCGCACCGAGGGCGAGCAGCATCGGCATCGGCGCTCGGTCTGCGCTCACCGCTCGGTCCGACAAAATCAGCAGTTGCGCGCCCTGGCGCACCGCGTCCACGGCTGCCTCCGCCAGAGAGTCCAGCCCGTGTTCCACGTCGCCGCCGACGGTGAAGGTGGCGTTCAAGTCCGTGACGGCGAGTCGCGCCTGGTTACGGAGGGCCTCCAACGTTGCCTCGACGATCACGGGCGACGGCAGCTCGATCAGGTCAGGCTGCGGACCCGCGACATGCAGCAGGCTGGCGCGTGGGCCGAGCCACGTGCGCAAGCTCATCACGAGCGATTCGCGCAAGGGATCGATCGGCGGGTTGGTGACCTGGGCGAAGCGCTGTCTGAAATAGGTATAGATGGGCCGCGGCACGCGCGCGAGCGGCGCGATGGGTGTGTCATCGCCCATTGACCAGACGGCGTCCAGCGCCTCGGCGCCCATGGCGCGCAAGACGATCTTCAGGTCCTCGTTCGAGTAGCCCAGGGCGCGCTGCAAGACGCCGAGGGGTCGGGGGTGGGGGGTCGGGGGTCGGTCAGAGATCGGCGTGAACGCGGTTCCGAGCCAGGACTTCCACGGCTTCGACCGACCAAGCTCGCGCTTGATGTCGGCATCGTGCAGGATGGTGTGTTGCTCGAGGTCGAGCGCCAGCATCTGGCCAGGGCCGAGGCGGCCCTTTTCGACGATGCGATAGTCGTCCAGCTCGATCGCGCCGACCTCGGAGCCGGCGACTACCAGACCTTCCGCGGTGACTTTGTAGCGACACGGCCGCAGGCCATTGCGATCGAGCGCGGCGCCCACGAACCGGCCATCAGAGAATGCCAGCGCGGCGGGTCCATCCCATGGCTCGAGCATCGGCGCGTGATAGCGATAGAAGGCCTGCACGTCGGATGTCATGCCCGGATTGGCTTCCCAGGCCGCCGGCATGAGCACGCTCAGCGCGTGCAGAACGGTGCGTCCCGACTGCTCGAGCAGGTGCAGCGCCTCGTCCAGACTGGTCGAGTCTGACCCGTCCTCCCAGATCACCGGCTGGACAGACTCGGGCAGCCGCGGTTCGCGCGCGCGCATCCAGGCGCGATTGCCCAGCAGCGTGTTGATCTCACCGTTGTGGGCGAGCATCCGAAATGGCTGCGCAAGCTGCCACGTTGGGAACGTATTGGTCGAGTAGCGCTGGTGATAGACGGCCATCGCCGACTGGTAGTCGGGATCGCGCAGATCGAGGAAGAACGCGGGCAGCTGATGAGCTGCGAACATGCCCTTGTAGACCAGGGTGCGACACGACAGCGAGACGACGTAGAAGCCGTCCTTGAAGAGTCCGGCGCGCTCGGCGCGCCGCTCGATGTCCTTGCGCAGCAGGTACAGGCTGTGTTCGAACTCGCCGCTGTCGCCCTCACGCGGAACGATCAGCGCCTGGCGAATGCTCGGCAGCGTTGAGCGCGCACCAGCGCCAAGCTGGTCGGCATCGATCGGCACGTCACGCCAGCCGAGCAAGCGCAGCCCCGCGTCGAGCAGCGCGCCTTCGACGATGGCCTCACCACCCATCGGTGGCAGGAAAAACATGCCCACGCCGATCGGATCGCGCGCGTTCAGGCGCCCCAAGCCCAACCGTTCCGCTTCGCGCACCAAGAGTTGACGCGGCAGCTGCGTCAGCACCCCCGAGCCATCGCCTGACTTGCCATCGGCAGCGACGGCACCGCGATGGCTCAGATTGGCGACCGCCTCAACCGCCTTGGCGACGATGTCGTGGGCAGGCTCGCCACTCAGGCGCGCGACGAAACCGACGCCACACGCGTCGTGTTCGAAACGGGGGTCGTAAAGACCCTGGGGGGCGAAGGGGTCTCGCACTGCCGGTCGTGGGATGTCTTCCCGCGAGCAGCGCCCTTGCTATCCCGCGCGAGCGTACATCTTAACTTTTGAGCCTGATGCTGTCCAGGCAGCTTTTGTCTCTTGCAGAGCGCTTCCAGAGGAGTTGGCGGGGGCGTGCATAGTATTAAGCCATCGCCGTGGGCCGCACCTTGCTTGCCGTGCACGCCCACCCCGATGACGAGACCATCTCGACTGGCGGCATCCTGGCGCGCTACAGCGCCGAAGGCGTGCGCACCATCGTCGTCACGTGCACCACCGGTGATCTGGGCGAAGTCTCCGATGGCGGGCTGCTTGGCGACTCGGGGGTCGGCGCGCTGCGCCAACACGAGCTGGCGCGCGCCATGGCCGTGCTAGGTGTGCAGCGCAACGTGAACCTAGGCTACGGCGATTCAGGCATGCCGGGGTGGCCGGAGAACCACCGCCGGGGTGCCTTCTTCGCGGCCCGACTCGAGGAGGCCGTCGAGCGACTCCTGCCCATCCTGGAGCAAGAACGGCCGCAGGTGGTGGTGACCTATGACGCGACCGGCGGCTATGGCCATCCGGACCACGTCAAGACGCATCAGGTGGCGATCGCCGCCTTCCGCAGAGCTGCACCAGCACACGCGGTCAAGCTGTACTTTGTCCGGTATCCCATGCGCTGGTCGCGCGAGTTCGTGGCCGCGCTGCGAGCTGAGGGCATCCCCGCGCCAGGCAGTGCCCCAACCGGGGCGAACGCCGGGCCCGACGTCACCGAGGTTGGGGTGCCAGATCAGCTCGTGACGACGGCTATCGACGTCGCCTCGTACGTGCCCAAAAAGCGCGCGGCATTGGCATGCCACCAGTCGCAGATGCCGTCGTCGCATTTTCTGCTGCGCATGTCGCCCGACCTCGCGGCGCGGCTGTGGGCGCGCGAGTACTTCTCGCGCGAAGCTGGACCGACGACGACCCCGCCCGGCGAGCTCGAGTCGGACCTGTTCGATGGCCTCGACTGATGCCGGTTGAGTTCGACATCGAAAACACAGACGGTGCGGCGAGCTGGACTGGCGCGCGCCAGCTAGGCTTGGTACGCCCTCTGCGGGACGAACGCGCAGTGAACGATTCCAACGCAGCCAGCCTGGCCGAAGCGCGCGAGCGCGGCTCGATCACGCTCGAGCGCGTCATGGAGCTTGCGTCGGGTTCACCGGTCGACCTTGACGAAGCCGGCGAGCTGGCGCGCGAAGTGGGTATCGACCTGGTCGAGCGCGACGGCGAGCCGTGGGACCAGCTCGAGCGGTTCGCCGACGAAGGGCCAGACGCGTTTCGTGAGACGCGCGAGGGGCCGGCGCCCGCGGAAGAAGTCGGGCTGGGCGATCCGGCGACGATGTACCTGGGCGAGATCAGCCGCACACCGCTCTTGACAGCGGAACAGGAAGTGCAGCTGGCGCAAGAGCGCGACGCTGGCCGGGGTGCTCAGGCTCGACTCGACGCCGGAGATCGCGATCCGCATCTGGCGGAGCTGGTCCGGCGGGGTAAAGCGGCGCGCCGTCGCCTCATCGAGTCCAACCTGCGCCTGGTTGTCGCCGTCGCGAAGAAGTATCTGAGCCGCGGGCTGTCATTTCTGGACCTGGTCCAGGAGGGCAACCTCGGGCTGCAGAAGGGCGTCGACAAGTACGACTGGCGCAAGGGCTTTCGGTTTTCGACCTACGCGTACTGGTGGATTCGCCAGGCGGTCACGCGCGCCGTCGCCGAACAGGCGCGCACAATTCGTTTGCCGGCGCATGTGTTCGAGCTGCTGAGCAAGCTATACAACGCCGCGCGGACGCTGCACGTCGAGCTCGGCCGGGCGCCTAGCACTGAGGAGATTGCACAGCGGTTGGGCGTCACCGAGGCCAAGGTCCGCGACGCCTTTCGTGCAGCACGGGTGCCGATCTCACTGGATGTGCCAATCGGCGAGGATGCGACGGCGACGTTGGCCGACGTGATTGCCGATGTCGGCGCACCTGCGCCAGCTGAGGAAGTTGAAGAGTCGATGCTGTCGTCGAGCATGCTGCGCGCGCTGGGGGAATTCCTGACGCCACGCGAAGCGGACGTGATTCGACTGCGGTACGGTCTCGATCGTGATGGCGTCGAGCGCACACTCGGTGAGGTCGGCCAGGAGCTGGGCGTCAGTCGCGAGCGGGCGCGCCAGCTGGAAGGCGGAGCACTTGCCAAGCTGCGCCGCACAGCCGAGTTCCGCACACAATTCAGCGACTACGCGCGCTGATGGAACTGTTGCAGGAACAGATTGACTACTACCGCGCTCGCGCAGGCGAATACGACGAGTGGTGGTATCGAACCGGTCGCTATGACCGCGGGCCCGCGGACAATGCGCGCTGGTTCGCCGAGATCGCCGAACTACAGGCCGCGCTGGAACGGTTCAGGCCGGCCGGTCGCATGCTGGAACTGGCCTGTGGCACGGGGCTGTGGTCGACCGAGCTGGCGAGATTTGGCGATGAGCTCACCCTGGTTGATAGCTCGCCGGAGGTCCTGGCAATCAATGCCTCACGCGTGCGACACCCGCACGTTGAGTACATCCAGGCTGACCTGTTCAGCTGGCGCTCACGCACGGAGTACGACGTGGTGTTCTTCAGCTTCTGGATGTCGCATGTGCCGCTGGAGCGATTCGAAGCCCTCTGGGACATGGTCCGACAGTGTCTGGCGCCGAACGGCCGTGTTTTCTTCATCGACTCGCTGTACGACGATCGCAGCACCGCCCGCGACCATCAGCTGCACGGCCCGTCCGCGACCACGATCAACAGACGGCTGAACGACGGGCGCGCGTACCGCATCGTCAAAGTGTTCTATCGGGCGAGCGATCTGCAACAGCGGCTCGAACAGCTTGGCTGGCAGGCCGACGTACGGCGCACGGAAACGCACTTCCTGTACGGCGCCTCGGAGCGCTAACGGGCGTGTCACCGGCCGCGCCTCAAGTTCGTCTGCGCCCCGATGTCGCCGAAGCGCTGGCCTGGGGTCGGCCCGTGGTCGCGCTCGAGTCGACACTGATCGCCCACGGCTTACCCCGTCCGGACAACCTTGGTCTGGCGCGCGAGTTGGAAGAGATCGTGCGCGCCGAAGGTGCCGTGCCGGCCACTATCGGCGTGATCCGCGGCATGCCATCCGTTGGCCTGAGCGAGGATGAACTCGAGCGCATCGCCACTATCGACGTTCCGAAATTGAGCGTGCGCGACCTTGCAGTTGCCGTGGCGCAGGGCTGTGACGGAGCGACGACCGTGGCGAGCACTGCGTTCCTGGCTGCACAAGCGGGCATTCGACTCCTCGCCACTGGTGGCCTGGGCGGCGTGCACCGCGAGGCGCGCGAGACCTGGGACGAATCCGCCGATCTGGTCACGCTCAGTCAGACGCCAATCGCAGTCGTATGCGCGGGTGTGAAGTCGATCCTGGATGTCAGTGCGACGCTCGAGCGCCTCGAGAGTCTCAATGTGACCGTGCTGGGCTACCGCACGCGCACGTTTCCAGGGTTCTACCTGGCGGAGAGTGGTTACCCGCTGGACTGGTGTGTCGAAACGCCCAAGGCCGCGGCCGAGGTGGTGCTGGCGCAGACCGGCATCGGCCTCGACAGCCATGGGCTCGTCATTGCGAATCCGATCCCAGTCGCCGATCAACTGGACCCCGAGTTACACGCACGGGCCCTTGAGGCCGGGCTGACCGAAGCCCATCGTCAGGGAATTCGAGGCAAAGCGGTCACGCCGTTCTTACTGGACTACGTCAGGTCGGAGACGGGCGGCGCAAGCGTGGAGGTCAACCTGCGGCTCGTGCGCAATAATGCGCGGCTGGCTGCGCAGATTGCCTGCGCTATGTGACAGTGCGCCAGTCACCGCCGGCGCGCAAGACGCCGGCCAACCGGCGGGCGATATCTAACGCCCGTTCGGCGAGCTCGAGGGGGACGGCCCCGGCACGGACCACCGTGGCCAGGTCTTCCTCGTCGACGATCTGGACACGCCCATCGGCAAAACGCGCTACATCCACTTCGAGGTCCGTATAGCGCACGTGCCCAGGGCTGAGCTCCGCGGGCGTCTGGATGTTGAACAGCTCGCCGACGATTCGGCCATCGGCGCGGAAGTAGGTCCGCCGCAAGACCCAGCCCCTGTCGACCACTTCGATCGTCCCGTAATCACCGGCTAGCATGCGTTCGCCCAGCGTGTCGTAGCGGCCGCGGGCCGTAAACGTGCGTCGAATGGTCAGCAGGCCCTCGTGCCAGCTTTCGACGATGCCCATTGTGCGGATTGTCTTCCACGGCTTGACGTGCTCCAGGGTCACCCGATCCCCAGGGTTGAACACTAGCGGGTACCGTAACGGCGTGAGCGACCGCGACTACGCGTTCGAGACCCTGGCCATTCACGCTGGACTCGACGACGCCGACCAGACGGGCGCACTGGTGTCGCCCATCTACCCATCGGTCGGGTACGCGCGCGCCGCCCTCGATGAGCCCCGCGAGTACATCTATTCACGCCGTGACAACCCTACCCGCGCGGCCCTCGAGCACGCGCTGGCGCGTCTGCACGGCGCGCAGCGCGCGATCGCGTTCGGTTCAGGCATGGCCGCGGTCACGGCGGTCGGTCAGCTTCTGCCAGCGGGTAGCCACGTATTGTTGCCGGACGATGTGTACGGCAACACGCACCGGCTGTACACGCTGATTCTGCCCGAGCAGAAGATCGACGTCGATTTCGTCGACTACACCGACGCGGGCGCTGTTGAGCGCCTGGTGCGTCCAACGACCCGCTTACTGTGGGTCGAGACGCCAACGAATCCGACGCAGAACATTGTCGATCTGGCGGTCATCGGCCGGATTGGGCGTAGTCATGGCGCACTGGTCGCGGTCGACAACAGCTGGCTCTCGCCATATTTTCAGACACCGCTGGCGTTCGGCGTCGACCTGGTCGTCGAGAGCACGACCAAGTACCTGAACGGCCACGACGACGTACTGAGCGGCGCCGTGCTGACCAATGACCGCCCGCTGGGCGAACGGCTTGCGTTCTTGCAGTACGTGGGCGGCGCAGTGCCCAGCCCGTTCGACTGCTGGCTCGTGCTGCGTGGGCTGAAGACGCTCGCGGTGCGCATGGATCGGCACCAGGCGAACGCGCTGGCCGTGGCGCGCCTCCTCGGTGCACACAAATCGGTGGACCGCGTGTACTACCCCGGCTTACCCGAGCACCCCGGCTTCGACATCGTGCAGCGCCAGATGCGCGGCGCAGGCGGGATGGTGTCCTTCGAGGTGCACGGTGACCGCGAGACTGCCCGCCGAGTGGCCGACAGCACCCGCCTGTTTCGCCTGGCGTCAGGGTTCGGTGGTGTGGAGTCCCTCATCGCGCATCCACTGACCATGACGCACGCCAGCCAGGTCGGCACCGATATCGCCCCGAGCGACCGACTGCTGCGGCTGTCGGTAGGCATCGAAGCCGAGGCTGATCTGTTGCACGACCTCGAGCAGGCGCTGTCCGTGGTCTAGCTACTGGCGCCAGATACCGATCGCCAGGCCGAGCCAGCCGAGCAGGAATGCGATGCCACCGAGCGGCGTGACCGCGCCGAGCCAGCGCGTGTCAGTCAGCGCGAGCAGGTATAGGCTGCCCGAGAATAACACCGTGCCGGCGATGAATAGCCAGCCCGCGGCGGTCAACCAGGTCGACCCGTCGACGGAGAACCGCGCCAGCACAATGCCCACGGCAAGCAGCGCCAGCGCGTGATACATCTGGTACGCCACGCCAGTCTGGAAGGTGTCCAGCAGACTGGGCGACAGGCGATCGCGCAGCGCGTGGGCGCCAA
>WNFV01008472.1_pt1 | contig 42365 bp, 51 predicted proteins | sample 5400101 | NCBI WGS metagenome assembly WNFV01 (sample SAMN13153361, study PRJNA577476) | soil metagenome | isolation source: 115 cm soil or saprolite under grassland replicate 1 | place: USA:California | collected 2016-06-15 | reverse complement strand
TGAAGCACGACCTCCTGCACCGCGCCGCGCCTGACGGTCGTCGGCCGGGCGTCGGCGATCGACTTCAGCTTCTGCAGGCCGCGCACCTTGTCCATCAGCCCTGAAGGCGGCTGCATCTCGAGCACGTCGCTGACCTTCCGCGCAACGTCGTCGAGCCGCTCGACGCCGAAAGCGAGACACATCCGCCGCTCGGTTCCGAACTGGTTGATCAGGAGCGCGTGCCGTGCACCCTTCGGGTGCTCGAACAGGAGCGCGGGGCCGCCCGCCTTCACGGTGCGGTCGACGATCTCGGTTACCTCGAGGTCGGGGTCGACCTCGGCTTCGACGCGCACGAGTTCCCCCTCGCGCTCGAGGAGGGCAATCCAGTCGCGGAGGTCCCGCATTACCTGCGGGAGCGGAGCCAGTGCGTCAGCTCGCCGAGTGCGATCACCGAGAGGAAGATGAGGCCGGTGATCAGCATCGCGTAGATCACCTTCTTGCCCTCTTCGGCTGCGGTCGCGGCGAGCAGGTAGAGCACGGCTGAAACCTATCGCACGCGGCCGGTGTGGGACGCGAGTGCGCGATCCACGCCCTCGTCGCCCGCGGCGGTCCGCGCCGCGACCTCGAGCGGCCCCGCGTCGCCGCGCAGGCGGAGCGCGCCGCGCGGCTCGTCGAGCCCGTGCCCGAGCAGAGCGGCCGTGGCGGCCCAGAGCGGGCCGTCGCCACCTGCGCCCTCGGCCCGGAGCTGCGAACAGAGCGAGATGAGCTCGGAGAGGTCGGCGACCGCGTCGACGTCGCCGAAGGAGGCGATGCGGACGAGCCCGTGCGCGTAGAGATAGTCGCCGAGGAGCAGCTCGGTGTCGCTGTCGGCCGGAGCGAACAGGCGCGGCGTTCCGTAGTGGACGAGATATCCCTCGTAGATCGTCTCGAGGCCGAGCGCGAACCGCTCGTCGCCGAGCGGTGAGAAGACCGGCTCTAGCTCCCGCTCTCCCTCCGGCTTCAGCGCGTCGGCCCAGAGCGACGATTCCGCCGCGGCGTCGGCCGCGATCGTGGCCCAGACGTCAGTCGCTGCTGAAGAACTCACCGACGGCCTCCACGGTGCGGTCGATGTCCTCGTCCGAATGCGCGAGGGAGACGAACATCGCCTCGAACTGCGACGGCGCGACGTAGATGCCGCGCTCGAGCAGGTGGCGGAAGAGCGCACCGTAGCGCGCTGTGTCGCAGGCCTGGGCGTCCTCGAAGTTGCGCACGCCACGGTCGGTCATGAAGAGCGTCAGCATCCCGCCCACCCGGTGCACGCGGCCGAACTCGCCGAGGCCCGCCTCGAGCCTCGCGCCCCTGCGCTCGAGCTCCGTGTACACCGCGTCGTCGCGCAGCCGGCGGAGCACGGACAGGCCCGCAGCGGTCGCGAGCGGGTTGCCCGAGAGCGTCCCCGCCTGGTAGACCGGACCGCTCGGCGCGAGGAGCTCCATCACCTCGCTGCGGCCGCCGAACGCCGCGAGCGGGAGCCCGCCGCCGACGATCTTGCCGAGAATCGTCAGGTCGGGCGTGACGCCGTAGCGCGCCTGGGCGCCGCCGCGGGCGACGCGGAAGCCGCTGATCACCTCGTCGAACACGAGCAACGCACCCGATGCGTCACAGAGTTGCCGCAGCGCCTCGAGAAACCCGTCGGCGGGCGGCACGACGCCCATGTTCCCGGCGACCGGCTCGACGATGATCGCGGCGAGCCCCTCTCCGTAGCGGAGCACGGCCTCGGCGACCGCCTCGATCTCGTTGTACGGGCAGACGATCGTGTCCGCGGCCACGGCGGTCGGAACGCCGGGCGTCGACGGGATCCCGAGCGTGGCAAGACCGGAGCCCGCGCTCGCGAGCAGTGCGTCGGCGTGGCCGTGGTAACAGCCGGCGAACTTGATCACGCGGTCGCGCTTCGTGAAGCCGCGCGCGAGCCGCAACGCGCTCATCGCCGCCTCGGTCCCCGACGAGACGAGCCGCACCTTCTCGACCGACGGAACCGCGTCGGCGATCTCGGCTGCGAGCTCGACCTCGGCCTCCGTGGGGGCGCCGAAGCTCGTTCCCCGCAGGGCCGCCTCACGTACTGCCTCGACGGTCTCCGGATCTGCATGACCGAAGATCAGCGGTCCCCACGAGAGCACCCAGTCGAGGTACCGGTTGCCTTCGACGTCGTAGAGGGACGAGCCTTCGCCGCGCGCGACGAAGAACGGCTCGTCGAGCCCGACGGCCTTCATCGCACGCACCGGCGAGTTGACCCCGCCGGGAATCAGCTCGAGCGCGCGGCGGTAGAGATCAGAGCGTGTCGTCAGGAGCCTGTCAGTTGCCAACCCACGCTCCCTGCCGAGCGAAAACCAAGCGATGCAAGGACGCAGGACGCGGCCATGCTGTTTGCATGGGCGCGCCCGAGGACGCGGCAGCGTGCCGGTTTGCAGCCGGCAGGGGGCCTGGCGTTGGCGGCTGGCAGGCTCCTACAGCCACTGCGCGAGGTCCTTCGTCCAGTAGCTGACGATGAGGTCGGCGCCGGCGCGCTTGATCGCCGTCAGCGACTCGAGCGCTGCCTGCTGCTCGTCGAGCCAGCCGTTGCGCGCTGCAGCCTTCACCATCGCGTACTCGCCGGAGACGTTGTAGGCGGCGACCGGGACGTCGAAGGCCTCGCGCACGGCACGGATCACGTCGAGGTACGCAAGCGCCGGCTTGATCATCACGGCGTCGGCGCCCTCGTCGATGTCGAGCTCGCACTCGCGCAGCGCCTCGCGCACGTTCGCCGGGTCCATCTGGTAGCCGCGCCGGTCGCCGAAAGAGGGCGCAGAGTCGGCGGCCTCGCGGAACGGCCCGTAGAAGGCGGAGGCGTACTTCGCGGAGTACGCGAGGATCGGCGTCGACTCGAAGCCGCGGTCGTCGAGCGCCTCGCGGACGCCGGCAACGCGGCCGTCCATCATGTCGCTCGGGGCGACGACGTCTGCACCCGCCTCGACGTGCGACACCGCGGTGCGGGCGAGCAGCTCGACGCTCTGGTCGTTGTGCACCTCGCCGTCGACGATCACGCCGCAGTGGCCGTGCGAGGTGTATTCACACAGACAGACGTCGGTTGCGAGCACGAGCTCGGGGAAGCGCGGACGGAGCGCGCGGAGCGCGCGCTGCACGATGCCGTCGTCCTCCCAGGCGCCGGTCGCCTGCTCGTCCTTCTCCTCGGGGATGCCGAAGAGGATCACCGCCTGGACGCCGAGCCGGACGAGCTCCTCGACCTCGCGGACGACGTCTTCGACGCTCCAGCGCGACATCCCCGGCAGCTCCTCGTTCCGGAGCGACTCCGGCGCGACGAAGAGCGGCATCACGAACTGATCGAGCGAGAGCCGCGTCTCGCGGACGAGCGCCCGCAGCGGGCCGCTGCGGCGGAACCTCCGGAGACGGACGTCGGGGTAACTGGACATCTCGGAAAGAGTACGTCCCCCCGCCCGGGCGGAGCCCCTTTGTTGTTTGCCACCCCTCGCAACCTGACTTCAGTCAGTCAGGTTGAAAACCTGGTTGCGGGACGGGCTCATGGCCCGAACAGGGCGAGAGGTCTAGGCCGCGAGCCGCCGCACCGAGAGGCGGGCGAGAGCGCCGAGGACGGCGCCGATGCCGAGGAGCCAGGCGGTTTGGATTCCGATCGCCCGCCAGGGGCTCGTGTCGTAAAGCGCGGCGCCGAACCATTTCACGGCATGGGCGAACGGGAGGAACTCGCTCACCCAGTACGCGACCGGCAGCGCCCCCCGCGGCACGAGCCCGAGGAAGACGACCGGCAAGACGACGAGCACCGCAAGGAGCGACGCCGTGCGCGCCTCGCCCGCAAGTGCGCCGAGCAGCGCGCCCGCGGCGCCGACGACGCCGGCCGCAAGCGCAACGCCGACGAGCAGCAGCGGCAGTCGCAGCCACGGCTCGCCGCCGCTCACGCCGCCCGCCTCGACGACGACCCCGAACACGAGGGCGATCGCCGCTCCGAGCGCGAGCCCCACGACTGCGGCGAGCGCCACCTTCGACCAGACGAGCTGCCCGAGCGTCACGAGCCCTCGCCGCAGCCGGCCGATCGTCCCCTCGTCGTGCTCCGCGGCGACTGCGCCCGCGGCGAGGAGCAGAGCGAGGAACGTCACCGTGAGCGCGATCCCGTACGACTGCACCTGGGCCGACAGCACCCACGTCCGCCCCTTCGTCTTCGGCTGGGTCAACTCGATCGGGTTCGCCGTCGCGTGGAGCGCCCGCCCCGTCTGCGCGAGAGCGAGCCGCGCGATGCGCACGAACGTCCGGATCTTCGCGACGCGCTGATTCTGCGGCAGCGCATCGAGCTGCTGCTCCATGTGGTCGAGACCGAGCACCTCGAACTTTCGCCCGATGAAGCTCGCGTCACCCCCGTGCAGGATCAACCGCACGTACTCGAGGTTCGCCGCGATGAACCCCGCCTGCAGCTTGCGGTTGAGCTGGTAGACGAGCGCCTGCACCTGCTGAGTCACACGCGGCGCGAGCCCGCCGCTGACCGTGCGCAGCACGAGGTGCGGGCTCTTGACCGTCGTTCCGAGCTCGTCCAGGAATCCGGGCGGCACCGTGATCGTCGCCACGACCTTCCCCGAGGCGAGCTGACGCCCCGCCTCCCGAGGACTGAGCCGGACGAGCGTGACCTCCTTCGCCACGGCGTCGATCACGTTCTGAATGTGGAACCGGTGCCCACCGACCGAGACGACGGGCGGCAGGCCCTCTTCGTCGACGAATGCGACCCGCGGCTTCGCGCTCGCGTAGCCCGCGACGAGGCCGACGAGGAGCGCGATGACGATCGGGTACGCGAGCAGCGCGCCGAGCAGGAGCGGCGATCGCCGCAGCACCGTCAGGTCCTTCCGTAGCAGCAGGAAGATCGGGCTCAGCCGAAGACCTCCTCCATGGACGAGGACACGATGCGGCCGTCCTGCAGCACGAGCACGCGGTCGGCGTGCTCGACCTCCTCGAGGTTCTGCGTCGAGAAGCAGACGGCGCCCCCCTCCGCGCGCAGCGCGTTCACGACGTCCCACACCCGCCGGCGCTGGCCCGGGTCGAGTGCCGCTGTGGGCTCGTCGAGCAGCAGCACGCGCGGCTCGCCGAGCAGCGAGAGCGCGACGTTCAGGCGCTGGCGGTTCCCGACGGACAGCTCGCCGGACGGCCGCGGCGCGGTCGGGAGCGAGAAACGCTCCAGTAGCCGGGTCGCTGCGCCGCGCGGGTCACGCACGCCCTGGAGGCGGGCGAAGAGCTCGAGGTTCTCGCGCGCGGAAAGCCGCGAATAGTGCGCCGGCCGCTGCGGCACCCAGCCGACCGCCGCGTGGACCTCGACGAGCCCTTCGCTCGGCTCGAGCGCACCGGCGAGCAGCGCCAGGAGCGTCGACTTCCCGGCGCCGTTCGGACCGACGAGCGCGACCGCCTCGCCGGGAGCGAGCTCGACGTCCGTTGCCGCGAGCGCCTCGACGTCGCCGAAGCGGCGCGCGACCGCCACGGCCCGCACGAGCGGCGAGCTCACCGGGCTGCGGGAGTGGCCGGGTGGTCCGGCACGACCTCGAGCCCGACCGCCTCGTCGATCGGCTCGTCCTCGGGCCACTCGGCGAGCGCGACGCCGCGCTCGGCGAAGAACTCCCACGCAGCGCGCGCAGCCGCGAGCAGGGGCAGCGCGACGAGGATCCCCGGGAAACCGTAAATCTCGCCGCCTGCGAGCAGACCGAAGATGACGAGCAGCGGATGCAACCGCAGTGCGTTGCCCATGATCTTCGGCACGACGACATGACCCTCGAGCTGCTGGATGCCGAGGAAGAGCAGCGCGACCCAGACCGCCGACAGTGGATGCTGCACGAGCGCGTAGAGAACGGGAGGCGCTGCGGCGAGCCACGGCCCGAGGTACGGGATCAGCTCGGCGACGGCCGCCCACACTCCGAAGAGCAGCGCGTACCTGCCGCCGTTCGGCATCAGCCCGAGCATCCCGAGGACCCAGAGGCCGAGGCCGCAGCTCGTGCCGATGATCGCCGAGACGGCGAGCTGTCCCTTCACGTAGCTCCCGAGCGCACGCTCCATGCGCTCGACGAGCGGCATCGTTCCCGGCGGCGGTGGGAACCGCCGGTCGACCGCGGACGCGACGCGCGGCATGTCGAGCAGCATGTAGATCGAGATGACGACGACGAGCACGACGCTGAAGAGCAGCGCAACGACGGCGAGCCCGGCGCCTTCCGCCCAGTTGAGCGCCTTCGTCGTGTACTTCTCGACGTCCTTCGTCCCGATCGAGTCGAGGAACTTCTGTCCCTGCTTCTCGACCTTCACGCGCTTCAGATGGTGGGTGTTGAGCCAGGTCTGGAAGCGGTCGAGGTCGTGCGTCGCTCCGGTGACCGGAGGCTGTCCGGTTTCGACCGTAAAGTAGGCGTCGATTCGGTGACTCGCGTGGCGCGTCTGCTGCACCACGACGGTTGCGAGAGCGAGGATCGCCAGTGCGACAGCTGCTGCGAAGCTCAGATACACGATCGCGACTGCGAGGCCGCGCGGGATCCACACCCTGCCGAGCACGCGCACGAGCGGGTTGAGGAGCAGGGCGATGAGCAGCGCCACGAGGAAGATGAACACCACGTGACGCACCGCTCCCGCCACCGCCCACGCAAGGAGCAAGAGCAGTGGCAAACCGACGAGCTGCACCCAGCGGGGAATCACCATCCGCGCCGGGGTTCCGCCCGTTTCGGGGGCTCCCGCCATGGAAACGATGGTATCGCGGGCATCGGCAGCTTCTTCGACGACGGCAATCTCGCCCTCGATCTCTGGATCGAGCCCGATCGACAGATGTCACATCCGGATTTGAAGGTGGCCCCGGCGTTCGATACGGTGGCCCCGGACATGCCGTCCTCACGCCCCACACGGAGGCGGCGCGTCGAACGTCGGGAGGTGCGTGCAGCGCGTCGGGCCCGTCGCTTCGCGCTCCTCACGATCCTCGCGATCGTGCTCGTGATTGCGCTGGTCCTGTCCGCCTTCGGCGGCGACGCCCGGCCGGTCGAGCCGCTCGCGATGTCGAACGCCGCCGTGAGCAAGCAGACGAAGCCGTTCCCGCAGATCGTCGCGCTCCACGGAATCGTGCGCCTGCAGATGCCGATCGTGCAGACGCAGTTCACCGCGATCGGGTACCACTCGAGCAACGACGGCGCGATCGCGCTGTCGCCGGTCGGCCGGCAGGGTAACGAGGGCGTCGTGCAGAAGGTGTTCCACAAGATCTTCGGCGGCGGTGGTGGTCATCCGACCTGGTACCAGCTTGGCGGCGGAGCGTCGTCCGCGCTGGACGTCGGAGCGCTGCCCGGCACAAGCGTGTTCTCGCCGGTCGACGGCACCGTCGTTGGCCTCACGCCGTACATCGTCGCCGGTCATCGCTTCGGATCGCGCATCGACATCCAGCCGCAGAGTGCGCCCTCGCTCATCGTCTCCGTCACGCAGCTGCGCTCCGATCCTTCGATCACGGTCGGTACGAACGTCGTCAGCGGTGCGACGCGCATCGGCCTCGTCGTCGACCTCGCGAAGGTCGAGCGGCAGGCTCTCGCGCGCTACACGAACGACTCGGGCAATCACGTCACGATCGAGCTCCGCCCTGCGGCGTCGCTCGTCCTGAACTGAGACTTCTCTTCCTCGCGGACGTGTTCGCCGTCGCCGGCCGGCGCGCCGTCGAGGAGCGCCTTCCGGGATTGCGTGAAGAGATCGGCGCCGACCTCTGCATCGTCAACGGCGAGAACGTCGCCGACGGTGCAGGAATCACCGGCAAGCTCGCCGACAAGCTGCTCGCCTCGGGCGCCGACGTCGTCACGCTCGGCAACCACACCTTCCGGCGCGACGGGATCGGCGACTACCTCGCACGGAGCGAGCGCGTGATCCGACCTGCGAACGCAGGCACCTGGGCGCCCGGGCGAGGCGTCGCAGTCGTCGAGGCGCGAAACGGCGTCAAGGTCGCCGTGATCAACCTGCTCGGTTCGCTCTTCCTCGACGTGCCGGTGTCGCCGTGGGAGGTCGTCGACTCGCTCGTCGACGGCGCCCGAACAGAGGCCCCGGTCGTCGTGCTCGACTTCCACGCGGAGGCGACGAGCGAGAAGATCGCGATGGCGCGCTGGCTCGACGGGCGCGTCACGGCCGTCATCGGCACGCACACGCACGTGCAGACGAACGACGCGCGCGTCCTGCCGGGCGGAACCGCCGCGATCACCGACGCGGGCATGACCGGTCCGCACGACTCGGTGATCGGCGTGAGGGCCGAGCTTGCGATCAGGCGGATGCGAACGCGGCTACCGGTTCGCTTCGAGCCCGCCGAGGGCGGCGTCCGGATCGAGGGCGTCGTCGTCGACTGCTCCGACGACGGCCGCGCGACCGGGATCGAACTCCTCCGCGTCGAGCTGTAGCCCGCGCACCGCGACGGCCGCGGGAGCGAGCAGGGCGATCGCGGCGAAGCCGAAGAACCACGGGATGTAGGTGTAGAGCCAGTACGTGAGCACGAGCTCGAAGCCGGCGAGCAGAGCCGCCGTCAGCGCCGCGAGCTGGAGAGGCGACTTGCGTCGAGGCACCACCGCGGCGGCGAGCGCACCTGCGACGAGCAGCCCCTGGAGCACCCGCTGGACCACGTGCAGGTCGGGCAGGCCGCGAGCGTGATACTGCCCCCAGTCCCACAGCGACCACGGCGCGTCGCGGCCCACCTGCCAGGAAACGGTGCGGTCCCAGAAGACGCGCAGCTCGTGCAGCGGGCGCGGCTCGAGGAGCACGATCGAGAACGCGGCGAGCGTCGCGATCAGGAATCCGAGCACGAAGCGCGATGACGGCCGCCGGCCCGGGTACGTGAGCCAGAGCGGCGCCACGACGAGCGAGGCGAACTTCGTCAGCCCCGAGAGGGCGCAGAAGACACCGCGGCCGGCCGGCGAGGAGACGAGCCAGAAGCCCCAGATGAGGAAGCACGGCAGGAGGGCGTCGTTCGTGTTGGAGTTCGAGGTGTACTGCGTGAACGGGTACGCGACCCAGGCGAACGAGAGCATCGCTGCGAGCTGCAGGCCGCCGAAGCGCCGTCCGACGAGGAACAGCCCGACCGCGCAGAGGAGATCGAAGGCGATCGACGTGAAGTGCGCCGCCGGAAGCGAGTCCCACTTCCCGCTCCAGCCGAAGAGCAGGTAGCCGGGGATGTAGGACTCGTACGCCACCGGACCGTACGTGTCGCCCTGCGGGTTCGCGCTCTCGCACCGTCCGTTCGTCTGGATCCGCTCGCGGATCTCTCCGGCGGCATCGGCCGGCCCGCACGCCTTCAGGTCGCCTTCGATGGGGAAGTTGCCCCACGGCGCCTCCCCGTGGACGATGCGCTCCGCGCCGATGACACCGGAGTAGCCGACGTCGATCACGTTCGATTCGCGAACGTTCATGCCGATGCGAAAGCCGGCGAGGAAGACGGTCGCCATGAGCAGCACGGCGACCGGCCACACCGGTCGCGCACGTGAGCCGCGCCCGGTCGCGCCGATCCAGACACCGCGGGCCACCACCCAGATGAGCGCGGGATAAAACAGCGGCACCGCGGTGAACACGTCGCCGTGGTTGAAGAACCAAAGCGACGCCGACGGCGACAGCAGCATCAGAAGGTCGAGGTTGCGCAGCGAGCGCGGCCGGCGCAGGTCTGCGAGGCCGAGCAGGAACACGGCGCAGAACGCGCCCCACAGCCACGGGTTGTTGATCAGATCCTTGCCGAACGCCCCCTTGTAGCCGCGCGCCATCTTCCATGCGACCTGCGGCCCGGTCCACGCCTCGGTGACGACGCCACTCGCATCGTCGACCTTGCCCTCGGCGATCTCGCCGGCCGCTCCCCACCAGAGCTTGACCGTCCAGCTCGCAGTCTTCTTGTCGTAGGTCTCCTCGTCGATCCGGCCCAGCTTCGGGTACCTGGAGAGCCACGCGGCGACCTTGGGGTTGCGCTCGAACAACGAGAGCGCGTGCTGCTTCGTCAGGTGCTCGGCGTTCGGCGCAGGTGCGAACGGCGTCTGGACGAGATGGCCCTCGCTGTCGAAGACGGGCGCGGTGACGGTGGTGGCGGCCGTCGCAGCGGGCGCGAGGAGGAGGGCGCATGCGAACAGAAGGACGAAGCGGCGCGCCACCGCGCGAAGGCTAGTGCCTCGAGCCTACGCGTCCGCCGGAACGCGGTCGGCCCAGCGGTAGAGGTGCTCCGGCCGTCCGGTCGCTCCGTAGCGCAGTGAAAGCTCGATCGCTCCGGTGAGCGCGAGGTACTCGAGGTACCGCCGGGCGGTGCCGCGGCTGATGCCGGTCCGCTCGGCGATCGCGACCGCGGTCACCTCGTCGTCGGCCTCCCGGAGCGCGTCGACAACGAGCTCGAGCGTCGGGGCCGAGATCCCCTTCGGCAGCGCATGCCGGCGATTGCTCCGAAGGAGCGCGAAGACATGGTCGATGTCGTGCTGGTCGGGATCGCGCAGCCGCTCGAGCCGGCCGTGAAGCGCCGCGTAGCCCTCGAGCCGCTCCCGAAGCGTGGCGAAGAAGAACGGCTTCACGAGGTAGTGAATGACGCCGCCGTGGATTGCGGTCCGAAGCGTCGTCACGTCCTTCGCCGCGGTCACTGCGATCACGTCGACGTGCGGAGCTCCCGGCTCGCGCAGCTGCCGCAGCACGTCGAGCCCGCTCATGTCGGGGAGGTAGATGTCGAGTAGCAACAGGCTCGGCTTCAGCGAGCGGGTCAGCTCGAGCGCCTCTTTGCCGGTGTGCGCCTCGCCGACGACCTCGAAGCCGGGCACCCGCTCGACGTACGAGCGGTGGATCGACGCGGTCATCGCGTCGTCGTCGACGACGAGCGTGCGGATCATCCTGCGACCGCCGCCGCGGCATACGGAAGGAAGACCGTGAAGAGCGCGCCGTCGTCGTTCTCGACGTTGACGTAGCCGCCCCGCCGCCGGGCGGTCTGGCTGACCAGTGCGAGCCCGAGGCCACGGCGGCCGGCGCCGGTGGCGACCTTCGTCGTGAAGCCGTCGCGGAAGATCTCCTCGACGACGTCGTGGGGCACGCCCGGGCCCGAGTCGTGGACCCGAACGAGGATCCCCTCGTCCTCGGCGCGAATCGCGACCTCGACCCAGCCGGCGCCCGTCGCCGCAACCGAGTCGAGCGCGTTGTCGATCAGGTTCGCAACCACGGTGACGAGCTCACGGACGTTCGGAAGGTCTTCCGGCAGCCGCGTGTCGGCGCCGACGCGCAGCTCGAAGCGACGAGCGCCTGATGGACGAGCGACGACTTCTTGATGAAGCCGACAGCCTCCTCGTGCCGGCCGACCTCGATCAGGCCGGCGACGACGTGGAGCCGGTGGGCGAACTCGTGCTCCTGCGCGCGCAGTGCGTCGGCGAGGCTCTGCACGTCGTTGAGCTCGCGCATCAGGCTCTCGAGCTCGGTCCGGTCGCGCAAGGTGACCACGGCACCGATCGTCTTCCCTCGAACGGCCACGGGCATGCGGTTGACGACGAGCACGTGGTCGTTCACGAGCACGACCTGGTCGGGCTCGTCGACGTTCCCGGCCATCACCTCGCGGACGTGGCCGGCGGGAACGATCTCCGTGAGGCTCAGCCCGACGGGGTCGCCGTCGAGCTGGAGCAGGCGCCGCGCCTCGTCGTTCACGAGCGTCACGCGCCCGTTGCGGTCGGTCGCGATCGTTCCCTCGCGGATCCCGTGCAGCATGGCCTCGCGCTGCTCGAGCAGCGTCGCGATCTCGTTCGGCTCGAGGCCGAAGGTCTGCCGCTTGATCCTCCGTGCAAGCAAGACCGAGCCGAGGACGCCGAGCAGGAGCCCGAGGAGCGGCGGGATGAGAATCACGGGCAGGTCGGAGAGGAGCTTCGCCGTCACCGCGCTCTCGAGCACGCCGACGGAGACGAGCCCGAGCACGCGCCCGCGCGCGTCGTAGAGCGGCACCTTCGCGCGCATCGAGCGCCCGAGTGTTCCGGTCTGCACGCCGACGAACTCCTTGCCCGAGAGCGCGACGCTCGGGTCGGTCGAGATCTGCTCGCCGATCTTCGACTTGTCCGGGTGCGAGTAGCGGATCCCGTCTCTGTTCGCGACGACGATGAACGCCGCCTGCGTCCGCCGGCGAATACGCTCGGCGATCGGGTCGATCACCCGCTCCGGGTGGGGAAGCGCGAACGCGTCCCGGATGTCGGGCATCGCCGCGACGGCCCGCGCGATCGCGAGCGACTCCTGGCCGGCCCGCTCGTCGATCTTGTCGCGTGCCTGCCAGAGGGACACGGCGAAGCCGGCGCTCACCGTCAGGACGATGATCGCGACCTGGAGGAGGAGGATCTGCGTCGACAGGGGGCGCAGCCTCCGCCACAGCCGTGGCCTCGCGCCTGTCACGACCGGGATTCTAGGACGGCCGCGTCGACCGGCCCCGTGGACACAAAGGACAAAACGCGCGAAACGGAGGAAAGCGCGAAAACGGTCGCAAGCGTGGACAGAAGCCGCGACTCCGCGCACACTCCCGCGCCACCGAGACCGCGACGTTGCGGCTCGCTCGATGAACCCGAAGGAGGGTCTCAGTGTTCTCGAACTCAACCGTGCGTCGGGCCGTGCTGCCGATCGCCGCGTTGGTCGTCCTCGCGGTCACGGCGAGCTCGGCGACGGCGGCGAAGCAGGCGAACCCGCTCGCTGGGCTGATCGCCCAGTCGAAGAAGGAGTCCGGTCTCGTCTTCTACGGGAATCCGCCGACCGCGAACTTCACGGCGCTCGCCGACAAGTTCAAGGCCGCGTACCCGTGGATCAGCGTGACCTCGTACGACCTCGACGACAACACGATCTTCTCCAAGTACGCCTCGGAAGCCGCACAGGGCGTGCGGACCGCCGACATCCTGATCGCGAGCGCACCGAACCTCTGGGTCTACGCGGCTCGCAAGGGCTATGCGCTGAAGACGTTCACGCCGCTCGGCCTCGAGAAGTTCCCCAAGTTCGCGACGCAGTTCAAGGGGATCTACGTCATGTCGCCGGACCCGACGATCATCGTCTACAACAAGCTGCTCCTGAAGGGCGCCGTGCCCAACGGTGTGGCCGACATTGCGAGCAACCCGTCGACCTACGACAAGCTCACGGGCTACACCGTCGACAACACGTTCGGCTACACGGGGCTCTACGGCTACGTGCAGCTCAAGGGCTGGAACGCCCTGCAGTCGATCGGCAAGCGGCTCAAGCCGCAGACCGGTGTCGGCGCGCAGCTCCAGCTCGTCGCGCAGGGCGGTGCGGTCGCGGCGTACCTCACGTCGCCGACTGCCCGCTTCACAATCGCCTCGAACGCGCAGTACCAGAACATCCTCGACTGGACCTACGTCAAGGACGGCGAGGCGCTCGTCCCGCGGGGCATCGCCGTGACCGCCAAGGCGGCGAGCCCCGCCTCGGCGAAGCTGTTCCTCGACTTCGTCTACTCGAACGCCGGCCAGCAGGCGATGTGCGATGCCGGCTTCACCGCGTTCAAGACCGGCTTCAAGCCGGCGAACGGCTGCGCGAACACGCTTGCCGACGTGTACGCGAAGGTCGGGGCGAAGAACGTCTTCTTCCCCGGGTTCACGCAGAAGTTCGTCAACGCGCGGCCGAAGTTCTCGACCCAGTGGCACGGGATCTTCGGATAACCGACTGAGCCGAACGGGCCCACGTGACGTCGACCGCATACGAGGCCACCGCCCCGGCGCGCCGGAAGCGCGACCTGCCGACCGCAGGTGCGCTCCAGTGGTTCACGTGGGTGGTCGTGGTCGGCCTCATCGTGGGCCCGTTCGTCCCGCTCCTCTTCGCGTCGTTCCGCGACCGTCCGCTCTACGAGGCGGGTGGGGTATTCACCGTCGAGCCCTACCGCCAGCTCTTCGGAGATTCGCTCTTCTGGCACGCCGCGTGGAACACGCTCCAGTACGCGGCGCTCTCGACGGTGATGGCCGTCGCCGCGGGAGCGGCGGTTGCGATCCTCGTCGCGCGCACCGACCTTCCCGGGCGCCGGCTCTTCGGCCGGCTCGTACTGCTGCCGCTGCTGCTCCCGTCGCTCGGCGTCGTCCTCGGATGGATCGTGGTCTGGGGACCGGGCGGCTACCTGACGAACCTCTTCGATCAGCGGCTGCACATAGGAACGCTCGCGATCGACACGATCCCGGGCATGGCGCTGATCGAGGCCGCCCGGCTCCTGCCGGTCGCCTTCATGACCTGCGAGGCGTCGCTCGCGCGCGCCGACTCGTCGCTCGAGGACGCAGCGCGGAGCGCGGGCGCCGCGCCGCTCAAGGTCCTCCGCACGGTGACGATCCCGATGCTCCGGCCGGCGCTCCTCAACTCCGGGACGCTCATCTTCACGCTCGCCATCGCCTCGCTCGGCATTCCGCTCCTGCTCGGCACGCCGCGCAACATCCAGTTCGTGTCGAGCTACCTCTATCTCCAATGGACGAACGCAGCGAATCCCGATCCGTCCACCGTGAGCGCGGGCGCGATGCTCCTGCTCGTCGTGGCGACGCTGCTCCTTCTCCTGCGCAATCGGCTGCTCGGCGCCGAGGCCCGCTATGTCTCCGTCGCGGGCCGTGCCGGCCGCACCGCGCTGCTCCAGCTGCGCGGCTGGCGCTGGCCGCTCACCGGCGCCGTCTCGCTCTATCTCCTCTTCAGCACGCTGATCCCCGTGCTCGGCCTCGCACTCATGTCCGTCGTCGTCGTCCTCACTCCGCTCGTCGCCCCGTGGCATCTGCTCACGTGGGACCACTGGCAGACGCTCGGACAGGGCGAGTTCCTGCGCTCGATCGAGCACAGTGCGCTCCTCGCACTCGTCGGCGCCGTCGTCACGACGGCGTTCGTCGCGCTCGCGACGCTCGTCGCGCACCGCTCGCGGTTTCCGCTGCGGCGAACATTGCCGTTCGCGTTGCTCTATCCGCGCGCGATCCCGGGCCTGATCATCGGCATCGGCTTCTTCTGGTTCTACCTCGAGACGGGCGCTCCCGGCGCCTGGCTGCGACAGAGCATCTGGGGAATCGGCCTCGCGTTCTGCATCCGCAACCTGCCGTTCGCCTACGTCGTGATGTACCCCACGCTCGCTCGGATCGGCGAGGAGCTCGACCGGGCTGGGCGATCCGTCGGAGCCAGCTGGTGGACGACGAGCCGAAAGATCGTACTGCCGCTGCTCAAGCCTGCGATCTTCGCGTCCTTCATCCTCATGTTCGTCGAGATCCTCAACGACTACGACCCGGCGCTCTTTCTCGTGAAGCCGGGCAACGAGGTGATCGGAACCACCATGCTGTCGAGCTTCATCCAGGGGATCGTCGGCCCCGTGGCGGCGCTCGCGATGGTGCAGATCGCCGTGACGGTGGTCGTCCTGTCGATCGGCGCCCGCCTGTTCAAGATCGGCCCAACCGGAGGACACGATGCCTGAGATCCACGTCGACGGACTCGTCAAGCAGTTCGGCGACCAACGCGCGCTCGATGACGTGACGTTCCACGTCGTGGAGGGCGAGCTCTTCACCCTGCTCGGACCGAGTGGCTGCGGCAAGTCGACGACGCTCATGTCGATCGCGGGCTTCCAGACGCCCGAGGAAGGACGGATCGCAGTCGGAGACGAGGCGTTCTTCGACGCCGAGCGTCGCCTCAGCATCGCCGCCGAACGACGCAATCTCGGCATGGTCTTCCAGTCGTACGCGGTCTGGCCGCACATGACCGTTTACGAGAACCTCGCGTTCCCGCTGAAGGTGCGGAAGCTCAAGCGCAACGCAATCCGGCCCCGCGTGCTCGAGGTGCTCGAGCTCGTCGAGATGTCGCCGTACGTCGACCGCTATCCGCACCAGCTGTCCGGCGGCCAGCAGCAGCGTGTGGCGCTCGCGCGCGCCCTCGTGTACTCGCCGTCCGTGCTGCTGCTCGACGAGCCGTTCTCGAACCTCGACGCAAAGCTGCGCGAGCGGGCACGCACCTGGGTCAAGGAGCTCCAGCAGACGCTCGGCCTGACGACGGTGTTCGTGACCCACGACCAGGACGAGGCGTTGTCGATGAGCGACCGGGTGGCCGTCATGAGCGCAGGCGAGGTCCAGCAGATCGGAACGCCCGAGGACATCTACCGCCGGCCGGCGAATCGATTCGTCGCGGAGTTCGTCGGCAGGGTGAACCTCCTCTCCGGAAAGGTCGCCGCCTTCGAGGCCGGCCGGATCGCACTCGAGCTGGACGGCGGCCGCAAGCTCTGGGTCGACGCCGACCACGCGCCGGTGCCGAACTCGCAGCTGACGCTCGCCGTGCGGCCGGAGGCGCTGCGCCTCGAAGCGGCTGACGGGTCCGTGCTGAACGGCAGCAACACGCTCGACGCGAACGTTCACTCGGTCGCGTTCCTCGGCGACCACTATCAGTACGAGCTGGAGAGCGGCTCGCTGGCCCTCACGGCGCAGACCTCACGCGCGGTCGTCGGGGAGCGTGTGAAGGTGCACATTCCGGCGGACGCCTGCGCGATCGTCGAATGACGGCAGCCGCGCGCCTGCGCGAGGCGATGGCCGAGGAGCGGCCGCTGCAGGTGGTCGGGGCGATCAACGCCTATGCGGCGAAGCTCGCGGAACGGGCGGGATTTCGCGCCCTCTATCTGTCGGGCGCCGGCGTCGCGAACCACTCGCTCGGGCTACCGGACCTCGGAATCATCCATCTGGGCGACGTCGTAACGGACGCGTCCCGCATCGCCGCGGCGACCGAGCTGCCGCTGCTCGTCGACATCGACACGGGCTGGGGCCATGCGTTCACGATCGGCCGCGCTGTGCGCGAGCTCGAACGCGCCGGGGGGGCGGCCGTGCAGATCGAGGACCAGGCGGGCGCCAAGCGCTGCGGCCACCGCCCCGGCAAGGAGCTCGTCGAGACCGGCGAGATGGTCGATCGCGTGCGCGCGGCCGTCCAGGCGCGCCACGACCTGCTCGTCGTCGCCCGCACCGACTCGCTGACGACCGACGACGCGGTCGAGCGCAGCCGCGCGTACGCGGACGCCGGAGCGGACGTGATCTTCGCCGAGGCGCTGCGGACGCTCGAGGACTACCGGCGCGTGACGGAGGCGGTCGACGTTCCGGTGCTCGCGAACATCACCGAGTTCGGCGTCACGCCGCTCTTCACGCGCGACGAGCTCGGCGAGGCCGGAGTCGCCATCGTCCTCTACCCGCTCTCGGCGTCGCGCGCCGCCGCGCGCGCGAGCCAGCTCGTCTACGAGACGATTCGCAACGAAGGCTCACAGCGGGCGGTGCTCCCGCAGATGCAGACGCGTGACGAGCTCTACGAGGTGCTCGACTATCTCCGGTTCGAGCGCGCGCTCGACGAGCTGTGAGCGAGTCGAACCTGCGCCCGCAGCCCGACGCGCTGCTTGCCGAGCCGGCTCGGTACGCGCTCGCCGCCCGCGGGTTCGGCGCTGCCACGCTCGCCACGGCGCGGCTCGTGCTCGCGGACTCGCTCGGCTGTGCAGCGCTCGCGTCGACGCACGCCGAATGCCGCCGCGTTCTCGGTCCGATCGTTCCGGGAACGACTGTGCCAAACGGGGTCCGCGTGCCGGCGACGAGCTTCGAGCTCGACCCGGTCAAGGCCGCGTTCGACACCGGCGCACTGATCCGCTGGCTCGACTTCAACGACACGTGGCTCGCGGCGGAATGGGGACATCCGTCCGACAATCTGGGCGCGATCCTCGCGGTCGCGCAGCACGCCGACCTGCGGGTGCAGGACGCGCTCGAAGCAGCCGTCGTCGCGCACGAGATCCAGGGCGTGCTCGCGCTCGAGAACGCCTTCAACCGCGTCGGCCTGGACCATGTCGTGCTCGTCAAGATCGCATCGACCGCCGCGGCCGGGCGCCTTCTCGGCTTCGACGAGGCGACGCTCGTCGCCGCGCTCTCGAACGCGTGGATCGACGGGCAGCCGCTCCGCACCTACCGGCACGCCCCGAACACCGGCTCGCGTAAGTCGTGGGCTGCCGGTGACGCGACGGCGCGGGCGGTCTGGCTCGCGCTGCTCGCCGAGCGCGGCGAGATGGGCTATCCGTCGGCCCTCTCCGCGCCGCAATGGGGGTTCCAGGACGTTCACTTCGCGGGCGAGCCCGTCCGCCTCACGCGGGAGCTCGGCACGTACGTGATGGACAACGTGCTGTTCAAGGTCTCGTTCCCGGCGGAGTTCCACGCGCAGACGGCGGCCGAGTGCGCGATCCGGCTCCATCCCGAGGTGCGCGACCGGATCGCCGAGATCGAGCGCATCGAGATCTCGACGCAGGAGTCGGCGCTGCGGATCATCGACAAGCGCGGACCACTGCACAATCCCGCCGATCGCGACCACTCGCTCCAGTACGTGACCGTCGTCGCCTTGCTGCACGGCGAGCTCACCGACCGTCACTACGGCGACGCGGTCGCGGCCGACTCGCGAATCGACGCGCTTCGCGAGCGCTGTGTCGTGACCGAAGAGCCGCGGTACTCGGCCGGCTACCTCGAGCCGGCGACGCGCTCGATCGCGAACGCCGTTCGCGTCGTCTTCGCCGACGGGACGGGGACGGAGCAGGTGGAGACCGAGTTTCCGCTCGGGCACCCACGCCGGCGCAGCGAGGCGCTGGCGCCCCTGCGCGCGAAGCTCGACGCCAACCTTCGGGCGGCGTACGGCGCACGGGCGGATGCGCTCGTGTCGCTTCTGCTCGACGACGGGGGGCTGCCTAACCTGCCGGTGCGCGAGCTCATGCTGGAGCTGGCGGCATGACGCGGCGCATCGCGTTCGCACTGCTTGCCATGGGGACGGCTCAGGCCGCCGTCTATCTCGTCCGCCCGACCACCTCGTACCGCCTCCTCGGGCTCGGACACGGAGCAACCGCGGTCGGCCTCGTCGCTGCGGCGTTCGCGCTCGTTCCGCTCTTTCTCGCGATCCCGCTCGGGCGCCGCGCCGACCGCCGGCACGGCGGGCGGCTGCTGCTCGCCGGCTGCGCCGTGCAGGTAGGCGGGTGCCTCCTGCTCGCGGCCGGCCGCTCGACGTATGCCCTCGCCGGCGCGAGCGCCGTGGTCGGCGTCGGACATCTCGCACTCGCGCTCGGCTCGCAGGCGGTCGTCGCCCGGGAGTCGGACGACGAGCGCCACGACCAGCATTTCGCACTGCTGACGGCGGGCGTGTCGATGGGCCAGCTCGCCGGCCCGCTGCTCGGCGGTCTCCTCCTCGGGCAGCGAAGCGGCACGGCGCTCATCACCGCGACGACCCGCGCGATGCTGGTGGCGGCCGCGATCGCCGGCTTGGCCACGCTCTTCGCGTTCGTGGCCGAACGCGACCGCGTGGACGGGGGCGAGTCCGACGAGACCCGCACAGCCGGGAACGTCGCGGCGATCATCGGCACGCGAGGCGTCCCCGCGGGGATCTTCGCGAGCGTGGCGGTCCTCTCGGCCGCCGACGTGTTCACGGCGTACATGCCGGTGCTGGGCGAACAGAGGAACATTGGGCCGGTCGCGATCGGCGTCCTGCTTGCGATCCGGGCAGGTGCATCACTTGCGTCCCGCGTCGGGATCGGCGTGCTGGTGCGGCGCTTTGGCCGTTCGCGCCTCATTGCGGCGAGCGCCGGAGCGGCCGCCGCGGCGATGGTGGCGCTCACCTTCACGCACGACCTCGTGCTGCTCGGGGTGCTGTGCGCAGTCGTCGGGGCCGGGCTCGGCTTCGGCCAGCCGCTGTCGATGACGATCGTCGTCCAGCTCGTGCCCGAGTACGCGCGCGCGACGGCGCTCGCAGTCCGCCTGACGGGGAACCGGATCGGTCAGGTCGCCGCGCCGGCCGCCGCCGGGCTCGTCGCGGGCAGCGCCGGCGCCCGGTCGGTGTTCTGGCTGATGAGCGGCGTGCTGGTCGCCTCAGGCGCTGCGGTGCACCGGCCGCCTGTGGAGGGTGAGGCTACGCAGCCGGCCGAGGCGCTCGCGGATGCCTGAACGACCAGAGCCTGTTGCCGATGAAGTTGAGCGGCGTCACGACGATGATCGCGATCGCCTGGCCGACGAGCTTTCCGGCGCCGAGCGCGATCAGCACTTGCAGGACGAGCAGGTTCGCTCCCAGTGACGCGAGCGCGACGACGAAGAATCGCATGCCCTGCGCGGCGACACCGGCGCGGCGATCGTGGAACGTCCAGAGCCGGTTCCAGGTGTAGTTGCTCGTGACGGCGACGAGGAACGAACAGATCGCAGCGGGCGCGTAGTGCACGCCGACATGGAGGAGCGTCGCGTAGACGGCAAGGTTGATGCAGTAGCCGAGCGCGCCCACGACGCAGAACTTCGCCAGCTGGACCCAGTTCGAGCGCAGGCGGAGCGCGGCGTGCGCACGGCTTCGGGCTGGCGGCGCCTCCACCGGCGCAGGGTAGACGCTGGAGCCCGAATCGCGCGCGGCTCAGGCTGCGGAGGCGCGCGTGGGCACGACGGTCGAGCCGCGCGCCGGCACCCGCCGCCGCGTGCCGCCCCGCTCGAGCTCGAGCTCCTCGACAGCGCCGCCCGGGCCGATCACGATGTCGCGGAGGATGCCGACCGGACGGCCGCCCCGCGCGACCTCACCGCCGAGCAGCGAGCGGAACGAAACGCCTCGTTTCCGGTAGAACGCCACGTCCTCGAGCAGCATCAGCGCCGACTGGACCGCGATCTCCTCCTCACCGAGCTGTGACGCGCCGTACGGAAGGAAGCGCACCGACTCGTCGGCGCAGCGCACGACGAAGCCGATGACCTGCCGGGACTCGAGGTCGAGCAGCAAATCGGTCGGCCGGCCGAGCGCGATCCCGTGCAGGCGCACGGGCTGCTGCAGAACGGATGCTCCAGAGTGCGACCCCATGGCGTCATCCTGTCTAACCGGGGGGATGCTACGCAAACGTCAGCCGCCGGAGACGAGGGGGACGAACCGGCACGGGACGGCGGCGAACTCCGCCGGGCCTTCGGGTGTCTGCACGTAGACCCTGAGAAACTGCTGGTGCGGCGGGCCGATCGGGATCACGAGGCGCCCGCGCGGCTCGAGTTGCTCGAGGAGCGCCGGCGGCGGCCGCCGGGTCGCGGCGGCGACCGCGATCCCGCCGTAGGGGGCGCCCTCGGGCCACCCGAGGGTTCCGTCGGTCACGTGCACATGGACGCGCCCGGCATACCCGAGGTCGTCGAGCGTCTCGCGCGCACGGCAGCCTGGTAGCCCGAGCCCGTGCCGACGTCGAGCACCGTTTCACCGCCGCGCAGCTGCAGCTCGGCGCAGATGCGCGCCACCATGTACGGCTGCGAGATCGTCTGGTCGGCGCCGATCGGCAACGCGGCGTCGTCATACGCGCGGCGCCGCCACTCGGGCGGGACGAATCGCTCGCGCGGCACGGTCGCCATTGCGTCGAGCACGCGCCCGTCTTCGATGCCGCGCGCGCGCAGCTGCCACTCGACCATCGACCGCCGGTCAGACAACGAGCGCACCGAAGTGCGAGAGCACTGCGGGGGTGACGTCGGTGATGCTCTCGATCGCCGCCTCGATTCCGACGGTGAGCACGGGCACGACGGAGTCGCCCTCGATAAGCGAGCCGTGGCTGCCGCCGCCGGCGTGGTGGCGGCCGCCGAGATCGGCGAACTCCCAGCCCGGGGCGGCCGAGACGAGCAGCTCGCCGGCGTTCGGGTTCGCGAGCGCGAGCCAGGATCGCCGCAGCGCGTCGGGATGGTCGAGGAGCATGACGTCGCCGCTCGTTTCCCAGCCGTCGGCGCTCGGCCGGAAGCGAAGCTCCTCGCGTTCGCGCCGCGCGACCGCTTCGCCGCCCTCGAGACGGAGTGTCGTCTCGACGGACGCCACGCCGTCGAGCGCGACGGCGAGCATCCCGGCGTCGACCCGGGCGTCGGGCAGGAGGTACACCTGGCCGGCCCGGTTCGAGCCGAGCGCGACGATGCTGTCGGCGTAGGCACCGAGCGGCGCCTCGAGCTGCGCGGCCCGCTCGACCTGCGTCTGTCCGTGGTCCGAGAGGAGGATCACGGCATAGCGTTCGAGGAACGCGTCGGCGCCGCCTGCGGCGTCGAGAAGCGCGTCGATGGCGGCGTCGGTGCGTGCAAGCGCCACGTCGTCGGCACCCTCGGGCCCGTACGCATGCGAGGCGTAGTCGAAGTCCGACAGGTAGTACGCGAGGAAGTCGAAGCCGTCGCGGGTGACGAGCCAGCGCCCGACGGCCGCTGCATAGGCGTCGATCGAGCCGCCGGCCCGGTTCCGCACGGCGAGCGGCGCCCCGGTCGGGTCGGACTCGAAGAGGCTGTAGTAGAAGAAACGCTTCGGCCCGTAGGCCGCTTTGGTCACCCACGGCAGTGTCGGCAGATGCTTCGCGCGGCCCCGGTAGCAGGTGATGTTCACGGCCGCCGCCACGAGCCCCGTGTCTTCGAGCGCCTCGTAGACGGTCACGGCGTCGCGGCCGAGGTGCTTCTGGTTCATGTTGAAGATCGTGTCTGTGATCGACTGCGCCATGCCGGCCGCGCGCAACGCCGCGAACGACGACCCGTACTCGACCACGCGGCGCTCTTTGCGGTGCCACCAGACGAGGTGCGGAATCTCGTGCGTGTCGGGGAAGGAGCCGGTCGCGATCGAGGAGAGGCACACGGGCGTGAGCGAGGGGAACACGGACGTGGCCCGGCGGTAGTGGGCGTGCTCGGCCAGGAGCGCGAGCGCGGGAGCGCGACCGCCCTCGACGGCTCGCTCGAGCGCCGCGGGTGTCATCCCGTCGACGACGATCAGGACGAGCTTCTTGGCGGTGGTGACCACTTACTTCGCCAGGGTGCGCAGCCCGGCGTAGCGCTCGGGCAGGCGCCGGCGCAGCCGTGCGGCGAGCAGCGGCAGCGCGAGTGCCTCGAGATAGCCGAGCACCGGCACCCAGGCAAGAGCCGCAGCGACGAGCGCGGCGCCGGCGACAAGCGTCGCGGTGCCGCCGCTCGTGCCGCCGCGGCGCAGCGCGCCGCGAACGACCTGAGCCGCGCCGAATGCTCCGGCGAGACCGCCCACGGCGCCGCCGACCACGTCGCCCCAGCCACCGGGCTGCCAGCCGTCGATCGCGAAGCCTAGGCCGAGACCCGCGGCGGCGGCGAGGAGGAGGGCCAGCGCGACAACGCGGGCGGCGACTCCCGCCACGAGGACGCCGGCCCCGGCGCCGAGGCCGACGCTCACGCCGATCCAGTACCAGCCACCCATCCCTCGCAGCGTACCCGGGGCCACGGGTTCGTCGTTAGTCTCGTAGCCCGCCCGCGCCGTCATGCCGTTCGACTGGAGGCCTCGTGCCGAAGGAACGCCCGCTGCTCGTCTTCTTCACGTCCATCCGCTCCGGCCCGGCGCGGCGCATGGAGAGCCTGCTCGCGCACATCGCGCGCAAGGAGCGCGGCTCCCTGCTCGTGAAAAAGGTCGACATCGACGAGCGGCCTGACATCGCAGAGTGCTTCAAGGTCTCTCGGGTTCCATCCCTCGTCCTCGTCAAGGACAGGCGTGAGGTTGCGAGGCTCGAGGGCCACTCGACGACTCCGAAGATCGAGGCGATGCTCCACGAGCACGCGCGCGACGGCGAGTCGGCAGTCGCGTAGCCTGTTACCGCGTCAGACGCGCGATGACCGCGAGCCCGAAGTCCGCCGCGCGCTTCCCGTCGATGACGCGATGGTCGAACGTGACCGAGACGTTCCCCATGCTCCGCACGACGATCTCGCCGTCGCGCACGACCGGACGCTCGGCGATCCTGTAAACGCCGAGGATCGCCACCTGTGGGTGGTTGATGAGCGGCGTCGTGAGGAGGCCGGCCGACTTGCCCGCGCTCGTAACGGTGAACGTGCCGCCGCGGAGCTCCTCCGGCGCGAGCTTTCCGGCGTGGGCCGCCTCGGCGAGCCGCTTCACGTCGGCCTCGACATCCTCGAGCGAACGGGAGTCGACGTCGCGCACGACCGGTACGACGAGGCCCTGCGCGGTCTGCACGGCCACACCGATGTCGTAGCGCTCGAGATACACGAGCTCGCCGCCGTCGACGCGCGCGTTCAGCTCAGGAAACTCGCGCAGCGACTCCGCAACCGCCTTGAGAACGAGCGGCAGCAGCTGCTTGGTGTCGACGCCGGTGAAGTCGCATTCCTCGACCCAGGTGACCGGCGGGATCTCGCGATGAGCGCGCGTCAGGTGCTCGAACATCTGGCGCTTCACGCCCCGAATCGCCTCGCGCCGCTCACCCGGCGCTGCCTCGCCCACGCCGCTGCCGCGCACGTCCTGCTCGGTGATCCGTCCCTGCGGACCGGTGCCCTCCACCTCGTCGAGATTCACACCCAACTCGGCTGCAACGCGCCGTACGAGAGGCGTAGCTCGAACGTTTGCGGAGCGCGTCCCGACATGCGCGGGACGTGCTCGAGCACCTGTCTGCTTCCGACCGGAGTCTTGCGCCGAAGGCGCGACTCCGGTCGGCGAACCGATTACGACGAGCACGGTCCCGACGGGGACGACGTCGCCTTCGGCGACGAGGATCTTCGACACGACACCGCCCGCCGGCGAGGGGATCTCGACCGTCGTCTTGTCGGTCGCGATCTCGACGAGCGGATCGTCTTCTGCGATCTCCTGGCCCTCTACGACGAGCCAGCGCGCGACCTCTCCCTCGGTCAACCCCTCGCCCAGGTCGGGAAGCTTGAACTCGTACGTCATCAGGACAGTCGCTCCAGGAACCCGTGGTAGAGAGTGACGAAGCCGTCGGCGTCGAACTCTATGTCGGCCGCGAAGGACCCCGACGAGTAGGCGACGACGCGGTCTCCACGCGGTTCGTAACGCTGCGCCGAGCGGACGACGTCCACCTCGGGCACGATGACGAACTGCATGACGTAGTCACGCGCCGGCCCGGATACGAGCAGCCCGTCGCGCATGACGGGCAGCGAGTTGAAGAAGGGCGAAGCGAAGAGGTCGAAGAAGTCGGCGTCGCCGAGCTCGACGGACGCCTTCGGTCCGCCAACGACTTCGACGTTCAGCCGTGTGCCGTCGAGCTGCCAGCGGAGCTCGTACGCAGTGCCGATCTGCGTGCCGCTCGCATGTTCGAGAGACTCGACGTGCGCGATCTCCATTCCCGGCTCGTCGAGACGGCGCCAGACGAGCGTTCTCATCGGAGCGATCCGTCTCGCAGCACCGCGTGCACGCCTTTCGCAACGTTGACGATCTGCGTCACGTGGAGGTCGACGACGACGCTCGCGAGCGCGAGCGCGTGGTCGCGCCCGAGCCCGAGCTCGCGCTCCATCAGGTCGAGCATCGTCGCCATGCACTGCTCGGCGGCGAGGTCGAGATCCTCGTCGAACCCGAATGCGATCCACGCGTCTTTCGTGCGTGCGATCGGCGAACGGAGGTCGAGGTCGTCGCGAACGTCGATCGTGATCTGGGCGTGCTCGAGCGGGCACTCGATCGCGGTGCCGGACACCTCGCCGTGACCCTGGGCCGCGTGACCGTCCCCCACGGAGAGCAGCGCGCCGTCGACCGGGACCGGCAGGAAGAGCGACGTGCCCGCGACGAGCTCCTTGCAGTCGATGTTGCCGCCCCACTTGCGCGGCGGGATCGTCGAGTGGATGCCGGCCTCGGGCGGCGGCATGCCGATCACGCCGAGAAACGGCGCGAGCGCGACGCGGATCCCCCGCTCGTCCATTGCCTCGTCGTCGCGGATCGACCAGCCGAACGGCGTGCCGTTGCCGAACGTGACGCCCCAGCCGCCCGGAACCACCTCGTCGATCCGCACCACGAGCGTCTGGCCGGCGAGCGCGCCTCGCACCTCGATCGGCCCGCTCAGCGCGTGGCCGTCGTGCAGCTTTCGGTCGCGCTCGAAGAGCTCCTCGGTCGGCGTCCAGCGCCAGCCCGCGTTCAGCGCCTGGAACCGAACCGTGTCGCCCGGCCGCACCGTCAGCACTGCCTCGAGCTCGGGGGAGAAGTACCCGTGCACGGTTCGCTCCTCGAACGGCAGGTCGTAGTTCATGCGCGCGGCTCCTGGATCCAGGCGTCCGCCGGCGCGAGCAACACGCGCAGACCGACGCGCGCCCCTTGCTCGTCGCGGAACTCCCACAACGACACCGCCTGCTCGTCACCGCGCAGCTCAGGCGCGACGTCGGCCGGCACGTATCCGCCCTGCAGCCGCCGCTCGGCGTCCCAGATCGCGACCGCGTTCGGATCGTGCTCGTTGTCGGGCTCCCGCACGAGCGTGAGCCTACGCCCCGGCGCGAACGCGTCGTCTTGCAACGCTTCCGCCCGGTACGACGCTCCCGCGAGCTTCACGACGCGCACCCGCTCGTCGTTCCAGCGCATCGCCTCGCCGGTCGCGGCATCGCGGAGCCAGTAGCCGGACTGGCCCGCCTCGAGCCAGATCCGCAGGCGCTCAGAACTCGAGGAGCCGTCTGCAGGCATCGACGACTCGCACGACGGACGGCATGTAGGCGTCCTCGATCTTCCAGTACGGATACGGAACGTCGTAGCCGGTGACGCGGAGCACCGGCCCTCGCAGATCGAGGATCGCCTTCTCCGCGAGGATCGCGGCGAGCTCGGCGCCGAAGCCGGCGGTGCGCGGCGCCTCCTGCACGATCACGACGCGGCCGGTCTTCGCGGCGGACTCGAGCAGCGCGTCCTCGTCGAGCGGCTTGAGCGTGCGGATGTCGAGCACCTCGACCGACGCCTCGTTCTCGAGCGTCTCGGCCACGCGTTCGCACAGCGGCACCATGGCGCCGTAGGCGACGAGCGTGATGTCGTCGCCCTCGCGGGCGAGCCGCGCCTTGCCGAGCGGCACGACGTGCTCGCCCTCGGGCACCTCGCCGCGCTCGGTCCGGTAGATCAGCTTCGGCTCGAGCACGACGACCGGGTCCGGGTCGCGAATAGCCGCCGCGAGCAGGCCTTTGGCGTCCGCCGGCGTCGACGGAATCGCAACCTTCACGCCCGGGGTGTGCACGTAGTACGCCTCCGGCGAGTCGTCGTGCATCTCCGGTGCCCGCACCCCGCCGCCGTACGGCATGCGCACGACGAGCGGAAACTCCATCCCGCCGCCGGTGCGCCAGCGGTAGCGGCCCACATGCGTGATCAGCTGGTCGAGGCAGGGATACGAGAACGCGTCGTACTGCATCTCCGTGACCGGACGCCAGCCGGCCATGCAGAGACCGATCGCGGTACCGAGGATCCCCGCCTCCGCGAGCGGCGTGTCGACGCAGCGGTCGACGCCGAAGCGCTCACGGAGCCCTGCCGTCGCACGGAAGACGCCGCCGGAGCGGCCGACGTCCTCGCCCATCACGAGCACCGAGCTGTCGCGCGCGAGCTCGACCTGAAGCGCGTCGTTGATCGCCTCGATCATGAGCAGCTCAGCCAACGTCGCCCCCGAGGATCCTTCGGAGCTCGGCGAGATCGCGTTGCAGCACCGCGGGCGGGTTCGCGTAGGCGTTCTCGAACAACAGCGAGATGTCTGCGTCGGGCTCCGCCTCCGCCTCGGCGATGCCGGCGCGCATGACGTCGGCGGCTTCCTTCTTGATCGCCGCGTCGAGGTCGTCGCCGAGGATTCCCTGTCGACGCAGGTAGCGCTCATAGCGGCCGAGGCATTCGTTCCGCTTCTCCTGCTCGACGCGCTCGAGGTCGATGTACGCGCGCGGATCGTCTGCCGTCGCGTGCGGCGCTGCACGGTAGGACACAGCTTCGATGAACGTCGGACCTCCCCCGCTACGCGCCTGCTCGACCGCCTCTCGCGTCGCCTCGTAGACGGCGAGCACGTCGCCGCCGTCGACACGGATGCCCGGCATCCCGTAGCCAACTGCCTTGTCGACGAGCGCCTCGGCGTGCGTCTGCGCGGTGATCGGCGTCGAGATCGCCCACTGGTTGTTGTTGCAGAAGAGGATGAGCGGCGCCTGCATGACGGCCGCGAAGTTCGCGCCCTCGTGGAAGGCGCCCTCGCTCGTCGCACCGTCGCCGAAGAAGGTGATCGCAAGCGCCCGCTCGCCCTTCAGCTTCTTCCCCCACGCGAGCCCGGCCGCATGCGGGACGTGCGTTGCGATCGGGACGCAGATCGAGGCAATGTTGTAGTCGGCCGGGTTCCACCAGCCCGCGGGATGGCCCCGCCACCAGTGGAGAACCGTCGCCGGGGGCATGCCGCGCAGCAGGCCGATCGCCGACTCGCGGTAGCTCGGGAAGATCCAGTCCTCGTCGTCCAGCGCGTGCACCGCCCCGGCCTGCATCGCCTCGTGATTCCAGAAGATCGCGTAGGTGCCGATCCGTCCCTGCCGGTGGTAGACGAGCGAGCGCTCGTCGTAGGTTCGCAAGAGGACCATCGAGCGATACAGCTCGAGGAGGTCCTGCTCGCCGAGCCCGTCGACCTCCCGGTCCTCGTCGATTACCCGACGAAGCCCGGGCTCACCCTGCGCCACCTGCGCCATCGCGGCGGAAGCGTACTAGCGGACGATGTTGCGGCTGCGAAGCCAGGCCCCGATCGCGGGGAAGAACGTCGGCGCGAAGCCCGGCGACTCGGGGAGGCTCGCCAGCAGACCGCTCGGAAGGACGAGCGGGGTGTGGGTCATCGGCAGTACGGCCCAGTTGAAGTCGTGGCCCGCGTTCAGCGCTTGGAGGCGCTCGATGCAGAGCTCCGTCGGCACGTTGCGGTCGTCGGAGCCGAAGACCCAAAAGACCGGGGTCGACAGCGTCCGGAGATACGCCGCCGGGTCGAAGCCCGACGGCCCGGTCTGCCGGACCTGCTGCAGCAGCGATGGCCGCGAGCCGCTCGGGGGCGACTGGCCCTTTCCCGCGAGCGAGCCCCACAGGTCGCTTTCACCGACCGTGACACTCGGCCCGACGATCGAGACGGCGAAGCGCACCGCGGGCTCACGCGACGCAGCGAGCGCGATGATCCAGCCTGCCTGGCTGTCGCCGAGGAGGCCGACGCGCGTCGGGTCGATTTGCGGCAGCGTCGCGAGGTAGCGCGCCTGCGCCTGCGCGTCGCGGGCGAGGATGTCGATCGTCGACTCTGACGCCCGCTCGCCGGGATAGCGGCCGAGCGACTGGCCGATCCCGCGCTTGTCGCCGGCGAGCACCGCGACGCCGAGTGACGTGACGTACGCCGCGAAGCTCTGGAACTCCTCGCGCGTCGCCGGCCCCGACCCGTGAACCATTGCGACGGCCGGGAACGGCCCCGGCCCGGGCGGCAGCGTCAGCGTCGCCGCGGTCACCCCGACGCGCACCTCGCTCTGCCGCAGCGCGACGCGGGCGTAGCGCGTGCCCTTCCAGGTCAGCCCGCCGTAATCGACGGCGACCGATCCGTTGCCGACGGTGTCGCCGAGCCAATCCCCGACTGTCAGCGACGGTCCAATGCCGTGCACGTCGCCGGTCGGAAGCTCGACGAGCCACGGCGAAAAGCCCGTCGCCTGGTTGACGGTCACCACCTTCCCCTCGGCGCTGCGATAGAGCCCGAAGAGCGGCAGCACGCGGGACGCGCCGCGCCTCACGGTGAAGGAGCCGCGCACCTTGGCCTGCCGCACGGTGCCGCTCACGGCGTTGCCCTTCAACACGCCGTCGAACGCCACACCACCCGGAAACACGAATCGAACATGCGCACCGCGCACCGCAACGGGGACGCTCGTCAGTGACGCGTGGCCGCGCCCGAACGCGACGAGCGCAGTCTTCCCGTGCAGCTGGACGGAGATGTCGACGGGATCGGTCCCCGTCGGGAGGGAATACGTCCCCGTCCAACTGCCGGCCAGAACGGCCGCCGTTGCGAGCGCAGCCGTCATCGCGGCCCGCGACGCAGTGCGCGCGCAACGCCGTCCGCCCACGCGAGCTCCTGCTCTGCGCGCTCGATCGCGTGAACGAGCAGGTGCCGGTGGAACCAGTCGTGCCCGCGATTCGAGTTGGTCGGCTCGATCGCGCGGTACTCGGCTAGCCTCGCCTCGGTGTCTGCCGCAAATTGCTCGACATGGCGCAGCAGCACCTCCGGCGTCGTGAGGCCGCCGACGAAGAGCTTGAGGAAGAACGTGTCGCGCGCGCCGGGCTCGACCGTCTCGAGCCACGCCTCGAGGGCCGCGCGCCCGTCACGTGAGATCCGGTAGACCTGCTTGTCCGGGCGTGAGGACTGCGCGACCGCCTTGCTCTGGGCGAGTCCGAGCTTCACGAGCCGGGGCAGCGCCGCATAGAGGCCGCTGCGCGCGGGCGCCCAGACGTGGCCGATCGCCTTCCCGACGAGCTTCATCAGCTCGTAGCCGGAGCGCTCACCCTCGATCGCGAGCAGCGCGAGCACGGCCGCCTCGGTCGTGGTGAGCTGTTGCACCTGTGTCCGCTGCGCTACCGGCACAGACGCAGCCTATCGGTCCAAGTTGGATTAGTCCAATTTAGACTAAGACGGCAACGGCGCCGCGCTGCGCCTCGAAGACGACCTCCTGGACGTCGCCGAGGTCCTCACCGTCGGCCTGCAGCGGCATCGGCGTGTCGCAGCGGATGACGACTCGGTCGAGGTCGTGCCCGTAGAGCACGTCGCGGTCGCGCGGGTGGCCGGTCAAGAGCGAGTACGCCGTCCTCGGCAGCGAGCGTCGCCGCACTCGCACGGGCGCGACGACGTCGAGGCCGAGCTCGAACTCCGCCTCCGGTGCGATCGGGACTGGGATCCGCTTCGCGTACGTATACGGCGAGCCGTTGGCGACGAACGCAAACGCGGCGCGGCCGAGGCCCTCGACCTCGAGCATGGGCTCGAGGCGCAGGCGGCTCGCTGCGAGCGCTCGCACGAGCGCCAGCGCGAACGCGAAATCGCCCGGCCGCCGCCCGTCGCTCGCGCGCCCCATCTCGTTGACGCGGCGCACCGCCTCCGCGTCGAGGCCGACGCCTGCCGAGAAGGCGTGCAACCCGTTCAGCGCCTCGTTGAAGCCGCCGTCGCCCGAAAAGACGACGATCGCCGACGCGCGGCTGTGCGCAGCTTCGCTCACGAGCTCCGTCGCGTGCCTCGGGTGCTCCGTGTGAACGGTCGTGACCTCGGCGACACGCGACAGCTCGCGCTCGACGGCTTCGAGCTTCTGCTCGGTGACGCGGGAGGCGAAAGGGTTGACGACGAGAACGACGGACTGCACGGAAGCGAGGATGCCGTGGCGGGCAGCCCTTCCGCAAGCGCGCTACCGGCTCGAGTACCCGCGCATCCCGTCGAGCAGCAAGGCTGTGAACCGGTCGGCGAGCTCGTCGGTCGACGACCCCGGGCGCAGCCAGGTGTAGGCCCAATTCACCGAGGAGAGGGCGAGCAGGGCCGCCGCCCCGTCGTCGAGGTCGGTGCGGAGCTCCCCGCGCTCTCTCCCTTCGCGGAAGAGGGCGCGGAAACGCTCCTCGTAGCGGCGGCGCTCGGCGAGGAAGGTGTCGCGCCGCTGCCCCTCGAGGTAGCGCCATTCCCGGATGAAGACCGTGGCGACGTCGAGCTGCTCGGCGACGACGCGGAGGTGTGCGCGGAGCGCCGCCCGGATCCGCTCGACCACCGGCCCGTCCTCGGCGACGCCGTCGAGACCGGCGTGGAACGCCGCCGCGCCCTCCCGGGCGACCTCCCACAGGAGGTCGGCCTTCGAGTCGATGTGCGAGTAGAGCGAGCCCTTCTGCACGCCCAGGGCTTCGGCCAGGTCGCCGACCGAGGTGCCGTGGTAGCCCTTCTCCGCGAAGAGCCGGGCCGCGGCGCGCGTCAGCTCAGTCCGCCTCGTGGACATCTACACTTTGGAGGCTAACGATCGTTCGGAAGGAGTGCGAGGTGGCTGCGGTCGAGGTTCCCGTCGACGAGCAGGGCTTTCTCGAGTACGTCCAGGCCGGCGGGCAGGCCGAGGCGACCGACCGGCTCCCGGACGACTACCGGGCGAAGCTCGTGAAGTTCATCGAGATGCACGGCAACTCCGAGCTCATGGGCGTCCTCCCCGAGCGCGAGTGGATCCTCCGCGCCCCGACCCTCCAGCGGAAGCTCGCGCTGACGGCCAAGGTCCAGGACGAGGTCGGCCACGCGCAGTTGATCTACCGCGTCGTCGAGGACCTCGGCAAGCCGCGCGAGCAGTGCCTCGCCGACCTGATCGCCGGCAAGTCGAAGTTCCACAACGTCTTTCACTATCCGACGAAGAGCTGGGGCGACGTCGGCGTCATCGCCTGGCTCGTCGACGCTGCGGCGATCATCAGCCAGAAGGCGCTCCTCAAGTGCTCGTACGCGCCGTACGCGCGGATCATGAAGAAGATCTGCTGGGAGGAGTCGTTCCACATCCTCCACGGCCGCGACGTCGTCCTCGCGATGGTCACCGGCACGCCCGAGCAGTTCGAGCTCGTGCAGGAGGCGGTCGACCGCTGGTGGGGCCCGCTGATGCAGTTCCACGGCAACCCGATCGCGGCCGAGGACGACCCGATGTTCCAGTGGCGGATCAAGTCGCAGGGCAACGAGGAGGCACGGCAGCAGTTCCTCGAGGGCTACGTGCCGCAGATCCTCGAGCTCGGGCTGACGGTTCCCGATCCGAAGCTGCGCCGGGGCGACGACGGTGTCTGGAAGTACACCGAGCCGGACTGGGCAGAGCTGAAGAGCGTGGTCACCGGCCACGGCCCGCGCACGGCGGAGCGGCTCGAGTTCCGCCGCCGCTTCCTCGAGCAGGAGCAATGGGTGCGCGACGCCGTCCTCGCCGCATGATCTGGGAGGTGTTCCGGCAGGATCGCAAGGGCCAGCCGTTCGAGCACGCCGGCTCGGTCACGGCGCCCGATGCGGAGTTCGCAGAAGCATGGGCGCGGGAGCAGTACGGCCGCCGCGGCGAGTCGGTGGCGCTCTGGCTCGTCCCCCGCGATGAGATTCACACTGTCGGCGACTGGGCCGACGAGTTCGACCTCAAGTACCGCCGGGTCGACGGCTACTCGATCAAGGCGAGACTGAAGGAAGCGCGTGAACGAGCCGCTGCTGCTCGGGCTGGCTGACGACGAGCTCGTCATCGGCTGGCGCGACTCGGAGTGGACGGGCATCGCACCGCTGCTCGAGGAGGACGTCGCGTTCTCCTCGATCGCGCAGAACGAGATCGGCCACGCGCGTGCGGTCTACGAGCTGCTCGCCGAAGTCCGCTCCGGCGCCGGCCAAGCCGGCACCTCCGCTCCTGGGCGTGCTCCGTCGAGCCAACGCACGCTCGATCCCGACGCGCTCGCGTTCGACCGCCCGCTCGAGGAGTACCGCTGCGCTCCGCTCGTCGAGCTGCGGCTGCTCGACTGGGCGCACGCGATCGCGCGCCGCTGGCTCTACGAGGAGGCGGACGAGATCCGCATCTCGGCGCTGATGCAGGACGACGATCCGCGTGTCGCAGGCCTCGCCGCGAAGATCAACCGCGAGGAGGCCTATCACCGCATGCACGCCGAGATGTGGCGCGAACGGCTCGCCGACACGCCGCAGTTCCAAGCCGCAGTCGACGACCTGTGGCCGTACGCCGCCGGCCTGCTGCCGGCGGAGCAGCGCGAAGCCCTGGCCGCGCGGATCCACCGTTCCCTCCCAAGTGACAAAGTGTTACTTGGGAAGGAACGCGGGGTTCATACCGAGCAGCTCGCGGAGCTCTGGGACGAGATGACGAGCGTGCGCCGCTCGGCCCCGGCGGGTGCGCAATGGTGACGGCCGAGCAGATCTGGAGCGCGTTCGGCGAGATCCCCGATCCGGAGATTCCCGTCGTCTCGCTCGTCGACCTCGGCGTCATCCGATCGGTCGACGTCGAGAACGGACACGTCCGCGTGGAGTTCACGCCGACCTTCCTCGGCTGTCCCGCGCTCGAGGTAATGAAGCGCGCCCTCGAGGAGAAGGTCGCCGGGCTCGGCGCCGAGCCCGAGGTGCAGGTGATCCAGGACGACTCGTGGTCGACCGACAAGATCACGCCCGCCGGCCGCGAGAAGCTGCGCGCCGCGGGCTTCGCGCCGCCCGCACCGCGCGAGGCGGGCATCCCGAAGCTCGTGCAGCTGCACGCGAAGGCCTTCCGCTGCCCGTATTGCAACTCGACGCAGACGAAGCTCGAGAACATCTTCGGCCCGACGCCGTGCCGGTCGCTTCGCTACTGCGAGAGCTGCCGGCAGCCGTTCGAGCAGTTCAAGACGATCTAGCTCGCTACTCCTGCATCACCGCGATCACGTCGGGGTGCGACGAGAGCCAGAGCCGGAGCCGGAGCTCCGACTCCATCATCTGAGCCGTTGTGTTGAGCGAGCCCAGGAACGAGAGCTCGACCTCGTCGCGCTGGGTCTGCGTCACGATGACGTTCGCGTCGAACGCAAGAAATGACAACAGCTTGTCCAGCTGGCTTGGATCGGAGAGTTTGATTCGCAGTGCGGAGACCCCCTTCGCTTCCACAAACTATCGTGCCGCGGGGGTCCTGCGTATATCCCTCCTAGCGGTAGGCCTCGATCAGGCTGCGCGCCATCCTCTGCGCACGCTTCGCGGCGTCGAGGTCGCCTTCGCAGGCCTGTACGATCGCGCCCTTCATCAGGATGTGGAACGACCGTGCGAACTCCTCGGTATCGCGGAGGCCGGCCTCCTCCGCGAGCGAGCGGAGCACTCCGCGGATGTTCTCGAGGTGCTCGACGCTCGCGCGTCCGACCGGATGGGTGCGGTCGGCGGTTTCCAGGAGGACGTTGATGAACGAGCAGCCCTCGAAGTCGTCCCTGCGGAACCACTCGTCGAAGAGGTCGAAGATGGCGAGCAGGCACTCCTCGGGCGTCGTCCCGCGCTTCCGCGCCTCGGCCTCGACCCAGCCGTGCGTCCAGACGTGCTCGCGCTGCTTCAGGAAAGCGAGGACGAGATCGTCCTTGGAGGGGAAGTGCCGGTAGAGGGTCGCCTTTGCGACGGTCGCACGCTCGATCACCTCCTCGATGCCGACGGCGCGGATGCCGCGCCGGGAGAAGAGGTGGTACGCGCTTTCGAGGATGCGGTCGCGGGCGACGGGCGGGGCGCTCACGGGCCGGAGACTATACGACTATTCGACGATGGACAGACCGGTCTTCCTCAACCTCGCCGCGCAGGCCCTCCAAGCGCATACGCTGCGGGAGATGAGCGTCGAGATCCTCTTTTGCCCGACCTGAAGCGGCTACGACAGCCGGGCCGCGAGTCTCGCGGCCGAGCTGAAGGACGAGGGGTACGACGCAACGATCCGGGCTGGAAGCACGGGGCAGTTCGACGTCCTGAGCGACGGAGTGCTCGTCTACTCGAAGCACGAGGTGCACCGGTTTCCAGAGCCCGGCGAAGTGCTCTCGCTCTTGCAGGGCTGACGCTCGTCGCCGGCTGCGGCGGCGGCCGTCTCTCGCACTCGGAGTTCGTGAAGCGGGCCGACGCGATCTGCTCGGCGTACACGGCGTCGACGAAACCCATCGCCAACCCTCAGACCTACCGCGAGATCGACGCGTACGTGCGCAAGACACTGCCGCTCTACGACGCTGCGCTGGGCGAGCTCGAAGCACTCGAGCCGCCGAAAGGCGAAGAGGCCGCCGTCCGGGGATGGCTCGCCGCCGACCGGCGCGTCGCGAAGGCCCTGCATGACCTCGGCGACGCGGCGCAGCGCCGCGACTTCCCGTCGGTCACGGAAGCCGCATCGCGGGCGCAGCTTGCCGGGAACCAGAGCCGGCGCGCCGCGACCGGCATCGGGATGCGCGTCTGCGCGCAGCTCGTCAGCGCCCGCTGAACTTCGGCGGGCGCTTCTCGAGGAACGCCGCGACGCCTTCGCGAAAGTCCTCGCTTCCGGTGGCGGCACTCTGGAGCTGCGCCTCGAGCTCGAGCTGCTCCTCGAGGGTGGCGGTTCCGGCGTGGTCGAACAGCCGCTTGGTCATCCCGATTCCGCGCGTGGGCAGCGCCGCATAGAACGCCGCGAGCTCAGCCGCCCGCGACTGCAGCGCGTCCGACGCGACGACCTCCGACACGAGACCCCAGGCGTGCGCCTCGACGGCGGTGAGGCGGCGGTTCGACGACATCCACTCGAAGGCGCGAGACGGACCGAGCAGCCGGTTGAGGAAGTAGGTGCCTCCCGCGTCGGGCACCAAGCCGATGCCGATGAAGCCGGGGACGAAGCCCGCGTCGTCGGCGGCGATGCGGAAGTCGCACACGCAGGCGAGCGACAGGCCGGCGCCTGCACACACGCCGTTGACGGCAGCGATGACGGGCTTTTCGAGCGAGCGAATCGCGAGAACGTTCGGGTGGTAGCTCTCCCGGAGCGCGTCGCTCACGTCGGGCGCCTCGCCGAACTCCTTCAGATCCTGACCCGCCGAGAAGCCGCGCCCGGCGCCGGTGAGAACGACAGCGCGGACCTCCGGATCGCGCGCCTCCTTCAACGCCTCGCGCAGTCTGGCGTGGAGAGCGCGGTTGAACGCGTTCAGCACCTCGGGGCGGTTCAGCGTGATCGTCTGGACGCCGCCCTCGCGTGTGACCTCGACCTCGGCCATGTTCGGGACCCTACTTGCCCTTGAAGTCGGGCGAGCGCTTCTCGACGAAGGCGTTGAGGCCCTCGCCGGCGTCCTCGGACGCCCGCGCGAGGTAGAACGCCCGCCGCTCGAACTCGATCCCGACGGCGAGCGGCGCCTCGAACGCCTTGTCGACAGATTCCTTCGCGAGCCGGACCGAGATCGGCCCCTTCGCGGCGATCTCGCGTGCGACGCGCTTCGCCTCGTCGAGCCAGACCTCCTTGGCGACGACGCGTGCGACGAGACCGAACGCGAGCGCCTCGCGCGCCGAGAGCATGCGGCCCGTGAGGATCATGTCCATCGCGACCGACTTGCCGACGGCGCGCGTAAGCCGCTGGGTGCCTCCGGCTCCCGGGAGCACCCCGAGGTTGATCTCCGGCTGACCGAACGTCGCCGTCTCCGAGGCCACGATCAGATCGCACAGCATCGCGAGCTCGCAGCCGCCGCCGAGGCAGAAGCCCGACACTGCTGCGACGAGCGGCGTGCGCAGATCGCGGACGGAGTCCCAGGTGTCGATGCGGCGGTTCTCGTAGAGCGAGATCGGCGTGCCCGCGGCCAGCTCCGCGATGTCCGCGCCCGCGGCGAAGGCGCGCTCGTTGCCCCCGAGCACGAGCGCGCGGACCTCCGGGTCGGCGTCGAGCTCCTGCAGGGCGCCGACAACTGCGCCCATCAGCTCGCCGGAGAGCGCGTTCAGCTGCTTCGGGCGGTTCATGAGCACGACGCCGACGCCGCCGTCCCGTTCGACGTGTACTAGTTCTTGCTCCGGTCGAGAAATGCCTGGACCGCCCCCTTCGCCTCGTCGTTCAGCATCGAGAGCGCGAGCCATTCGCGGGCATGTCCGACCGTCTCGTTCCAGGAGATGTCACGCCACCAGTTCAGCTGCTGCTTCGCGTAGCGCGTCGTGTGCGGGAGCTTCGCCGCCAGCTTCTCGGCGACCTCGTCGACCTTCGCATCGAGCTCGGCGGCGGGAACGGCCCAGTTCACGAGCCCCCACTCGGCCGCCTGCTTCGCCGGAACGGGTTCGCACATCAAGATCATCTCGCGCGCGCGGCGGTCGCCGATCATGATCGGCAGCCACTGCGTCGCTCCGCCGGCGGGAACCGAGCCGTGCTCGAGCCCGACGTGGCGGATGAACGCGTCATCGACCATCACGGCGAGGTCGCACGCCATCTGCAGCTCGTTGCCGCCGCCGACGGCGATGCCCTGCACACGCGCGAGCGTCGGCTTTCCGATCTCCCGCAACCGGTCATGCATGTCCTTGAACGCCCCGAACCACTTCCAGTACTCGCTCGGATTGTCGAGCAGGTCGGCACCCCAGGCGCGCAGGTCGGCGCCCACGCAGAACGCGCGCCCTTCGCCGGTGACGACGACGACGCGGATCGCGTCGTCCCAGCTCGCGTCCTCGCACGCGCGTGCGAGCTCGCGCAGCATCTTGAAGTCGAAGGCGTTCAGCACGTCCGGCCGGTTGAGCGTGATCGTCGCGCGGTGACCCGATTTCTCGTAGCGAACGCGCTCGAACCCGAGCTCTGCCGGGTCAACCGGCCGCGGTGCGTCCGGCTGGCTCACGAGAGCTCTGCGAACTCCACAGCGTGCTGCGGGAGGCCGCGCTTGTGGGCGTCCTTGCCCGACGCCATGAACTCGTCGCTTCGCGTGCCGCTCTTGAACGCGTCCGCGTCGGGGAACTCCCACTCCGCGTAGTACGCGTGCGCCGGCTCGCCCATCGGGGATCCGAATACCTTGCCGTGACGGAAGACCGAGTTCGGAACCAGCCTGCAAACCTCGACGTGCTCCGCGTACGAATCCGCGTCCGGCTCCTGCTCGTACAGAACGATAATGCGATGCATCTCTTCCTTTCGATCGTTGGCGGTGGGAGACTATCCCCATGACAGGAGACATCGTTCACTTCGAAGTCCCCGCCGAGGACTCCGACCGCGCGCAGCAGTTCTGGGGCTCGCTGTGGGGCTGGAAGTTCCAGGACAGCGGGATGCCCGGCATCGACTACCGGATGGCGCAGGTCGACGAGAAGCACGGCGCCGCAATCTCGAAAGTGGAGAAGGCGCAGGGCTACCCCAACGTCTACTTCGACACCGACGACATCGACGCGACGATGGCGAAGGTGCGCGACCTCGGCGGCCAGTGCGAGGACAAGATGCCGGTGCCCAGCATGGGCTGGTTCTGCATGTGCAAGGACACCGAGGGCAACGCCTTCGGCCTCTGGCAGACCGATTCGTCCGCCGGGATGTAGCGCCCGGCGGCGATCGCATCTCCGTCGCCGACGCCCTGGCCTTCGCGTCGCTCCTCACCGCGGCGGCCGCGGTCGTGCTCCTGCTGCTCGTGAAGCGGAGCCTCTCGGCATGCGTGGACGCATTCCGCCAGCCCTGGTGGATGCTGCTCGGCGGCCTGATGGGCCTCCTGATCGTCTTCACGATCACCTACGCCGGAACTCGCATCGGCGTCGCGGCGACGGTGGGAATCCTGATCGCCGGGCAGCTCTTGGCGGGCGCCGCGACCGACCGGTGGGGGCTCTTCGGCACGGAGAAGATCGCGCTCGGCGGGCCACGGCTGCTCGGAATCGCGTTGCTCGCGGTCGGCGCCGCGTTCTCCCTGAAGAAGTAGGTGGGCGAGCGGCGCGCGTCGGCCGTCGGGCTCGTCCTGGCCGCGGCGTGCTCGGTTCAGGGCGGCGCCGCGGTCGCGAAGTCGCTCTTCCCGCAGCTCGGGCCGCCGGGCGTCGTGTTCCTGCGGCTGCTGTTCGGCTCGGCTGCTTTGTGGGCAATCGCGCGGCCGCAGCTCCGCGGGCGCCCGCGCAGCGAGCTGCGCCTTGTGGCGGCGCTCGGCGTCGTGCTCGTCTCGATGAACCTCACGTTCTACGAGTCGCTCGAACGGCTGCCGCTCGGGATCGCGGTGACGGTGGAGTTCCTCGGCCCGCTGGCGGTCGCCGTCATCGGCTCGCGGCGCCCCGTCGACCTGCTCTGGGTGGCGCTCGCCGGCGGCGGCGTCGCGCTGCTCGCGGAAGGAGGAGGGGCAGCGGTGAAGCCACTCGGAATCGTGCTCGCGGCGACGGCCGGCTTCTTCTGGGCGCTCTACATCCTGCTCAGCGTGCACGTGGGGCGCGCGTTCCCCGGCGCCACCGGCCTCGCGCCCGCGATGGCGCTCGGCGCGGTGCTCGCCGCGCCGTGGGGGATCATCTCCGCCGGCCACAACCTGCGGGAGCCGCAGCTCGTCGGCGCGGCGGTCGGCGTCGGGCTCCTCTCGTCGGCGCTGCCGTGGTCGCTCGAGCTCGAGGCGCTGCGCCGCCTCCCAGCGCACGTCTTCAGCGTCGTGCTGTCGCTCGAGCCTGCGGTCGCGGCACTCGCGGGCGTCGTCTTCCTGCACGAGCACCTGCACGTTCGGGCGTGGATCGCGATCGCCCTCGTCGTGCTGGCGAGCGCCGGGGCGGCCGGGCGGTACACACCGCCCGGACCGCCCGATGCGTAGACGTCAGGCCGCCGGCCTGATGTTCTGGTTGACGGCGAACGTGTTGTCCGGGTCGTACGCCGCCTTGATCCGCGCGAGCCGGTCGTAGTTGTCCCCGTACATCGCGCGGACGCGGTCGCCCTCCTCCTGCATCTGGAAGTTGACGTAACCCGTGCCGAGCGAGTACGGACGAATGGCATCCGAGTACGCACGGGCCCATGACGTGATCGCATCCGCGTTTGCAGGATCCGGATCGACGCCCGCGATGACCGTCGCCCAGGCTGCATCCCGGTATGCCCACGCGGTCTCGTCGCGGCCGACCCGCGAGGCCGCTCCGTCGACGGGGTACACGTGGACGACCGACTTCCACGCCGGCAAAGCCCCGCCGAAGGCGATGTGCTGCTCGATCGACTCGTCCGGAATCTCGCGGATGAACTCGCCGCGCCAGTACCACTGGTCTCCGGCCGGATACAGCGCATCGAAGGCGGAGTTCCAGGCGGGCAGGGGCACCGGCGCGATGCCGTCGAGCAGCGGCTTCCCCCAGGAACGCGCCTCCTGCAATGCCGGCAGATCGTCCTCGCCGGAATAGGTCCACGCGATTGCGCACACCGTTCGCATGTGGAGCTCCTCGGGAAACGGCGGGCCCGGCGGCACGACGAGGAAGGCGAAGAAGCCCGAGAGCGCCTCCGGCTGCGCGGGGAGGAACTCGCGGTACCAGCGCAGCAGCTCGGCCGCGTCGTCGAGGTCGTAGAGCACCGGCCCCGCCTGGACGGTGCTGACCGGATGGCAGCGGAACGAGAACGACGTCACGACGCCGAAGTTGCCGCCGCCGCCGCGGATCGCCCAGAAGAGATCCGGCTCTCGATCGGCGTCGGTCTGTACGACGGTGCCGTCGGCGAGGACAACGGTCGCTGCGGCGAGGTTGTCGATCGTCAGCCCATACGACCGTGTGAGGTGGCCGATCCCGCCGCCGAGCGTGAGGCCGCCGACTCCGGTCGTCGAGATCATCCCGCACGGGACGGCCAGGCCGTGCTCGTGCGTCGCCGCGTCGACCTCCTTCCACAGCGCGCCGCCCTGCACGCGGACCATGCGTGCCGCGGAATCCACCACCACCTCCTTCATGGCGGACAGATCGATCACGAGCCCATCGTCGACGCTTCCCAGGCCGGCGCCGTTGTGGCCGCCGCCGCGGACTGCGAGGCGTAGCCCGTGCTCGCGTGCGAACCGGATTGCGGTTGCGACATCACCCTCGTCGACGCAGTACGCGACTGCCGCGGGATGCTTGTCGATCATCGCGTTGTAGATGGCGCGCGCCTCGTCGTATCCAGGGTCGTCGCGATCGACGACTCGTCCCTTGATCGCCGCAGCGAGACCTTCGACCGCAGAAATAGCCATTGGCCCTCCTCGTATTGACGCCTCGACTCTACGCCGATCTCGCTAGAAATCGAAGCGGGTGGCGCTGCGCGGATAGTCCTGCTCGCGCCAGGCCAGGGTGCGCCGCGGGACGACGCGATACCAGCCCTCGCCGGGATTCGGGCGGTAGTCGTACTTCCGCTCGTATGCCGTCACGTCCTCGTCGGTTGCGACGGCCGGCTTGGCTTCGCCCTCGACGATCACGACGTCGTCGCCGCTTTCGAGATGGACGACGATGCGTCGGTCCTGCGCGAGCGCACGCGCCTTTCGCGAGCTCGCGCCGCAGCTGAAGAGAAGGCCGCCTTCCTGCCATAAACCCCACACCGGCGACGCGTGCGGGCCGGTGACGGCGACCCAGTAGTTGCGCGCACCCACGAGCCGCTCCTCCGCCCACGCCCAGGGCAGCATTCCCTCGGGATCTTCGGGAACGCCGTAGCCCGGGAAGCTCGGTCTGCGCGGACGTGGGTCGCTCACTCCGCAATCACTACCGGAACCGGTGTGGGCGAGGGAATGGCAAGCGGCGTGCGCCCGAGCACTGCGAAGGACGCCTCGACGATCGGCCCGACGAGCACCGCGAAAAGGACGGTGCCGACGCCGAATGTGCCACTGAGAGCGATGCCGACCGCGAGCGCGGCGAGCTCGAGCGTCGCCCGCACGATCCCGACGCGCACGCCCGTCCGGCGGGCGCCGACGAGCATGAGCGTGTCGCGCGGCCCGGCGCCGAGGTCCGCGCCGATGTAGAACGCCGATGCGGGGCCGATGAGCGCGATCCCGAGGACGAGGAGGGGGATGCGCACCGTCAATCCGTCGTGCGAGAGATTCGTCAATGCGTCGATCTCGGTCAGCACCTGGATGAACGCACCGACGAGCACGGCGTTCGCGACTGTGCCGATGCCCGGACGGCCGCCGAGCGACCAGCCGATGCAGAGCACAACGAGGGAGACTGCGACGTTCGCCATCCCGAACGAGAGCGGGGTGTGCTTCGAGAGCCCCTGGTTCAGCACGTCCCACGGTGAGAGCCCGAGCTTCGACTCGAGGATCAGCACGATCGCGAAGGCGAACACGATCAGCCCGAATACGAGGCTCCCCGAGCGAGCGGCGTAGCCGCCGCGGACACGCGGATGTGTCCTGATTAGAGGCCGAACGGGTTGAACGGCTTC
>WNFV01001685.1_pt1 | contig 42371 bp, 37 predicted proteins | sample 5400101 | NCBI WGS metagenome assembly WNFV01 (sample SAMN13153361, study PRJNA577476) | soil metagenome | isolation source: 115 cm soil or saprolite under grassland replicate 1 | place: USA:California | collected 2016-06-15 | reverse complement strand
GATTGAGTCTGCGGTTTCCGGGCCGATGCCGTGCGTGGCCAGCAGCGCCGCTCGCAGCTCGTCCACCGGCGCCGCCAGCATCCGCTCGAGATCGCCGCCGTACAGCTCGTAGAGTACCTTGACGAAGGCCTTCAGCTTTCGCGTCTTGGCGTTGTAGTAGCCGCTGGGCCTGATCAACCGGGCCAGCTCGCTCTGAGGAAGAGCCGCGATGCCCTGCGGCGAGAGCGCCCCCGCCGCCGTCAGATTCGCCAGCGCCTTCTCGACGTTCTTCCACGAAGATGACTGCGTGAGGATAGCGCCGACAATTACTTCGAAGGCGGAGTTGGCGGGCCACCAGTGCTGCGGGCCGTAAGCGGCGTAGAGGCGGTCGTATAGGTCAAGGAGGCGGTGGCGCACACGATCCCTCACCCCCTGCCCCCTTCGTGTCCTCCCCCGGCCCAGCCTCCCACTCAGGGCAGGCTCTCTCCCGTGCGCGGGAGAGGGGAGACGGATTTCATATCCGGGTCACGCCATCCCAGGGCGGCCGTCTGGTTCGCCTGCCTGGGTAAGCCATTCCGGCACCCTAGCGTCGGGTATCGAGTCGAAGTGGGGGACGTAGGGCTTAACGTCCAGCACCGGCGTTCCATCGACGGCGTCGAGGCCGCGCACCATGATCGCGTTTCCCTTGACCGAAAGCAGCGGGACCGCGGTCACGAGTATGGGGTTGAAGCGGATTTGGCTTCGCGTAGCCAGTATCCCTTGCAGTGGGTTCTCGGGATCATCCCGTGGGTGCAGGCGGTGCTTTGAGCCGATGATCCCCGCTGGTATCAGGTGCGGCCAGAAGAGCACGTCCACATGGGAATAGGTCTCAAGCCCCAGCAGGCCGTCCGCCAGCTCAGGGCGGATTACGATGCGAGAGGTGACACCGCCCCAGTCGAAGCCGGGCGGCTTCGACTCCTTCACGCTGTTGCGGACGACGCCTATCGGCTGGAGGATGATGTCCAGCATTTCTGGAAAAGTGTCGTCTGTGCGGGCAAATAGACCGCGGATCCTGTCGAGCATTGCTCGGCCTATTATAGCCCCAGTCAAAGGGAGTTCGGGACTAACCATAAACGTGCCATTTACGTTCAAATATGGTAGAATGTTAGTGCTACCGGAAACTGATCCCCTGTATGACTGAAGCCACCGCAAGCAAGTACACCGCCGCCGATATCCAGGTCCTCGAAGGCCTTGAGGCCGTCCGCCGGCGTCCGGGCATGTACATCGGCTCCACCGATGAACGCGGCCTGCATCATCTCGTTTATGAGATCGTCGATAACTCGATCGACGAAGCGATGGCCGGGTTCTGCGATCGCATAGACATCGTGATCATGGCGGACGGCAGCGTCCGGGTTACCGATAACGGTCGCGGCATCCCCATCGACACCCACCAGCGGACGGGCAAGTCGGCCCTGGAGACGGTGATGACGTACCTACACGCCGGCGGCAAGTTCGACAGTCAGGCTTACAAAGTCTCCGGCGGGCTGCACGGGGTCGGCGCGGCTGTTGTCAACGCTCTCTCATCTCATATGTGGGTAGAGGTCACGCGCGGTGGCAAGGTGTATCGACAGGACTACGAGCGTGGGAAGGCCAAGGGCGAGCTCAAGGCGAGCTCAAACGGCGCCGTCCACACGGGCACAACGACCTGGTTTATGCCCGACGCCGACATCTTCGGCGAGACCGAGTTCAGCTTCCCGACGCTCGCCGAACGGTTCCGCGAGATGGCCTTTCTCACGAAGGGGATCTGGATTCACTTCGTCGACGAGCGTAATGGCCAGCGGATCACCTACTACTTTGAAGGCGGCATAAAGTCGTTCGTGCGACGCCTGAACAAGGACCGCGGCACCGTGCATGACCCCTTCTACATGGAACGCGCCGTCGAGGGCTCGATCGTCGAGGTCGCCATCCAGTACAACGACAGCTTCAACGAGTCCACGTTCGCCTTCGCTAACTGCATTCACACGATAGACGGCGGAACCCACCTCACGGGCTTCCGCTCCGCGCTCACCCGCGTGCTGAACGACTACGCCCGCAAGCAGAAGATCCTCAAAGAGAACGACGCCAACCTGAGCGGCGAAGACGCGCGCGAGGGCCTCGTCGCCGTCGTCAGCGTTAAGCTGCCGGAACCGCAGTTCGAGGGCCAGACGAAGACGCGGCTGGGCAACGCCGAGATGAAAGGCATCGTCGAGTCCGCTCTCGGCGAAGAGCTGTCGACCTGGCTAGAGGAGCACCCCTCGGACGCGCGGCGCATTATCGAGAAGTGCCTCACCGCGGCGCGGGCCCGCGAGGCCGCCCGCAAGGCGCGCGACCTCGTCATCAAGAAGGGCTTCATGGACGACAGCGTCCTCCCCGGCAAGCTGGCAGACTGCTCCGAGCGCAATCCCGAAGTCCGCGAGCTATATCTCGTAGAAGGTCCGTCGGCTGGCGGCAGCGCCAAGGAAGGGCGCGACCGTCGCTTCCAGGCGATCCTGCCGCTGCGGGGCAAGATATTGAACGTGGAGAAGGCGCGTCCGGACAAGATGCTGGCCCACGAGGAGATAAAGGCGATCATCACAGCGCTCGGCGCCGGCTTCGGCGAAGACCTGGATCTCGCAAAGCTGCGCTACCATCGCGTGATCATCATGACGGATGCCGACGTGGACGGCGCGCACATCCGTACGCTTCTGCTGACCTTCTTCTTCCGCTACATGCGCGACCTGATCGAGCGGGGCCATCTCTACATCGCCCAGCCGCCGCTCTATCGCGTGCAGAACCGCCGGGAGGTGCGGTGGTTCTACTCCGATAAGGAGCGCGACGCTTACCTCAGCAAGCTCAAAGACGGCAAGGGGATCAGCATTCAGCGGTACAAGGGTCTCGGCGAGATGAACCCGTCGACGCTTTGGGAGACGACTATGGACCCTGCGATTCGCACCGTCCTTAGCGTCAACGTGGAGGACGCCATGCGCGCCGACACGGTCTTCACGCAGTTGATGGGCGAGGAAGTGGCGCCGCGCAAGACGTTCATCCAGAGCCACTACGACAAGGTGCGCAACCTAGATATCTAGGCCGTTACTTGCTTTGACGTGAGGCCTATTTACCGATGGTAGACCTCCTCTTCGTTGGTATTGCCAGTTGCCTTATAGGCGTGGCCATTGTCATTTTTCGTGAGTGGCATATTAGACAAGAGCAACAATGGTACGCCGAACGCTCGCCTACGCGAGTGCCCACACGTCGCGAACTGAGAATCAGCAACCTCTGGATGGCCTTTCTGGCTTTTGCTTTTGGGTCATAGTGATCGTGTGGGCATTGATTTGGCACCTGTGAGGGCCCTGCCGCTCTCGTTCTGAATCACTAGGCGAAGGGCGGGCGACCTGCAGACCACTTACACTGCGGCCTCAAAAGTCTCGCCCACCGCTGCGTATAATTAGTGCCCGATGGCGGAGCAAGATGACCGCGGGCGGGTCCGCGACTACCTGCTGAACCTCTATGGCGGCGATCCGTTTAAGTCCGTCTACGAGGCGTCGAACACGCACAGGGAGGATCACGCGCGCACGCTGGCCGGAGGAGCGCAGGAATGCGGCGTCTACCCATCCGAAGCTGTCAAGATGCGCGTCCTGGCAACGCTAGTACAGGCCGCGTCCGCGAAGCGAATCCTGGAGATTGGCTGTGGACTCGGATATAGCGCGCTCTGGTTGGCAGAAGCCGCTGGACCGAATGGCACGGTAGACACGATCGACCGCTTTCCGGAGCATGCTGAGCTGGCACACGGGTTCGCCGTGGATTTCGGGGCGCAGGAGCAAGTGAGCGTGCTCCTGGGTGAAGCCGATGCGATCCTCCCGAGCCTGCAGGGGCAGTACGATCTCATCCATGACGATGGATGGTTCGGACATCAACCGGGGTACTATGAGGGCGTTGTGAGGCTGCTCCGCCCCGGCGGACTGTGGATCCTCTCAAACTGGTTCCTGCTGGACCAAGCAATCACCGGTAACTCGACGATGGATTGGTCGGAGTTCGCCGGGCCCCGCTGGGCAGACGACGTTAAATCCTACGCCGACATCCTTACCTCAGACACGCGACTTTACGTCTCGTACATCATGCAGCCGTCATGGGTTGCCCTCGCCTGCAAACGGCGATGACTCCCAGCGAGCAGCAGCCCAAGCTCTACGGCGAACTGGCCAGCTGGTTCCACCTGCTGACCGCCCCCGCCGAATACGCGGAAGAGGCGGAGTTCTTCCGCAGGCGGCTCGTCGCAGCGTGCGACCACAAGCCTCGGACGGTCCTCGAGCTGGGCAGCGGTGGCGGAAACAACACATCGCATATGAAGGCGCACTTCGCGATGACGCTGGTGGACCTCTCGCCCCCGATGCTGGAACTCAGCCGCACGATCAACCCGGAGTGCGAGCACATCCTGGGCGACATGCGCACGGTCCGTCTCGGACGCGAGTTCGACGCCGTCTTCGTCCACGACGCCGTCGTGTATATGACGACGGAGGCAGACCTCAGAGCGTGCATGGAAACGGCCTTCGTCCACTGCCACGTGGGCGGTGCTGCACTCTTCGCGCCCGACTACATTCGTGAGAAGTTCAAGCCGTCAACAGATCACGGGGGCCACGATGGTAATGGCCGAGGCCTGCGCTACATCGAGTGGGTCTGGGACCCGGACCCGAATGACAGCACCTACATCGTCGACTTCGCTTATCTGCTGCGGGACGTGGACGGCTCAGTCCGCGTAGAGCACGACAGGCACATCGAAGGGATCTTCTCTCGCGCCACGTGGCTTCGACTGCTCCGCGACGTCGGGTTCCAAGCCCGCGCCGTACCGTACGAGCACTCCCAGGAGGAGCCGGCCTCGCTCGAAGTGTTCGTCGCCGTCAAGAAGTGAGTTCGCAGCCGGCACCCACTACCCTCATCGTCGAAACGACCGCCGAGGAGCTTTGCCCGCTCGAGTTCCTTGGCGATACGGCTGACATCGTCTACTTCATCTCGATGGCCCACACAGAGCGCTACGGCGCGGACCATCCTTTGGCGAAGGCGGCGGCCATCCTGAAGCGACAATTGAGGGTGAACATGACCCCGCTGCTGAGCTTTGCCGACGCACGGACGGAGGACGAAGAGGAAGAGCGCATGCTGGAGCGACTCTGGCAAGAGCCGGGCCCGCTGGCAGACGCCGCTCGAAAGGTGGCGGAGGCGATCGAGGGCACGCCTCAGTTGCGCGAACTCACAGCTGCCTTCCCAGAGCTGCCGGAGCGCCTGAAGGAGCTTGCCGACATGGCGGCCTGGGCGAGCGAGCACCGGGCGAAGGTGCGGCTAACCTACGTGATCTAGCCGCGTGGCTGTGCTGATTATTGCCTTATTGCCCATAGAGGCAGTGATCTTCGATGTAGTTCCGTACTGCCTCCGGCACGAGGTAGCGGATCGACAGCCCCTCACGCACCCGCTCCCTAATATCCGACGCCGATACGGCCAAGACTGGCATCGTTAGCCAAATGGTGTGCCCGCCAACGTTGGGCGGTGCCTCGATGCATCCGCCCGGCCCAGACCGGGTGGGCCGTCGGGCAACCGCCAGAGTTGCCAAGTCCAGGATGCGGTTAGGGTCGCGCCAGTCCGGTAGGTCCGCCAAGGCGTCCTCTCCCAAGATGAGGTAGAGGTCCGCGTCCGGATGTCGCCCGCGCAATTCCGCCAGCGTGTCCGCCGTATACGACGGCCCAGGCCGCTGCAGCTCCAGCTCGACCACCTCGAATGCAGGATTATCGTCGACAGCAAGCCTCAGCATCTCCAGCCTTTGTTCGCCTGCCGTGATCTCCTGTCCTGTCTTTCGCCAGGGTTGGCCGGCCGGCACGAACAGCACCCGCTCCAGCGCGAGCTCTTCGCGGGCAGCCTCACCCAGCACGAGGTGCCCGACGTGCACCGGGTCGAAGGTCCCACCCAGGACGCCGAGTCTCACGCCCTTCGGCTCCGCTCCGGAGAGCCTTCGAGTTCCAGCTCGACCCTCCCAAGCCGGACGCGATCGCCAGGCCGCGCTCCAGCCCGGCGCAACGCGCCTGATATGCCCCAGCGCCTCAACCGCCTCCACAACTCGGCGCGGCCCTCTTCAGTCTCGATAGGCATCATCTCTGCGAAGGCAATCGCGCGATCCCCGTGAACGCGGAACGCCCCATCTTCTGGCTGCACCTGCACGGGCCTATCCGTCACCGGGACTTTGTTCGCCCCGTCTACGCCGACGAAAGGCGCCTCACGCGAGCCACCCGCGAGCATGACAGCCACCCGTCGCACAAGATCATCCACGCCCTCCCGCGCAGCCGCAGAGATGAACAATACCTCCAGGCCGGCACTCCCGAACACGTCTTTCAGCTGGGCTTGCCTTTGCCGCACTTCTGCTTTATCAACCTTGTTGACCACCAATAGGCGCGGCCGGTCCACGACACCTCGCCCGTACTCCCTAACTTCCGCCTCGACCGTCCTCAGATCGTTCAGTGGGTCCGTGCTTTCCCCATCCAGGAGATAAACGAGGGTCTTCGTGCGCTCGAGATGGCGCAGGAAGTCCAGCCCAAGCCCGACGCCACGGTGTGCTCCCTCGATCAACCCAGGGATGTCTGCCACGACAAACGTCTGCCCGTCCGATTCCACCACGCCCAGGACCGGCTCGAGTGTCGTGAAGGGATAGTCCGCCACCTTCGGGCGCGCGGCTGAGATCGCACGTAACAGAGTTGACTTGCCCGCGTTCGGCCGTCCCACGACGCCAACGTCGGCCAGAAGTTTAAGGTCCAGCAACAGCCTGGCCGTCTCTCCGCGCTGCCCGCGCTGCGCTATCCGCGGCGCCCGCCGGACAGCCGAGGCGAAACGCACGTTGCCCCAGCCCCCCATGCCCCCGCGAGCCACCACCAGCGAGCTACCTTCTTCCAGCAAATCCCCTAACCGCTCCTTCCGCCCTTCTTCGAGAATCCGCCACACTTCCGTTCCCGGGGGCACCTTCAATAATAGGGAGGACCCACGTGCGCCATGTCTCTTGCCACCTTCTCCGGGCCGACCATCCTCGGCCTGGAATGTCCTCCTCCGGCCCAGCTCCTTGAGGGTACGCGCTGATCCATCCACCACGAGAACGACACTGCCGCCATCACCACCGTCGCCTCCATCTGGGCCTCCCCTGGGAACAAACTTTTCTCTGCGGAAGCTGGCAGAACCTGAGCCCCCGTTGCCGGCTCCTACGTTGATCTCTACGCGGTCAATCATTTCCTTCATCTCAATTATATGTGTGTTGGGTAAAGGCAAAGATAGTAGTCTTTCATCGTCTTGTTGGCGGCGTGTAGTTAGGCGTGTAGTGACGATGGGGAGAAGCACGGGCCTATGTGTGGACGGCGTGTGGTTTAGTGGTGATTGACGGCGTTGCGTATTTCAGAGAGTTGCGCCGCCAACTGGGAATCTGATGCCAGAGACCGCGTGACTTTTTGAACACCGTGGATAATTGTGGAGTGGTCTCGGTGGCCGAGCATGAGCCCGACTTGCTTGAGAGCGAGTTGGGAATCTTCGCGCAAGAGATACATGGCGGCGTGGCGGGCCTCCGCGATAGGCCGCGCTCTGCTCTTACCCGCGAGTGCCTGGGGGGATATGCCGAAGTAGGCAGAGACGGCGAGAAGAAGGGCGTGAGGATCGGTTGGGGAAGTAATGGTTGGCTTGAGTGCGGCCAGCGCGCGGGTAGCAGATTCGAGGGTTAGCGGAGCGCGCACGAGGTTGGCATAGGCGACGACGCGGTTGAGGAGTCCTTCGAGATCGCGAACGTTTTCGGGTGCGCGCTGCGAGAGGAGACGGGCGACGTCCGGGGGTAGCTCTGTGTTCTGCTCCACGGCCTTCCTTTTCAGGATGGCAAGCCTGGTCTCGGTGTCAGGTGGTTGAATGTCCGCGACGAGGCCCCACTGGAAGCGGGAGCAGAGACGGCCTTCAAGACCTGGCATCGAAGCGGGTGGTCTGTCGCCTGCGACCACCACCTGGCAGCCGTTGGAGTGGAGATCGTTGAATGTGTAGAAAAACTCTTCTTGAGTGCGGCTTTTGCCAGCGAGAAACTGGATGTCATCGATAAGCAGAAGCTGGGGGGATCGGTAGTGCTGTCGAAACTCGTCGGCGCGGCCTTGAGCGATTGCCGTCACGAAGTCATTTGTGAACTGCTCGGAGGTGACGTAAAGGGCGACCTTTTCGTGCTTCTCTGCCTGCTGGGCGGTTGCCTGAAGAAGGTGAGTCTTGCCCAGGCCGGGAGTGCTGTAGATGAACAGGGGGTTGTAGTCTTTGCCGGGGCATTCTGCGGCTCTGGACGCGGCGGCGGTGGCCATGCGGTTGCTATCAGCGATGACGAAGCTCTGAAACGTGTACCTGGGGTTAAGCCTATGACGAGGCGTGGGCCTGGAGATGACCGCCTGAACGGGGCTGGTGGCAGTGGCGAGGGGCAGCGTAGCGTCGGTGTGACCGTCGCGACCGTTGATTTCGAAGGTGACTTCTGTAGGACGGCCGAGAATGCCGCCAATGGTTTGGCAGACGAGGCTGCGCATCCGGGTAGCGAGCCATTCCTTCACGAACTCCGTAGGGACGCCCACGATGAAGTTCGTCGGCTCGAGACGGAGCCCTTCCGTGTTCTTCAGCCACGTGTCATAATTGGGCCGCGTGACGTGCAACTGAAGATGGCCCAAGGCAGTATTCCAGATACGCTGAGCAGCAGGGTCCCCCATCGCATGAGCCTCCCGTGAAGTGGTTTTGGGGAGCGGATGGCGGAACATTAGCAAGGCCCAACCGCGCTAGTCAATGGTTTTATGTCAATACTTGCCGGAAGATGACGGCCTTTCCGAACTCATAAAGAAGGGTTGTCAGATGAGGCAGTCAGGCCTGCGGTCGACTCCATTTAGTGGCGACAACGTCACAGCTGCGCGGGTTGGGGGAGCGGTATGTTTCTAGCCATCGACGTAGGCAATACGAACGTGACTATTGGCATCTTCAAGGGCGACACTCTTCGGGCAACCTGGCGTCTTGCGACGGATATAGACAGACTCGGAGACGAATACGGCAGTTTGATCCTTAGCTTGGTGCAGCATAGCGGCCTTTCGACGGATGAAGTAAAGGATGCCGCAATGACCTGTGTTGTGCCCGAACTCGAGCCGGTTTTCCAGATGGTCTGTTCGCGTTATTTTGGCGTGACGCCCCTTGTAGTTGGCGTAGGCACGCGTACAGGCCTAAAGGTGCTATACGACACGCCGCGAGATGTTGGTGCGGACCGGGTCGTAGATGCGGTGGCTGCGGTCCGTACCCACGGGCCTCCGCCGCTGATCGTTGTGGACATCGGCACGGCAACAGTCTTCGACGCGGTGAACGCGGACGGCGACTACCTGGGCGGCGCCATTGCTCCGGGTCCGGGCATCGCTTTCGAGGCGCTTATTCAGCGGGCGGCAAAGCTGTATCGCGTGGAGTTTGCCCGGCCGAATGCCGCCATCGGACGCAATACAGTAGCAGCGCTGCAGTCGGGTATCATCTTCGGATACGTTGGCTTGGTTGAGGGTATTGTCGCGCGCATGAAAGAGGAGCTGGGGGGAGAGGCGAAGGTCGTGGGTACCGGCGGCTACGCCGATATAATCGCGGGAGAAACGAATATAATTGACAGCGTGGACGCGGATCTGACCCTTAAGGGCCTGCGCATCGTATTCGATATGAACCGCGGCTGAAGCGTGTACAACCTGACGGACCGCAACATCGTGCTCGGCGTCGCCGGGAGCATCGCGGCTTACAAGGCGGTAGATCTGACGAGCAAGCTTACCCAGGCGGAAGCACTCGTGGACGTGGTGATGACGCCGGAAGCGACAAACTTCGTCGCGCCAATCTCGTTCAGGAGTGTGAGTGGCCGTCGCGTCTACTGGGACATGTGGGACAGCAGCGCTGATGTGTCGGAGCCACACGTTGCTCTCGCCAGGCGTGCGGATCTGCTCGTAATCGCGCCGGCCACGGCGACGGTCATCGCGCGGCTGGCGCTTGGGCTGGCGGAGGAGATGGTTAGCTTAACCGCGCTAGCCACGCGCGCGCCGATGATCGTCTGTCCGGCTATGGATACTCATATGTTCGAGCACGCCGCGACGCAAGAGCACATGGAGACGTTGAAGGACCGCGGTGTGCACGTCATCGGCCCCGAGGAAGGGCGGCTTGCCTCGGGTCAGGTGGGGCGCGGCCGACTTTCCGAGGTTGACATCATTATCGGGGGGATTAGGTATGTTATGGGTATCGGCGGTGACTTAGCAGGAAAAAAGGTGGTAGTCAGTGCCGGAGGTACACACGAGCCCATCGATCCGGTCCGCTTCGTCGGCAACAATTCCTCCGGGAAAATGGGGTTCGCACTGGGCGAGGCCGCCCGCGACCGAGGTGCTAATGTGATCCTTGTCTCTGGACCGACGGCGCTGCCGGACCCCGTTGCGGTGGATGTGATCCGGGTGCAACGGGCGGCCGAGATGCGCGACGCAGTTGTGTTTCACTGCGATGGCGCCGACGTGCTGATAATGGCTGCCGCGGTGGCCGACTATCAGCCAGCGGAGGCGGTGGGCGAGAAGATCAAGCGCCGGCACGCAGAATCGCTCACCGTGCCGCTGGTTCGGACGCCTGATGTGCTCGCAGAGGTAGGCTCGCGACCGGGTCTGGTAAAGGTGGGTTTTGCGGCAGAGAGCCACGACCTTCTTGCCAACGCCCGGCAGAAGATATCTGAGAAGCAGCTGGACTTGATTATCGCAAACGACATCACGAGCACAGACGCCGGGTTCTCGGCGGACACCAACCGCGTTGTTATCATAGATAGCGGCGGGGGACATGAGGATCTGCCGCTGATGTCCAAATATGAGGTGGCATGGCATATACTGAACAGGGTAGTAAGGCTGCTCGCCGGCAGGCCGGCATAACGTTTCTGAGGAGGACTCAATGTCCGACGGATTTACGCTCGAGAAGTTCGCTCGCCACCCCTTCTATCAGGAGGTGAATCGGAGACTCGTCGCGCTGACGGGCCTTCACCGCGGCCAGTGCGTAGTTGATCTGGGCGCCGGTACCGGCGCCGTGACCCGCCTCCTCGTTCAGGAAGTGGCCCCTCGGCGTGGCTCCAGACAGGCCTGTTCTGAGGCTGAGGTAATCGCTGTCGAGCCGTCGGATTCAGCTATCGAGGCGGCCACGCGTAATCTCGAGAACATAGGCGATGCGGTCGTCCGCTTCGTCCAGGGCGGAGCGGAGAAGCTTTCGCAGCTGGTTAAGAAACCTGTTGACGCAATCTTCTTCTGTAACGCTATCCACCTGGTGCCGGAGAAGGAGCAGGTTCTTCAGGAGATCAAACGTACGCTGCGAGAGGACGGGACTTTTTCGTTCAATACTTCGTTCTACGACGGCGCTGAGCCGCCGGAGGCGGAACAGTTCTACCGCAAATGGATGATGAGGGCGCTACGAGCGCTGAAGAGCCGGTACGGGATAATGCCGGAGCGCACCAGAGCGGAGGCGCGGCATCGTCTAACCGAGAATGACTACGTCAAGCTGCTGGAGGAGAACGGATTCCGGATCCGGAACAAGGAAGTGGTGACGGTGCAAATGCCCCTGGGTGGGTTCGAAGATATAAGCAGGTACAGCCTCTGGATCGAGGGCGTCCTGCCGGGCGTTCCACTCGAGGCGGGAAGGGATTCGCTTATCGCCGGGGCACGAGAGGCGTTCAAGGAGCTGGGACTGAAGACGTCGCCTCGGAACTGGCTGTTGATCGTCGCCAGCCGCGCCTGATTCGCTCGACCAACATCCGCCCCAGATCAACTTGAAGGAGGTCGCCATGCAAGACGTTGACTTTTCCGGTAACACCATGGTTTCACAGATTGCGGAACGCCTCAAGACGAGCGCCCGCGTGGAAGTCGTTTACGGCGAGGAACGCAAGATCGGCGACAAGACGATTATCCCTATTGCCGTAGTGGCTTACGCTTTCGGCGGCGGTTCGGGTGGGGGAGCGGCGCCTTCTGAGAACGGCGCGAGTGGCGTCGCCAGCGGTGGTGGTGGCGGCGGTGGCGGCGGCGTTCGCGTGCAGCCTGTCGCGGTGCTCGAGGTGACCGGGGACGACACACGCGTCCTGCCGGTAATCGACTGGACGCGGATCATCACGACGGGGATCACCATCTTCGGGATGTGGATGCTCGTTCGGTCGCTCTTCCGGCGCCGGCGCTAGAGTTCGACTCCGCACTGTGACAGACATGGGCGACCGGCTCGTCCATGCTATCTTGCCGCCATGTCCAGCACGAGGTTGATAAGCGTCCGTGTGGGGATTCCTGTTGACCCCTTGACGTAGACGCCCTTCTCTTTGTCGGACTCATCGGTGCCGGCCATGTCGATGTGCGCCCACGGGGTGTCTTCGGCGAAGAAGTGGAGGAACTTGGCGGCGCTGATCGCCCCGCCGTTGCGGTTGCCGGTGTTCTTGATGTCGGCGACGTTGCTCTTCAGCCCCTCGCGGTATTCGTCGATGAGCGGGAAGCGCCACATCAGTTCGCCTGAAGTGTCGCCCGCTTTCGATATCGCTTCCGCCAGCGAGTCGTCTGTGGCCATGAAGCCGGTCGCGGCGGGGCCGAGTGCGATCTGCATGGCGCCGGTGAGCGTCGCGACATCGACCATCGGGGAGAGCTTCTCTTTGCGGGCGTAGCAGATCGCGTCGGCCAGGATCAGGCGGCCCTCGGCGTCTGTGTTGATGACCTCAATCGTCTTGCCGTTCATCGCGCGGAGGACGTCTCCGGGGCGGATCGCGGTGCCGGAGGGCATGTTCTCGGCAGTGGGTACAAGCGCGGTGACGTTGATCTTGGGCTTTAGCTTGCCCAGGGCCCACATGGCGGCGATGATCGCCGCCCCACCTGACATGTCGCCCTTCATCGCTTCCATGCCGGCCGCCGGCTTGATGGAGATGCCGCCGGAGTCGAATGTGATGCCCTTGCCGATGAGCGCCATGCCGCTGTCCGTCTTCCTGCCGCCGCGGTACTTGAGGACGATGAAGCGCGGAGGGTTGGTGGAACCCGAGCCGACGCCGAGGACGCCGCCCATTCCCAGCTGCTTCAGTTGGCCCTCATTCAGCACGACGCACTCGAGCCCCGCGGCCGCGGCGAGCGCCTCCGCGCGCTCGGCGAAAGCCGCCGGCGGAAGGGCGTTCGCCGGCTCGTTCGCCATGTCGCGGGTGTGGTTGGCTGCCTGTCCCAGGACATGTCCCCGGTCGACGCCGCGCCGGACGGCGTCCAGCTTTGTCTTGTCGGACTCGACGATGGACAGCGTGTCGATCTCCTTCGGCTCGTCCTCGTTTGAGTTGTCCTTGTAGCGGCGGAAGCGGTAGGTCCCCATTACTGCCCCTTCCGCGATGGCCTGGGCGCACGCTTCGGCATCGAGGCCCGCGATGCCGGCCCCGTGGAGGATCGTGGCGACGGTTGAGGCGCCGGCGCCGCGCGCCCGACGCAGGGACGTGCCCATGAGATTGCGGATGGTGTTGAGCGTGAACTTCTCCGGCTTGCCGAGTCCGGCTACGAGCACGCGAGGCGAGGGGATGCGCCCAAGCGTGTGGACGAGCGTGACCTCGGCTGTCTTCCCCTTGATCTCGCCCTCGGCGATGAGCTGGCTGATGCCGGCGTCCAGCGCCTTGTCGACAGCGCCGGTCGCGCCGCCCGGTCTCTTCACGCCTTCGAACAGATTGACGATGATCGCCTTGGCCGGATGCTTCGTGATGTCGCCGGATTCGACTTTGATTTCCAAAGGACCTCTCCTTGCCGTACGTATAAGCCGTCCGCGTTGAGCAACTAAGATGATAGCCAGCGGGGCGGTAACGGGTCAAAGAATGGCCAGAAGTCAGCCCGGGTTTTCTGTCACGCGCTACTGTGATGGGCGTCGTGAGCCGTTGCCGCCGTCAGCGCTAATCGGCTACCATATCCGCTACACAGCAAGCGACAGGGGGTTCAGGAAGGGTGTCGACGTATAACGTAGCCGTCGTCGGCGCGACGGGGCTTGTCGGCCAGGAGTTCCTCAAGATAGCCGCTCAGCGGCACTTCCCGATAAAGGGGCTCCGCCTGCTCGCTTCGCACCGTTCCGCCGGTAAGAAGTTGACCGTCGGCGAGTGGTCGGCGGAGGTCGAGGAAGCGACATCGAAGTCGTTTCAGGGATGCGACCTCGTCTTTTTCTCCGCGACGACTGAGGTCTCCCGGGAGCTGATCCCGGCGGCCGTGAAGGCCGGCGCCGTCTGCATAGACGACAGCTCGGCCTGGCGGATGGAGGAGACCGTGCCGCTGGTGGTGCCTGAGGTGAACGCGGACGACTTGAAGGGGCACCGCGGTATCATCTCGATTCCGAACTGCCCGACGACGCCGCTCTGTCAGACGCTGTGGCCCGTCCACAAGGTGAATCCGCTCAAGCGCATCGTCGTCGATACATACCAGTCAGTCTCGGGTACCGGCGGCGCGGCGGTCGAGGAGTTGACAGAGCAGACGCGGCAGGTAATGGAGGGAAACGCCGCGCAGTCGCACGTCTACCCGCACCAGATCGCGTTCAACCTGCTGCCGCAGGTGGACGTCTTCCTCGGCAGCGGCTATACGAAGGAAGAGTGGAAGGTCATCAACGAGACACGGAAGATCATGCACGAGCCGGAGCTAGCGATTTCGGCCACCTGCGTGCGCGTGCCCGTATACGTGGGGCACTCCGAGGCGGTACACGCCGAGTTCACGAAGGCGATCACGCCGGAGCAGTTCACAGAGATCGTTAGTGAGGCGCCGGGGATTACGGTGCAGGACGAGCCGTCAGTGAACATGTACCCGACGCCGTGGTCGGTGGCCGGCCGCGACGACACCTATGTCGGCCGCATCCGCCAGGATGCCTCGCTGGGGCAGATGGGCATCGCTTTCTGGCTGGTGAGCGACAACCTGCGCAAGGGCGCGGCGCTGAACGCGATCCAGATCGCGGAGGAGCTTGTCGCGCGGGGATTGGTCTAGCGCTCCCGGGGGCTAGGGCCGCGGCTTGATTGAAACCCGTAGGTGCTCATCCGCACTTGATTGCTTCTCAAGAAATTGTTGAATTTGGCCTCTCCGTACGGCGCAGGCGATCAAAATCTTGGTTGACGTCAAGATGATCGATTCCTAGCTGAGGAGCCCCGGGGTGAGCGAGCGGGACCATGGCCTTGCAGTCTGCACGAGATAGCGAGCCTGTCATCGCGCTCAGGATAACGCATTTAAGCGCGAAGTCGAAGGGCCGAATGTCACATGCAGAAGCGCGTCGTCGCCGCGATTTGCTGTGCTATCATCCTCCCACACACGAATTTCGGAGGTGCCCACGATGGAAATAGGCCGCCTGCTTACCGCGATGGTGACCCCGTTCGATGCGAGCGGGGCGGTGGACTATGTTCAGGCGAAGCGCCTCGCGCTGGCGCTGATCGACTCCGGGAGTGACGGTGTGGTCCTCGCGGGGACCACCGGTGAGGCGCCCACGCTGTCGCACGACGAGAAGATGCGGCTGTTCGTCGAGGTGAAGGAGGCTGTGGGCTCGCCCGGGGCGGTTGTCGCCGGCACCGGGACGTACAACACCGCGGAGAGTGTCGAACTATCGCGCGAGGCGGAGCGGCTGGGCGTGGACGCGGTGCTGCTGACGTGCCCGTATTACAGCAAGCCCACGCAAGAAGGGCTCTTTCGCCATTTCGAGACGATCGCGCGGGCCGTCTCGTTGCCGTGCATCATGTACAACATTCCGGGTCGCACCGGCGTGAACATGACAGCGGAGACGCAGGTGCGCCTCTCGCAGATCGAGAATATCGCCGGTGTCAAGGAGGCCTCCGGGGACCTAGCGCAGATCGCGCGGATCATCGAGGAATCACGTCCGGGTTTTCGCGTCTGGAGCGGCGACGATCAGATGACGCTCCCCATCCTGAGTATCGGCGGCTACGGTGTGATCAGCGTCGTCTCGCACCTGGCGGGGGCGCAGATGCGGGAAATCGTACATTCGTACCTGGCCGGGAACGTTGAGGAGGCGTCTCACGTCCACCGGCGCCTGTTGCCTTTGATGACGGTGCTGATGACGGCGGCCGGCAACCCCGGCGGCGTTAAGCACGCTCTGAACGGCATCGGCTTCAGGGTAGGAGCGCCGCGATTGCCGCTCGTGGAGGCGGATGGGGCGGCGGGAGAGCTGATCATGGCGGAGGTGGAGCGGCAGCGGATCGACCTGGCTGTGGCGGTCTAAGGCATCTCCGGGCCAGACGACGGCCGCGCGCTCTAATAGGCGGCCTCGAACTTACCACGAAGGCACAAAGACACCAAGAGTTAAGAGACGATAATGCCTTTGTGCCTTCGTGCCTTTGTGGTTTAATCAGGCAGCTAAACGAACGGAGGAGCTATGGAATACCGTAACATCGGCCGCTCTGGGCTTCAGGTCTCAGCGGCCGGGCTCGGCTGCAATAACTTCGGGATGCGGATCGACAAGGAGCAGGCAGCGAAAGTGGTCGGCCGGGCGCTGGAGCTGGGCGTCACGTTGTTCGATACGGCGGACATCTACGGCGGCACGCGCAGCGAGGAGTTCCTGGGAGCGGCGCTGGGCGAACGACGCAAGAGCGTCGTCGTCGCCACGAAGTTCGTTGGTCCAGTGGGAGAAGGCCCGCTCAACCGCGGCGCTTCCCGTTCACATATCATGCGGGCGGTCGAGGACAGCCTGCGGCGGCTCGGGACCGACTACATCGACCTCTACCAGATCCACTTCCCGGACGTGACGACGCCCATCGAGGAGACGCTGCGGGCGCTGGACGACGTAGTGCGGCAGGGGAAGGTGCGTTACATCGGATGCTCGAACTTCGCAGGCTGGCAGGTGGTCGAGGCGCAGTGGGTGACGCGCATGCAGCACCTGTCGCCGCTGATCTCGGCGCAGAACGAGCACAACCTGCTGGACCGGCGGATCGAGCGGGAGCTGGTGCCGGCTTGCAAAGAGTACGGGCTTGGCATCCTGCCCTACTTCCCGCTGGCGAGCGGCTTTCTTACCGGCAAGTACCGGCCGGGTGAGAAACCGCCAGAAGGCACGCGGCTCGCGGCTTGGGGGGCCCGAGGACAGGAAGTGCTATCGGAGCGTAACTTCGCGATCCTGTCGGGCCTCGAGCAGTTCGCGGAGCAGCGTGGAAAGACGGTCCTCGACGTCGCGGTTGGCTGGCTGGCGAGCCAGTCGTACGTGCCGAGCGTGATCGCCGGGGCGACGAAGCCGGAGCAGGTGGAGGCGAACGTGAAGGCGGCGGACTGGCGGCTGACGGCGGAGGAGATGTCGGAAGTGGATGGGATTACAAGGCGGCGGGAGGGATAATCAGCACTAGCGCGAGAGCCAGAGGCGCTTGTGTCCGCGCCCCAGGTGTCGGCTGCTTGGCCATCTCAGCTCGAAAGCCTTCGCTCCTGCCCGTGATCTCCGGCGATCCCGACATGAACCGGGCCTGTACTCGAAGCCTACTTTACCCCGACGCTCGTCCCACAACGGGCCGGTCGAGCAACCGGAGGGCGCCGCATGCGTTCGAATGTTGAGAAGGTGATCCGAGACAATTTGAACTGGAGCGAGTGGCCGTTCAGCAAAGCTCTAAACAGATGGTCGGGGTGGGCGGATTCGAACCGCCGACCTCACGGTCCCGAACCGTGCGCTCTAGCCTGACTGAGCTACACCCCGCAGGCGATACCGATTAGATTCTAGCTGATGCGCCGGGCCGTTGATAGTTGGTAGCTAAGTGTTGATGAGTTTGAATTGGATAGTGACGTGAGCGACCCGGCGGACTCATTAAGTTCCGGCACGACGGTGGAGTCCAAAATCAACGATCGCACAGCCCTGCTCTTCAACGTAAACCTGGTCTTCTTGTCGCAGATCGCGATTTACGGGCTGGCCTTCGCGCTGCGAGTAGTGCTCGCGCGGGGGCTGGGGGACGATGGGCTGGGAACATACTCGCTGTTCTTCGTAGCAGTCCTTGTCGCGGGCGGCGTCGCAAACCTCGGTGTGGGCCTGGGGAATATCTATTTCCTGAATAAGGGCACATATTCCTACGCGGCGTTGCTTTCCGGCAGCTTGTTTGTGCTCGCGGTGTCCTCCGTGATTGCGTGGGTGTTCCTGTTAGCCTACAGCGCCATCATCGGACCGGAGCTGTTCGTCTCCGGCCGGTCTTACTGGCTATACGCCGCGGCTCTGCCGGCCGTCGTCGGCTATGTGCTGCTGACCTCTTTCCTCCATGGCGCCAGCCGCTTCCCCGCATTGAGTGTCGTAGCGATCGTGCAGGGGCTAATCGGCTTAGCAATCGTAGGTGGCATGTACGCGGCGGACGAACTGGACGTGTTCTGGGCGCTTGCGGGATGGGCGGCATCATTTCTGATCGCGGACGCGCTGGCGTTGCTGTTGATTGGGCCGGGTAAGGTCGATCTCAAAGACGTGGTGAGACCGCGCTGGGATGTCCTCTGGCAGCAGATCCGCTATGGGGCCCAGGGGCAGATCGCCAACCTCGCGCAGCTCTTCAACTACCGGCTGGACCAGTTCCTCGTCGCAGCGTTCGTATCGCGTGCGGGCGTCGGCCACTACGCCGTCGCAGTTGGCCTGGGCGAGAGCGTCTGGTGGCTTTCGTCCTCGGTGGCGCTCGTGTTGATGCCTCGGCTTACGGAGATGGAGAGCGAGCGCGCGGCGGAGATGACGCCTCTCGCCTGCCGCAACACGCTCTTCGTGAGCCTGCTGGGGGCGATCGCCCTGATCGCCGTCTCGCCGCTGGCGATCGATATCCTTTTTGGCGATGAATTCAGCTCCGCACAGGCGCCACTGGTGCTGCTCATGCCCGGGATCGTCGCGGCATGCGCGACGCGGGTGCTGGGAAGCTATCTCTTCAGCCAGGGCCGGATCATCTACAACACCTACGCCACGTTCATTGCCCTCGGGCTGACGCTCGCGTTGGACTTCGCGTTGATCCCGCTATTGGAGGTCGAGGGAGCGGCGATCGCTTCTTCCGTTGCGTACGTATCTTCGCTTGTCGCGACCCTGTACTGGTACCGGCGCGAGTCCGGCGGCAGCATCAGCGAGGCGTTGTTCTTCCGCCCGTCCGACCTTCGTTACTACGCCGAGGCTTGGGACCGCATCCGTAAGCGCAGACGACGCGTTGCCGTGAAATGATTGAAACGGTTATAATGGCCTAAAAGGTCAACACGGAGCGACTGATGAGCGCAAATAATCGGGTGTCGTTAACAGAGGCGAAGCAGAGGCTGGGTGAGCTGGTGAAACGCGCCGCTTACGGCGGCGAACGGTTCGTGTTGGAGTTCCGGGACAAGCCTCAAGCGGCGATAGTGAGTTACGAGGACCTGCAGCGTTTAGAGACTCATGCGGGTGCCGGACGCGACAAGTGGGAGGCGCTGGACCGGCTGGATGCCATACGAGCACGCATAGCACGGCGCGCGGGTAAGCTGCCTGACTCAGCCGAAGATATACGGAGACTGCGGGAGGAGCGCACCGACGAACTCCAGGGCCTGTGTTGACAGCAATCTCGTGATAAAGCTGGCGATTGAGGAAGAATCCAGTGATCGAGCGCGCGGGCGCTGGGCTCAATGGCGTCGGAGTAACACGCAGGTAGTCGCGCCTCCACTTCTACCGTACGAAGTCACGTCAGTGGTGCTCAACAAGGTCCATCGCGGCCTCTTGCTGTTAGATGAGGCCAGTGAAGCGCTGACGGAGTTGTTGAACCTGCCCATCGTCTTGATTCATCTGGCCGATATCCACGAGAGGGCATGGAAATTGGCCAGCAGCTTCGACCGCCCCAACGCCTACGACGCCTATTACCTCGCGGTAGCCGAGGCGCTGGCCTGTCCATTTTGGACCGCGGACCGCCGGCTTGCGAACGCAGTAAAGGAGTTCGCACCCGGGATACACCTGGTGGGCTGATTCAAGATCGCAATCGCTCTTTGACCACGAGCCAGACGAACGGCGGCAGAGCCAGCTGGCGGCGGAGGCGCCAGGGTTGGCGGACGAGTCGGAAGAGCCACTCAAGGCCGGCGCCGCGCATCCAGGCGGGCGCGCGGCGTGTGGCGCCCGAGATAAACGAAAACGACCCGCCCTCGGCGACGGCCACGTTGACGTTAAGGCGATTGATGTTCTCGGCTATCCAGCGTTCCTGAGTTGGGAAACCCATAGCCACCAGAAGCGCCTGTGGAGAGGCGGCGTTAATCTCCGCGATTACCGCCTCGTTTTCGGGGCCGCTTGTCTCGAAATAGCCGCGGCGGGCGCCGACGATGCGCAGGCGCGCAAACTTCGCCTGTATCTGCTCTCGCGTGCCGCGCAGCTCCTGGTCGGTGCCTCCTAGGAGAAATACTGAGGCTCCGACGTTGTCGAGTTCAGCCAGCATGTTCCACGTCAGGTCAACTCCGGACATGTTCTCCTTGAGCGGATGGCGGATCGCACCCGGGTTGAATGCGAGCGAGGCGAGCGAGAGCGGCAGTTGCCACAGCCCGCTGACAGCGCCACCGCGAAGTGAGAGATAATGGGCAGCCCAGAGGATGCCCACTCCATCGGCCAGGCAGAGATGCGCCCCGCTCAGCATTTCGCGGACAGCCCGGTCGCGGGCGGCGCGGGGCATAAACTCCGAGTAGGGCTTGACTACATAGGCGCGGCGGCTCGTTTGGGCGAGTCTGGTAATGGCCCGAGCGGCCTCGGAGCGGGTGACGTTGTGAAAGCGCACGCCGAGGAGTTCTACCGTCGAGACGTCCAGCTCAGGCTCCGGCACGGGCACCGGTCAACGCTCCCTCGAGCGGCGCATATGCAACGTCTGGCGTGTACCTATCTCGAATCAAGGCGCGTCCTCTGGCGGCGAGCTCGCTCGCCAGGGCGGCATCGCCCATCAGGCGGACCACTGCCTCTGCGAGCGAGGTGGCATCGGAGCCGGTCAGCACATGCTCGCCGGGCCAGACGTCAAGCCCAGCTATCGCTTCCGGTGTAGAGACGACAGGGATGCCGCGGGCGAGCGCGTTGAGGATTTTCACCTTCGTGCCGCCGCCGCTGTGTGTCGTCTCGATGAAGACGCGCGCCTGCTGGTAGAGGGCTTCAGCTTCCCGTGCCGGACCGAGGTAGTCCACACCATCCGTCGCGCCTACTAGTCTCACGAGTCCGGCCGGAGCGTCCTTTCCCGCGATTAGGAGTCGCGACTGAGGTATCTTCCGCCGTATGCGAGGGAGAACGGAGCGCGTGAAGTACTCGATCCCCTCAATGTTTGGCTGCCAGCTAAGGGTGCCAAAGTAGAGGATGACCGGCCGCGCGCGGGCGAAGTCGAGCGACGGGCGATCAAGCAGGTCCGGGTCCGGAAGATTCGGGAGAATGCCCATTCGCGTCGGTTCCCCCCCGGCGGCGATCAAAGCCTGACGGTCGCCCTCTGACACGGCGAATGTGATATCGAAGCGGCGTAGGATATGAGCTTCGTAGAGGCGCACCCGGCGCGCCTCGAGGCGGACGAGTGGACGCAAAACGGGGTTGTGATCGAGTCCAGCGTGTCGCTGCCACATCACATACTCAGCGTTGTGTTCGTGAAGGATCCTCAGGCCGGAGAAGTCCTCCGGCAGGTATTGCGCCATTAGCCAGTGGTCGACCAAGGCCGCGTCGAACACGTTCGAGCCAATCGACCTCATAACAGCGTGCCTCATGGTACGGCTGCGGTTGCGCTCGATGCTCAGAGGAAGGCCGGCCAGGTAGCTGCGCGCGAGGTTGATCGCGTTTCGGCCGCGGTTGAGCGGGACGGTCGTGGCGTTCCACTCCTCGGCCCAACGGATCTCCTCCGGACTCAGCGACCGGCGGCGGAAGCAGAAGACGGTGAGGTCGTGGCGTGGACGCAGGTATCTGAGGATGCTCAACGTCTTGATCCTGCCCCCGTCGTCCGCGGGATATGGCACCTCCGGGGTCAGGAAGAGGATTCGCATAGGCTCAGGAACGAGTGCTCAAAGGGGATTCTGAGGGCCCATCATCGAGTTGAGAAGCGACAGCTAGCGGGCGCCCTTCTTGCTGATGACCAGGGTGACCGTCTTGAGGAGGATCATCAGGTCCCGGGAGATGGGGTGACGGCGCACGTAGTCGAGGTCGTAGCGGACCTTCTCGTAGTGAGTAATGTCCGAGCGGCCGTTCACCTGGGCGAGCCCGGTCATTCCAGGCTTAACCATGTGGCGCTGGCGGAACTCCGGCGGCCAGGCGGCGACGATCTGGGCCATGTCCGGCCGCGGCCCGACGAGACTCATATCGCCCTTCACGACGTTGATAAGCTGGGGCAATTCGTCCACTGTGGTCTTTCGCAACGCCCAGCCAACTGCTGTCGCGTTGAGCGGGCGGCCGCGCGGACTGAGCAACCGGCGGGTGAGATCGCCTAGCGGCAGGCGATCAAGGATATCGTCGTGCTTCTTCCAGTGGTGCATCGTACGGAACTTGAGGAAGCGGAACTCCCTGCCGTTCAGGCCAATGCGTTCCTGACGGACGAAAATCGGCCCCGGCGAATCAAGCTTGATGAGCAGCGCCGCGAGTGCCCACACAGGCCACAGCACGCCGATCATCAGCGACCCGGCGATGATGTCGATGCCACGTTTCGCCGGAGAAGTTGGCCCGCTTTCAACATCGTGAGGAATACCGTCGTATTCGGCTGGCTGCTCGCTGACGCCGGCGGGAATCGTTTCTTCGTCCGCGATGGGTGACGGGGAGATCTTGGGTTGAGGCGCGGTTCGGGCAGGTGCGTAGGCCGGGGCAGATGCGGCCTGCATTCCCTGCTCGTTGGGATGCTCCCTCATCGCGGCACTCCCTCCGCGATGGGCGCCTGCTGCACATGATCAGCCAGCGCCTCCTGCCAGCGGCGAAGGGTGATGCCCAGCCGCGCCGCATTCACGTTGGCGAGCGTCGAGAACGGCGGCTTACGGAAGGGCGCGCCGTATTCGGACTGGGTTGTCAGCTCCACCGGAATCTCGCTCAAGGTGGCCAGTCGAAGAACTTCCTCCGCCCATTCTTTTCGGGAGCAACTGCCGCCGTTCGTGAGATGAAAGACGCCGGTTGCCCCCTCGTGCAGAAGGCGAGCGATCGCCGCGGCGAGATCGACGGTCCAGGTTGGGGAGGCGATTTCATCCGTCACCAGACGCAGTGTTCGGCGCTCTCTCGCCGCTGCGAGTATCTTCTCCGGGAAGCTATCGCGCCCGGGGCCGTAGAGCCAGGAGGTGCGAACGATGCAGCATCGGTCGAGCGCCTCCTTGGCCTGCTGTTCGCCTTCGAGCTTCGAGCGGCCGTAGGCGTTGATAGGGTTAGGCGCGTCGTCCTCCACGTACGGCGCCGTCTTCTCACCATCGAAGACTTCGTTGGTGCTGACGTAGAGCATAGAAGCATTGATCTCGCGACAAGCCTCAGCCACAATGCGCGATCCTTCGCCGTTCACTTGTAGAGCGCGGGCTGGGTCTCGCTCGCAGCCGGCGGTGTCGGTCCAGGCGGCGGTGTGGATGACGGTGTTCGGCCGGAAGCGCGCCAGCGCCTTCCGCACCTGCTCGCCACCGGTGACATCGAGTTCCGCATGACCGGGCGCCTCGATATCGTTACCGGCCAGGGCGCTCTGAAGCGCGCGACCGAGCTGCCCCTGGCCGCCGGTAATCAGCACCCTCACTTGAATTCGATCTCCCAATTGAAGGGGATATCCGGAGAGTCCCAGGACATTCGGAATTCGTCCGGCTCCTCCGGGTTGTAGACCTGAGTCGGGAAGTTGACCAGAAGGGAGGGCTCGGTACCCACGGTCTTGTAGCCGTGGGCGACGCCGATAGGAATCCTGAGGACGATGTTGTTGTTCTCGCCGAGGTAGTGGGCCTCGGCCTGCCCCCTCGTCGGCGACCCTTCGCGCATGTCATAAAGGCCGACTTTGCACATCCCTCTTACGACAACGAAGAAATCCTCCTGTTTCTTGTGGTAGTGCCAGGCGCGGATGACACCCGGGTAGTTGAGAGAGACGTAGGACTGCCCGAAGGTCGTAAATATCTCATCATCACTGCGGAGCAGCTCCATCAGGTAACCGCGCTCGTCGGCGTGAGGTGTGAGCCTCTTTATCTGGACTCCTTCGATCACGGCGATGCTGCCCCCGAGGAGTAAGGCCGCGCTTCGGCGAGCCGTTGGCCGTACTGCTCGCGATAGTATTCCTGAAACTGTCCCGCTCGCACGGGTTCCCACCACCAGCGGTTATCGACGTACCAGCGCAGCGTTTTCTGAAGCACGGCGTCGAAGTCGTGGCGGGGCTCCCAGCCCAGGGCGCGGATCTTATCGAAGTTGAGGCTGTAGCGGCGGTCGTGGCCCTGCCGGTCTTCGACGAAGCGGATAAGCGTACGGGGCTTCTCCAGCAGGTCGAGTATGGCTTCCGCCACGCCGATGTTGTAGCGCTGATTTGCAGCGCCGATATTGTAAGCTTCGCCCGGCTCGCCCTCGTGCAGAAGCAAGTCGAGCGCTTCGCAGTTGTCCTCGACGAAGAGCCAATCGCGTACCTGCCTGCCATCGCCGTAGATAGGGAGCGGCTCGTCGTTCAGCGCATTCGTAATACACAGCGGGACGAACTTTTCGATGTGTTGCCGGGGCCCCACGTTGTTGGCCGGGCGGGCGGTCACAATCGGCAAGCCGTAGGTCTCCAGGAAGGCGAAGCACTGCATTTCGGCGCCCACCTTACTGGCCGAATAAGGACTGCGCGGCCGGAAGGGATCGGTCTCGATTGACCCCTGACCTTCCGAGACCTGGCCGTAAACCTCGTCGGTAGAAACCTGGAGAAAGCGCTTCAACCTGGGAGAGCGCCGGGCCGCCTCCAGGAGCGTATAGGTGCCATACACCTCCGTCCGGATGAAGTCGTCTCCAGCCATGAGCGAGCGGTCGACGTGGCTTTCGGCCGCGAAGTTGACCACGTAATCCGCATCGAGCATGAGTTCTTCTACGAGACGCCCGTCGCAGATGTCTCCCTGCACGAAGTGATAGCCCTCGTCCTTTTCGATCTCACGCAGGTTATTCGGGTTGCCGGCATAGGTGAGCTTGTCGAGGTTGACCACGCGGGCGGCTGGGCTACGAGAGAGCAAGCGAATGATGAAGTTGCTGCCGATGAAGCCGCAGCCGCCTGTGATGAGGTAAGTCGTCATCCGTCCGGCATCTCGATTCGGCTATGGTCGCCCAGGGTCAGGCTGTAGCTGCCGACCGTGTTGTCGCCGCCGCGTAGCTCCACGAAGCGGCCGATCATGCTCTTCACCACCGGCCAGTGCATGTCCTCAATGCGGCTGTCCTCCATTACGATGCTGTCCTCGATTCGACAGCCCCTGATCCGGCAACGCGAGTCGATCGACGTATTCGGGCCGATGTAGGAGCTGATAACTTCGGTGTCGTGGCCGATGATGATGGGCCCCCGCAGAACGCTGTCTTCAACGCGCGCCCCGGGCTCGATGATGACGGGATCGTAGACCCGCGACTTCTCGTCAACCGATCCGTCGCGCCGGGGCTGGATGACGCTAAGTACGGTCCGGTTTGCATTGAGCATGTCGTCCATTTTGCCGGTGTCGATCCAGTATCGGTCCATGACCTCGGCGTCCACACGCAACCCGCGATCAATGAGACCCTGGATCGCGTCCGTGATCTCCAGCTCGCCGCGCCATGAGGGCGAGAGGCCGGTGATCACATCGTGGACGGCAGGGTCGAACATGTAGATGCCGACGACGGCGAGGTTGCTCCGCGGTTCCGGCGGCTTCTCGACGATGCGGGAGACGCGTCCATCGACCAGTTCGGCGATGCCGAATGCCTCCGGGTTCGGGACCGGGTGCAAGAGGATCTGCGAGCTGCTACCGTTGGCCGTGAACTTCTCGACGTACGATTGGATGCCGCCCATGACGAAGTTGTCGCCGAGGTAGAGCACGAACCGAGAGTCGCCAAGGAAGTCCCGGGCGGTGGAAACACCGTGCGCGATCCCGAGCGGGGCGTCCTGTTGGATGTACCGAATGGTCGCGCCAAACTGAGAGCCGTCGCCCACACAGTTCATCACTTGCTCGCCCGTGTCGCCGACGACGATGCCGATGTCGGTGATCCCGCTCTCCACGAGTTGCTCAATCGTGTAGAAGATCACCGGCTTGTTGGCGATGGGAACAAGCTGCTTTGCGTTCGTGTAGGTGAACGGACGTAAGCGGCTGCCCTTGCCGCCGCTGAGGATGAGTCCCTTGAGAGAGCCTTCCTTGCCGCCGCCTGTCGCTGTCCCTTCGCGCTTGCTGATCGCCGTGGCTGTTGTGGTCATGTTTGCTTACAGTAACGGCCTGCGCGGCTGCTGGTTACTGGTGAACCGCAGCAACGCCTTCAACTCCGCCGGCGCGCGTCCGATCTTAGTCGGGTGCGTCAGGAAGTAGAGGGGGCCGTCAAAAAACAGGTGTGTCAAGAGCGCGGTTAGCAAGTGCAGGGGCGTGCCGCGCTTCCGCACGAACATGAGCGCGTTGCGGCGGAACAGAAAGTAGTAGCGGCTCGTGGGCGACTGCGCGCGGGCCGCCTTGTGCCATATCTTCGCGCCGGGTACGTAGTAGCAGCGCAGTCCCTTGTCACGGGCGCGCACACACCAGTCGGTCTCCTCCCAGTACGCGAAATAGTCCTCGTCCAGCAGGCCGACGGTTTCCAGAGCGCGACGCGGGATCAGCATGCAGACGCCGTCGGCATAGTCGCGCGTGGAAGGGCGTTCGAACTGGCCCCGGTCCGGCTGACCGCGACCGACCTGCCGGGCGGTGGCGGTCCAGAGATTGACGGTGCCGCCGGTTGAATAGATAATTTGAGGCTCGTCGTAATAGTAGGCCTTTGGAGAGCAGGCCGCGGCATCGGCGCGCGACTCCGCCGCCTCCACAAGCGCCGTGAGGCATGGCGGATCGACCGTGGTGTCGTTGTTAAGCAGGAGGACGTAGTCGGCGTCGTTTTCGAGGGCGTAGCGTATCCCCAGGTTCGCGCCGCTGGCGAACCCGAGGTTCCTGACGGACTCGATAAGGTGGATCGAGTCCCCGAACTCCTCTCGTAGCGCCGCCGCCTCGTCCGCTTCCGAGCCGTTGTCCACCATAATAATGCGATTGTTTGTGTAATCGGTGCGCTGGAGGCTCTGGAGACACTCGCACGTGTCCGCCAGCCCGTTCCAGTTGAGTATGATCGTGAAGACGAGAGGTTGGGATCCCGGCAAAGGTGCGGTTGCCTTTCGCTGGTTCTCGGGCGTCGCCTCGCCCGCTTAACCCCTAGTGTCGATGGGGAAGGCTGGTGCGTCAAGCAGAGCGCGACTCCCTTCCTCCTCCCTGTCCGATGCCTCCGGCATCCAGAGCAGCCGCAGGCGGTTAGCCGTCGGCGTCGCCAGAGCGAGCGCCCAGCCGGCGAAGAGCAGGTAGAAAGCGTTACCGAGGAGTCCTGAGGCGGACTCCGAGACCCAGGAGACGAGGAAGAGGCCGAACATCGCACCGGCGATTACGAGGGGGAGGTCCGACCAGAGGCCGGTCTGCCGCCAGGCGGCCACGACGAGGCTGACGATGACAGAGGCGAAAAATCCCGCATACAGCAGGAATCCGATCACTCCGAGCTGGGCAGCGATCACGCCTACGGTACTCTCGTTTCCACCGCCCGCGGTGCGGCCCCAGTTCCCGGTCGCACCCAGTCCACGACCGAGGGGGTCGTCCACCATCTCCTTGAGGCCGCTCGTAAGGCCACGCAGATGTTTGGAGGCGGCGTCTGACGTACTGCCTGGCGGGTGGACCCCGATCTCCTGGAGCGGAGCGCCGCTGTCCGGTGGAGGGGCCGGCTCCCCATCCACGACGGCCGGTTCGTCTGAGAGGCCGGAGACCGCGCGCGTTGAAAGGACATCGCGTATTGTGCCGTCGGCGGGCACGTCCTCGAACGTCGTGATCGCGGCGCCCAGGCCCATCATAGCCAGCAGCGGGAGCAGTAGCAGCGGTTGAGGGATACTCAGCCGCCAGCCGGGCGAGCGAAGCCATCGCGCGCCAAGAACGAACGCCGTGCCGGCGACGAACGTCACCATGCCGCCTCGGCTCAGCGTCGCGACGACCGCGATGCCGAGGGCTATGGCGCCGAGGCTGAGGAGGCTGCGCGCGAATACTGCGCTTCTGCGCCAGGCCAGGTCCGGAACGAGGATCAGGAGCAGAAGCGCGAGCGCCAGCAGGCTGCTCAGCGTCGTTGGTTCGAGATAGGTCGATACAAGGCGCCGGACCGGGACTTCCAGTGGCAGCGCGATAAAGATGCCGTCAGGCACGCCGCGATAGATGACGGTCCAGTCCTGTGGTAGCAGTCCCGATTCCACCTGCTTCCCGTAGAACGCGGTCGCGTCCACCGTGTCACGCCAGAACGCGACGTCGAAGACAAATCGCTCGACGAGACCGAATGCTGCGACGCCGGCAGCCACGCCGACAAGCAATCGTCCGCTGTCGAGTAGCTGGCTGCGGCGCGCGATGATCAGGCGGCCGCCGAGATACAGCAGTACCGGCGCCGCGAACCTCCGCAGGTACGTCAGCTCGGGCGATGAGGACTGCGGGTCGCTGATGAAGACCACTGCGAGCCAGGCGAGGAAGGCGACCGCGATTGCATCGGCCGCCAGCGCCGCCGGTACCGGCTTCTCGCCTCTGAGGTAACGCATGGTAACGCTGACCGCTCCGGACGCCAGGAGGATCAGGTAAAAACCCTCCTTGTACGTCAGCAACAATCGCACGACGTCCGCGCTCACGTGCGGAGCGATCAACGCGACAACGAAGCGCTGGACGGCGAACCATATCACCATTACGGCGATAAATAGAGCCGGCGTCCGAAAGGTCGCGACGGCAACTCCGAACAGGACTACAAGGTCTGAAATAAGAACAAGCCAGAAGAGTGGAGTGGCCTCGTTGAGAACAAGCGCGGCGAGAGGGACCGGGATTACGGCCAGAATCGCAAGTAGGACGGCGTTGAGCGGCCACGGCGGTCCCGGAAGCGCCCGGTCCTGCGTGATCCAGTTACTGAGGCGGGTAAGAGTCCTGACGGGAAGCGATGCGGTCAGCACGCCCTGCCGAGAACTCACCTCAGTTCGTGGACGGGGCGATACCTGAAGCCTTGGTGGCGCTATCGCCGCGGCTCTCGCCGCGCTCCTCGTGCTCTAGGTCGGCCCGCACCATCATCTCCACGAGCTCCTCGAAGCTCACCTTCGGCTCCCAACCCAACTTGCTCTTTGCTTTGCTGCTGTCGGCGAGCAGACGATCAACTTCAGCGGGCCGGAAAAACTTCTGGTCGATCACGAGATGCTTGTCCATGTCGAGGCCGGCGTGGCGGAATGCCAGCTCAACAAGGTCACGCACAGACGCGGCCTTGCCCGTGCCGATGACATAGTCGTCCGGCTGATCCTGCTGAAGCATGAGCCACATCATCTCGACGTAGTCTCCAGCGAATCCCCAATCGCGGTGCGGCTCAAGGTTGCCCATGCGCAGCTCTTTCTCTTTGCCCAGTTTGATGCGGGCGACAGCGTTCGTCACCTTGCGCGTGACGAACTCAAGCCCTCGGCGGGGAGATTCGTGATTGAAGAGGATACCAGCACAGGCGTAGAGGCCGTAAGACTCGCGGTAGTTGACGGTGATCCAGTGACCGTAGACCTTGGCGACACCATACGGGCTTCTCGGGTGAAAGGGCGTCTTTTCGTTTTGAGGTGACTCTTGGACCTTGCCGAACACGGTCAGTTCACCGGTGAGTACGGGCTGAGACCACGACGCTGCGACGAACGATTGCGCGGCGAGGTTATAGACCTCGTCCGGCTGTATCTCGTGGATCGCAGTTGTGAGGGAGTGCTGGTCCATAAGATCGCCGGGAACAAGATCGATCCGGTCCTGAATATGCCTTATCCGGCTGAAGTCCGACGTTGACGTGCGGCGAATCAAGCCATGGACCTCATAGCCCTTCGCCAATAGCAGATCCGCGAGATAGGAGCCGTCTTGGCCGGTGATGCCCGTGATGAGTGCCTTCTTCGTCATTTAGCCTCCTTGGGAAGCGAGGCAGGGGGCCGTCAACAGGTAATGCTGGGTCAGTCGCCATTGTACCAAATGGTAGTTGATGGGAGTGCTTTCTGGATGGCTGAGTTGGCCGATGCTATAATTCGCGCAGTTTTCCAGGCCGCGGAGGTGGCTAGGATCGCAGGCGATCGAAGCCCTCAGGGACTAACAGATGACGGCGAGCGTATGGTGCCGGAATTTCACCGCGGCACGTACGTCTACGCAGAGCATATGGCTCGATATCTCCTCTCAGCCGCGTTTGTTCGCGACCGACGCGTCCTTGATGTGGCGTGTGGATCGGGATACGGCGTCGAAATTCTTTCCGATGCTGGTGCCCGCCACGTCGTCGGACTCGATGTCGCGCCGAAAGCGGCCTTGTACGGACACGGACATTTCGCAGGTCCGCGGACCACTTTTCTTGTGGGGGAAGGAGGATCGCTTCCGTTTGCCGACGCGCCTTTCGACGTGGTGGTGTCCTTCGAGACTATCGAGCACGTGCCGGACTATCACCTGTTTCTCGCCGAGGTGCGTCGCGTCCTTAAGCCCAAGGGCCTCTTTATCGTTTCAACGCCCAATAAGGGAGTATATCCCGAGGGCAACCCGTATCATTTTAAGGAGTTTCGCTTCGGAGAGTTCGAAGAGGTACTCCGCTCGTACTTCAAGGAAGTGGCTATGATGCCGCAGGACAACTGGGTCGCTAATGCGATCCTACCGCCGGCTGAGTTCCAACGAGATACAGGGCCGATCGGTGGTGGAGTGAGCGCGTTCAAGGTGACCGGCAGAGAATCCGACACGGCGCTCTACGCGGTGGCGATCTGTTCTGATGCCGAATTGCCGCCAATAGAGCCGAAATTAGTAGTCGCTGGTGTTGTGGATGCTGAGTATGTCTCTCGAGAAATGGCCAGATACCAAATGGAGCACGAGCGTTCCCAGATCACCATCGCAGAACGTGAGGCCGAACTGGAGCAGCGGCGGCTGTTGCTCGCCGAGCGCGATGAGCAGTTAGGCGAGCGCGAGCAGCAGGTTCGCGGGCTGATGCAGGAACTGGACAACATCTGTGGTTCGACGGGCTACCGGCTGCTGGAGCGCTGCCGCCGCGGGCTTCGCTGGCTATTTCCGGACGGCAGCTGGCGTCGGGTGCCTTACCAGGCAGCATTAAGCTTGGTGAAATTCGTGGCTGGATCGCGAGGGAATGAGTTCGCGGTGAGCCGTAGGCAGAGACTCCTGAGCTTGCCAAAGCGGGCGGTCCGGGTGATTCGGCGCGAGGGCTGGCGGGCGTTCTTTAGCAAGGTGAAGCGCCGCCTCGGTGGCCCGACTTTTGGCGGTCAGCCGCCGCAAATCGAGATGGAGCAAGAGGTAACGCCGCTGATATTTCCGAAGCCGCATGAGCCGCTGGTCTCGATCGTCATCCCCGTGTTCAACAAGTCGGTCTACACGTTCAACTGCCTTCTGTCAGTTCTACGAAACACGGATGATGTGGCCTTCGAAGTGATCGTAGTAGACGACGCTTCTACGGACGACACCCAGTCGATGCTGGCGCAGATTGAGAACATTAGAGTGCTGACGAACCCACGAAATATGGGGTTTGTGCACACGTGTAACAACGGAGCGCTATCGGCAGAGGGGAAATACCTAGTCTTCTTGAACAACGATGCTCAGGTCCACAAGGGGTGGCTCGATGCGCTGATTGACGTTGTTGAGGACGACGCGTCGGCAGGGTTGGTTGGCGCTAAGCTTCTCTTTCCGGACGGGAGACTCCAGGAAGCGGGCGGCATCGTCTGGCGGGACGCGTCCGCCTGGAACTACGGAAGACTGGATGACCCGGAAAAGCCCGAGTACAACTACGTACGGGAAGTCGATTACTGCTCGGGGGCGTGTTTACTCGTGCGCCGCGAGCTGTTCGAGAAGGTGGGCGGATTCGACCTTCTGTATGCGCCGGCATACTACGAGGATACCGATCTAGCGTTCTCTGTCCGGAAGCTCGGCTATAGGGTTGTGTACCAGCCGAGGGCGGTCGTGACGCACTTTGAAGGGATCACGGCTGGAACGGACACTTCCAGCGGCACGAAGCGCTTTCAAGAGGTGAACAGACACAAGTTCAGGGACAAATGGCGCGACGTTCTTGACAGAGAGCACTTGCCAAACGGCCGGGATGTGCTTCTAGCACGAGACCGGCGCCGCGCGGACCGCGTTCTAGTGGCCGATCATTTTGTCCCGTCGTTTGACCGTGATGCCGGCTCTCTGCGAATGTATCAAATGCTGAAGATACTGACGGAACTGGGATTAGTCGTGACCTTCGTTCCGGACAACATGTCAAGGAATGAGCCTTACACTTCGTCCCTTCAAGAGATTGGAATTGAAGTCCTCTACGGTCCGATGGACGTGACGGCGCACCTAAGAGACTTGGGCACGCATCTGCGGCTTGCTGTCTTGTCTAGACCAGACGTGGCGGCTTTGTACGTTCCGCTTGTGCGCAGATGCGCGCCGAACGCAACTCTCATTTACGACACTGTCGACCTACACTTCGTCAGAGAGGAGAGGCGCGCAGACGTCGAAGGAAGCCACGATGCAAGGAAGAGTTCGGAGAGATACCGGCATCTGGAGCTGGCTCTGGCAAACAGCAGCGATGCTACGCTGGTCGTGACGGAAGCGGAGAAGCAACTACTACTCGAGTTGTCGCCTGGTCTAAACGTTCACGTAATACCAACCATTCATGAGACACATATGAATACGGTACCCCGTTCGAAGAGGCAGGGCGTCCTTTTCGTTGGTAGTTTCCTGCATCCCCCTAATGTCGACGCCGCCCGTTACCTCGTCAGAGACATCCTACCGTTGATCAAGAGAGAGATTGAAGATGTCACCCTCTACATTGTCGGTGCTGATCCCACGCCTGAAATCAAGGCACTCGCCTCTGAGCGAGTTGTTGTTACCGGCTGGGTCAAGGACATCTCGCTCTATCTGAAGGGCGCTCGCGTTATGGTCGCTCCGCTCAGGTACGGCGCCGGACTGAAGGGCAAGATTAGCCAGGGCATGAGCTACGGCCTACCTATGGTCACAACGTCGCTGGGGATTGAAGGGATGGATATCGAGGACGGAACAGAAGCGCTTGTCGCGGATGATCCGGCGGAATTCGCGGCGAAGGTAATCAGGGTCTACCGAGACGACGACCTCTGGAACCACCTGGCAGAGCATGCCGCTCGCTTCGCTGCGGCGAACTATTCCCCGGAAGTCGTCAGAACCAAGTTGATTGACGTGCTTCAACAGCACGGCGTGAAGTTACTGTCCGATAGCAAGAGGGCACTCGCCTTGAGTCGATCCGGATGAGGTGCGAATAGTGGGACTTACGCGTTTTCTCAGGAACTTCTCCCGCAAGAGCGGGGCAGGCACGGCAACCGACCTTTGCCTTAACCGAGTGGCGTTTGAAGAGTACGTTTCTTTCCGCGGCAAATTGGAACAGAGCCGCGCCAGCACGCCACTCCCGGCGCCCGGGTATTATCCGTACGCCAGCCTGGAACTGGTGCCACAAATCCTTCCGATTCTTGAGGCCCATGGTCTTGATTTGACGCAGTACATAGTGGAAAGAACCATCCTTGATCTTGGGTGCGGCGATGGAGATATCGGTTTCTATCTTGAGCGGTTGGGTCCCAAGAAAGTGACTGCCATTGACTGGGGGCCGACCAACTTTAACGGGCTGGAAGGTTTTCGCGCCCTTAAGGAAGCGCTCGGTGCCAGCGTTGAGCTGCGCGACGTCGACGTTCATTCGATATCGTTTGATCAGATCCCGCTGTTCCACACGATCCTCTGTCTGGGTTTTCTGTATCACAGCCCCCATCCGTTCTGGGTTTTGCAGAACTTGGCCAGACGGACTAACGACCTGTTCCTGACGACCAAGGTGTTCGACAACGAATATTCCTTCGTGTACTTCTATGACCGCGCAGAATGCAATGATGACCCGACAAACTGGTGGTGTTTTACACCGAAAGCGCTAGAGCGAATGTTAAGGAGAGCGGGATTCCGAGTCATCCTTATGGAACGACTCGACCCGTACGTTGGAATCAGCGATCCTGTGAACCAGGATCGAGACGGACGCGTGTTCGTCATCGCCAGGAGCGAGGTCGTTTAGGCGGCGTTCACCTCTTGCTCTAGTTTCCTTATGACCCGATCGCCGTATTCAACAGCGACTCCGCTGAGCGTAACTCACGTTAAGCCCAACGAGAGGCTTTTGTCCTTTCTCGCGTTGCTTTGGACGTACGTGCCGGCCCTCGTCCTCGTCGGCCTGCTAATCTGTTGTGCCTTTGTCATCGGAACGCGCGTCGCTTTTGCTTCGCCCGGATACGACGATAGCTATGTCGGTTCTGTCGCGCGCAACTTCGCTTTCGGCCGCGGCTACGCAATAATTTACGGAGAGTCTAGCCAGGTATTTAATCCTGAAATCACCGTCGGGCCGGCTATGCTACTGCCCGCGGCGTTGCTCTACAAACTATTTGGAAGTGAATACTGGGTCGGTAGCATGGTGGTGCCCGCCATAGCGCTCCCTCTTCTAGGCGTGATTCTGTGGTTGCTCGCAACGCGACATCGCACCTCCGCAGCAACACTCGTGGTGATTGTGGCGTTTCTGCTCATGTTCTCTGCCGACCGGCCACCTTACCAATCGCTTGTCATGTGGTCCCGTTTGCTCGGCGAAGTACCCGCAGTACTGTTCGTCGTGCTGGCGGCGGTGCTGGCATCCTCGGCACGGACGGATCGCCGCCTACATCTCACGGCTGGATTGTGCTTAAGTCTGGCTTTCTACACAAAAGTTGCTGCGCTCCTTGCTCTTCCCGGCTTTGTGTTCTTGTACGGAGGAGATCTGAGGAAGAGCAAGCGCCTTCAGTCAACGGTTGCCTTCATTGGTGGAGGTTTGGTTGCCGTCGTCGCTTTCGAGATGTTCCGCTTGGCTCATCTGGGCTCGGTCGGCGCGTACGTGGAAAATTCAGAGCGAACTATTGAATTTTATCGCAACTGGACAACGCCGGATGTTCATCCAATCAGATGGGGGTCGCGCTCTTGGCGTGGCGGAAGGCGCCACTGGCCGGCGGGGAGGAATGGGGGCGGGGCAAACTCTCGATGATTCTGCTCTTGGCGGGAGTTTCTCATTTCCTGGGGTGGTGGCAGCTGGATGACAGCGGCTGGATCAAGCATCTGGTGCCTGGGGTTCTCTATCTCTGCGTTGGCCTGCCGCTCTTGGGCACTCTCTCGCGGCTCAGCCTTGTCCGCTACTCGGGTCTCGTTGTCGTCCTGCTGCTGTTTGTCCCGCAGGTGGACTTGCTCAGTGAGTTCGAGCCGATGTTTGGCCGGGAGGCCCGCTTGAGCGCGCTCAACGATACCGCATCGTTCTTGCGTCCGCTCGACACTGAGATGGTGTCACTGTGGGGATGCGGCTGGTGGGCGAACAGGGATCTGAACCTGGCCGGGGATCTCAGATTCTACGATTGCTCCGACCTGGGAAGCGTCGAGCGGCATCTGGAGGCAGGTGAGAAACTGCTTCTCGTCCGCTCGGAGAATTTCAACTGGGAGAACAACCCGCGGGTCAGCGCGCTGGCGAAAGACTGTGATTCAAGGGTTTTATTCTGGGAGGAACCGTTCATCGTCTGCGACGCCACGCCGTGGCTGCAGGGTTTCACAAGCGGACGCTCACCCTAGGCCCGTACCCGCTCCGCATGCGCCAGTACCCGCGAATACTTCTGAACCACTTCAGCCGCAGGGCCTTCCTCAACGATTTGCCCGTGCTCGAGCCAGATCGCTTGCTCACAGAAGTCTGCTAGGAGTTGGAGGTCATGTGAGACGACAACTATCGTCGTTCCACGCTGCTGGAATTCGTGCATCCTCTTCAAGCACTTCTCCTGAAAAAACGTATCTCCAACAGACAGCACTTCGTCTACGAGCAAGATCTCAGGATTGCTATGTACGGCCACGGCGAAGGCAAGGCGGACGTACATGCCTGAGGAGTAGCGCTTGACCGGCGTATCTATGAATTCCCACAGCTCCGCGAAGTCCACGATAGCCCCGAACGCCGCATCAACCTCCTTAGAGGACATTCCGAGGAGACATCCGTTGAGGTGCACGTTCTCTCGCCCCGTCAGGTCAGGGTGGAAGCCCGCGCCAAGCTCGATCAGGGGTGAGACCCGGCCAGCAACCCGCACCTCGCCTTTCGTGGGCGCCATGACCCCGGCGATGATCTTGAGGATTGTGCTCTTACCGCTGCCGTTGCGACCTATCAGCGCAACCGATTCGCCGCGGTCCATTGAAAACGTGACGTCTTGCAGCGCATAGAACGGCTCGGACCAACCGTTGCCGCGGAGAAAAGCGGGCACGAACTCACGGAGTGTGCGCCCTTCCTGAAGCTGGAAGCGCTTGCTGACATTCCAGAACTCTATCTCTCGCTGGCTAAATTCGGTCTGCAAAAGTTGGCTCCATTTTTTTGAAGAGATAGTAACCGATCAGGAATGTCGCCAGTGCGATGGCCAAACCCAAGATCACTTTTTCTAGCCCTGGGCTCTCGCCGTGAAGAAGAACACGACGGTAGGCGTTAATGAAGAGTGAGTTCGGGTTTAGGTCGTACAACACCTTGTAACGTTGCGGAACAATGTCCACGGGATAAATCACTGGCGTTAGGTAGAACCACAAAGTGAGGGCCACTCCAACCAAGAACCGTACGTCGTGGAAGAACAGGTTCAGGGCTGCCAGTGGATAGGAAAGGCCTAGAACGAAGACCAAATGAATCGCAAATAGAAAGGGCAGCCACCAAGAGGTCGTCTCAGGAGGCACACCAAAATAGACCATCAGGCCCACTAATATAAGCACGCCAAAAGCCAGGTCGACCAGTTTGGTCAATACTGCTGCCGTGGGTAGAACCTCTCGAGGGAAATAGACCTTTGTCACAAGTCCGGCGGCACCGACCACACTTTCTGTGGCTGAGACGAGCGCGTTCGAAAAGAACATCCAAGGTATCAGGCCCACGAGAACAAAGAGCGAGTAAGGCGTGCCCTCACTTGGCACACGCAGGATCGTGGAGAATACGAAGGTGAGTATCAGAAGCTGGCTAAGAGGGTTCACAAATGCCCAGGCGTATCCCAACACCGACTGCTTGTATTGGCCGCGGAGATGACGGACGGTCATGTGCCATAGCAGATCGCGCCTTCGCCAGAAGCCTGCTAGGTAATCGACCACGTCGAGCGGGCCGACCGCATGCCTCAGGGGGTGTCTCTTTGCGATTTGTAACTCCGCCATATCGCCTGCGGATTCCTCCTGCAGTCAGTAACGCGCGAGAGAGGCTCGGCGTTTCTCCAATGTTAGCCAGCGGCTTAGGCATGGGCAAGCGGGTGGTACTCGTCCGGTACATCTCGCTACACCGACCTCCTTTCGGTGCTAAGATGCTGAGTGTAGAACGGGAGACGGGCTGTGGCCAATGGGTCGCGGTCCGTTTTCTGTTTGTAATGGCGCTGGAGAAAGGCGAGGGGCGTCAAGTAGCCGAGCGACTGGTGTGGACGAACGGTGTTGTAGACGAGTTCCTGCTGGCGCAACAGGCGGCGCAGGGTGGTGATGGAGTCCGGCCAGTCGATGACGTTGTAGAACTCCTCGCGGTGGGTGCGCTGGGCGCGCTCGACGTGAGCGTTGAGCTTGGGCGAGCGCGGAGGCAACACGAACAGTCTGATCTCCCGCTGCTGGCAGAAGGTCTCAAAGTCGGCTTTGAACTCGCTGCCGCCGTCCACCTGGATCGCCTTGATGGTGAACGGGGCACGTGCAATTAACGCTTCCAGGAACGCCGTGGCGGTTCGTGCCTTAGCCTCGTAGTACACATTGAGCACGTCCCAGCGGCTGAACACATCGCGAGCTGTGAAGTGCTTGCGAATGACGCCGGGTAAGGGACGGATGTCAGCTGTATCGACCTGCACCAGGTCACCTGGGGCTCCTACGATGTAGTCTTTGGCTTACGGACCGCGTGGGCCGCTTCTGGGGGCGTGACACCTGCCAGGGATCCCCCAGGGGCGCCTCGACAAGCGTCCCTTGCTGCTTAAGGGTGGCGAGGATGCGGCCCACTTTGGAGGTTGAGCACTCCCAGGCGGCAGCTCGGAGCATCGGCGCCAGCTTGTCCTTGCCCCGCCGTGGATGTCGCTCTCTCAACTGTTGCACTGCCTGGACGAGCTCGTGACCCCACGTAGGCTGCCGCACCCGTCGCGGCCGGCGGCTCCTTTCCTCCAGACCGGCCGCGCCTCCGCCTGAGGCGGACTGGTAGCGTCTCAGCCACTTGTACAACGTCGAACTGCTGATGCCAAAGTGCCGACAAGTAAGACGTACGCGCCGGCCGTGCTCCTCATACCAGCGAATCTTCCTGAGCCGCTCACGCGCTCCCCTCGAGAGCGTTCGCGGTTAACCGCTCTTCGCCTCTTGCGTCTGCTGAGGCAGCAGTCGTGCTATGGCTGCCGACCCCGGCAAGATCGATCCGTACACCTGCATAGGCACACCCCTTGGTAGTCGCTTCATGCCTATTGTGGCGTAGCGCGATGTATCTAAACGAGAATCAGCGAGCGACCTCGTCGACTAATCCGCGCGGGGATCGAAATGAATGGTGCTCTAAGGGTTGTACGTGCCCACAACAAATCCACCCCCACTCTGTGACCACCAGATGTGCACGTAGGTGCAGCACACGTGCATCGCATCGGTCTTGCCGTCGCCATTGAAATCGCCCGGTTCCCACAAGCCACTTAGCATTCCATAGCCCGGCCACGGTTGGAAGAATCCCACGCTGAAGCTGCCGTCGCCGTTGGAGAGCCAAGGATGAGCATAGTCAAAGGGCGTGAGATGGATGAGATCGGTTTCGCCATCGCCGTTGAAGTCACCTGTTTGCCAAGAGCCTGACTGCACTCCGTAGCCCGGCCAGGGCTGGAAGGACATAACGCTGAAGCTGCTGTCGCCGTTCGAGAGCCAAGGATGTACGTAGTCAAAGGGCGTGAGATGGACAAGGTCGGTCTTGCCGTCGCCGTTGAAGTCGCCGCTCTGCCAGGAGCCGAAACTCACGCCGTAGCCGGGCCAGGGACGGAAAAATCCGACGGAGAAGCTGCCATCTCCGTTGGAGACCCAAGGATGAACGTAGTCGAAGGGCGTGAGCTGGACAAGGTCGGTCTTGCCGTCGCCGTTGAAGTCGCCGCTTTGCCAGGAACCGAAGCTCACGCCGTAGCCGGGCCACGGGCGGAAGAAGCGGACGGAGAAGCTGCCGTCCCCATTGGATAGCCAGGGGTGGACGTAGTCGAAGGGCGTGAGCTGGACGAGGTCGGTTTTGCCGTCGCCGTTGAAATCGCCGCTCTGCCAGGAACCGAAGCCAATACCGTATCCGGGCCAGGGACGGAAAAATCCGACGTTGAACGTGCCGTCTCCGTTTGAGAGCCACGTGTGGACGTAGTCATAGGATGTCAGGTGGACCAGATCGGTCCTTCCGTCACCGTTGAAGTCGCCGGTCTGCCAGGAGCCTGAGTTGATCTCGTAATCGGGCCACGGACGGAATATGCTCACTCCAAAGCCGCCCGCTCCGTTCGAAAGCCACAGCGAAGCGTAGTCAGAGCAGCAAAGGAACACGAGGTCAGACCGTCCATCGCCGTTGAAGTCGCCGATCAGGGGGGATGCGGCTTGAAGGTCGACGATGAGAGCTACTGACAGGACAGTCGGTATGTTCTGCGAGTACAGCGACTCAAACGTAATCGTACCGCTGTAAGTTCCCGGGGAAAGACCGGACGCATTGGCGAAAACCTTGAGGGTGTGGCTGATCGATCCGAGATCAGCTCCGAGCGATACCCCCTGTGTTCTGGAGAGCCTCAACCACGAGGCGGATGCCGTCGCCCGCCAGGCGAGCACGCCCGTCCCCGCGTTTGAGACCGCGACATCGGTCGGCAGACTCTCGCCACCGGGAACGGCGGCAAGAGAAATACTGCCCGTAGACAGGCTGAGCACTGGTGTACCAATGACCTGCTCCCGCGGCACGGCAGGCCCAGTCGGGTCCACGTTCCATGGGCTCGGCGTGGGAATGTTCATCGCCCCGCACTGCAGGTTGTAGACGCAGGCGTTGAACGCGTCCCAATTGGCCAGACCGGCGAAGGCGGGGTCAGCCAGGTTCGGCAGGCTCACTGGCTGCGCCGGCCAGAGGGGAACCCCGCCAGGCGCCGGCGGGTGGGCAACGCAGCCTAGCACCTTCTCCTGATACGGGTAGGTGTAGCCATTGTACTGGCAGGCGTACGGAGGGCGGTTCGGGTCGTGGCTCAACGGGTGGTTCTTACTCGCGAAGCCGTTGTAGCCCCAGAGGGCGTAGTACCAGTTCTCGATGATGTACGGGTTGCGGTCCCCAACGGTCGGCCGGTACTCGGGCGCCAGGTTCCATTTGTCGGCGAGGATGCGCGCGCCCCGGGCGATGTTGAAGGCGAAGTGCCCTCCGATCATCGCCTGGTCCAGGTTGGGCACGCCGGACACGTTCTGCATGCCGGACGTGATCTGCATGATTCCGTAGCCACAGTCATGAGAAGAAAGCACAGGCCCGATCTCTCCCCAGTGGACGAGCGGGTCGTAGCTCGCCTGCGCCCAGCCGCTCTCCAGCCAGGCGATCGATTTCAAGAGAACAGGCGGGATGTAGGGGCCTCCGCCTTCCACGGCAGGCAGAGCGAACGTTTGATGTTCGGGGAACAGCTGGTTGAAGCCGGCGAGCTCCATCGTGTGGGCGTACGCGTTGCGGTAGTCAGCCGCTTCGTACGTCTGGAGGTCGAAAGGGCCGAGCGGGCTGCCTGTGTTGCCACAGAGATGATGTGCTTGCGTTCGTTCCGGCCCCGCTGCCAGCGCAGCGACGATCATCACGAGCGCCAGCAGGGGAAGAGCGGTGGTGTACCTGTTCAGTACTCTGGACATGGCGGGCACAATACTATTAGCGCCTTAGGCTGGGGTGCGTCTCGGAGCCCGGCAAATTTACAGACGCGCGTGACTGCCGTCTTGTGACAGGCTACCACACTGAGCGTGCGGCGTCGCCCGGCTCAACTAGAGCTACGAAGCGCGAGAGGCGCGTTACGCCCGGACGCGCGGCGTGTGCATGGCACCGCTGGAGATCGGTTCGTCGATGTAGAGGTCCCCGTTGCGGATCTTGATGTTGAAGCCGCAGGTGGGATTCGTGCACGCCCATGCCTTGTAGTAAATGGCAGCCCCCTGACTGCCGAAGTCTGAGAGTGGGACAAGGTCCCCCAGTTCACATTTCTGGCACTTTGGGAAGCTATTCACCACGACCGCTTTACCTCCGCCAATAGGGATGCTATCTTGTCGCGCAAGTATATCAGCGGCGTATTTACATTGACAAGTAGGAAAGTAAAGGTATTTCGCTAAAGTTCTGAGAGGTTTCGCGACCTAGATGCTTGGTGCCCTGGCTGAGTGCGGGCTTCAAACGCGACCGGTCCCATTGGTGACTGATAACTGCGACCCGAACGAAGGGATCCTACTTCTGGAACTGGAGGAACCAGTACTCGTAACTATCGACGAGCGCCATCAGGCTCGCCTCGATGATGTTCGGCGACGTGCCCACTGTCCACCAGCTAAACTCCCCAGCCGCGGACTCGATCAGCACGCGCGTCATCGCCTCCGTCGAATGGTGACTATCGATGATGTGTACCTTGAAGTCGGTTAGCCGGAGGAAGGCAATGCCCTGGTACTGCCCGACAATCGCCGCCCGCAGCGCCTTGTCCAGCGCATCGACAGGACCCACGCCCTGGTGGTCCGCGTGCCCCTTCCATTCGCGCCCGTCTTTGCGTATGAGCAGCGTCATGCGCACGCCGGCGATGTACTCCCGTTCGCCCGTGCGGGGGTCGATCCTTTGGCCGGGCTCAATCGTCACTTTGTGGCTGGTGATCTCGAAAGGCGGCTTGTAGTTGCCTAGCATTCTACGGACCAACAGCTCGAACGAAGCCTCCGCGCCTTCGTACTGCCAGCCCAGCGCCTCCTTCTCCTTGATGTGGTCGCGAATGGAACGGGCTTGGTCGAGCGAGACTTCGATGCCGCGTTCCTGAAGCTTGCGGACGACATTGCCGATGCCGGCCAGCTCCGAGATCAGGAAGCGATTCTCGTTTCCGACACGCTCCGGTTGCACGTGCTGGTAGGACCACTCCTCCTTCGCGACCGCCGCAGCGTGCAGGCCGGCTTTGTGCACAAACGCGGCTGATCCCACATAAGCCTGTCGCGGGTTCGGGGGCTGGTTCGCGATCTCCGCCACGTAGCGCGCGACCTCGGTCAGGCGCTGGAGCTGGTCGTCGCTGACAACTTCGAGGCCCATCTTGAGCTTGAGGTTAGCGATGATGCTGAACA
>WNFV01002391.1_pt1 | contig 42419 bp, 35 predicted proteins | sample 5400101 | NCBI WGS metagenome assembly WNFV01 (sample SAMN13153361, study PRJNA577476) | soil metagenome | isolation source: 115 cm soil or saprolite under grassland replicate 1 | place: USA:California | collected 2016-06-15 | reverse complement strand
TGACACTCTAACCGATTACTTTCCTGGGACTCGGTTCGATCGCGTGTCCGATCAGGCGAGACCGTTTTTAGAGCACAGCGAGCCTGAGGATCGCCGTTCTCTGCAGGTTCCGGCGATCGATTCGGCGTCAGCCGGAGGGTTTCGTTTTGGGACCCGCCAGGCGCGGGCATTCGATTAACGTATCTCCACCATGTCCCGCACGCGCGCACTCAGGCTGATCGCCGGATACGGGGCAATCGCCAGCGCGCTGCCGTACCTGGCGCTCAAGATCGTCTGGCTCAGCGGAGGCTCGCTCGGTGCCACCGATCCGACACTGATGCGCGACACCAGCATGATCGCGCTGAACCTAGCGACCGCGGGCATGGACCTCGTAGGCGTAGCGCTTGCCCTGGCTTTCACTCACCAATGGGGACAGCGCATCCCGGCGTGGCTGCTGCTGCCGCCGATGTGGGTTGCCACGGGATTGCTCGCACGATTCATCATCGGCGTGCCGATCGTGGTCGCGGCCGGGGCATTGGCGCCCGCGTCAGTGCCTCGGGCTGTTGCCGGGCCCGTTCAACCCTGGGTCTACGCCGTCGTTTACACGGAATTCGCGGGGATGGGGATCGGGCTCATCGCGGCGTTCGTCCTCTATGCGAAAGCCCGATGGGCCGGAACGCTGGATGCTCCGGCAGCCGGCGCTCCGCTTGGCGCCACCCACGAGCTTCAGGTGGTGCTGGCCAACACGACCGTGATCGGCGCGATCGCATTGACTGTCGCCGCCCTGGCCGCGACGGCCGACGCCGTCGCGCGCCGAGCGCTCGTCGGCACCGCCCTCAACGGGATTGACGTGGGGATGACGATGGCCGCCGCCGGCGTGCTGATGATGGTGCACCGCATTGGGAATACGCCGCTCTTCTGGCCCCTGGCCATGGCGTGGACGGGCGCCGGATCGTTGTTTAGCTGGGGACTCTGGCAGTCGATCAACGTGATGGGCCGGACGGCCCTGATGCGCGGCGCCGAGGCCCCGCCGTTGGTCAACCTCGTCGGCCTGCTGCGGCTCATTACCGGGCTGGTGATGGGGCTGCTGATCGTGTTTCTGCTCGCGGAGCGCACGACGCAAACGGTCCGCAACGCCTGAGCCACTGAAGGTCCGCAAGCGGCTGTCGATCGCCAGACAAACCAGGCTGAGTCATTCTTTCACCGGCCGCCTACATCGCGGACACTCCACGCCGGTTGATCGCGCCGAACGACTGAGGGTCCTTGGAATTCGTACGGTCTCACAGTTGCATCCCGCTGTCGCCTACACCAACTGCGCAGGAGGTACGATGAAAAGAAGAATCTCGTCAGGAGCGTGTGCAGCAATCGCCCTCGGGTTCACAGTCGGGGTGCTGGCTCAAGACGCAGCGCCGCCGAAGCAAACACCGCCCAGCTCGTCCGCCAAGACCATCACGGTGAGCGGTTGCATCCAGAAAGCCGAGCAGCCGACGGGTACCAGCGGGACGGCGGGCGCGACTCGCGGCGCCAGCGAGGTGAAATTCCTTCTCACGAATGCCGCGATGAGCGCGACCGGCACAACGGGTACGGCGGGAACGACACCACCGACCACAGCCGTGGCGAGTGAGTATCGCCTCGATGCGGACGATGCCAAGCTCACACCGCATGTGGGCCACAAGGTCGAGATCACTGGCACCGTGGAACCGGCTGCCGCCATGCCGCCTCAAGCGCCGGCTGCATCCGCCGCGAACTCGCCAAAGCTCAAGGTCGACAACGTCAAGATGATCGCAACAGCCTGCCCGTAACACACGCCCGCGATCAGACCGGCCGGCCCGACGATCGATGCGTCAGGTCGGCCAGTCATCACCTCCCTCGAACCTTCGAACAGCGCATGAGAACGCCGAGCGCATCAATCTCGCGAACGGCGTCGGGCTTGTCCATCCCGGCGACAGCGTCGCGCCACATCTCATCCGTCTTCGCGAGCGGAACGATCATTGCGCTCGGTAAATCCAGGAGGAGAGACAGTGGATTCACAAACACTCTGGATCGTAATAGCCGCGCTCACTGCCGTGGCTGTGGCGGCAATCGCGTGGGTGTACATGCAGCGCCAGCGCCGGATCAGGCTCCGTCAGCGCTTCGGACCGGAATACGATCGCGCAGTCCGCGAAACCGGCCGGCCCGACAAGGCTGACGCACTGCTCGAGGCGCGCGCGCGGCGCGTGGAACGACTGAAGATTCGTTCGCTCTCCCGCGAACAACACGAGGCGTTCGTGCATGAATGGCGTCGCGTGCAGGGGCTGTTCGTGGATGACCCCGACGGCGCCGCTGCTGCGGCCGATCGCCTGGTGATCGAGGTGATGGCCGCGCGGGGTTACCCGACTGAAGACTTCGACACGCGTGCCGCCGACCTGTCGGTCGACCATCCACGCGTCGTCGACAACTACCGCACCGCCCGGGCACTGGCAGAGCGGCGGCGGCAGGGCCAGGCCGGCACGGAGGAACTGCGTCAGGCGGTCGTCAACTACCGACAGCTGTTCGATGATCTGCTCGACACGCACGAAGTCGAAGCCCGCAGGAGGGCGTCATGAAAGACGAAAGGCTCACTGTCCAAGAGCAAACGGCTCAACCGGTCAGCGCAGACGAGAAACCTGTCTCGCTGTTCCACCCAGATGAGGGCCACGGCTTCCGAACACGGTGGGATGCGATCCAGACGGGCTTCGTCGACAAACCCAAGGCGGCGGTCGAGCAAGCGGATGCGCTCGTGGCTGAACTGATGAAGCGGCTCACCGATGTATTTGCCGACGAGCGCGAAACGCTCGAGCAGCAGTGGAGCCGCGGCGACAACGTGTCGACCGAGGACCTGCGGCTTGCATTGAAGCGATATCGATCGTTCTTCGAGCGGCTGTTGTCGGTTTAGTGACTCACCTCGGCTCGTGATCCGCGGCCTGGCAGCCCCGTGCCACGTCAACGCCAGGCCGCGTACACGAAGATCACCATCAGCCCGACCACGAGCAGCGTCATCACGCGGAGGCCGTTGAAGAGACGACGCAGTCCACGGCGCCGCGCCCCGGCCTTCAGACACAGGCTGTGCAGCTGGATCGCGAGTTCGGCGTTCAGCTGCGCCACGCGCACTTCGTTCCAGGCGCGCCAGTGCGACACGACGTCCCGCGTCGTCACGTCTTCGTAGTACCGCACGCCCATCGGGTAGTCGGAGCTGTCGGCGAGCCAGCCCGCGAGATCCGGGCGGAATCGTCCGGGACGGAGCGCTTCAATCGCTTGCATCAGGAAGTGCACCGCCGTCGCGGCGTAGACGGCGAGCAGGGCAGCCGCAGTCACCCGTACGAGGCCGTGCAGCGATCCCACGGAATTGGTCCGTGTGGCCACGACGAGCACGGCGGCGTTCAGCGCGCCCATCAGAATCAAAGCGAACCGCACGTCGCGGTTGCTGAGATCGATCTCCTCGTACGCTTCGTCGGTCGCGTCGTTGAGCGCGCGGTACCGCTCCCAGGTGTCCAGCGGCCGCGAGGCCTCGGCGGCCAGCAGTCGCTTCAGCTCTTTTCTGCGGCGTTTCTCGTCCGCTTGATCGGGGCTGGCGGAATCCATCCGCACCCCTGTATCGGCAGAAGCCGCGTGCTGAATTAGTCGCAGCCGGAAAACCGGTGGCTGCGGCCCTGCCTCATTGCGACGAGGGCCGGCGCCTGAACACCGGCTGTGTCCAGGCCGCACGGCCATTCGATTCGAAGACCTTGGCGCGCACGTACGTATCGTCGGGGCTGAACGCGTACGCAGCGGGGTTCGATGTGACTTCCTTCAGGACGCGACCGTTCGTGCCGGTGAACTGAACGCGATACTTGCTGGAGCCCTGGTCACGAATCGTGATCGTGATGGCCGTGTCGGTCACCTCGTAGTCACGCAACTCGACGCCGGTCGAGGCGTAGAAGTCGCCGCGCTCCAACGCCTCGACAATCGGCCTCGGCGCGAGCCGCTCCGCGCGCACCACCACCCATCCCCGCCCGGGCCCGGGAACGTTGGGGTTCCCAGGCTGCTTGAAGACATGGGCATCATCGTCGGCGACGCCGTAGATCTCCTTGCCAGACGAGAGCAGCCGATCCCAGACGTCCTCCATGCCCGGCACGCCACCGCCGCCCATGTTGTTCACGTGAGGATGGCCGTTGAAGATCTCGAACAGCTTGGTGTGCTCGACGCCTCGGAGATCCTCGCCGGATATCGCCCACCCGAAATTCGGATGATCGATCTGCGGCACACCGCCGGCGTGCCGAATCGCGTCCACATTGCGTTGGATCACCTCCAGGACGCTCGATCCGTGCTGGGGTTCCACCGTCTGCGACAGGTCAAGCGCGTTCAGGTGAATCGGTTTGTCCTCGAGTCGATCGGTGACTTCCTCGCCCCTGATGACGAGAAACTTGTCATCAGCGCCGTGCAGCGCGTTGAGGCCATCGACGCTCGTCAGAAAATTGTGATCCGTCAGAACGAGGAACTCGTAGCCGTGCTCGCGATACCACGTCACCACATCGTCCGGCGTGCTGTCTCCGTCGCTGTTCAGCGTATGCGTGTGTGTGTTGCCCTTGTACCAGTGGAGGGCCGGAGCAGCCGCGAGAGCCCCCGCCGAACCCGATGACGACAGGACGAGCGACGAGATGACGCCCAGACCCACGAGGCACGCGAGCGCGATGGGTCGGGCCCTGCGGCGACCGAAGGATCGCAAGAGCATGTCGCGAATGATACCTGCCGTCCAACCAAACCCGACCATTGCGATCGTCTTTTTCCGCTATGGCTGAGGTATCTCGACGAGGATCGCGCTTGACCTGACCAGGTCACCGGGCGCATAACGAATCACGGTTTGGTCCCTGCGTGTGTCCGCGGAAATCTGCCGCGACAGGAGGCCCGATGTTTCGATCTGTTCTCGCCGTGCTCGCCGTGCTCGTGCTCGCTCCTTCGGAATTTGCATCTGCTCAATCCGGCCTCGGGAGTCTTCGCGGATACGTCCGCGATCAACAAGGCGGCGCGCTGCCGGGCGCGACCGTCACGGCCACCAGCCCCGAAATGCTCGCGCCTTCCACCGGGGCCACCGACGGGAATGGGTTCTATCGTCTGCTGAACCTGCCGCCGGGCACATACACGGTGACCGTCGAAATGCCGGGCTTCTCGACCTACAAACAGGAAGGCATCCTGCTCCGCGGCGGTGCGAACTTCGAGGTCGACGCGGAAATGAAGATCGGCGCGCTCGCAGAAACGGTCACGGTCGCCGGAGAGTCGCCGATGCTCGAAATCTCCAGGCCGGGCAACGTGCTCAACATCGACGGGGAATTCCAGAAGAACCTCGTCATCGCGTCGCGGCGCAACTGGACCGATTTCCTCGAGATCACGCCGGGCGTTCATTCACGCCCGTTCGACGACGGCAGCGGACGGATGGTGTATTTCGGACACGCCACCGAGCATTTCGCGCACGTCGTGCAGCTCGAAGGCATGCAGGCAGGCAACTACAACGACTTTCAGCTGACGTACGTGCAGATGGGATCGGACATGATCGCCGACACGCAGGTCAAGACGGGAGGGTCCGACGCGGCGACGCCGATGGGCACCGGCCTGGCGATCAACGTCATCACGAAGAGCGGCGGCAACAAGCTCAAGGGCACCGGCGGATTCGCGTATCAGCCGTTCTCGTGGAATGGCGACAACACGGGGGCGCGCACCATCTTCAGCCTGCCGGCGGAGCTGCGGGCGATCTCGGGATGTCCAGCCGCCGAGTGCGTGTCGACCGGCGGCAGTCCGGTGCAGTCCGAGATCAAACAGCTCGACGCGTCGCTCGGCGGCCCGATCGTGCGCGACAAGGTCTGGTTCTTCGGCTCGCTGCGCGTGTCGCAGGTGCAGACGTCAATCGGCCGCATCGACAAGCAGCTCAGTGATATCCACACGTTCTTTCCCGATCGGCCGCTGTTCTCGAACCAGGCCAAGGGATACCAGCCCTATTTGAAGGTCACGAGCCGGCTCGGCGCCGGTCACGAGCTCTCCACGGTTTTTCAGCGCGATCGGCTCGACGGCCAACCGAACTGGGAGTGGTATTTCGATCCGTTCGATGCCTACTCGAACGGCGGCAACCTGTACATGGCGAAGCTCACGTCGGCCTGGCGATCGAACATCTCGACGACGTTCTCGGCCGGTTACAACGACAAGGGCGGGGCCACCGCGAGCACGTACCGAGCGTTCGGGTTCACCGGCTCCGGACCGCGCATCGAGGTGTACGAGGGCACGCGTCTGGCGAGCAACCTCCGCACGGGCAACTCGCTCATTCTCGAGGGCGGCAACCTGTCGTCCGAGACGTATGCGCCCGCGTCGCTGTGGATGATGCGAGGCGATCTCACCTGGTTCAAGCAGGGCCTCGGTGGCTCGCACGAAGTCCAGACTGGCTTTTTCCTCGAGCCGCGAAACACCTACGATCAGATTCGCCACTACCTGAACGACGGCTTCACGCTGGAGCGGAGAACGACGACGGCCAGCGGAGCAATGCAGCCGTTCTACCGCGAGTACGCCAGCCCGCTGGACATCACCACACGCATCGCGCGCGACAGCGACTACGGGCTGTACGTGCAGGACGGCTGGAAACCGAACGCGCGCATGACGGCGAACGTCGGCGTGCGGGGCGATTTCGTCAAGCGTGTGGACAAGGTGTTCGGCATCACGCGCGAGTCGGCATGGACCATCCAGCCGCGCGTTGGCTTCACGTATCTGGTCACCGACAACGCGAGGAACATCCTCCGCGGCAGCTGGGCGCGCCTCGGGGAACAGGTAATGGGCCGTGACAACGTGACGACCTTCGGCGCGGACAACACCGTGTCGTTCCGGCGCGAGTACGACAACGATCTCGACGGCATCTGGGGCGAGCCGGGCGAGACCGTGCTGGCGCCGGCGAGCACGACGACGATCGCCGCCGAGCAAATCGATCCGGATCTGCATCAGCCGTACATCGACGAGGCGATTCTCGGGTTCCGCAAACAATTCTCGGGACTGATCAGTCTGGACACGGCGTACGTCAACCGCGTGTACAACGACATGTGGGCGGAGGTCGAGATCAACGGCTTCTGGCCGAGCGCGCCCGGCCAGCCGTTCGGCGGGTTCGGCCGCATCGATCCGAATCGCGGCACCGTTCTGAAGCAGACGAACAACACCTGGAGCAAGCTGAAGTACCAGGCCGTCGAGATCACGCTCACGAAGAACATGTCGCGAGGATTTCAGTTCATCGCCGGCTTCAATCGGCAGTGGCACAAGATGACCGGCACGTGGAATCCGACCGACCGCGCCGGCTTCATTCAGCCGGCCGCGTTCGCCAACGACCGCAATCTCTACATGCCGCGCGGCAACAACGACCGCGATTCGCTGCCCGACACCGGCAACGCGTTGAGTTACGGGCCGACGTGGATGAAGTACCGCATGAATTACGGCGGTGTCTGGCGCGCTCCGGGCGATATTACGGTCGCCGGCAACGTCACTGTGCAGGCCGGACCGTGGTCGGGCGCCGTCCTGATGCAGCTTCCCGCAGCCGATCCGGTGTACGGTCCCGCCAGCTTCACGCTGCCGAACGGCACGACGCAGGCGAACCCGCTGGCAACCCGCAACCGCTACGTCTACAGCACGCGCGGCGAAGGGCAGCTTCAGGCGCCGGCCATCACGGCCGTGGGGTTGAAGGTCGGGAAGGTCGTGAAGATCGCGCCGTCGCGCGAGGTCGAGGTCGCCGGCAACATCTTCAACGTGCTCAACGCGGGCGACTTCACGCAGTTCACCTACAACAGCGCGTATCAGAGCTGGAGCACGAATTTCCTGCAGATGCGCAATCGGCAGCCCGCGCGCGCGTTCCAGCTGACGACGGTTCTCAGGTTTTGACGCGATGTGACGCTGGAGGTCGGCCTGTTCGCCCGACCTCCAGGTGTTGCTACGAATGTTCGAGGCGATGGACCCGGGCGAGAAGATCGTCTGCGGGCCGGCCGTCCACGGCCGCGATCCAGCCGACGAGTCCCGCCGGCGCGCCAAACAGCACAATCGTCAGTCCGTCGCGCGGTGGAGCGGCGTGCACTCCATGGTCGACGCGAACCCCCCGCGCGCCGTTCGGGATCAGCGCGGCGGAAATGGCTGCGATTCGGCACACGCCGCGCGCGCGCCGAGTGCGCGCCTCCCGCTGGCATCGGGCATAGGACCGGGTGCCTCCTGTGAGCGTCGCGAGCGGGAGGTCGATTCGATCGGCTGGCGGATCGCCGATGTCGATCGCCCACATCTGCCGCCGGATCGTTCCCAGTTCCTCGGGATCGGTGATCTCTTCGTAGCGCAGGAATTCGGCCCAGGCGCCATCGGGCGTGTCCGCAAAATAATGGGCCGGCCCTTCACCGTCGCCGTGCCACCGGCCGCCCGGCTGCGATGCGTCCTCCCATAAGAATGGATAGCGTGCGTCGACCTGGCGGAAGGCGATCATGTGGCCGACAGCGTAACAAGGCCGTGGGCCAGCTCCCGGACGAGCGCGGGTCCTGCTTCGTCGGGATCCCACTCGCCTTTCAACAGATCTGCAGGCGTGCGGCCATCGAGTCGTGTCCGCGTCCGGTGGAACCATCGCCGAATGCCGATGTCGTTGTAGGACCCGGCCAGATCGCCGACGACGAGCGCAAGAAGGTGCAGCCGCGCCGCGACCGCATCGGGCGTTGCCCGCTCTCCAGACTGATATCGCTTGAGGCTCGACAACGACACGTTGAGCAGCGACGTCAGTTCCTCGGCGTCGAGCACCCGTCCCACCCCGACCCACTCGAACATCGGCGCCGGCGAGGCCTCGAGCGCAGAAATGATCATGTGAAGCAGCGTGGCCAGCTCGTCGTCGGTCGGCTTCTCGACGTTGCTCAAGGCGGTGGCCGTCGCCGTCGCAATTCCAGCCTTTCGCGCTTGTTGGGCGAGGCGGCGAATGGCCGCCAGGTCGGAGTGTGCGACGGCACTGGGCTCGACCAGGCCCATCGCTTCAGCGCGGCGGGCGGCCTCGAACATCAACCGTCCGACGTCGCGGGTCGGAACTTGAACGGACACAATCTTGGACTTCACACTGGTCCAATATTAGTCCACGTGCGGCCGGCTGTCCAGCCCGGCGTTCAACTTCGTTCGGCTGGTAGCGTCCGCGCCTCTACAACTTGGGGTAGAACGATCCGTTTCTCTCGGTTGCAAGCTCGGCGAAGCCGCTGGATGAGGTTGCGAGCGGCGACGACTGAAACGAGTAGTCACCGACGATCGCCGACCATTCCATCTGCGCTTTGTTGCGAACGAACTCGGCGGCGAAGCCGTTGGAAGGATTCTTCACGCTCACGCGGTCGTCGACTCCAAACCAGCGGACCTCGAAGGACACGATGGCCGGCGTCGATGGCCCTCCAGACAACGAGTTGGTGAAGTCGCCGAAGTCCAGTATGTGAATGTCGTTGACCTTCAGCACAGCGCTGCCATCCCCGGGATTGGTGTGCACGCTGTTGAGTGGAACAGGCGCGGTCCAGAACAAACCGCTGGGCGCGATGCCGGGATTCATGTCATCGATCTGTGCGAACCCCAAACTGGGGTCATACACGTCGATTCATATCAGCGCAAACGCACCCTGGCGCGGCCTCCCATCCTCGCCGCGATACACACCCTGCATGAACCGCATGTCGGAGAACAAGAAGGGCAGCTCCGTCGTTTCGCCGGTCGAAATCCTCGTCCGTGTGACCGTGCCATCGATGTAGGCCAGGCCGACAACCCCGTTGAAGTTGGTGATTGTCGAGGGCTCAGCATCAATCGGGTCGAAGCTGCCGTCGGGCGTCGGGCCGTAAATGTGAAACGCTCCGCCCAGATTCGGCGAACCGCCCGGAATCGGCAGCGGATCGGCACCAGCGGCCAGTATGACGTCCGGCCGGAAAACCTGACGGCCGACCGTTGCCCCTGCCACCACAACACCGGCGGTGGTCTGCATGAATCTTCGGCGTGACACGCTGCGCGCTCGAGTGCTGCGCGGATCGTGCCGCATTGCCGTCGGGTGAGAAGAAGGTGCGTTGTCCGGAACGTGAGCCTGACGATGGCGGAAAGCCTGAAGCTGTCTGACGTTCATGAGTCCCTCCTGAAATGACAACCCAAGACGGGACGCGGAAGGCGGACATTATCACCAGAACTTGGATGCTGTCCACCAGTCATTCTGGCGCCCCGAGATCACTTCGGAAAGATCACCGGCAGCACCGCGTCGGTTGTGTACACGCAGCGGTCGTTGTGGCCGCACTCGGGCACGATCTGGATCGCATGCTTCGCGCCGAGCTGTTCGTCGACGTACTTCACGAACGCTTCGCCGCGCGCGCGACGCGTGGCCCCCTGCGCCATCGCCGGACACGATGAATCGAACCCGCCGAGCGGCAAGGTGTCCACCTGGCCCAGCAGATACGTGGTTGGCCGCGACACGAGCTGCCTTTTCAACTGATCGTCGCTCGTCTTCGCCGTGTATCCGGCCGTGCGATTCTGAAGGCCGGCCGGCCATCGATCGTAGTTCTGACACACGCTCGCATCGAATGGCCCGTACGAGAAATTGGTGTGCGGCTTGTCCGTGTTCCACGCCGCCTTCGCGTTGTCCGGCGCCGCATCGTCGACCGGCAGCGGCCGCGTGGCGCTCGGCCAGGCATAGCTCGAAGGATTGGCGACGACGTAGGAGATGGGGGTGGCGACCGAATCGTGCACGCGGTTCGACATCTGGTAGCGCGCCACGAACTGTCCGCCAGCCGAGTGCCCCGCCACGACGATTGCTCTGAGATTCGGGAAGACGCTCTTGTTCGCGAGCTTGCGCACGATCTCGTCCATGAAGTCGAACGACGTCAAATCCGGGTGCGTCGCCGCAACCCCGCCCGAGCGCCAGCTGTCGCCGTTGCAGCTCCACCCGACCTCGTTCGGTTCGAGCTTGTCGTTGCAGGCGGTCAACCGCGGCGAAATCACGACGGTGTCGTCGAGAGCGCCGCCCAGGAACGCCGCGGTTGTCGCCGTTGTGAAGTAGTGGTCGGCGTTCCGGTTGGTGCCGTGCACCATCACGAGCGCGCGCCGGATGCCGTCGTTGCGCGTCTCGAGCGAATACGTGCGGTATATCATCGAGCGCGCGGCGCCGCGTCCGAGCGGCACCCACTCGGTGCACCCAGGAGTGGCCGTCGCGCACGGGCCGCCAGCTGCGGCTGCCGCGGGAATGCGATTCAATGCCGCGAGCAGGACGAAGGCTCCGGCTACGGTGACACGTGATGTTCGCATCGCAAGAAGATACCAGATCGAGTCGCCGGATCGGCCTCGAACTCACATCTCGATGACGTCAGCGGATCGAAGGACCGTCGCGCGACCCGCCGGCGTGCTCGCCGCGACGTTGCTCGCGATCATGAGCGGCCAGATGCTCGCGGTGGTCGCGCACAAGAACATTACGGTCGATGAAATCGTGATGATTCCAGCGGCGTACTGTCACCTGGCGTGCACCGTCCCGCTCGTCAACGAGCACCCGCCGCTCTCCAAGATCCTCGCGGGAATTCCGCTGCTTCTGATGAAGCCGGAACAGCCGTCGCCCGATCGCACGAGCGCGCCGCCGAGCGAATCCGACGCTGAAGCCGCCTATCAGAGGAGTTTCTGGACCATCAATGCGGCCCGCTTCGACGCCCTCGGTTTCTGGTCCCGAGTACCGATGATTGCGCTGACGCTGGCGCTTGGCTTCCTGCTGTACCGATTCGCGCGGGACCTGTTCGGACCGCGCGTGGCCGTATTGGCGGTCGCGATGTTCAGCCTCGAGCCAACAGTGCTCGCGCACGGGCGCGTCGTGCAGACAGACGTCCCGGCCGCCTTCGGATACCTGCTGTTCGTCATGGCCCTGCATCGCTATACCCCACAACCGACCTCGATCCGCGCCGCCTGGTTGGGTGCCGCAGCGGCCGTTGCCATTCTGGCGAAGTTCTCGATGCTGCTCACGGGTCTGGCGCTCGCGGTGTTCTTTCTCGTGCGGCTTTGGCGCGCGCCGCGTTCAAGCAATCGCCGCTCCGTGATCGTTTCGCATGCCGCTCTGGCTGCGCTCGCGACGTTGCTCGTAGTCAACGCGGCCTATTTTTTTCAGCACCGGCCACTCGTCGACGCCGATGCGCAACGGATTTCCGCGTTCTTCGGCGGCCGCGGGGGTGTCATCGTCCCCGTTGCCAACCTGCTCTCGCAGCTATGGCCGGCCGACTTTGTGGCCGGACTGCGCTATCAGTTCTGGCACAACCGCGTGGGCCACACGGCGGGTCTGCTCGGCATGCACAGCGAGCGGGGATGGTGGTACTACTTCCCGATCGCCTTCGCGCTCAAGACCACGCTGCCCTGGCTCCTGCTCTCGCTCGCGTCGCTGGGATATGGAAGCTACCAGTGGATCGCGCATCGCGACCGCCGGTATCTTTGGCTGCTCGGGCCCTTCGCGGCGTACACGACATTCATTCTGTTCGCGCACATAGACATCGGCGTGCGCTATTGCCTCCCCGCCTATCCCTTCCTGTTCATTCTTTCGGCCGCGCTCCTGGATCGACTCGCCACAGCGCGCCGGACCGGCGCGGTTCTCGCCTCTGCGCTCCTTCTTTGGATGGGAGCTGAGGCGTGGCGCGCGTACCCGAACCAGGTGAGTTACATGAATCAGCTCGCCAGCCGCGCGCCGCACTGGTGGTACCTGTCCGACTCGAACGTCGAGTGGGGCGACGACATTCGTGCGCTGGCGGCGTATCTGCACGAACGAGGCGAGAGCCGCGTGCGCGACGCCACACTGGGCGGCTCCTTCATGCTGCGGTACTACGGCATCGAGCGCATCGACCCTTTGTCCGCGCGAAGCCAGTCTGCAACTCCGCCCTACACCGCGGTCGGTGCGAGCTACCTCAATGGATCCACTGTCCCTTCGCAAACGTCGGATGGTCGGATATTGACCGACGCCGAGCGAGTCGATGCCTTCGACGACTACCGTCGCCGCGCGCCTGAGGCCGTCATCGGCGGCTCGATTTACCTGTATCGAGAACGCTAGGGCGATTTGCAGATCGTCGTCGTGAAGGTTTTAACCGAGCGTGAATAAGCCGCTCACCGGAGAGGACGCACCTCGACGTCCAGCACCGCTGGACGCGACCCCACCTGCGCGAACCACGTGACGCGCGAGGCGACGCAGTCGACCTCGAGACGATAGCGGCCAGCCGGCTGCGCCGGCAGCGTCAGCCGGCACTCGACGGTTTCGTCCGGCAGAATCTCGCGCGCCGGAGTGGTCAACGGCGCGGACGCCAGGTCGAAATCCAGCAACCTGCCGGACGCCTCATACAAGTGAGCGCCGAGCTTGACGCCGCCATACGACGCGTCAGCGGCAAGCCAGCGCGCGCCGCTCGTGTTGCTGACCGTCGCCTCCAGGACCCACGGCTGGTTTTCGAGCGGCGGCTCAGCCAATCGCGCAAGAATCTCGCAGGAGAGCCCGGCGGCTGTGCGGCTGTCAACTGGCTCGTCGCCTTCCTTGAACAGGAAGAACGTGCGCGCGTTCCGCAGGAACACACGCGACGATGTCCGCCACCGCTCGACGGTCTGTCCGTCCGCGAGAAAGTCCTCGTACTCTTCGAGCGAGACGTAGAACGGTGGACCGTGAAACACGGCGAGCTTCATGCCGGCGAACCCGCATTGTCGCGCCGTGCGCCAGATCGCGTGGACGTCGATGTCGTTCTCGACCACCCGGTACGTCCGCATCTCGAACTGCGACATCGGCGAGCCCGAATGACGCGAGCCGGGCTCGGTAAAACCGGCAATGCCTCCGGATCGCAGAATGCGAGCGAGCTCGCGCAGCATCTCGTCAGGATTCGGAACGTGATGGAACGCATCGAATGTGATGATCCGGTCGACGCTGGCGTCTGGCACGTCGATCCGGCGGCCGTCCGACTGCACGAACTCCGGATGCGGCCGGTCGCCCACGACGGGCAGACGTGTGTACAGCTCGCGCGCGATCTGGAGACCTGTGGCCGATACGTCGACCAGAATCGCGCGACAACCGAGCTGGGTCACCCATCGGGAAAGCCAGCCGGTGCCCGCGCCGAATTCGAGCACGGTCATGCCCGGCTTCAACTGCATCCCGTGCAGCAGAGTCGCCGCGTCCACCAGAAGGCGCGGCGCGTCGGCCACCGTGCTGAAGGGCTTCGCGAGGTGGTCCTCCCAGTCCGTGAGCGACGCGAAGTATTCCTCGGCCGACCGATTCAACTCCTCGATCGACGTACCGGCAATGACCGCCTTCACATCAATGGGCGGTTCACGTTCGTCGCGATCGGACCACGCGCGCAGTGTGGTGCCAGGGAGCAAACGGCCCTGCGGCGCGACGTCCGCGTCGAATGGCAGCGGCATGCGCACGAACACGATCGCGCACGACAGCTCCTGTTGATGCTCGAACACCACGTGCACGTCCGACGCGAGCGCATCGTCGAACAGCCCGAGCACGCGATCGAGGTCGTACGTATGCGCGGCGATGTACGGATCGCCAAAGGGCTTTCCGCGCAGCACATTGCCAATGCCGTTCGCGAGGGGTACGTACTCGCGGATCCAGCGCGATGCGCGAACCGTTGGTGCGGCTGCCGTTCGATAGGGCACCTGGAAGACACCGATACTGCCCGACGCGAGCCGTTCCATCAGAGCTCGAAGCAATTCGAGACCCTGATCCTCGGGCAGGCGCTGCAGCACGTGAATGCAGCTGACGAAGTCGAACTTGCGTGGCGTTGTGAACAGCTCGGCAGGCGTGCGAAATTCGATGTGGGTGATGCCCTGACGCGCGGCCTCGCGCCGCGCCGCGTCCAGCATCGCCGGCGACCGGTCGACTGCGACGAGGGCGCCCGGCCGGCGCGCGAGCGGCACGGCGAGCCGTCCCGGCCCGCACCCGTATTCGAGCGTCGACATCGGCGAGAAGTTCGGCGACAGACGTTCGATGACGTGGAAGATCCAGTCGATCAGTTCTTCGCCGCTCGCGAAGAACTCGCGCTCGTGTTCTGGCGTCAGGTTCTGGCGCAGGAACTTCGGTGCGGTCAGTACCGCGAAGTACGGCTCACGCGACGCGAAGGCTTCCCAGCCCGGATCGGGGTTCGGGAGGAGCACGCGGCCGTCAATCGGCACGCGCCATTATCGATGAATTCGCGGTCCTGCTTCGGCCCTGCGGACCGGTCGCACGAGCTGCAACGGGTAGACGGCGCTCCAGCGGGGGTTGTCGCGATGGTACACGACCGGAACCAGCGTGCCGATCGGAGGAGGATTCTTCGTCACTTCGTATTTGGCGGTATGCCGCGCGCCGCTCAACCCTTCGAATTCGTAGCTCACGCTGTACGCCCTGTGCTTGTCCCTGTGAACCTTCTTGTGCGCCGTCACACGGGCACGGGCGACCCGCCCTTCCGACAAGAGAACCCATTGCCGCCGCACCGCCCGCACAATCGCCGCGGCACTCACGAGCAAGACAGCCGAAATCATCGGGATCGCCCACGGAGGAAAGCCTTGCCCCGGCTCGTGCCCGGTCGCCCAACTCACGTTCGGCTGCGATCGGAGGTAGCCGATAGGGAGGACGGTGCCGAGACCGATGTCGCCGGCAGCGCGCTCGCGCATCACGACATGGCCGGTGTGCGCGCGGCCATCTACATCGTACCGGTACGTCACGGTGCGCCGCGGGTGCTCACCGCGGCTGAGTGCCACGTGCACGACTTCGGCTCGGGCAGCGACGCCTTCGCGCTCGTGCAGCGTCCGCTGCTCCTCGGCACGCGTGTACGCGACGGACAGGAGCACCGCGCTCGCCAGTGCACCGGCAGCCATCGCGAGCGCAACGGCTACCAGTGCCACACCACCACTGGTCAGGCGAACCGCGCGCGGGACGTCCCCCGCGAGCTCCGATGGAAGCCGGAACGTCTCCCCAGCTCGACCCGACGGCATCGCGTTCATGACTGTTTCTCCCCCGCGCCGCGCTCGCGCAATTCGTCATCGTCGGCCCGCAAGCGGCCCGCCTCGCGCAGCGCCCGCCGCAACAGGAATTCGATCTGCGCGTTCAAGCTGCGCAGGTCGGCGCCGGCCCAGCGTTGAAGCGCGTCGTACAGCGCCGGATCGAGGCGCAGCGGAAATGCTTTGCGGTCCGCCATCAAGATCTCTCACGAACTGGTCAGTTGCCAGTGAGTGGTCAGTTGCCAGTGATCAGTGGTCAGTGGCCAGACTGACCACCCAGCATGACAAGCGACGGACCACGGAGCACTGACCACTTCATTGATACAGCGTGCCGGTGTTCACCACCGGCTCGACACCGCGCTCGCTGCACAGCACGACGAGCAGGTTGCTCACCATTGCGGCCTTGCGCTCCTCGTCGAGTTTCACCACGTTCTTGCGGCTCAGCTCGTCGAGCGCCATCTCCACCATGCCGACCGCGCCTTCGACAATCCGCTGACGCGCGGCGATGACGGCGCTGGCCTGCTGACGCCTCAGCATCGCGCCGGCAATTTCCGGGGCGTAGGCCAGGTGGCTGATTCGCGCTTCGATGACCTCGATGCCCGCCTTCGCGAGCCGGTTCTGGATTTCGTGGCGCAGCCGCTCGGAGATCTCGTCGACCGACGATCTCAACGACAACTTGCCGTCCTCATGCGCGTCGTAGGCGTAGGTCGTCGCCAGAATGCGGACGGCCGCTTCCGATTGCACGTGGACGAAGTGCTCATAGTCGTCGACGTTGAACACGGCCTCGAACGTCTCGACGATGCGCCAGACGACGACGGCGGCGATCTCGATCGGATTGCCGTCGTGATCGTTGACCTTCAGTTTGCCGCTTTCGAAGTTGCGCACGCGGAGCGACAGGCGGCGGCGGATCGTCAGCGGATTCACCCACCAGAACCCGGGCGTCTTGATCGATCCCTGGTAGACGCCGAAGAGTGTTACCGCTCTTGCTTCGTTCGGGTTCACCACGGCAAAGCCCGCGAAGCAGCCAAGATCCACGGCCAGCGCCAGCGACCAGAGCAGAATCTCCCACGGGCTCCCCGCGCGCGCGGCCTGGACGAACCCGTAGCCGCCGCCAAACAGCACGGCGACCAGCAGGAAGAGAAACGCCCACCCGGGAAAGCCGCGAAGGTCTCGTTCGAATGCCATCTTGCATCCTCCTTCAGGATATCAAATTGATATCATATTGATACCCACAGGTCAACAGTGACAATATCGCCATTATTATCAACACGTTATGGACGGCTAGCGCTACGGGACTGTCCTCGTTGACGGGCCGGAGGTCGGATGAGAGGGACGGAGGTGCCTGGTAGGGACGGAGGTGTCTGGAGGGACGGAGGTGTCTGGGAGGGACGGAGGTGTCTGGGAGGGACGGAGGTGCCTGGAGGGACGGAGGTCGCCGGGAGGGACGGAGGTGGAGGTCGCCGGGGAGGGACGGAGGTCGCCGGGAGGGACGGAGGTCGCCGGGAGGGACGGAGGTCGCCGGGAGGGACGGAGGTCGCCGGGGAGGGACGGAGGTCGCCGGGAGGGACGGAGGTGGCCGGGCCGGGCCGAGCCGGCGGCGCTCGGCCAGACCATCAGACGCTCGTTGCCTACGGCTTCTTGACCCGCTGCTTGATCTGCTCCAGCTGCGTTTTGATCTGTTCGAGCGTCGTGCGATCGATCGATACGGTCGCGCTCGCGTTCGAGGCCAGCGCGCTGTCGACGAGCGCTGTCACCTGATCCAGTTGCGCAACGATGCTCGATACATCGCCAACAGTCGCCGCCGCGGACGCACTCGAAGGCATCGCAGTGGGCGCAGACGCCGGCGCGGCTGCACTCGGCGGCGCAGCAGTCGCCGCGGGTGCTGCGGCGGGCGACGGCACGGCAGCCGTCGTCGCAGTGGGCGGCGGCATGAGCGGAGTCGCCGCAGCCGGCGGAGCCGCCGCCGGAGCTGCCGCCGACGCAGGATCCGATCGAGGAGCGGGCGCGACAGCGGACATCGCGGCGCTGAAGGCGCTCAGGTGCGTCCGAAACTCGTTCAGGCTCGCCACCAATGCCGGGTCGAGCCCGGGCGCTGCGCCGCGCTGACCGCTCGTGCCGACGGCGCCCGGTTCGGCGGATGGCGTCGCGGTCCCCAGCAATTCGGCGACGAGGCGATCGATGGCGCTGTAGAGCGTCGACCATTCGGGCGATGCGGTGCTCGCGGCTTTCTCGAGCGCGAGGTACTGCGACTTCAGATCGGTCAGCTTCTTGAACGTCTCGCCGGACGGCGCCGGCGTGGTGAGGACTTTATTCAGCGCACTCCGCGAGGCGGCGAGGTGCTCTGCGGCCGGGTTCGACTGCTTCGTGCTGGCTGGCGTGTTCTGTGCGATCGCAAGCGTCGGGATCGCGACAATCGCGAGCGCGGCAATTGCGCGCGTGGCGTGATGCGGCAGGTGGCGCATGTCCGTTCTCCTTCCGGCGCGAAGGAGCAATGCGAGTGCCGTCGGCGTGTCAGAGCGGACGAGTTCGGATCGACAACTGAGCGGCCACCATTCCCGTGTGTCACCAGTTCAGCCTGAACACCAGCTGTCCCAGCCGCCCGCCCGGATCGAACGTGTTGCTGAGATCCGTGTAGGCGCTGCCGCTCTGAAAAATCGTGGCGCCGGTACCGGGCGTCCGCGACGCGTCCGTCACGTTGAAGTTGATGTTGTCGAAGACGTTCAGCACATCAGCGCGCAGCTCGAAGCTCACGCGACCGCTGATCGGCACGCGCTTGGTCACGCCGATGTCCACGCGCGTGAAGAACGGCGAGATCATCATGAGCGTTTGTGGCGCGCAGTCGCCAGCTTTCAGCTGCAGGCAATCGATGCTGTTGGCCGGCGCGAAGTACCGCCCTTCCGGCACGCCGAGATCGCTGTAGCCGGTCGGCGACGTGCTGCTGACGCTGAACGCCCGCCGCGTGTTGAGAATGACGTCGTCCGGCATCGTGTAGACCGTCTTGATGCCGGTCGCGGGATCGGCGCGGATGTCGAACTTGTACATCTTCTGCACGTCTTCCTTCGTCATCCCGACGAGCCGGACGTTGCCGAAGTTGGCCGTGCGCGCCTGGACGCGCGCGACGCCGTCGAACTGCCAGCCGCCGAGAATTCGATCCAGAAACGGGGGAATGTTGCGGCCGAACCGCTCGCCGCGGCCGACCGGTAGCTTCCAGTCCCATTGGCCTTTGTACGCGTGGCGGACGGAGGCATTGCTCGGGATCGACGTGCGGCCGTAATGGAAGCCGAGGAACGACGAGCCGCCGTCGAGCGCGTACTGGTAGCTGCCGTTCACCTGCAGCCCCCGCGAGAGGCGGCGCCGAATTTCGACCTGCATCGCGTGGTAGTCGCTGAACGCGCCGCTGTCGTAGACGTTGACCGAGCTCGCATCCGGGTTGACGACGAAGAAGTTTGCGGGGAGACCGGCCACGATCGCGTTGTTGCGGCGCGTCAAGTCGCCGTCCAGATCGGCCGACAGATTGTTGGCGGCGTTCACGCCATTTGCGGTCGCCGCGACGCTATTGGGCACGGGATTCGTCCACACCAGGCGACCGGCGAGCGTCGAGTTCTGCCATGTCGTGGTTCCACCCGTATAGGCCGCCGGATTGTTGGCGTCGCGCGAGCCGTTGAGATATGCTAGGAAGACCGGCAACGGATTCGTTCCGGTTCCCTGCCCGAAGTACGCAAACGACCCCACGCGGCTTGCGACGCCGGAGTTGTTGTTCGCCCGGAGATTTGCCATGGCGAGCTTGAACTCGTCGATGAAGCCGTTCTCGATCACGTTGCGCTCGTTGTAATTCAGCTCGGACCACTGGTTGATGCCGCGCGTTCCGACGTAGCGGATCTCCAACGCGGTGTTCTTCGACACGGCCCGCTGCACGCCGGCGGTCCAGGTGCGAGCGGACGACACCTCGATGTCGGGATGAAACGCCTCGAGCGTGTCGGCCCGGTTAGGCCGCACGGCGATCGGATAGCTGGGCTTTTCCGGAAACGGCGCGTTGTACAGCCTGCTCGTGTCGCGCAACAGGACGGGCCATGGCTCACCCGCCGCGACAAGCCCAGTGCTCTCATTTCGGGTGAGACTCAGCGTCGGTCCTGGATTCGCGCCGAATTGTGAGAGGAACACGCCGAGGCCCTGACGCTCGTACGCCACGGAATAGCCGCCACGGATGGTTGCCTGTTCCGGGTCGCCGAGCAACGCGCGCAGCCAGCCGTGTTCCACGTTGGGCCGCCAGGCGACGCCGACGTTCGGCGAGAAGTTGTTCCAGTCGGTGTTGTAGCCGAGCGTGCCCCTCGTCAGCTGATTGAATGCCGGTTTCTTGCCAACGCTCGGACCCGGATGGAAGAAGTTACAGGCGTTGTAGATGTCTCCGGAGCCAAGACCCGAGACGCCGCAGACGTCGGCGAGCGCGACGCTCGTCATGATGCCGTTGCTCGGCGCGAACGGCATCTGCACGTCCCAGCGCAGGCCGGCGTTGATGGTGAGCGTCGGCGTCGCCCGCCACGAGTCCTGAATGAACGAGGAGTACTCGTCCATCTTCCCCACGCGGCGCCGCGGTCCGAACGCGACGTATTTACCCGTTTCCTCGTCGAGGCCGGTCTGGCCGGTCACCGCGACCACTCGTCCCGTCAGCGTCCCGTACAGGGCGCGTGCGTCGGTCAACTGGCCCGCCGACGCGCCCTGGAAATTCGTCGTCGTGAAGAGCGAGCTGGCCGGATCCAGCGTCTGATTGAACCCGAGATTGACCGCGGGCACGATCTGCTGGCCGTTCTGCCACGATCGGCCGAGGAACACCCCGCCGCCCGTGAGGATGCTGTGCGCGCCCTTCAGCCACGTCAGGCTCTCGTCGATGTTGTAGCTGTAGCCATTGCGCCACGTCGGGGCGTTTTCGACGTGCCAGTTTGTAAGGCCGCTGCCGAGAGTATTGGCGTCATCGAGATCGATGGCGTACCCGTTCGTATCGGTGAAGCTCGTGATGCCGTTGCTGGATTGCTGGCCGAAATATGAAGCGCCGCCGCGCGTGATGCCGCCGCGAAGCTCACTCACCAGGCTGTTCGACAGTGTCGACCGCAGCGCCACTGAGCGCGAAGGGCGGGTCGACACGTACTTGCTGTAATTGGTTCCTGTGGGGAACCTGCGATCGCCGCTGTTGAGGTGATCGGGATCGCGTACCACCCAGATCTGGTTGGACGTGCCCGTCAGGCGGTGCTTCTCGCTGATGTTGTAGTCGATGCGAAAGACCGGCTGCTTCTCGGTCTGCCTCCCGGGGCTCTGCCAGATGTAGTCGTTCACGAGCGGATCGCTCGTTTCGTTGAACGTTCCCGTCGTCGTGATCGCCGAGTTCATGAAGCCGAGAATCTTGGTCACCATCGGATCGATCGACGCGAGCTGACCGTTGGCCGCGGCCAGCGTCAGGACGTTGACCTCGCGGACCTGCTGGACGCCGCTGACGGTTACGTTGTACCGGAACCAGCCCTGCTGCGCCCGCGGATTCAGAACGGTGCGGGTGCGCGAGAAGTTGTTCGGCAGCCGCAGCTCCTCGTAGTTCACGAAGAAGAACGCCTTGTTGTGACCGTCGTACACACCCGGAACCGTGATCGGTCCGCCCTGCCGGAAGCCGTACTGATTGAGCTTCACGTCGTTCTTCGGCAGGTTGTTCCGCTTGTTGAACCAGTAGTTCGAGTTCAGTTGCGGGGCCCGGTAATACTCGTAGCCGCTGCCGGCAAAGCGGTTGGTCCCGGAGCGCGTGACGAAGTTGATGCCGACTGCACCGTGGCCGCCCACGTCGGCGCCGCCTGCCGCCATGGTCACCGTCACCGCCTCGATCGCATCCTGCCGCGGCGTCACCGACGCGAAGAAGCCGTCCGATGTCTTGTTGTACTGGTCGTTGTTGCCGACGCCGTCGAGCGTGATGTTGATGAACGACTGCGGCAGACCGTTGACGTTCGAGTCGCGATTGACGCCCGCCGTGTTGACGCCGGTGAGGAAGGTCACCGCATTGAGCGCGTTGCGCGTCGGCAGCGGCATCTGGTTGACCTGATCGACGTTGAGCGTGGCGGCGACTGTCGGCGTCTGCGTGTTCACCAGTCCCGAGCTCGCCTCGACGATTACGGTCTCCTCGAGCGTTCCGACTTCGAGGACTCCCTTGACCGACTCCGGAATGCCGGGCTGCAGTCGGATATCGTCGATGAGCGCCGTCTTGAAACCCACCAACGATACGGAGACCGCGTACACGCCAGGATTCAGCGAGGGCACGCTGAAGGCGCCAGTCCCGTCGGTCACCGCATTGAATTTCGTGCTCGTCGCCTTGCTCGTGACGACGACCGTCGCACCCGGAATAACACCGCCGGCCGAATCGACGACGGTGCCGGAAAGCGTAGACGTTGTCTGAGCGAAGGCGATCCCGCACGACCATGCGACGAAAAAGACGGCGACGAGAACGGTCCGGAGGCTGGCTCTCATCGAAACTCCTGTGAAGCGTTGGGACTCGGCGTAATCTACTCGGCCATAAGGAAGTCGTCAACGCGCAGCAACCGTGAGGATCCTGAAACGCCTCACCGTCGAGTGGGTACCGATCGTCGCGGCTGACCGCCGGTGCAGAACTGATCGGTCACACGAAGAGAGCTCCGAATCGGGGGCGCTGGGGTCTGCGCCGCCCCAACGGTGGCGCCGACTCCCTGTTTCCTTCGGGCTGAGGTGGCGCTGCCTCTACCGTTCGGTGGCCAGCAGTTTGCGAACAAACGATCCGGAGGAAGTCAACGCATGGCCTTGATCCTCGCACTCGTCATCGCGCTGATGATTCTGTCGCTGCCGACGTGGCCGTACAGCGCCGCGTGGGGCTACTACCCGAGCGGGGGGTTCGGCGTAGTGCTCCTGATCGTTCTCCTGGTGTTGCTCACGCGCCGCCGCGTCTGACGGGGCGACCGGGCGCGACTCCTGTCGCGCCCGATCCCGCGCAACCAGGGAACGACTCTGGTTCTGCAGCGACGAATGCGTCAACTCGCCCATCGCCTGCCGCGCATCCTTCTGATCGCCGAATTCGCGGTCGTTCTGTCGATGCTCCGCGACATCAGCTACGTCACAACCCACCGTCTCTATATCGATCGCCGGGTCGGCGACACGACCAAATCCAGCGCCGTGGAGCGGTTCGACATCGAAGGCGCGCGCGTGCTGCCGCAAATCGCGGTGCGCGACACCGACCGCATCGCGTTTCGCTCGACGCTCGCGTGGCCGTCCACGCTGCATGTCGACCTGCGGCCCGCCGGCTCGGTCCGCTACGAGATTCGGTGGCACGACGGTGCTTCGACCCGCCAGCTCACGCGTGGTGACACTACGGTGGTCACGCACATCAGCCAGCCGATTCCAGCGGGTTCTGGCCTTGTCGAATTCGATACCCAGGGACCGCTCACCTGGGCAGACCCGCGGCTGGTCAGCAGTCTGCGGATCACCGGGCGCGCTATCGTGTTGACGCTTCTCGCCATCGTGTCCATTGCGATGTCCTGCGGCGGATTCCCCATCGTGGTCGGAGCCACCACGGATCGCATGCTGTGGTTTCGCCGCGCGGCCATTGTCGCGGGCGCCGCATTCGGCATGCTGTCGCTCGAGCTCGGGCTGCGAGCGCTTGGCGATCGCATTCCGGCGAGCATCGCCGCGGAACGGCACGACCTCGGTGAAGTGCGGCGCGATGACCGCTGGGAGGAGACGCGTCGGTACGGCCGCCGGTTCCGTGCGCGCGTCGACGTGGTCAGCGAGTGGCGCTACGGCGACATCGTGCGGATGGGATTCATTCCGCAAGACATCAGCGGCAGTACGATGCACCGTTTCCGGTTCCAGACCGACGACGAGGGGTTCCGGAACGCTCACACGCGGGACCGCATCGACAGCGCCGCGCTCGGCGATTCATTCACCGATGCGATGACGCTCGACGCTCGCGAATCCTGGACGACGCTGCTCGAACGGCAGACAGGCGTGGCGGTCCAGAACTACGGCACTGCCGGGTTTGGCCCGCAGCAGGAGCTTCGCGTGCTCACCGACTACGCCATGCGTCATCGGCCGCGCATGGTCATCCTTGCATACTTCGCGGGCAACGATTTGTTCGACGCCGAGGCGTTCGACGACTTCGATCGGTCGGGTGGCGAGATTCGCCGCGCGGTGCCAGGCTGGCAGATCAAGGACGTCGTCAGCCGCGCGGACACGTGGTTCGTCGTCAGCGCGGCCCGCGCCGCGACGGCGTGGGCGTCACGGCAACAGCGAGCCGAGGCGACGACGACGAGCCCGTTGCCGGCTGGGACCGATGCAATGGTGGCGGCGACGCCCTCGTTCGATCGCGGCATGTTCACGCTGCCGGTCAATGGCCGGCCGCTGCGATGGGCGTTCATGCCCGCCTATCTGAATACGCTCAATTTCTCTCAGGCCGATCTCGCCGCCCGACGCGGGTGGAGGCTGACGCGCCGCGCGCTCACAGAGATGCGTGACGCGGCTCGTGGAGGAGGCGCCGAGCTCGTCGTCTTGTTCCTGCCGTTCAAGGCGCAGGTCTATCTGCCGCTGCTCACGGCGTCGCTACCGGCGCAGGATCTCGCGCGTGCGTTGCGTTTTTACCTGCCCGACCGGCCCACCCCACCGGACGTTTCGACCCTCCTCCAGAATCGTCTCGCGCAGAACGTGATGATGCGGGACTTCTGCGCGAAGGAAGGCATCCGCATGCTGGATATGACCGACGCGCTCGAAGCGCGCGTGCGGACGGGCGAGAACGTGTACTACCCGGACGAATCACATTTCAACGAAACCGGTCACGCCCTCGTCGCCGAAACGCTCGGGCAGTTTCTCGACCGTCGGTAGCGCGGATCGCTGTTCGCCGCACTCAGAACGTGTATCGCAGCCCACTGAACGTGCGCGTGTATTCAATCGGAGCCTCGGCGCGCGTGGCCGAGCCCACGCTCGTATAATGCAGTCCATGCATCGCACCGCAACCCTCGCGACCTTTGCAAGTCTGTGGGCCATGTCTGTAATGGCCCAGCCGCCCGGTCAGCCGCCGCAGCGGCCGACCGCATCCGTCAACACACAGCCGCGCGTCGACGTCCTCGGCATGCCGCGGCCGATCGACATGCACGACACCGTGTGGATCGAAGACCTGACGATGCTGGAAGTGCGCGATGCGATCAAAGCCGGAAAAACCACGGCGGTGATCCTCACGGGCGGCATCGAGGAGAACGGTCCGTACCTGACGACCGGAAAACACAACAACGTGCTGCGCGTCATGGGCGATCCCATCGCGCGCGGCCTCGGCGACGCGCTCGTGGCGCCGATCGTGACGCTCGAACCCGGCAATCCCGAGCGGATCCGCACGCCGGGCACCATCGTCCTGTCCGCCGATACCTACAAGGCCGTCCTGAGCGACATGGCCGTCAGCCTGAAAACGCAGGGCTTCAAGCACATCGTGATGCTCGGCGACAGCGGCGGGAACCAGCGGCCGATGCAGGACGTGGCCGAGGTGTTGAACACGAAGTGGAAGGGCGATCCGTCAGGTGTCCGCGCCTATGCGATCCCGGAGTACTACAACTACGCCGACGTCGAGACCTTCGAACAGGAGACACTCGGCATCCACGAAAAGCTCGAAGGGCTGCACGACGACTACTACATCTCGGCGCTGATCGCCGTGCACGATCCGAACGGCGTGCGCATGCCGGAGCGGATCAAAGCCAATAAGTTCGCGATCAACGGCGTGAGCCTCGCGCCCCTCGAGAAAACAATCGACAACGGCCGGAAGATCGCCGCGTTTCGGACGGAACGGACCGTCGCCGCGATCAGGAAGGCCATCGCCGCCGCAAAGGCGGCCGCGCAATAGCAGAGACCGGGCCGCTCAGCCACTGCGACATCGCCATTATCGGCGCGGGGGCCGCCGGGCTCGCCACGGCCATCTTCGCCGGCCGCTTCAATCGGTCGCGCTCGGTCGCGGTGCTCGACGGCGCGAAAAAGCCCGGCGCGAAAATCCTCGTCAGCGGTGGCGCCCGCTGCAACGTCACCAACACCGTTGTATCCGAACGCGATTTCTGGGGCGGACGCTCGACGGTCGTGAGGCAGGTACTGCGGGCGCTGCCTGTGGCCGACACGATCGAGTTCTTCCGCGGCATCGGTGTTCACCTGCACGAGGAAGCGGACGGAAAGCTCTTCCCCGACTCGAATCGCGCGCGTGATGTCTTGGAGGCCCTGCTTCGCGAGACCGCACGCGTCGGAGCTCGACTCCTGGCCGATCGGCGCGTCCTGCAGATCGAGCGGCGCGACGACGGCTTTCGAATCGTCACGAATCGGGGCGACGTCCGCGCGAAACGGGTCGTCATGGCCACGGGTGGTCTGTCGCTGCCGAAGAGCGGCAGCGACGGTGCCGGGCTCGCCATCGCGATGGCGCTCGGACACACGATCGTCGAGACGACGCCCGCGCTCGCCCCGCTCGTGCTCGACGCCGCCGACACGATGCATCGCGACCTGTCAGGCGTGTCGCAGGATGTGGAGCTCGCCATCTGGACCGAAGGCGCGCTCCAGATCCGGTTGGCCGGCGCGATGTTGTGGACGCACTTCGGCGTCAGCGGCCCCGTCGCGCTGAACGCGTCTCGGCATTGGCTCCGCGCGAGAATCAACGGCCAACAGGCGTCCGTCGCGGTCAACTTTCGTCCGAGCCGCCAGTTCGACGACGTGGACGCGGAATGGGTGAGGCTCGGCCGCGACCGGCCCAAGGCGTCGGTGCTGACCGCGCTGGCGACGATGGTGCCGGCGTCGACTGCCGCGGCGCTCCTGCGCGCGATCGCCCTCGATGGCCAGGTCGACCTCGCCCATCTCTCACGCGACAATCGACGGCGTCTGACGCGAGCGCTCGTGGAATGGCCGCTCCCGGTGGCGGGCACGCGCGGATACGGCTTCGCCGAGGCCACCGCCGGCGGCGTGCCGCTCACAGAAATCGATCCGGCGACGATGGAGTCGCGCGTGTGCGAGGGTTTGTTCCTCGTCGGTGAGATGCTCGATGTGGACGGCAGGATTGGCGGCTTCAATTTTCAGTGGGCTTGGTCGAGCGGTTTCGTTGCCGGGCGGGCGCTCGCTCGCGATTGACAAGCCGCGGGCGCGCGCCATACGCTCCTCGGTGATGCGCCGCGCGTTCCTCTTCTGGGGTTTCAAGTCGTCGCACGAGGTGCTGAAGAACAGCCTCGGCGCGCTCGAGCGCGAGGTCTTGTCGGTGTGCTGGGCGCAGCCCGAGATCAGCGTCCGCGACGCCTGCACCCGATTGGAGTCGGTCGTCGCATACACGACGGTCATGACCACGATGGATCGCCTGTTCAAGAAGGGGCTGTTGACGCGGCGCAAGGTTGGCCGCGCGTTCGTCTACAGCGCCACGGTTACGCGCGAGGAGCTCGAAGGCGCCGTCGCGACCGAGCTGGTCCAGAGTCTGCTGGCCCGCGACGGCGGCGAGCCGCTGCCGATTCTGTCGTCGCTCGTCGATGCTGTGTCCGAGCGGGATCGCGCGCTGCTCGACGAGCTGGAGCGCCTCGTTCGCGCCAAGCGCCGGGCCATTGCCAGGGAGAGCGACAAATGAGCTCGCCCTACTTTTGGCTGCACGGCGCGACACTCGCGCTCGCGTGGTTCTCCGTCGTCAACGTTCTGGCAAGCACCGCGCTCATCGTCTCCGCCGGTGTGTTGTGGGGGCGGCAGTGCACCGCCTCGTCACGCCTCTGGTTCGCGTTGCGAATGTGGCCGGCCGCATTGGCTGTTGTCTTCGTCACGGCGCTGTTCCTGCCTTCCTACTGGAAGTACGAGCCGCGGCAGGTGACCGAGGGATTCGGCGTCACGCTCGCCGCGTGCGCCATTGCCGCGATGACCATCGTCGCAGCGGCGTGCGTTCGCGGCGTGTCAACGTGGCGACGCGCGGCCCGGCGCACACGCGCGTGGATGGCGACCGCGCGGCCGCTGGCGCTGCCGGGCACCAGCATTCCGGCGTTTGCCATCGACGCCGACGCGCCGGTCATGGCGCTGGTGGGCGTCCTTCGTCCGCGGCTGCTGGTCACGCGCGGGTTGATCGATGCCTTGACCGACGACGAGCTGACGGCCAGCGTCGCTCACGAGCTTGGCCATTGCCGCGCCCGGGACAACTTGAAGCGGCTCGCGATGCGATCGGCGCCCGACGTGCTGGCCGGCACGGCCGCGGCCCGCCACCTGGAACGGCGCTGGGCGTCGGCCTCCGAGCATTGCGCCGATCATCGAGCGAGCGATGACAGCGCTGCCGCGCGGTGCGCCCTCGCGTCGGCCCTCGTCAAGGTGGCCCGCCTGACCCCCATGTCGCTGCCGAGCGCGGAACCGATCAGTACCCTCGTCGGCGGCGGCGACATCGCGTCGCGGGTGCATCATCTGCTCGCCGAGCGCGCTCCCGCATCATCTGGCTCGCGCGCACGACCGGCGATGGTTCTCGCGGGCAGCGCGGCTCTCATGGCCGTCACCTACGCACCGGTCCTCCGCGCGGTCCACGACCTGACCGAAGTGCTCGTGCGCTTCCTGCCCTAAATCCAGCTTTTCTTGCTGTCAGCTTTCAGCTCTCGGGCAGCTGAAGCTTGCTTCCAACCTGAACTCTGAAATCTGAACTCTGAAATGCAAACAATTTGACACCGCCACCCGTCTAAGCGCACGATCTCCCCCTAAGGAGATTATGGGAGAGACGCGCAAAGAGCCGGCCGGGGAGCTCCTGCCCGGCACGCTGGACATGTTGATTCTGAAAACGGTCAGCCGCGGCACGATGCACGGCTACGCCATCGTGCAATTCATCCAGCAGGCCTCGCGCGACGTGTTGCGGGTGGAGGAAGGCGCGCTCTATCCCGCGCTGCACCGGCTCGAGGTCCGCGGCCTGCTGCGGTCGGAATGGGGGACGTCGGAGAACAACCGGCGCGCCAAGTACTACCGCCTGACGGCGCTCGGACGCCGCGAGCTCGACGAGGAAGCGGCGTACTGGAGCCGCGTGGCCGCGGCGGTCACGCGCGTCATGCAGACGGCGTAGCCATGCGCTGGCTTCTCAGCGTCTGGCGTCGGCTGCACGCGCTCATCCGAGCGCGACGCCTGGATCGCGATCTCGACGATGAAGTGGCATTCCATCTGGCCATGCGCGCGTCGGAGTATCGCGACTCGGGACTGTCGGATCGCGCCGCAAGCGACCAGGCGCGGCGGCAGTTCGGCAACGTGACGTATTTGAAGGAGCAGACCCGCGACATGTGGACCTTCCCCTCGTTCGAGAGCGTTCGACAGGACGTCCGGTACGCGCTGCGCACTCTGCGGAAAGCGCCGGGGTTCACGCTGGTGGCCGTGTTCGCGCTCGCCGTTGGTATCGGCGGCAATACGGCGATCTTCAGCCTCATCGATGCGATCCGGGTGCGGGCGCTGCCGTACCCGGACGCCGACAGGCTCGTCGAGCTCTGGGGCAACGTCCAGCGCGCCCGCGTGGAGCGGCGCGGGGCGTCGTTTCCGGACTACCAGGACTGGCGCAACCAGTCGCACAGCTTCGAAGACGTCGCCGCATTCGATCAGCAGTGGATGACGCTCGTCGGCGGCGAGGAACCGGAGCGGATCCAAACTGAATTCGTCGCGGCGCCGTACTTCTCGCTCCTTCGCGTGTCCGCCGCGCGCGGCCGCGGGTTTCAACCGGAGGACGACGTCGTCGCAAAGCCGGCGCAGGTGATCGTCCTCAGCGACGCGCTGTGGAAGCGGCGTTTCAGCGCCGATCCGCAAATCGTCGGCCGTACGGTCACGCTGTGCTGCGCCCCGCGTCAGTACACCGTGATCGGCGTGATGCCCGCCGGCTTCAAGGGGATCAGCGACACGGCGGAATTATGGGTGCCGTTCGCGATGTACGCGCCACCGAGCGTAATGGCCGAGCGCGGCACGCGGGGCTTCGCGGCGCTCGCGCGCCTCAAGCCCGGGGTAACGCTCGCGGCGGCGCAAAGCGACCTCGACGCAGTCTCTCGGCGCCTCGAACAGGCCTATCCGAATACGAACGAAAAACGCGCGGTCGAGGTGAGCCCGCTTGCCGTCGAGCTGTTCGGCGACATCCGGCCGGCGCTCCTCACGCTCATGGCCGCCGTCGCCTTTGTGCTGCTCATCGCGTGCGCAAACGTCGCGAACCTGCTTCTCGCGCGATCCGAGGCGCGGCGGCGGGAGATCGCGGTGCGCACGGCGCTCGGCGCCGGCCGCGGCCGGCTGCTGCGGCAGCTCGTCACCGAAAGCTGCGTGCTCACGCTGCTCGGCGCGGCGGCGGGACTCCTGCTTGCGCGCGCATCGGTCGCGGCGCTGCTCGCGCAAAGTCCTGTGGCCTTCCCGAGCTTTGTCACGCCCGGCCTCGACGTGCGCGTCGCCGCGTTCACCATCGCTGTCTCGCTCGCATGTGGCCTCCTCGTCGGTCTCGTGCCGGGCCTGCAGGCGCGGGCGCCCGATCTCAGCAACTCGCTGAAAGAGTCGGCGCGCTCCAGCGGCGGGCGTCAATCGCAGCGCGTGCGCAGCGCGCTCGTCGTCGTCGAAGTGTCGCTGGCGGTCGTCCTGCTGGTCGGCGCCGGCCTGATGATTCGATCGGTTCGCAACCTGGCGGCACTGAATCCAGGGTTCGATCCGCAGTCGGTGTTGACGGTCCACGCCAGCATCCCGAGGATCGCGCCGCCAACACCCGCCCCGGCAGCCGCGGGAGCTCCGGCAGCGACGCCGCCGGCGCCGCGGCCCGTCGTCGAAGGACGCGTGCTCCTCGATCGCCTGCGTGCGATTCCCGGCGTCTCGGCAGCGGCCATCGGCAACGACCTGCCGCTCGACGGCGGCGGCAGCGCGTCGTTTTACGCCGCTGAAGGACAGGCGGCCGTCAACGCGCAGAACATGCCGCGGATTTACGTGCACCGCGTGACGCCGGACTTTTTCGGCACGCTCCGGATCCCGATCGTCAGCGGTCGGACGTTCTCGGAGTCCGAGACTTCCCCCTCATCGCCCGTGGTCATCGTCAGCGAGGGAGTCGTCAAGCGCTTCTGGCCGGGACAGGATCCGATCGGCAAGCGCGTGAAGTTCGGCTCGCTGACCTCGAGCAATCCCTGGATGTCGATTGTCGGCGTGGTGGCCGAGGTGAAGTACCGCGGCCTGCCGCAGAACCCGACCGCCGACCCGGACATCTATCTCCCCTTTGCGGATCGCAATGCGCTCGTCGGCATCGCTCTTCGCACGACGGTTCCACCTTCGTCACTCATCGCAACCGTTCGTTCGGTCGTTCGTGCCTCGGATCCTTCAATTCCCCTGTACGACATCAGGACGATGGAGGAGTCGGTCAGCCGGCAGACATCGCAATCGCGGTTCACGATGTGGCTGATGGGGGTCTTCGCCGCGTGCGCACTGATGCTCGCCGTAGTCGGCATCTACGGCGTGATGTCGTACCTGGTGTCGCAGCGGACGCGCGAAATCGGCATCCGCCTCGCACTCGGCGCCGCCGGCGGCGACATCCTGCGGCTGGTCGTCGGCAACGGCGCGCGCCTGATCGGTGCAGGGATCCTGATCGGGGTCGTTGCGTCGTTCGCGTTGCAGCGGCTGGTATCGACGCTGCTGTTCGGCGTCACGACGGCGGACGCGGCCTCCGGCATCGCCGTCGCGGTCCTGGCTGCCGTCGCGCTCGTGGCCTGCTATCTGCCCGCGCTGCGTGCCACGCGGGTAAACCCACTGGGGGCATTGCGGCAGGATTAGACGGGGGCTGGATTCTTCACAGGTCTTCACACTAGGCTGTACGGCTCGTGGATCTCACGAGCGTGCGGCGCCGGCTCATCCGACTTCTCGTTCTCGTGCTCGTCGCGGGCGGCGCTCCCGCCCCGTCACGTGCGCAACCGCCGGCCGTTTCCGGCCCGCTCACTTTTCAGCAGGCGCTCGATCTCGCGGTGTCACGCAACCTCGGACTCGAGGCCGCGAGGCGGGCGCGGGCGATTCGCGAGGCCGCCATCCGGACCGCCGGCCAGCGGCCGAATCCGAGCGCCAGTTTCGAAGTCACCCGCGACAGCCCGCACGAAGTGTTCGTCTTCGATCTGCCGGTGGAGCTGGGCGGCAAGCGCGCGCGACGCATCGATCTTGCGAAGGAAGAACTGACGCTCGCCGACGTCGACGTGCAGACCGAGATGCGCGCCCTGCGCCGCGAGCTGCGCCAGGCGTTCTACTCGCTCATCGCCGCGGACGAGCGCGCCAGGCTCGCCGACAGCCTGCTCGACATCGCGCGTCGCGTGCGCGACGCGGCACAGGCGCGATTCGAGGCCGGTGCCGTACCACGGCTCGAAGTGCTGCAGGCGGAGCTTGGCGTCACGCGCGCGGACACCGATCTCGACCTGGCGCGAAGCATCCGCGCCGCCGAGCAGGCGCGCCTGAACGGCGTGCTGAATCTGCCGCCCGCGCAGCCGCTCGCGGTATCCGGAACGCTGGCTGATGGCATCGCCCTGATCTCGTATGAGCAGGCGCTGACGCTTGCCAGCGCCTCCAACGTCGATCTGATCGCGCTCGACCGTCAGATCGCGGTCGAGCAGAAGCGCGTCGAGCTGCTGCGCGCCGAGCGAACGCCGACGCCGGTGTTCACCATCAGCGGCCTCTTCGACAATCAGCCGGATTTCACCGTCGGACAGGGCGTCGGCGTCAGCCTCGAGCTGCCGCTGTTCAGCCGCAATCAGGGGCAGATTGCCGAATCGATTGCCACCACCGCGCAGCTCCGAGGCCGCCGTGAGGCGACGCGGCGTACCGTCGAAAACGCCGTCCACGGCACGCTGGCGCGAATCGACGCCGAGCGGCGGCAGGTTGAAGCGTACGAGCAGCGGCTCGTGCCGACGGCGACCGACCTGCAGTCGCTGGCGGAAGAGAGTTATCGCGCCGGACGCACATCGGTGTTGGGGCTGCTGGACGCACAGCGAAGCTTGCGCGATCTCAGGCGCGAGGCGTTGCAGGTGGCGCTCGATCTGCAGTTGACGCTGGCGGAGCTGGAGGAGTTGCTTGGTACGACGATCCGATAGATGGTCCTTCGTCCCTGGGCCTTGGTTCTTGGTCCGTCCTTGGTCCTTGGTCCGTCCTTGGTCCTTGGTCCTTGGTTCTTTTGCGCAGGCTGCGGACCAAGGACCGCGCACGAGGGACGGACGAGGGACCAGGAACCAAGGACAAAGGACAGCGCGGCTGGCCGATCCATTTCGTGTGCTTGTGTTGGCGTGGTTGATCGCCGCGCCCGCGTGCGGCGGCAAAGGCGGCGAGGAAGAAGACGTGAAAGCCGCCGAAGTGCCGACGATCACCGCGGATACCGCGAAGGTGACCCGCCAGTCCATCCTCGACGACCTCGTCATCCGCGGCATCATTACGGCGGTGCCAAACGAAGACGTGAAAGTCAGTGCGCTGGTCGCCGGTCGCGTGAACAGCGTGACCGTCGCCGAGGGCGACACGGTGCGGCAGGGCCAGGCGATCGCCGAGCTCGATCGGCAGCCGCTGCTCGATCAGCGCCGGCAGGCTGCGGCGGCCGTCGAACAGGCGCGGGCGCAAGTGGAGAACGCGCGGGCGAACCTGCAGCGCAATCAGCAACTCTTCGAGCGCGGCATCGCCTCGGGCAAAGAGGTGGAAGATGCGAAGGCGCAGATGGCGGCGGCCCAATCGGCGCTCGAGCAGGCGAACGCCGCGCTGAACACCGCCGAGCGCAACGTCGAGCGGGCCTCGGTCCGATCGCCGATCGCCGGACAGGTGGTCAAGCGGATGGTGAGCGTCGGCGAACAGGTTGACGGCACCGCGGCGCAGCCGATTGCGGAGATTGCCAACACCGATCGCGTGGAGCTTGCCGCCAACGTCCCGTCCGAACACTTGCGGCGAATCAAGACCGGGCAGATTGCGACGGTCGCGACCGACGCGTCGGGCGCGCAACCCTTCACCGGCAGCGTCCTCGCCATCGCGCCCGCCGTCGACACCGCCACCAATGCGGGCCTGGTGCGGATCCGCGTCACCAACGCCGGGCGCGCGCTGAAAGTCGGCATGTTCGCCGAAGCGCGCGTCGAGCTGGATCGCCACGAGGGACTGGTCGTGCCGCCTTCGGCAGTCGTCCGCACGCCGGCGGGTGCGGCCGTGTACGTGCTGACCGGCGACATCGCACAGCGCACGGCGGTGAAGACCGGGCTCGAGAAGCCGGACGCCGTGGAGATTCTCGAGGGCGTGACCGAAGGCCAGACCGTGCTCACCTCGTCGGTGCACGGCCTCGGCGACAAGGCCAAGCTCGGGAAGGCCGGCGCCGCGGACACGCCCGAGAAGCCCGAAAAACAATGAACGTCGCCCATTTCGCACGCGCCAACGCGCGCGCGATCCTGCTCGGCGTCGTCCTCATCACGCTCGCCGGCATCTACTCGATGACCGTGCTGCCGAGCGGCATCTATCCGGAGGTCGAGTTCCCGCGGATCGCGATCATTGCGCACTCCGGAGATCTGTCGCCGCGCATGATGCTCGTCACGGTGACGCGCCAGCTCGAGGAAGCCGCCCGCTCCGTGCTCGGCGTCCGGCGCGTCCGATCGAAAACCATTCGCGGCGCCACGGAGATTTCCGCGCTGTTCAACCCCGATGCGGACATGCAGTACGCCCTGCAGTTGATGCAGGGCAAGATCGACGAGGTCAAACAGGACCTGCCGGCCGGCTCGACGATCGTCGTGGAGCGCATGACGGCGGCGCTCTTTCCGATTCTCAGCTACAACATCACGGGCGATCTGCCGGCCACCGATCTGCGCGACATCGCGATGTTCCAGATCCGGCCGCTGATCAGCCGGATTCCCGGCGTGGCGCGCGTCGAGGTCCTGGCGAGCGACGAGCGGGAGGTCTCGGTCATCGTCGATCCGGAAAAGCTGAACGCCACGAAACTGAGCCTCGACCAGGTGGCGGAAGCGCTGAAGGCCGGCAACCAGGTCGTGTCGGTCGGCCGCCTTCCAAAGGATTACCAGCAGTTTCTGGTCCTGTCGACCTCGGAGCTCACGAGCCTCGACGACGTTCGCCGGGTCGTCGTCGCGTTCCGCAATCAGACGCCGGTCTATGTCGGCGACATCGCGGACGTGCGCGAAGGCGTCGTCGATCGCACGTCGCTCGTCAGCGGGAACGGCAAGCCCGCCGCAGTCGTCACGATCGCGCGGCAGATTCGCGGGAACATTCTGCAGGTCGCCAAGGGGATCGCCGACACGCTGCGCGAACAGGCCGGGTCGGTGCCGCCCGCGGTCCACATTTCGAAGGTGTACGATCTGGCCGGCTTCGTGCGAGACGCCGTGGCGTCGGTCCGCGACGCCATCATCATCGGCAGCGTGCTGGCCGTCTTCGTGCTGCTCGCCTTTCTCCGCGACTGGCGCGCGACGTTCATCGCGGCCACCACGCTGCCACTCACCATCGTCGGCTCGTTCTTCATCCTGCATATCGCGGGAGGCACCATCAATCTCATGTCGATGGGTGGGCTCGCCATCGCCATCGGCCTCGTGATCGACGACGCGATCGTCGTGGTCGAGAACATTTATCGCCATCTCGCGGCCGGCGAAACGGTCGATGCCGCCACGACCAATGGCACGAATGAGCTCGTCGGCGCCGTCGTCGGTTCGACGCTGACCACGGTGGTTGTCTTCGTGCCGCTGGGACTCCTCCAGGGTGCGGTCGGCCAGTTCTTCGCGGCGCTGTCGCTGACACTGTGCGGTGCCGTGCTGCTCTCGCTGCTGTATGCGCTCTTCTTCATCCCGGTGCCGGCCGCACGGTTCTTGAAGGCCCGGCCCGACCGCATCCGACACGACACCGACGGCCGGGTAAAGCCCGCGAAAGCGGACGGCCACGATGACGGCTGGCTCGCACGCCGGTACGAGGCCGGGCTGACCGCCGCGCTCAACCGGCCGATGCTGGTCATCGCGGTCACCGTGCTCGTCGCGGTCGTCGGCGGGCTGCTCTACTTCCGGCTCGAGACCGGGTTTCTGCCGGAAATGGACGAGGGCGGATACGTCATCGACTACTTCACGCCGGCCGGTACGTCGCTCGCGGAAACGGATCGCATGATCAGCCGCGTGGAAGGGGTGCTGGGGCGGACGCCGGAAGTGGCAGGCTGGACGCGGCGCACCGGCACCGAGCTGGGGCTGTTCGCCACCGAGCAGAACAGCGGCGACATCGTGGTGCGGCTCAAGCCGCTGTCACAGCGGTCCCGGAAGGCCGAAGAGATCATCTCCGAGCAGCGCGAGCGGTTCGCGCAGAAAATGCCGGGCATGACGATCGAGTTCGTCCAGCTGCTGCAGGATATGCTCGGCGATCTCGAGGGGAATGCCGAACCGGTCGAGGTCAAAATCTTCGGCGACGACCTGAAGACGCTGCACGAGCTTGCGGGGCGTATCGCCGCCAAATTGAAGGATGTCGACGGGCTCGTGGATCTGGTCGAGCCCCGCATCAGCAATCCCGAGCTCGAGCTGCGGATCGATACGACGCGGGCAGCGAAGGCCGGGCTGACACCGCAGCAGATCTCGACGCAGCTCGCCGATGGCCTGTTGGGAGACGTGGCCACCGACGTCCGACGCGCCGATCGGCTGGTCCATCTGCGCGTGCGGTTTCCCGATGCGCACCGCTTCAATCCGGCGTGGATCCGCGAGTACCCGCTGAACACCACGAGCGGCGCGATCGTGCCGCTCTCCGCGGTGGCCGCCCTCGAGCCCGTCGAGGGACAGGCCCAGCTGCATCGGGAAGATTTGAAGCAGATGGTGCCGATCACGGGGCGGCTGGAAAACCGGGACCTGGGCAGCGCGGTGGCCGACGTCCGGAAAATCCTAGACGCGGAGCGACTGCCGGTCGGCTACAGCTTCGTCATCGGCGGCACCTACGAAACCCAGCAGCAGTCGTTTCGATCGCTGCTCGTCGTCACGTCGGTTGCCGGCCTGCTCGTGTTTGGATTGCTGGTGGCGCAGTTCCGGCGCTTCAGCGCCGCCCTTGTCATCATGTCGGCAGCGCCGTTGTCGCTCGCCGGCGCGTTCAGCCTTCTCCTGCTGACCGGAACCCCGCTGAACGTCTCGTCGTTCATGGGCCTGATCCTGCTGATCGGCCTCATCGTGAAGAACGGCATCATCCTGATCGACTATGCCGACATGCTCGAAAAGGGAGGCGTGCACCGCCGCGATGCGCTGGTCCGCGCGGGCGCCATCCGGCTCAGGCCGATCCTGATGACGACGCTGTGCACGCTATTCGGCTTGCTGCCGCTGGCGCTCGGACTCGGCGCCGGGTCGGAACTTCAGAAGCCGCTGGCGATTGCGGTGATCGGCGGCCTGTCGGTGTCGACGGTCGTCACGCTGGTGTTCGTGCCGACGCTGATATCGCTGCTGCCGCAGCGGAGGGTGGCCAGTGGCCCGCTATGACTCTTTCTTCTTCTTCACTGCCCGCTTCCGAGCCGGCGCCTTGTTGGGCGCCGGCTCGTTGGTGGCCTGCAGTGTGACCAGCCGGGTCGCAAACGTACGGCGGCCATGCTCGTCGAAATCGATCACGGTGTGATGCTCGTTGACCTCGACAAGCGTGCCGGGCCCGTAGGTGGGCTGGACAACGCGGTCGCCCTTCGACCAGTTTTTCATCGCTACCACCGCGGCTCGCGTCGACCGCCGCCGCCGCCACCACGATTACCGCCGTATCCGCCGCCGCCGCCGAATCCGCCTTCGGGCTTCGGCCGGGCTTCGTTGACGGTCAGCGCGCGGCCGCCCATCTGAAACTGATTGAATTCGGACGCCGCCTTCTGCGCCTCTTCGTCGGTCGCCATCTCGACGAACGCAAACCCGCGCGCGCGGCCGGTGGCGGCATCGCGCATCACACGAACCGATTCGACCGTGCCCGCCTTGCTGAACAGCTCCTGCAGCTCCGCCTCGCCCGTGGTGTACGGAAGGTTCCCGACGTAAAGCCTGCGACCCATTACGCTCTCCTCAATAAAGGTGGTGCGCGTCGGCTAAGCAATCACGGGAGGGAACGAGTCGGACTTGAGGCTCGATCTGCTCTCAGCGCGGGCAAAGCTGGCGGGGCTGACCACCAAGGGCGGGTAGTCTATCAACGCGCCTCATCCGAGGCAAGTACGGGCTCAAATCTCGATTTTCGCGCTCTGCTCGTGAGACGCGCCAAAATCGAGATCTGACCCCATAATCGGAGATGCTCGTCGTTCTCGGCTCCGACCGCCTTCTCGCCTCCACGGCCCTCGACGGCAAACGCGTCGGTCTGGTCTGTAATCCCGCCTCGGTCGACCGCGAGCTCCGCCACGTGGCGGACCGCGTCGCCGCGGCCCGCGGGCCACGCCTGACCGCCCTGTTCGGCCCTCAGCACGGCTTCCGGTCCGACGTCCAGGACAACATGATCGAAACCCGGCATGCACAGGACGAGGTCCGCCGCGTGCCGGTGTATTCGCTCTACAGCGAGGTGCGCGAGCCGACGCCGGCCATGCTGCGCGACCTCGATGTGCTGGTGATCGACCTGCAGGACGTTGGCGTCCGCATCTACACCTACATCTACACGATGGCCAACTGCCTCATGGCCGCCCGCAAACAGGGGCTGAAGGTCATCGTCTGCGACCGGCCGAACCCGATTGGCGGAGCGCAGGTCGAGGGTCCGGTGCTCGTGCCCGGGTGGGAGTCGTTCGTCGGCATGTACCCGATTCCGATGCGCCACGGCATGACGATCGGTGAAATCGCGCGCCTGTTCAACGACCATTTCGGGATCGGGGCGGATCTCGAAGTGGTCGCCATGGAGGGCTGGCGCCGCGACTTGTACTTCGACGCCACGGGCCTGACGTGGATCATCTCGTCGCCCAACATTCCAACGTTCGACACGACGACCGTCTATCCGGGCGGCGTACTGTTCGAAGGCACGAACGTATCGGAAGGGCGCGGGACGACGAGACCCTTCGAGCTCGTCGGCGCGCCGTGGGTCGTGGCGGAACGCTTTGCCGACGCCATGAACCGGCGCGACCTTCCCGGGGTGTTCTTCCGCCCAGCGTTGTTCGAGCCAACGTTCCACAAGCACGCCGGGAAAGGCTGTGCGGGGTGCCAGGTGCACGTACGCGACCGCTCTACCTTCCGGCCGGTTGAAAGCGGCGTGGCACTGATTGAAGCCTTCCGGGCTTGCGATCCGGATCAGTTCGCCTGGAAAAGCCCGCCGTACGAGTACGAGTTCGAGAAGATGCCAATCGATTGCCTGGCGGGATCGTCAGAGCTGCGGGAACAGATCGACGCTGATGTGCCGGCACGCGAGATCGCGCGCTCGTGGGAAGCCCCCGTCGAGGCGTTCATGCGGATCCGCGAGCGCTTTCTTCTCTACGGGTCCGGCTGAAACCGGCCGCTTACCCACCCCGACCTACACGACCTACTTGACCTACCCGACCTACGCGCCCCACCCGACCTGCGCGACGTACTTGACCGACCCGACCTACGACCTACTTGATCTTCAGTTTGCGCCCCGCGTCCCGCGCCGCGAGAATCTGCTCCGCGTGCTTGTGCGCGTGCGGTGCGTAGATTTCCAGCCACCGCTCGACGCCGTACGTGAGCTCCTCCGTATGGATACCCGCCCTGGACCAGTCGGCCTCGGTCATCAGGTCCATCAGCTCGCCAGTCGTGCGCCGCGCCGCCTTGAACGCATCGAGTGACGCTTCAATCGGGCGTTTGTCGTAGTGGAGCTTCCGCGCGAACTCGTCCTGGTCGTAGCCGACGATGTGCGGGTTTTCGGTGGCCAGCAGGAGCCGCAGGCGAACGGCAGCCGTCATCTCACTGTCCGCAAGATGGTGCACAACCTCCCGGGCCGACCACTTGCCAGGCGCCGGATGCGTGTCGAGCTCCTCGTCGGTCGCGCCGACGATCGCCTCGGCGACAACGCGGTAGCCGTCTTTGTACTGCTCGATCAGATTCTTCCGTGTGTTCGTATCCATACAGCGTCTCATTCGAGTATCGAAACGAATTCTTCTTCGTGCCTTCGTGCCTTCGTGATTGCATTTTTAGAATCAGCCGCGCGTCTTTGCGATGCCCGGCGCCGCCGTTTCTTGCGCGTACACCGGCTCGAGGTGGTGCGCGATCAGGTGCGTCCGCAGCTGTTCGAACGCGTCCGACGGCGTGTCGGCATACTGCAAGAGTTCCAGATCCTTTTCCGCGATGGCACCCCATTCCGCCATCGGCTTCAGGTTCAGGACCTGCTGCCAGTAGTCGCGTCCGTAGAGGATGACGCCGATCTTCTTCGACAGCTTGTCGGTCTGCACGAGCGTGAGAATTTCGAAGAGCTCGTCGCATGTGCCGAAGCCGCCCGGGAATATCACCAGCGCCTTCGCGAGATAGGCGAACCAGAATTTGCGCATGAAGAAATAGTGGAACTCGAACCGCAGCCCGTCGGTGATGTACGGGTTGGCGTCCTGCTCGAACGGCAGGCGGATGTTGAGGCCGATCGTCTTGCCGCCGGCTTCGCGCGCCCCGCGATTGGCTGCTTCCATGATTCCCGGTCCCCCCCCGGAGGTGACGACGAACCGGTGATTCTCCGATGGGAGCGTCACGCTCCATGCCGTGAGCAGCCGCGCCACCTCCCGCGCATCCTCGTAGTAGCGCGCCCATTCGACCGCTTTGCGGCTCTTGGTGAGCTCCGCTGCGTATTCGGCAGCGGCGTCGCTCTCACCCCGCGCCCGCAGCGTCCCGAGCGCACGTTCGGCCCGCTCGCGACTGTCGACGCGCGCCGATCCGAAGAACACGACGGTGTCCTGAATCTTCTGCTCCTTGAAGCGCATGAGCGGCTCGAGATACTCCGACAGGATGCGGATCGGCCGCGCTTCGTTGCTCTCGAGGAATTCCGGATAGAGGTACGCGAGCGGCTGCTGCGCCATGAAAACACTGTAACAGACGCCGGGCCTGAAGGCCGTGCGAGTCAACCTCCGTCCCTCCGGCGGGACGCGGTTGCCGGAGGGACGGAGGTTGGCTCGCACAGCTGATGCTATGATTTCGCATTCCCAGGAGGAGCTGCCACCGCATGCGTGCTGCCATCGATCGTGCCGTCGTGCTCGGGCTTGCGCTCTTCGTGCTGTTCACCTTTGGCACCGCTGCGCAACAGCCGCCGTCGACGCCACCAACGCACGCGAAAAGCGCCAGGCGTCTCGTCATCAAGAACGCCATGGTGATCTATGGCAACGCGAAGCCGCCTTACGGACCGATGGACATCGTGGTGCAGGACGGCCTCATCGCCGACATCAGCCCCTCGTCGGACACCTCTGCGCTCACGGCGCGTTCGGGAGCCGACACGGTCATCGATGCCACCGGCAAGTACGTCATGCCGGGCATCGTGAACGCGCACATGCACTGGCACGAGGAGCGTCAGCCCGGCATCGCGCAGCCGATCCAGTACGAGCGAAATCTGTATCTGGCGGCCGGCGTGACGACCGTGCGCGAGGTGGGCGGCGATTTCGACAAATCGAAACGCTGGCAGGCCGAGAGCAACGCGCACAGCATCGTCGCGCCGCGAATCCTGGTGTACCCATTCGTCAGCAAGGCAAAAAGCGGGTCGCCGGCCGAAATCCGCGAGTGGATCCGCGACATCAAACGGCGGGGCGCCGACGGCCTGAAGATCATCGGGATGGACCGCGACCAGCTCGAAGCCATCATGGACGAAGCGCATACGCTCGGACTGCGCACGGCCACGCATATCGCCGTCGAAGAGACCACGGTGAAAGATTACGCCGAGCTCGGCGTCAACTCGATCGAGCACTTCTATGGCGTCGCGGACGCGGCGCTGACGGGCATTCAGCGTTTTCCGCCGGAAATGAACTACGCGAACGAGATCCACCGGTTCGGCCGCGCGGGCGAGCTGTACGCCCAGGCCGACCCGGCGAAGCTGCACGCCATCATCGACCTGATGGTCGAGCGGCACGTCGCCTGGGATCCAACGTTCTCGATCTACGAAGCGAGCCGCGATCTGATTCGCGCGCAGAACCAGCCGTGGTTCAGGGACTACCTGCACCCCTCGATGGAGGAGTACTTCAAAGGCTCGTTCGACAACCATGGTTCGTACTTCATCGGCTGGACGTCGGCGCAGGAAGCGCGCTGGAAGCAGCAGTACCGGATCTGGATGGACGCGGTTCGCGAGTTCGCGAACAAGGGCGGGCTGGTCACCACCGGCGACGATGCCGGGTACATCTATTCGATGTACGGGTTCGGCATCTCGCGCGAGCTGGAACTGCACGAGGAAGCGGGCTTCCATCCGCTCGAAGTCATCGAGCATGGCACGTGGAACGGCGCGCGGCTGATCGGCATGGAAGACCGTCTGGGCAAGGTGCGCGAAGGTTTCATCGCGGATCTGCTGGTCGTCAACGGCAACCCGCTGGACAATCTGAAGCTGCTCAATCCCTACGGCACCGACGTGATGCTGGTGAATGGCAATCCCGCGTCGAGCTATTCGGCGATCGGTCC
>WNFV01000821.1_pt1 | contig 42490 bp, 54 predicted proteins | sample 5400101 | NCBI WGS metagenome assembly WNFV01 (sample SAMN13153361, study PRJNA577476) | soil metagenome | isolation source: 115 cm soil or saprolite under grassland replicate 1 | place: USA:California | collected 2016-06-15 | reverse complement strand
GTCGTACCTGGGTGCGACAATGAGTAGCGAACCGGCCACGAGAACCATCGAGGCGCTCGCGCTCACGACGGGAGTTTCGTACCGTGGATGGCATGTCGCAGATGACGTACGCGTCGCTGGCCGGGATGGAACTCCCGCACGCGCCCGCGCACCAGCTCGACGACATCAACGATCCCGCCCGGCTGGCCGCCCGCCGCGCGGAGCACGCCCGGTCCCTGCGGAAGCTGCAGACCGCCATCCATAGCGCGATCACCGGCGGTGCGACGTGGGCAGAGATCCGCGACGCGATCGAACAGGCGATCCCGGAGGCCATCCTTGGGGACACGGGCCGGTTCTCGGCGATCGCCCGGGCGAAGGTGCACGACGGCGACGACTCGTTCTGACCCATAGCGCTGGAAGCCCTGGGACGGTTGCGTCCCAGGGCTTCCGCTTGCTCGGGGGCTGGTTACTTGGCGGTGTAGCGGCCGTCGTTGTTGTCCAGCCGGTCCTGCTCGACGAACCGGCCGAGCCACTTGAACAGCGTCTTGTCGCTGACCTTGATGCCCTCGGCGGCGAGCGTGTCGCGCATCTCGGTCGGGGTGATCCCGCCCCGCTCGGCCGCCGCCCGGGCCAGCTCGATCAGCCGCTCCGGATCCCACCCGCCGCCGGCGGCCGTCGATCCGGCGTCTGCGTCGTCGTCCTCGTCATCGGCGCCGTTGGTGGCGGTCTCCTGGTCGTCGATGACGGCCAGGCCGCCCGCGGTGAGCCGGGCGAATTCCTCGTCGATCCGGTCGTCGGGCAGATCGGCCAGTTCCATGTCGATGACCACCTGCCGCAGGCCCCGGCGGACCCGGTCCCGCTCGGCGTCGCGGTCCTCCGGCGACGCGGAGGCCGCAGGGCTGGACACGGGCGGCGGTGCGGGCGGCTCCGGCTGGACCGCCCGGCTGGCCGAGCCGGCGCCGCCGCGGAGCCGGGCCAGCAGCGGCTCGGCGTCGGCCCACCGGTCGGCGTACTCTTTGCCGCCCACCGCGGCGCCTGCGGCGTCGAGGTCGGGCCGCAGGTGAATGGTTGCGCACACTGCGTCGGTGATCAGATCGGGCAGCCACCGCCAAACCTTGAACTGGCGCACCGGCGCGCCCTCGTTGTCAGGACTGTCGTCGCCGCGCTGGATGAACGCGCAGCCGGCAGCCCGCAGATCCGAGCAGCGGATCCGGGCGTCGTTGAACAGGTAGCTCAGCTCGCCGTCGTCGCCGACCTTGGTGGAGATCCTCAGCGCGGCCTGCTTGCGTACCGAGACCGGCAGGGTGTCCTGGGTGGCCCGCAGCCCGGAAAAAATCACGTTGACGGCCTCGGCGCCGCCGATGCGCTGCAGCTCCAGGAACGCCTCGATCGCGGCGCGGGCCCGGGAGAAGTCCCCCATCACCTCGGCGCTCTCGTCGACGATGATGACGATCTCCGGCAGATCCTTGGAGACCGGGAGCAGGTCGGTGTTGGCCTTGGCCTTGAGCCGGGCATAGCGGGCCTTGCGGTCGCGGGCGATAGCCGGGGCAACCTTGGCCATCTTGATCGCGGTCTCGGGATCCCAGGCGACCCAGTCGATCGGGGACCGGTCGACCTTGCCCTCCACGTAGGGCATCAGCCACGGCACGGCTAGGCCGCCGCCGTTGAGGTCGACAACCCAGATCAGCGCGTCCGGGCAGCGCACCAGCGCCGCGATGATCGAGTGGAGCAGATTGGTCTTGCCGCTGCGGCGCTGGCCGATCACCAGGCCGGCGGACTGGCGGACCTCGATGTTGGTCACGCTTGCGTCGGCGAACACACCGATCGGCAGCAGCCCGGTGACCGTCAGCGGGGAGTAGTCGGCGGGCGCGTAGATCAGCTCGGTGAGCTGGTTCTTGGTGGGGATCCGCACGATCGCGGTGCCCTGCACGTCGCCCTCGGCGACGTCGATGAGACAGCCCTTGGGCAGGCGGGCGGCCGCCGCGAGCGCCCGGGCCCGGTCGCGGATGGTTTCCCAGGTGTCACCGGAGCCCTCGGCGAAGTCGACCGTGAAGGTGTAACCGGCGCCGTTGGGCCAGTTGATCACGTCGCGGAGGACGATCGGCTGGATGCGGCACAGCCGCTCGATGCGCGGCTTCCACTCGCGCACGACCGGGTTGACGAACAGCGGCTCCGCCGTGTGCCTGGTGGCGGCCGGGGCCGGCTCGTCGTCGGCGAACGCCGGCGCGATCAGGCCGCCGAGCAGACCGGCGGCGGCGCCGGCGACGAGGTTGGACACGTGGAACGGGCCAGTCGTCGTCGACCAGGTCGACCAGGCACCGGCGGCCGCCCAGCACGCGCAGCGGAATGCTGTACCCGCATCGCGCCGGCCGCGGCGGCTGTCCCGGGCCAGGGTGCCGGCCGCTCCGGCCGCGGCGAGCGCGGCCGGTAGAACGGGTGTGACGTCGAGTGCCGAGCAGGCGCCGGCGGTCACCAGGGAGGCCATGCCGGCGTTGAACGTGGCCAGCAGCGCCGACCAGGGTGCGGGTGTGTCCACTGTGTCCTCCCAAGTGAGTTGCTGTTCCTTGCGGCGGGCGGGTCCGGTCGTGTCGGGACCCGCCCGCCCGTCGATCGCCCCGCTCGTTGGCGGGCCCCCGGGTTCAGCCGTTGGCGTAGGCGTACGCGGCCGACTCGTGGCCGAAGCCGCTGCAGCCGTCGCACTGGATCTCGTACGTGTTCCCGCAGTCGATGCAGGGGTTCCCGCGGTCCGGGTCGTCGCGGTCGCAGAGCACGCAGTCCACGACGCCCTCGCCGCCGCACTGTTCGCACTCGCCGGTCTCTTCGTCCCACGGCGAGTACCCGTTGTCGTACCAGGGCATCTGTGCTCACTCTCGATCGATGTCGATCACGGCCGACGCGGTCAGCTGATGAGGCTGGTGAGAAAGATGCCAACGGCTTCGGCGGCGCCGCCGAGGCCGGAGCCGGCGCGTTTGGTCGCCGCGGCGGCGGCCGCCGGGCTGCGGATGATGAAGAGTACGAGGGAGGCCACGAGGGCCCACTTCACGATCGTCTTCATGCGTCAGCCCTCACCGCGGCCGACGTCCCACTTGGACTCGACGGCGCGGGATGCCTTGCGCGGGGCGTCGTGCCGCTCGATGTCGGTCTCGTGCTCCTTGTGTGCGGTGCTGTTGGCGGTCTCGGCGGTGCCGGCGCTGGCCTTCACGTCCTTGGCCATGTTGCGCAGCGCCTCGGTGACCTTCTCCGACGCCGGCCACTCCGACTCCGACCGATTGGCGACGGCCAGCAGCCCGTCGCTGACGTCGGTCAGCGCCTGGCCGAGGATCGGCAGCTCCCGCACGACCTGGCGCATCGACTCCGGGTCGTAGCTGGACAGCGCGGCCCGTAGTTCTTCGGCCGCGGCGCGGATTTGCTGAGCAGTGCTCATTGCTTCCCCTCCCGAGGGTGTGGTGGTGGCGGCCGTCGCGCCCTTCGCGGCGGCCTTGATCTCTTCCTTCACGAGGTCGGCGTCGACCGCCGGCCCGGGCTTGGTGGTGGGCTTGGCCGGCTCGCCGCCGGCCGGCTTGGATGCGGCACCGGCAGGCTTGCTGGGCGCCGCCGCGCCCGGGCGCGGCCGCGGGCTGGGCTTAGCCCCGGCCGGCCGGGACGGCGACCCGGCGCCGGTGGTCGGCGTGCGCCTGGCCCAGCCGAACCACGACCGGGGCCCACCCGTCCCCCGCCGGCCCGCTGCCCCAGTACCGGCCCGCCCGCCCGAGCCGGCGCGGCCCGCCCCCGACCGGCGCCCGAACAGCCGGCCGAGCCCACCAGCCCGGCCGGCCCGAGCGGCGGTCCCGGACGACGCTCCGCTGCCGCGGCCGAGCAGCCCCCGCCGGCCCCCGCCGGCGGTACCGCGGCCGCCGAGCAGCCGGCCCAGACCGCGGCGACCGGTGGCGCCGGCGGCCCGGCCGCCGAGACCGGATCCGGACCGGCGGCCGCCGAGCAGCCGACCGAGGCCGCCCCTGCCGGCGCCGGCGGCGCGTCCCGTCGTCCCGACCGCGCGACCCGCGCGGCCGCCGAAGAGCCGACCGAGCCCACCGGCCCGGCCGGATCCGGCACCGCCCTTGCGCGCCCGGCTGAGCAGGCCCCGCCCGGCCCGGCCGCCGAGACCGGATCCGGACCGGCGGCCGAGACCGGATCCAGACCGGCGGCCGCCGCCGAAGAGCCGACCGAGGCCGGTCCGTCCGGCAGCACCGGCCCGGCCGCCGAGGCCGCCGGTCCGGGACCGGCCGAACGGTCCGCGTCCGAACAGTCCCCGGCCCGCGCCCGGTCGACTGACGCTCCCGCGGGTGCGGCGCCGCAGCAGTGCCACGGCGGCGACGCCGGCGGCGAGCAGCACTAGGGCGGCGTTGACGAGGGTGGCCCACAGTGGGCCGAGTACGTGGTACAGCACCAGCTCGATAGAGATGAGGGTCAGCGCGGCGGCGGCGAGCACCTGCGGCGGCGGCACCCGCAGCCGGCGGGCAGCCTGGCGCGGCCGCGCCGGCCGGACGGCGCCGGCCGGGCGGAGCGGTCCGGGCCCGCCGAGGGCCGGCGAGTCCGCGGAATCGCCGGCGACACGGGGCGGGCCGAGCGTAGGCCGGCGCAGCGGAGCCAGCCCGGACGGGCCGGCCGGGTTGAGCTCGGGTGTAGTGGTCATCTGTGCCTCCAAAGGCTCGCCGAGAGGGTTGGGTGCTACCGGCTCTTCTTCTGGGCCCAGGCCCAGTCCCACAGATCCGTCTTCGCGGAGGCCAGCGCCGCGCCGGTCGCCCGGTACGGGTTGCCAGCGGTGGAGAACTCGCCGGTGTACTCGTGGGTCACGCCGTCGATCTCGACGGTGGCGGCGACGCAGCCGCGCTCCGGCTTGGCGGCCGGCTCGACGCGCTCGGTCGCCATCACCTTCACGCGCTGACCGAACAGCCGCTTGACCAGTACGGTCGTAGGCGCCTTCGGCGTCTGTGCGCGCAGCCACTCGCGGGCGTCCTCGCAGCCGGCGCTGATCAGGTGCAGGGCCGCCTCGGCGCCGGAGCCGGACACGGTGGTCTCGGCCGCGAACGTGCGCTCCTGGCCGCACACGATGAAGCGGTAGGTCACGTGCGCGGTGCCGGTGGTGGGCTCTTCTTCCTTGGTCGGCGGCTCGGTGACGAGCAGGTCGTCCAGAGTGCTCATTGGGATCGGGTCCTTCCTTGATCAGAACGGGGCGGTTCGTTGGTGCGGATGACGCTTCAGTGCCAGTGCCAGAGGCTCGCCGAGGGGTGACTCACCACGGGGTGACTCACCTGGGTCTGTCACCCCCTCTGTGCACAGCTCAGGACGGGTTCAGGACAGGTGACTGCAGGGGTGACTCACCCCGGGGTGAGTCACCCCTGGCGGGTGCCGCCGCCGGCGCCAGCTGGACGACGATCCGGCGGGTCCGCGCCCGGCGGGATCCGAGTGCGAAGCACAGCAGCGCCGTGGTGCCGAGGAACGCGACCGCGCCGGCCAGCCACAGGTGCATCGCGGTCCACTGGCCGCCGGCGCCGACCGTGGCGGCCGCGGTGAACAGGGCCAGCGCGCTGGCCAGGGCGAGGGCGAAGTACCCGTTGCCGTACAGCACGGTGCGCGCCGCGGTGCGCCGCGGCGGCCAGGTCCGGGTTCGGTTGGTCATGATTGGCAGGCTCCTTCGAGGTCGGTGGTGTCGGTGGCGGCCGCGGTGCCGGCCGGTACCGGGTGAACGGGGCGCGGGGGTCGGTACCGGGGAGCACCGGCCGGCTCCACGGCCCGGTACCGGTACCGCCGCCTCGGTGTCGGGCCGGTACCGGCGCTGGGCGCGTGGCCTGGTACCGGGCCGGGTGCGGCGGTGCTGGGGCCGGTACCGGCGCCGGCCGGGCCCGGTACCGGGTCGCCCGGTACCGGACCTGCGGGGGTGGGCGTCCTGGTCGCCGGGCAGCGGGACGGCTCGGTCTGTGGCGGATGGGACCGTCCCGAACCCGGCGACGAGCACGAGGAACGCCTCACGGCGACGCACCGGCTCCACCTCCCTCGGCGGGGGCCAGTTCGGCCGCCCACTCGCGGGCCCAGCGGCGGAACACGCCGGTGTCGTCGTTGTCCTGGCCGGCCGCCTTGGCCAGATCCGTGCCGGTCGGGGTGCGGCCGGCGGCGACCTCGGTCTCCCAGTGCGCCCGGGCGGCGGCCTTCTTGGCGCCGCGTTCCCCGGCCGGTACCGGCGTCCGCAGCGTCACGACGTGGCCGGTACCGGCGTCCGCGGCGACCACCGCGGGTCGGGGTCGGCCGCCGGTACCGGTACCGATGGGCCGGGCGGTACCGGCTGGCCCGGTACCAGCCGTGTCTGGTACCGATCCGTTGGCTGGTACCGGGGTACCGGTTAGCTCGCCCAGCGCCGGTACCACTTGGTGGCGCCGTCCGTTGGTACCGGGCAGGGTGGCTGGCTGCCCGATGGAGCTGTTGCTGCCCGCCTCGTCGGTCTTCCGCAGCCGAGGGACTACCCGCTGCATGATCGTCGTGGTCCGGTCGAGCTGGGCGACGGCCAGCGCGACCTCGCTTTCGGTGGCCTCGCGGGCGAGTCGGGCGAGCCGCCAGCGGTGGTACCAGGCGCCGATCACCTTCGTCTCCAGCCGGTGGCCGTACACCACGATGAGGCGGACACGGCGCACCGAGCGCGCCTGGTCCAGGTCCTCGTCCTCGTCCCCGATCCACAGGCCCCACCGGACGGCCAGGCGCTGCGGGGAGTACGCGAACCGGCCGCGCCGCCGGGCCTGGCCCTCGGCCGTGAGCGCGGTCCACCAGAGCAGGACCACGATTGTTGGCAGGACCACCCGCAGGAGCTGCTCCGTGACGGTCGGCGCGTTGGTCGCCACGATCACGCCCGACGACAGCGCGATGAACCACACCACGTGGATCGCCTTGCCGGGGTGGCCGGGTTGGGTGATCTTCCCGGCTTCGTCGCGCTTGGTCGTGCGCCGGTACGCCTCGGTCGCCAGCGCCATCGCGCGCATTAGGGCGAACTCGAACACCGCGAACACCAGCACCGAGAACTCCGGCGACTGGCCGAGCTTCACGGTCAGGATGTGCCAGGTGCCCTCAGCGTTGAAGATCAGCGCCATGTTGGTGCCGAGCCAGATCAGGCTCGGCTTCACGCGGGCCGCGCCGTGCTTCTTGGCGACCCGTACCACGGCGCCGAGCAGGACCAGGCCGAGCACGGTCACGGCGACCAGGACGATCATCCGGTAGTCGTGCCACCGCTGCTCCAGCCACGCCTCGATCGTCTTCACCGGACCTCCTTCGCCGCCGGCGCCCGGTACCGCTCGTCAAGCGCCGACCCGCCGAGCGCGCCGAGGATCTCGGCGGCCAGCTCGGCCTCGGCGCACGACTGGTGGCAGGGCCGGCCCTGCTCGTCACGGCCATGCGTGGCCGTGCTGCAGCAGCGGCACGGGCGCGTCGTCGTTGACCAGTGCTTGGCGGCCGACCAGTCCAGCCGCACCCGGTACGCCTCAGCCATCGCCGTCCACCTCCGCGGCCCTGGCCGCCTGCTCGGCGCGGTACGCGGCGAGCACCGCGTCCGCGGCCGAGCCGACCGGGGCACGCCTGGCGCGGTCGCGCAGCCGGGCGCACCAGGCGGCCCGGACCGCGTCGGCCTCGGCGCCAGTGAGCAGTTCGTTGTGGATGTGGGGCGCCTCGTCGCGGTGCCACAGCCAGTGCTGCGTCAGCGCCGCGGCGACGAACAGCACCACCGTGGCCAGCACCACCAGCAGCCCGTGGACCAGGTAGAGGCCGGGCGTGGCGGCCGCGGGCAGGCCGCCGTGCTCGATGTACGCGCCGATCGGCTCGCCGATGGCGGCGAGCAGCCCGATCGGCGCCGCGAGCACCGCGGCCCGTACCGCCCGGCCGAGGTAGCAGGGGCGGCCCTGGTGGACCCGCGCCCACGCCGCCCGGTCGGCGGCCCGCTCACTCGTAGTCGTCGCAGTCGCCGCTGCCCTCGCAGCTGCCGCATTCCAACTCGTCCAGGCCGGAGCCGTCGCAGCTGTCGCAGTGCTCGCCGTCGTGGGTGGTGCCGAAGCCTTCGCAGTCGTAGCAGTCGCGGTTGACCACGCCGGTGCTGGCGCAGGTGTAGCAGGACACGGCGTGCTCCGTTCGGTTCGTGTGTCGATGCTCATCAGGGCTTCCTCCCCGGGTCGGCGCCGCGCTCGGCCAGACAGGGCTGGCACAGCGGCGTCTCGTCGCCAGCGGCCGGGATCACCAGCACCGTGGCGGGACGGCGGATCGCAGAAGGCAGGCCGCGCAGGTGGGCCCGCTGTTGCCGGGTGGCGCAGTCCGCGCAGTCGCGGCGCGGGCCGGTCAGCTTGACCACCCGGGCCCGCTCGCCCGGCGCCAGGACCGGCCGGGCGTACGCCGGCCGCGGCCCGGCCAGCTGGCCGGCGACCACGCCAGGCAGCGTCAGGGCCAGGGCCATCAGGTCGTCGTCGGCCGGCCCGGCCGGCGCCGGAATGCCGTGGAATCGGGCGGTCATGCGATCACCGCCCCGTTGACGGCCACCAGCGTGTCGGCGATGCCGATCGTGCCGGTGGTCTCGTCGCGGGTACGCAGCTCGGGCCAGGCGCCGGAGATCGTGGCCCGCTTCGCGTCGTGGGCCGGGTCGTACACCGCCACGCCCAGGCCCTGCCTCTTGGCTCGATACATCGCCGCGTCGGCGCGGGTGAGTAACTCGACCAGGTCGGCCGGGCCGTCCGCCGGCGCCACACCGACGCTGACGGTCAGCGGCACCACGTCGACTCGGTCCAGGTCGACGTCGGCCGGCGTTTCGCCGACCAGGCACAACGCCGTCCCGAGTCCCTTGGGCGACTCGCCCTCACCCAGCGGCACGATCGCGGCGAACTCGTCGCCGCCCAGCCGGGCGACCAGGCCGCCCGGGCCGACCCGCTTGTGCAGACGGCGGGCCAGGGCGTGCAGCACCAGGTCTCCCACGCCGTGGCCGAGGGCGTCGTTGACCTGCTTGAAGTCGTCGATATCGATCACGGCGACGGCCATCGACGAGCCGGGCGGGTTGGTCGCCGCCGCGACCGCCGCGTGGGCGTAGAACGTGGTTCGGTTCGCCAGCCCGGTCAGCCCGTCGTGCTCGGCGTCGTAGCGCACCGCCGTCAGCGTCTGGTCCAGCTCCCGCAGCCGCACGATCGTGCGGCGCAGCAGCATCCCGACTGGTGCTCCTATCAGGGCGGCGCCGCTCACCAGGCCGGTCGCGCCGGCCAGCAGCATCGAGGCGTCCATGTCAGACACCCCCCGCAGCGTGGTGGCGGGCGCACGCCGAGAGGGCGGTACGCAGGAACGTCACCCGTGCCGTGGACGCCCAGGCGTCCAGCCCGGCCGGGGTGGCCTGGTTGCCGCGCAGCACGTGCCAGGTCTCCAGGTAGGCAGCCAGCGCGCCGGCCAGATGCTCGGTGCGGGCCTCACGCGCCGCGTCGGTGTAGTACACCGAGCACGACCAGCCCAGCACCGTCGACAGCGTCGGCGTCTCGCCCAACTTTGGGCCGGGTACGGCGCCGAGCAACGCGGCCGCCATCTCGAACAGTTGCGCGTCGGTGGGGTCGGGCAGCGCCGCGACGCCAACGGTCAAGGTCGCCGTAGCCATGTCACGCCACCCCCTCGCCGTCATCGACGTCGCGGGTCGAGGCCGCGACGATTTGCCGGACGCGCTCGCGGGTCAGCCGGTACAGCCGTGCGATCGGTGCGAGCTGCCAGCCCGCGTTGCGCAGCTCGACCGCGTGCTGGTCGCGCTGAGCGATCAGCTCGGCCAGGGTCGTGCGGTGCTGCTTGGCCGCCTTGATCAGCCGCCGGGTCTCGGCGCGATGGTGGTCGATGGCTGAGCGGAGTTGCCGGGCACGCTCGGCCACATCGGGGTCCTCGGAGAGGACCGAGTTGAGGGTCAGGCTCGATACCGCCTGATCTGCCAGGCCCCAGGCTGCTATGCCTGGGCGGTCCTGGGCTGCGACGATGGTCATTGGGTCGGGACTCCTTCCTCAAGGTGACGACCCATCCGCGAGGCCCTGGCCGGGGTGAGAAGCCGCCGGGGCCTCGCCTTTTCTGTCTATCCTGGTCATCCTGTTTGAACAGGTAGCCCAGTAAGCCAAGGGTGCGCCTGTGACGACATGCCGTCAAGTAGTTCTCCGAAACTTGTTTGAACAGGTAGAACGGGAGGAAGCTATGCGCCTCACCGATCGAGAGGAGATCGCCGGCGTGGAACAACGGACGCTGACCCAGCGCATCGCCGACGATGTGCGGCGAGCTATCACGTCTGGCGAGGTGGCGCCCGGTTCCGCGTTGCTGAGCGAGCGAGAGCTGGGCGAGAAGTACGGCGCGAGCCGGGGAACGGTACGCCGGGGATTGGCGGTCTTGGTGAACGAGGGACTTGTGACCAGCCGATCCGGCCTTGGTTACTTCGTGCGGGCGTACGAGCAACTGGACTGGTACCCGGGCACCTTCGAGCACCTGACGCAGCGCCGCGATACCGCCGAGACTGGGGCCGATGCTTGGGCCTCCGACGTGATTGCGCAGGGCCGTACCCCACGCCAGGACGTCGACGTCTCGATCATCACGCCGCCCGACCTCGTGGCCGACCGGCTGAAGCTCGATCTGGCGAGCGACATGGTGGTCGTTCGGCGGCGGCTCCGGTACGTCGATGACGTTCCGTACCAGATCGCGGACTCCTACTACCCCCGCGACGTGGCCGAAGGGACGCCGATCATGGCACCGGGCGATGTCACGATTCCCGGTGGACTCATGGCGGCCGCCGGCCATCGACAGGTTCGGTTTCGTGACGAGATCGCGATCCGAATGCCGCTGCCGACTGAGGGTTTCCGGCTTGAGCTCCCGGCCGGTACGCCCGTCGCCGAGCACGTTCGGACCGGCTACAACAGCGACGGCCGCCCGGTCCGGGTCATCATGACCATCGTGCCGGGTGACCGGCACAAGATCATCTATGAGGTCGTTGCTGAATGAGGGCCTACACAGTCCGGCCGGCCGCCGACGGCGATGTCGACGCACTGATCGGGCTGCGTACCGAGGCTGAGAAGTGGCTGCGCGACCAGGCCATCCGCCAGTGGACCGACGACTACCACGACTACGCCCGCGACGTACTGCGGAGTGCCGTCGAGGCAGGTACCGCCTGGGTCGTCGAGGATGACGGCCTGGTCGTCGCCACGATCTCGATGAACGGCCCGGACCCTGACTTCTGGGATCCGGAGGACGAGCCAGATTCCGCGCTCTACCTCGGAAAGATGATCGTCGCGCGCAGCCACGCCGGCCGGGACCTCGGCGACGCGCTCATGAACTGGGCAAGTCTGCGCGCCAGGGGCATGGGCAAGCGCTGGATGCGAATCGACGTGCGGCGGGACAACAAGCGGCTTCACCGGTACTACCTCGACCGCGGCTGGATCTACGTCCGTACCGTCGACCCGCCCCGCAGGCGTACCGAGAGCGGAACGCTCTTCCAACGGCCAGCTGGGACGATCACGCCTGCATCGACGACCCTCACTGAGGCTCCCTGTGCAGTTGTCAAACAAACACGTTGTGTTTGACCGAGGGTGACTGCGGCCGGGAGAGTGGGGTAGATGGCACGGTGGTGACAACTGAGTTGTCCCCTCGTGTCCCCAGGCGCCAGGGCGCGACACTTGGCGCATGGGTGAGCTGATGCTCGACGACGACCGCCCTGCGTGGGCGCGTCGCATCCGCGCTGAGCGCACTGCTCGCGGGTGGTCGCAGGCCGAGGCTGTACGGGCGCTGCGCGCACACTCGGATGATCTCTCCGGGCATGAAAGCCTGCTCAGAAGCTGGAAGCGGTGGGAGGCGGGCGAGGTCGAGCCCGACGACTTCCACAAGCCATTGATCGCCAAGACCTTTGGCACGGTCACCGCGGCGTTCTTCCCCCGGCTCCCTCCCCAGGGGGCGGACGTCGAGCTGCTCGCCGAGTCGGGCATGGACACACTCGAACTGGTCGCGCGGCTGCGGGCGTCAGATGTGTCGCCCGGCACCCTCGACGCGCTGAGGATCGCGACCGACCGGCTGTGCTGCGAGTACCCGTACATGGCCCCTGGCCAGATCCAAGTCGAGGGCCAGGCTTGGCTACGGCGGATCACGGCTCTGCTGGACCGGCGGATGACTCTCGCCCAGCACCAGGAGGTGCTCGTGCTGGCGGGCTGGGTCGCACTGCTCCTGGGCTGCGTGGAGTACGACACGGGGCGCCGGGGAGAGGCTGAGGCTACGCGGCGTGTCGCCCTGTCACTTGGTCAGGAGGCGGATCACCCTGACGTGATCGGGTGGGCTCATGAGATGCGGGCGTGGTACTCGCTTACGCAGGGCGACTACAGCGGAGTCATCGCCGCAGCGCAAGCGGGCGAGGCTGTCGCTGGCGGCCGTAGCGTCGCAGTTCAGCTAGCCGCGCAGCGTGCGAAGGCGTGGGCGCGCATCGGCGATCGCCGCCAGGTCGAGGTTGCGCTGGACCAGGGCCGTGCCCTGCTTGAAGCGCTCCCATATCCGGATGATCTCGATCATCATTTCGTGGTCGATCCGAGCAAGTTCGACTTCTATGCCATGGACTGCTATCGGCTCGCAGGCGAGAACGAGCTCGCCGAGACGTACGCCCGCGAGGTGATCCGCTCGTCGACTGGCCTCGATGGTGCCGAACACCAACCCATGCGAGCGGCCGAGGCCCGGGTGACGCTTGGGGTAGTCGCGGCGCGGGCCGGCGATCTGGACCAGGCGCTGTCGTACGGGCGCCTGGCGCTGTCCGGGAGCAGGAAGTCCCTCCCGTCCCTCGTGATGACCTCACGCGAGTTGGGCGGAATAGTTCACGAGCGGTACCCGAACGAGCCTGACGGCGCCGCCTATCTTGACCAGCTTCGCGCACTATCGACCGTCAAGGACGTGAACGACGACCACGCCGAGTAGGTGGAAACCGACGAGGGGATTGCCCCCCGAGAGGGAACCGACTCCCGGACACATCATGTAGTTGTCAAGGAACCTGTTGTTGCTGGTCAAAGTACGAATGCCGCGCGTGGATCGGGGAGCATGTGAGCCGGGGGAGCCGTGGCGCGAGATTCACATCCCGTGTGAATCTCGCGGAGCCCTTCCTGCCGGTCGGCCGACGTCCATACCCTGCGAGTTATGGCCACTGAGCCGAACCTGCTGCTCGACGCGCTGATCGAGCGTGCCGGGCTGTCCCATGCAGGGCTGGCGGCTCGGCTCAATGCGGGCGGCGGTACCCGGGGCCTGCGCTACGACCACGCATCCGTGGCCCGGTGGATCCGGGACCACGCCATCCCCCGGTCCCCGGTACCGGAGATGATCTGCCAGATCCTCGGCGAGCGGCTGGGCGGGCGTCTGACGCCTGCGGACATCGGCATGGACCGCCGAGCATCGGCGATCGCCAACGTGCCGTTGCACCAGGCCGTCGACCGCGCGGCAGCGCTGTGGCGCGGCGACGCCACGCGCTCGGGCCACGGCGTGGCAGCCAAGCTGCTGACCGGCCCGGCCGCCGTCGAGCCGGTCTGGGAGTGGGAGAACCCGCCCGAGGACCGGGACGTGTCCCGGATCGGCGAGCGGGCGGTGACCATGGCCGACGTCCAGCGTCTCCGCGCCGCCCGCGACCGCTACCAGGAGATGTACCGCCGGGTCGGCGGGGTACCGGTGCGGACCCGGATCGTGCAGCTGCTCCATGAGGAAGGCGGCCCGCTGCTGCGGGCCGCCTACGACAACGCGGTCGGACGCGAGCTGTACCGGGCCGTGGGCGGCCTGGCCGCGCTGGCCGGGGTGTGCGCGTACGACGGTGACCGGCAGCCCCTCGCGCAGCGCCACCTTCATGCGGCGCTGAGACTGGCCAAGGCGTCCGGTGACCGCGGGATGGGCGGGTACGTGGTGGCGCTGCTGGCCACCCAGGCGCTGCACGTCGGCGAGCACCGCCTGGTCGTGCAGTACGCCCAGACGGCGCTTCGCGCGTCCGGGAGCCGGCTCACCCCAGCACTGACCGCCGACCTGCACACCCTCGCGGCCAAGGCGTACGCGCGGATGCACGACCCGGACGGCTGCCACGAGCACATGCGGCTGTCCGAGGCCACCGCGGCGCGGATCGACCCCGCCGGAGAGCCGGCCGAGGTCAGCTACGTGCAGCCCGGCCTCGTCGAGTGCCAGCACGCCGAAGCGCTGCGCCGCCTCGGCGACCTGCCAGCCGCCCAGACCTGCGCCGAGGAATCCGTGCGGGTCCTCGACGTCATCCACCTACGCGGCCGGGTACACCGGCTGGCCGGGCTGGCGCTGATCCTCGCCGCCCGCGGCGACGTCGACCGGGGCGCCCACGTCGCCGGCCAGATGCTCGACAACGCCGGCGGGATGGAGTCTGGTCGCATCCGCGACCGGGTCGGCACCGTGGTCACCGCACTGCAGCCGCACGCCGCCGAGCCGGCCGTGGCCGAGCTCCTGTACCGCGCAACCGGCTACGAAGGGGCAGCCTGATGAGCAACCGGTGGAAGGTCGGCGACAAGCGGACGCTCTACCGCGACCAGTGGATCAACGTGTCGGCGGTCGACGTCGAGCTGCCAGATGGCCGCCACCTCGACCACCGGGTGATCCAGGGCGCGATCGGCGCCGGCGCCGCAGTCGTCCAGGACGGCGCGGTGCTGCTGCTGTGGCGCCACCGGTTCATCACCGACAGCTGGGGCTGGGAGATCCCGATCGGCGGCATCCGCCCCGGCGAGGACCCGGCCGCGGCGGCTACCCGCGAGGTCGAGGAAGAGACCGGCTGGCGGCCTGGCCCGCTGCATCCGCTGGTCTACAGCCAGCCCACGCCGGGCCTGATGACCAGCCAGCACCACATCTACCGGGCCGACTCGGCCAGCTACGTCGGCCCGCCCGTCGACGGGTTCGAGAGCGAGCGGGTCGACTGGGTGCCGCTGGCCGACGTGCGCCGCCTGATCGACAAGCGGGACATCGTCGCCGGCACCACCCTCGTCGCGCTGCTGTACCTGCTCGTGGTGCCCGACCCCGATGACGCCTGATCCGGGCTGTCAAGTGATCACGATTGCTTGCAAAGTAATGCCGTTGATCGCGGCGTGTCGGCGCCATTGATTGCATGGGTTCGGCCACGATCAACCGCTATGGGCGCGGTGAAAGGTAGGACCCACCGGCGACAAGGCCAGGGAGGCACGGAGATCCTCTATGCCCGGGTCGACCAGGACGTGATGGCCATGCTCGATGCCGGGGCGGCAGCCGCCGGCTGCTCCCGAGTCGCGTACCTGCAAGAACTGCTGTCCCGGATGCCGCGCGACGAGCGCGGCGTTCCGCCGTGGCTGCACGACCTCGTCGACAGCCAGGGCCGGCTCTTCGAGACATCGATGGAGGGAACCGTCCAGTCAGCTGCGTGAGCACGCGCCAGTGGCGCGTCCGCACAACTGAATAGATCAAGAAAGACCCAAGGGCGGCCCCTGGGGCCAGTTGCTTTGCCGGCTAAGACCCCGGGACCGCCCCCAACCACCTGCGACCGTGTGCGCGGGCCTCTTGTTGTGAGGACCCATGAACCCAGGTACGCGGGCGGGACGTTTGCGTCCTGCCCGCATCGTAGCGGGGCGGTCTGACAGAAACACCGGCGCGACGCGATTTCGTTCGGAATTGGTCGCACCGGCGCTGAGCAGGCTGTCCTTTAGGGCTCGCCGTGCCCTTGACATCACCGTTTGCGCCCGGCCAGCCCAGCGCGCCACCGGCCCGCTGGGCCGGCCGGTGCGCTGCGGCCACACCGACGTGCCTACCTGGCCCGGAGCGGGCGGCTGCGGCTGCCATAGCGGGCCGCTGCGCCGTTTGCGCACCGCTCCAGGGCGTCCGGCTGACCGCCGTAGCCAGCCCGCCGGGTCGGGTGCGCTTGGTGACGGCGTGGATCCCCGCTCCCCCAACGGGTGGCGCCAGTGAGCGCCACCGCGCCGCCGCTCGTCGAGCTGGAGACGACGCGCCGGGGCCAGGTCCGCTTGGCGGTGCCCGGGTTGCCGCGCCGGCCGCATGCGACCGGGCAACAAGAGCGTTGCGTACGGTGCGCGGCCGCCGGGCGGCCCAAGCTGGGCGTGTCGCGGGCCGGGCCCGGGTCGCCGGCGCTGTGCCGGTCATGCTGGCGCTCAGCGCAGGAACGCCAGGCTCGGGCCGAGGCGCAGCGGCAGGTGGCGCAGGGCTGGGACGAGGTCGGCGTGGCCGCGGCCGCGGTGGTGTGCCCCGTGTGCGGGCCCGGCGACGGCGTCCAGTTGCCGGCCGTGGAGGATCTGCTGCCCAGCCCGGCACTGGACGTCGCCCGGGCGCGGCGCCGACGACGCGATGAGCAGCGGACCCGACCGGTGCGGGGTGGCTGCTGGTGGTGCGGGGACCGGTCCTGGCTGGAGGGCCTGCGGTGGCAGTTCGAGCGGGACCAGGCCGCCGCGGCCGCGACGGAGGCTGCCCGGGTCGACGCCGAGTTCGAGCGCATCGCCGCGGTGGCCACGGCGGAGGCCACGGTGACGGACCTGACCGGCTGGATCGAGCGGCTGCATAGGATCCTGACCGGCTACGAGCGGGGTAACGGCTGGGGCCGCGCGGTCGAGCTGGCCGCCGACGCGTACGCCCGGCTGGACGCGGCGCGCACCAGCAGCCGGGGCCGGCCGCCGGTGGTACGCCGGCTGGTCGCCACTGTGCTGGCGGCCGACGCCGGCTACTGCTCCGGCCGCCGGGCCTTGCCCGGCCGGCAGCGTACGGCCTGGCTGACCGGCTGCAGCGACCGCGCCGTGTACGACGCCTGGCGGCTGCTCGCCGGCGATGGGGACGACCGGTGGGCGCGGCGGACCCGCATCGGCGGCCGCAATTCGCTGGAGCGTCGCGAGGCCACCGGCCGGTGGAACGACCGCGCCGAGTTCGACGTGCAGCCGCTGGCCCACTCCCCCATCGACCCCGCCGTACGGGCCACCTATGTGCCCGAGGCCCTGGCCGTGCTCGGCCGGCTCCTGGAGTACGCCCAGCAGCTGCTCGACGCCGCACAGGCCGAGCTGGACGGCCTGTTGGCCCCCACCGGGCGGGTACCGGACTTCGGCGACCACGCCCGCCGGGCCCAGTTCCGGCGGGCAACCCGCCGGGTCCTGGCGGCCGCCGCCACCCCGGAAGCCGCCGCCAAGATCGCCCGGAATATCTGCCGATCCCACCCGGTGTCTATAGGTGAGTGCGATAGCTCATGTTCATGGTGGGGTCTGAGATTCTCCCGGCCAACCGTGATCCACTCCCGGCACTGCCGGGCTGGACTGCCGGCCGGTGGCCGGAGGAAGGATGGCGCTTCGCGCTCACCGACTGAAGAGGGCTCGGGCGATCTTGACAAGTGCGGGCCGTCGTCAGCGAGGCCCTGCTCACCGTCCCTAGACCGTCCTAGGACGCCGAACGCGACGGGATCCACGTCACGACCCTCGCGCCCGCGTGTACGGCCGGCCTGGGCCGACTGGGCGTACGGCCTCGCCCGGGACCTGATCGGGCGTCTGCCCTGGCTGGACGGGCTGCCGCTGCCCCGGGTGGCGGCCACGCTGGGCGCCCGGCTGGGCCCGGACTGGACCGCGGCCGCGGTCCTGGCGTGGCTGGCCGAGGCCCGCACCCGCCCGCTGCTCGACGAGCCGGACGACCCGCTCGCCTACCTGGCCGCCGTCCTCGACCAGGCGCTCACCGCCGAGGACCTGGTCCCCCCGTACCTGGCCCGCGCCCACACCGAGCACCGCCACCGGCTCGCCACCGCGGCCGCCGACGCCCGGCACGCCGAGCAGGCAGGCACGCGGGCCGTCCTCGACGAGCGTGACCAGGCCGCCGTGCACGGCCACGCCCGCACCGCCCGCGCCGAACTGGCCGCGCTGCGCACCCGGCTACCCGACCGGCTACGCCGCGCCGACCGGGCCCAGCTCGTCGACGGCCCCGGCGCTACCGCCGATGGCGACTTGGCCGCGGCGTGGCCACCGGTCGCCCAACCCGGAACCGGGCTGCCCGCCGGCTGGCGCCACGGCGCCGACCGCGACCATCTCGACCCGAGCTGATTCCGTGGAATCGGGTTACCGGCGCCGGCGTGGCCGGGTCAGGTGCGCCTCGATCGCCGTGGCGATCAGCTCGCTGCGCGAGGCCGCGCCGGCGGTGTCGACGAGCCGGTCGATGACTGCGAGCTCGGCCGCGGTGGCCTTCATCGACCACAGCACGCGGCGTGGCCCGTCGCTGGCGGCGCGGGCCGGGCGGGGCCGGGCAGGGAACAGCGAGTTGGGCCGGTCGGGTCCGGTGCGGCGGCTGGCGAGCAGCTTGGGCAGCCGGTCGACGGTGGCGTCGATCGCGTCAAGGGCGACGTCGGCGTTGGTGCGCCGGCCGCCGGCGCGGGCGCGCCGTACCGCGGCGATCGCGTCGGGCGTCAGGTACACCGACACCTGGGTCGTGGTGACGGGCTCCGACCCGGTCTCCGCCGGCGTCGATGGGGCGCTGGCGTGGCTGGCGGTGTCCGCCCGGCGCGCCGGGGCGGCCGGCTCGGGCGCCGCCGCCTCGACGTCGGCGGCGGCCTCGTCGGTGGTGGGGACCGGCGCCTCGGCCGGCGGGGGCGGCTCGGATGCCCGCTTGGGCAGGAGACCGCCGAGCTGGGCGCGGGCCGGCGTGCCGAACGCGGTGCTCAGATCCTGGGTCATGCCCGCTCCCCTACCGCCGCGGCCTCGGCGCCGGCGAGGACCTGCAGCATCTCGGCGGCCAACTGCCGGTAGTCGGCTGACACGCTCTTGGTGGTGCCGGACAGCCGTGGGCGCCGCTGACCGGTACGTAGCGACTCCCACCAGGCCGGCTGCGCCTCGGCGTCGACCTCCAGCTCGTGGGCCAGCCGGCCCATCTTGCGGCAGTCCCGGGCGACCCGCTCGCTGTGGCGGATGGTGGCCGCGAACATCGGCGACGTGCCGCCGAACGCGGCGGCGACCTCGGAGCGGACCTCGGCGTGGATGGCCTTGGCGCCGGTGCCGGTGCCGAACAGCACCACGCCGAGCAGCCCGATCCGCGGGTTGATCTCCCGGGCGACCTGAAACCGCTCGGCGGTCAGCTTCATGCCGACCAGTCCCCCACCGTCGCTCTTGGTCGGCATCAGCGCCCACCGTGCGGCGCCGAGGGCCAGGTCGCCCAGCATGACGTTCTCCGGTGGGGTGTCGATGAGCACCAGGTCGTACCCGCCGGCGACCGGGGCCAGCGCGGCCGCCAGCGCGGCGTACACGCCGCGGCCGCGGGTCTGCAGCTCGGTCAGCACGAACGCGGTGAGCATGGACAGCCTGGTGCCGCCGGGGACCACGTCCAGGTTGGGCCGTACCCCGGTGACCGGCTTGAACGGGGTCTGTTCCATCAGGGCCGTCACCAGCCCGGCGCCGCCGTCGTCGACGCTGGGGTCGCCGCGGTAGCCCAGGTCGTCGGCGAGGTTGGCCTGCCGGTTGAGGTCCAGCGCCAGCACCCGGTACCCCGCGGCGGCGATCTGCCCGGCGAGGTTCGCGGTCACCGTTGTCTTGCCGACGCCGCCCTTGTCGTTGGTCAGGGTCACGGTCCGTTCGAGCGGCGCGTCCCACTCGGCCGGGCGCTGGAAGATCGAACTCACGGGCGGGTCCTCTCGCCACGAGGCGGACGCAAGTACTCTTGCATGCTTGACCGCGATCGCGCCATTGCCCACGCGGGCGATCCATCAAGTACGCGCGCAGTTGGTTGATCCATTACCCGCGCTGTCGGTTGGTCCATCGGTTACGCGCGCTATGGCGGCAGTGATCCAACCAGCGCCGTAGCTCGTGATCACAGTCGCGATCGGCCAAGCTATTGGGCAGTCGATCGTATGAGCGTGTGACGCACGATCTGACTAGCTATCTGCGAGCCATCGTGCTAGCCCTAGCTACGCCATCGTGCTATCGATCGTGACAGCGATCGGCAAGCTATCTGGCGAGTCCTTTGTCTGCCGACTGGTGCAACATCGTTTCAGCTATCGCTCAGACTATCGGCACAGAGCGGAATATCAGCAGCTAGCAGTGCATCAAGATGTCTTGACACAGCCGTAGATATCAAGGATGCTTGACGGCATGGGAATGACGCACGAAGACCTCCCCGAACACGAGGGATACGCCGACCGGAAGATGCCAGGCGGCACGTTCAGCAACGGGGAGTGGAGCGACAGGTTCCCCGACGACGCGCATATCGCGTTCGTCGCCGCGTGCTCGTGCAACTGGCGCAGCACGACCGAGCACCCGCCAACGGACGCGGGCGAGCGGGCCGCCAAGCAGGAGTGGTACACCGACCATGCTCAGCCGTTGCTGGGCCGAACCCCGCCGGCCGAGCTGCTCGACGACATCGACGCGCTGCGCCGCCGGCTGGCCGATCTGGTCGACCAGCGGCCCCTCGCCGCGCTCGCCGCGCTGCGGCGGGTCAGCGACTGGGCCGCCGCGCAGACCCGCCGCGGCGCCGGCCGCGCCCGCGACAACGGCAACACCTGGCGCGAGATCGCCGAGCAACTGGGCGTCACCGCGCAGGCCGCGCAGCAGCGCTACACCACCCTCGCCGACCGCGACGCCTACTAGGAGCCGACCTCCGTCATGGCAACCCGGACCTGTGTCGTACCCGATCTGGACGACGAGCTGACCCACGCACTGACCCAGGTCGAGGAACTGCTGCTGCTGATCGCCGGCTGGGAAGAAGACGCCGCCAGCGAGGGCGAGCCGTGGACGCTGCCGGCGCCGCTGACCGGCCGGGTCGCGCTGGACGCAGTACGCCGGTTGTGGGACGTCCTGGCGCCGACGCAGAGCCGCACCGCGGACCAGCGGCACGGCGACGTGCCGGCCCGCCGCGGCGGCCGGTGGCTGGCCGCGGACGGTCGCTACGAGCTGGCCCCGCTGGCGTTTGTCGACGTCGACCAGGCCGACGTCGAGGTCCTCGGCGCCGCCGCCCACGAGCTTGGCCGCCCGGACCGCGACAGCGACCTGACCGAGGCCATCGAGACCGCCGCCAGCGGCGGAACCTACCTCGGCGGCGCGTACCGGCAGCCGAGCCCGGCCGACCTCGTCGCGCTGGTCGCCCGCATCCACGGGCTGCTCGACCTGCCCACCACCGCCGACCCGGCCGCGGCCGCCGATGTGGCCGAGCTGGTCGCCGGAGCCGCCATCGCCGTCGTCGGCGATGGCGACCTCATCCTCACCGCGGCGCAGGAAGCCGCGTACCACCGCACCGTGGACCGGCTCAACGCCATGTGGGCGTCGTCCGATCCGCTCGCGCGCTACCAGTACGGCGTACCCGGCCACTGGTGACCCGGGGGCCCCGACAGGGGAGACCAAACAAGTGGAGATGCGGCGGGACGGCCCCATCCGCCAAGACCGAGCCGCCCCGCTGCTCCAGCGAAAGGAGCAGGTTCCATCATGCCCACCGACCCGGCCCGCACCGAGGCCGACCGCCGGTTCCTGGCGCTGCGCGCGTCCGGCTTCACCGGCCCGATCGACCAAGACGGCTACCCGGAGACAGACCCCACGATGCTGGCGATCTTCGCCAGCCTCGACGAGGCCACCACGCGGCCGCTGGGCGACTTCACCGCGGCCGCGCACCTGATGATCCCGAACGCTTTCCCGCCGAGTGGGTTGCGGGGTACCGCGGCTTACGCCTGCGACCGGGACGGCACGCGCGGCGTCCACGCGCCGATGCGCCAGCGCACCCTCGACCCGACCAAGGTGACCTGCCCGGCCTGCACGGCGGCGGCCGGCCGTACCGCCGGCGGTGCCCGTGGCTGACACACGCCTGACCCGGGTCACGGTCAACCTCACCGCCGCGTCCACGACCGCGCTGGACCAGCTGGTCGACGCCACCGGCGACTCCCGCACCGACGTCATCAACAAGGCGCTGCGGGTGTACCAGTGGTTCTCGACCACCGCGGACACCGGCCGGCTGCGCTACGTCCGTGGCGACGGCGAGCAGGAAACGGTGGTGATCGTGTGATGGCCACCCGAACGCAACCATCGGCCGGCGTGCCGCCCACCGATTCCGTGGAATCCGCCGTGCCCGTCGACGAACTGCCCATGGCGCCCGACGTCGAGCTGGAGTCGCGCACCGTCGAGCTGGACCGGGTGGCCGCCCACCCGGGCAACCCGCGCAAGGTGCTGGGCGACCTGTCCGACCTGATCCCCTCGGTCCGTACCCAGGGCGTGCTGCAGCCGCCGGTGGTGCTGCCGGCAGACCGGGTCGCCGCGGCGTGGCCTGAGCACGCGCAGGCCCTCGCCGGCGTGGAGTGGGTGGTGCTGATGGGCGCCCGCCGCCGCGCCGCCGCGATCGAGGCCGGCCGTACCCGGCTGCCCGTGCTGATCCGCCGGGACGCGATCGCCGACGACCGGCTGGCGCAGCTGGACGCGATGATCGGCGAGAACACCGCCCGCAAGCCTTTGACCCCGGTGGAAGAGGCCCGCGCGTTCGCCGAGCAGGAGGCCGCCGGCCGCAAGCAGCACGAGATCGCCGCCCGGGCCGGCTGCTCGCAGTCGCACGTGTCCAAGCGGCTGCAGCTGCTCAAGCTGCCCGCCTCGATGTTGGCCGAGTTGGAGACCGGCCAGAACGCCGACGATGACGACGAGGACGCCGACGACCGGGCGAAGAAGCCGTTGCAGATCAAGGACGCCCTGGCGTATGTGAAGGCCGCCGAGGGCGACCAGTTCGTGATGCTTGCCGCGTACAAGCTGCGCAAGGAGCACCGCCACCACTGGTCCCCGGCCCAGCTGGTGGCCGAGGTCCGCCGCGAGCAGCAGCGCCAGAAGGCCGTCCAGGCCGCGACCAAGAAACTGGCCGCCGAGGCCACCCGGGTCATCGACAGCGCCCGCAAGGAACTCGGCGACCGCTACTGGGAGCGGGAACTGCGCGGGCACAAGGCGATCGCGCAGGCCCGCAAGGACGGCACCGCCGTGGCCGAGATCAACAGCCACGGGCAGGTCACCTACTACACCACCGCCGGGAAGAAGCCGAAGCCGGCCGACAACCGCAGCGAGGCCGAGGAACAGCGCATCACCGACGAGCGGGAACGCCGCAAGGCGATGACCGCCCGGGCCGAGGCAGCCGCGGTGATGGCCGCCTGGCCCCCGCAGTTGCCCGAGACGGCTGCGGACATCGTCGACGCGTGGCTGTGGGCGCCCGGCAACGACGTGGCGCAGCTGGCCCACAAGTGGCTGATCGCCTCCGGCGCCGGCCCGGATCCGGCGCTGCCCGGGCACCAGTGGTGGGAGCAGATCCGTACCGACGACTGGCCCACCCGGGTACGGGCCGCGCACGCCCTGGCCCTGGCCCGCCACGAGGTCAACACCCGGGCCACGTACCGCACGTGGGGCCCGGCCGAGGCCGCGTGGCTGGCCCGCCTGGTCGACAAGACCGGCTACGTCCCCACCGAGTGGGAGCAGGCCCGCCTCGACGCGATCGGGCAGCAGCCGCCCGGGCCGAAGCGGCCGGAGGGCGCGTCGCTGGCCTACGACGACGAGGACAACCAGTGCTGGGTGCTGTACTTCGACCTGGAGGTCGACGACCCGGCCGCGTGGGCCGAGGACCTCGAGGACCCGGACACCGTCGACGAGGCCAAGGCGTGGGCCGAGCAGCTGCTGCACGACGAGTACGACATCGAGGTCACCGGCTGGAACGACGGACAGCTGCTGCCCGGGTACCCGGCGCACATCGCGGTCTTCGCCGGCGCCGACAACACCGGCGGCGAGCCGGTCGACCAGGCCGCCGGCCACATCCAGCAGCACGGCGACGTGCTTCGATGCGGCCACTGCGGCAAGATCAGCGACTCCATCCACGCTGACGGCGACCCGCTCAAGGCCGTGGTGAGGTTCACCGACCTCCACCACGCCTGCCAACCGCCGAGGCGGGCGCCCGCCCCGGCCGGACCGGTGGAGTACCGGCTGTTGCACTCCGCGATCGACGACGTGTGGATGCTGCTGCGCGACGACGAGCACCTGGCCGACCACGATGGCATCAACGAGGGCGACCTCGACGGCGCCTGCGCCTGGGCGTCGCAGGTGGTCCGCGACGACGCCGGCCGCCAGGTCGAGGGCTGGCAGTCCCGGGCCGGCATCGGCGACGGCGGCGTGGAGCACGTGGCCGAGCTGGCCGCCGGGCAGCCCGCCACCGCGGCGGCCGAGCCGGCGCCGCCGCCCCGGCTGGGATGGTCCGACGTCGACGGCTGGGCCGTATACACCGCCGCCAGCGCGGATCCGGTGGCCACCACCGGCCCGGACATCCAGGCCGAGGACCCGGTGGCCGCGCAGACCTGGGCGGCCGAGCAACTCGGCCTCGACGGCGTCGAGGTGCTCCGCTGGACCGCCTGCCCGGACGGCCAGCTCGGCTACACCGCGGTGGTGGCCCAATGAGCCCGCTGCTCATCGGCGCCCTGGTCGTCGGCCTCCTGGTCGGTTTCCTGGTCCGCGGTGCCGCCGCGATGCTGACCGACGTGGCGCTTCGCGGCGTGTACGTCGTGGTCCAGGTCACGAAGTGGGGGCTGATACTCGTCGGCGCGATCGCGGTCGTCTGGCTGGCGGTGGCGCGATGAACCTGATCAGCCGCTTTTTCGCTGCCATCGGCATCGGCGATGGCCGGCCGCTGACCCGCCGCGACCGTTCACTGTGGGCCGCCGCGCGCAGCCTCGCCGACCTCGGTGAGCTGACCGCGCTGTGGCTGGACGGCAGCATCGCCTCCCAGCCCGGCTACTACGGCCCCTGCGACGTCGACGAGGACGACGCGCCGGGCCTGACCGACACGCTGATCCTGCTCAACCGGGCCGGGTACGTCACCTTCGGCTCCCAGGCCGGCTACGACGGCGCGCCCTGGCAGCAGCTGGCCGCCGTCGAGGGCCTCGCCGCCCCGCACACCTACAACTGGCTGTGCGACGGCGACACCGTGCGGGTCCGGCCCTGGGCGACCTGGTGGAGCGACAGCGACGACAACCAGGTCGAGGTCGAGATCGTCGCCGCGGACCCGCAGTACGGCCCGGGCGCCAAGCTCAGCCTCGACGACCTCGGCCGGCTGCGCGACCTACTCGACGAGGCCGAGCAGGACCTCGAGGACCACGACGTCACCGAGGCGTACGAAGGGGCCGAGGACGATGAGATCGAGGCCGAGCCGGCCGAAGGCGCGGAGGCGTGACGTGCGCCTGCATCTGACCTACCGGCACACCCTGGTTCAGGAGTTCAGCGTCAGCCTCGACGCCGACTGGCTGGCCGCAACGCTTGGCCTCGGCGTCGACGAGCTGCTCGCCCTGGACGGCGCCGACCTGGCCGCCCGGCTGGAGACCATCCATTACGCGATGGTCAACGACCCGGACGGCGGCGACGACTACGAGCGGGAGTTCAGTTCCTTCCTCGAAGAGCACTTCGACGACGGCGACCTCTGCGAAGACGAGGACGACGATGACTGACCAGCGACCCGACCGGGCCGGGCCCGGCCCGATCACCTCGCAGACGCCGACCAGCCCGCACCTGTCCCGGCTGGCCTGGCTGGGCGAGCAGCTGACCGAAACGGCCGAGCAGCTGGCCGAGCTGTTCGGCCACGACGCGATCCTGGCCGACCTGACCGATGTCGAGTTCACCGCGCTGCGCGCCGCCGCCGCGGCCGCACGCACCGCCGGCGGCGACGTGGTGCTGATCGCCTCCGCCGCCCACCATCGGGTCAAGGAAGGCGAGGACCCAACGTGAGCACCGCAGAACGCATCCGCGCGGCGGCCGAGGACCTGCGGGCCGCGCTGGCCGGCTACGACCCGGAATCGATGCGCCAGGTCGTGCGGGAGCTGCCGATCCTCGGCGAGGCGCTGGCCGAGGTCAGCGCCGGGTTACGGGCGGTGGCCGACCGGTCGGAGTCGCAGTGGCCCGCCGGCGGCGCGGTCACGGAAGGGCTGCGCAGCATGGCCAACGAGGTGCGCAACGCCGCAGACACCGCCGGCGTCGCGGAGGACACCGCCCACGCCCACCACCAGCCCGACATCGAGCGGCACGACGCCCCACGCCGCGGCCGGGCGGCCGAGTCCCGCTGGGACGTTGCCCGCCCCGACACCGGCACCACGTCGGCCCCGGCGCCGTCCGGCGGCCGCCACCGGACACCCGACCAGCGACAGGAGGCCACCGTGCCACCAACACCCACCGAGCAGCCGGCAGCGCCGAAAAGCGGCTACAACCAGGACCAGCCCCGCGCAGCGGACGGCAAATGGATCAAGGTAGGTGACGTGCTCGGCGTGGCCGACGAGGACGTGTGCTGGGGCAGCGACCAGGTCAAGGGCGCCGGCCCGGTGCCGACCAACCTGGCGCTGATGGACTACGACGGCCACAAGGACGAACCCGGCTGGGGAGGCGGCGGCCAGTACGTCGAGGTGGCCACCCCGCCGCCGGACAAGCCGGGCGACAAGACGGCCTGGCCCAACCTCAGCCCCGACGAGGCCGAAACGGCCGCCGGGCAGCTGGAGGACCTGGCCGGCCTGGCCGAGTCCGGGTACCGGCCGCCCAAGCCCAGCAAGCACGCCCGAGCCGCGCAGCGCCTGCAGCACATGATCGACGAAGGCAACGCCAGCCCGGACGACCCGATCGGGGTCGGCATGGACGACGAGTTCCCGCTGACCCATCGCGAGCTGCTGCAGCTGCTGTGCGACAAAGACCCGGCCGGCGTAACCGGCACCGCCCGGCGCAAGGTGGCCGCCCGCGCCAACGCGGCCGCCGGCGGCGAGCACGGCGTGCTGTGGATGGACCTCGAACCCGGCCCGCAGGGCACCCGGATCGCGGTGACCGCCATCGAGGGCGACTCGGACACCCCCGACGACGAGTTCTGGAAGCCGTACACCGCCCACCACACCCCGGACAGCGCCCGGGAACTGGCCGGCAAGCTGCGGGCCTTCGCCCGCGCCGCCCGCAAACGCCCCGCCACCACCTAACCCAGCACGACCCGACGCGGGCGCGGCCCCATCCGCCAAGACCGAGCCGCACCCGCGCCCCGACCAGCGAGAGGACCCCGTTCACCATGCAAACCATCGCCGCCGCGGCGGTCACCGCCGTCGCGTACGCCGCCCTCTACACCGGGCACCACCTCGGCGACCACGTCGTCCAGTTCCACCGCGACGGCCTAGCCAAGGCCATCCCCACCGACGACCGGCTCGCCGCCGGCGCCCACCCGTGGGCCGGCTGGGGCGCCTGCGCCCGGCACGTGGCCACCTACACCGCCACCCAGGCCGCCGCGCTGGCGCTGGTCGCCCTGGTGGCCCCGATCGGCTGGGCCGGCGCCGCCGCGGCGCTGACCGCCTCGGCCGGCAGCCACGCCGTCATCGACCGGCGCTGGATCGTACGGGCGCTCATCCGCGCCAAGGGCTGCCAGGACTGGGCCGACGCGCCGTACCTGCTCGACCAGTCCCTGCACATCGGCGCGCTGCTCGTCGCGGCCGTGCTCGCCGCCGCGGTGACCGGCCCCGCCGGCGCCGCCGTCGTGGCGGCCGCCGCCGGCGCGCTCATCACCGCGGCGCTGCTCGCCGAGCGAAACCTGGCCACCGCCGCCCGGGCCCGCCCGGGCGACCCGTTCCGGATGTGAGCACACCCATCAATCGAAGCGGGGGCGGCCCCATCCGCCAAAGACCGAGTCCTCCCCGCTGACCAGCGAAAAGGAGTCCCCCCATCATGATGCGCTGCGAGGAATGCCTGGGTACGTGCGCGGTCGCTTGCCCGGACTGCGACGGCTACGGCGGGTTCGACGAGGAGGGCAACCCGAGCATGTACCGGGAGGCCGGTGACTGCGAGGCATGCGGCGGCACCCAGGAAGTGGAGTGCGAGAACTGCGACGGCATCGGCTACTTCGAGTAAGAGCCCATGCTCTTGGAAGGAGGGAGCGCCATGACAACGACCATGAGCATCCACGATCCTGAGTGGAGCCACGAAGAGATCGGAAACGCCTGGTGCGATTCGGAGGACCCGGCGGTTGCTGAGGTGGCCGCCGACACCGAATGCGCGTGGCTGACCACCAACGTCGCCGACAGGCTCCCCGGCTGGCGGTATGACGAGGACGGTACGTTCTCGGGCCCCGTACATCGAGGGAGCCCTGTCCGTCATCCACGAGCTAGTGACCGAGGCGTCCGACTTCGCGGTCGAGCGCCTCGACGAGATCCGTGCAGGGGTGTACCGCGAGGTGGGCTGAGTCCAGCCGATTCCACTGATCCCCGGGATTCCGCGGAATCACCCCGCCACAAGATCACCTAGCAGTGCCTCCATAACTGGCCTTATGAGGGCACGAAACTGTCACACCCCACCCGTACCGTCCGACCCGAACCGACCGAGTGAAAGGACCCGATCGTGACCGACCCCGGCCCGGCCACCACAACCGCCGACCCGCATGCCGCGCTGCGCGCGGAGCTGCGCCGGCTGTGGAACAACCGGGTTCCGCCGCACATCACCGCCGAGGTCGCCCGCCGCGAGTTCGACCGCTTCCTGGCCAAGTACCCGCACGCCGTCCCCGAGATCATCGCCATCGAACTGATCCGCCGCGCCGACCAGTGGGACGAGATCACCGCGATCCAGTCCGTGCTGCACGCCGTGCTCACGTCCAGTACCACGACCGAGGAAGGAACGCCCCGTGGCTGACACCCGGCCACCGGTGAGCGCCCACGACGCGGCACTGGGCCGCATCCAGGAGGTGGCCGCCGCGGCGGTGCGGCCCGAGGCGCTCGGCCCGGATCCGGATCCGCTGGCGTCCGCGTCGTGGCAGGCCGGCATCGCGCTGCTGCGCATCGCCGCGCTACGCGGCGAGCCGGGCCTGGCCGACCCTGACGCCGACCGCGCCGAGCTGCTGGAGGACCTCGCCGTCCGCGGCGGGTACATCCGCGAGTACGCCCACCGCGCCGCCGCCGCCGAGCAGACCCGCGCGCAACTGGCCGCCCGCACCGCCGACAGCCGGGCCGCGGCCGCCGACGAGCAGGTACAGATCCTCCGCGCCCGGCTCGACGTCGGGCTGCCGGACGGCACGACCGTCACCGTCCACATCGGAACCAGCCAGGACGGCGAGGGCTGCACGAGCTGGGGCAGCACCAGCCCACTGCTCACCGGCGGCGTCGACGGCTACGCCCACCTGGAGATCGCCGCGGCGCTCGACGCCATCGCCGCGGTGCTGACCACCGCCCTGGAACGGCAAGAACCCCCCGAGGAAGGAACCGACCGTGCCTGACACCCGCACCGCCGAGGACGTCGTCGCCGAGCTGCACCCGGTACGGCGAGTGGAGCGCCCAGCACACCGCCGGCGCCGCGGCGCAGATCGCCGAGCTGGTGCGCTACCTCAACCACGCCACCTACGAAACCCGGGCGGTGCCGGACCCGAACACCGCCGCCGACGTGCTCGGCGCGCTGCACACCGCGTGCAAGCGCCTGCCGCAGCTGGTCGACCAGCTCGCCGCCCGGATGCGGTCCTTCGCCGCCGACCCGGACCTGGCCACCGGCAGCAGCACGGACACCGCGCAGGCCCTCGCCGGGCGGTCCGCCGCGTTCCTGGCCGCGGCCGGACCGATCCTGAGCCAGTTCACCGCGGCGCTGGGCAACGCCCACCAGGCCGCCGACCGGCTGTACCTCGACGTCGACGACGAGGAGTGAGGAAAACGATCATGTCCGACCCTACCCGCCCGTTCTGGCTCGACTGGGACTACGACCGCGCCAACGCCGACACCGGCACCCGGTCCCGCTACGGCAACTACCTGAACCAGCGCGCCCAGTCGTTCCGCGAGATCTGGACCGACGACCCGAGCGTGGAGTTCGCGGCCCTTGCCTGGCGCATCGCCACCGGGCCGATCCTGGCCCCGCCGCTGGTGCGCCGCCACCCCCGCGTCATGGGCGCGAGCCTGGAACGCAGCGACTGGGACGGCGAGATGATCGCCGACGTTAGCCTCGTCTCCCCGCGCCCGCAGTCGCTCGCCAACGCCAAGACCGCCGACGGCGCCTACTACCGCGACCACCGCCTCGACGCCTGGGACACCTACGAGGGCATCAGCGGTGAAGACCTGACCCGCAACGCGTACCTGCTCACCGAGGTCCGTCTCCTCTGGCAACTGCCCGTGGGCAAACTCCCCGCGATCAAGGAGGTCCCCACCGGCAGCGACGCCATCTTCCGCCAGGCCGTCGAGTGCCTGGACGTGCTGGTCTGGGCGCTCAACCGCGAGGTCGGCCCAGTCATCGCGCAACTGGAGCAGTCCTGATCAACCGGGCCAAGAACTGACAGCCCACCACACCACACCACCGACCCCAGCGAAGGAGCACCACGTGTCCAAGCCCAAGGCCGCCGACCAGTACACCGCTGAGGAGATGCAGCAGCTGCTCGTCGCCGGCGGGAAGCTGATCGGCACCTACCCCGCCCAGGCGGCGGTCCACCTGCTCACGTTCACCGAGCTGCCCGGCCGGAGCGACTTCGCCGCGCTCGTCGACGTCGAGGAGGTACCCGACCACGACGGACAGCCGGTGCTGGCCGCGTTCGTGCGTGACTGGCCCGCGCTGGCCAGCGGCCCAGCGATCTCGTACCGCACCGGCGGCGACGCCCGGCTGCTCGCCCTGGCCGCGAGCCTGGCCTGCGGCCAGCCGGTCGACCTGTCGGCCAACGTCGGTGTCGGTGGCCACGCCCACGCCAAGCGAGTGATCGAGGCGTTCGCGATCGCCACCGGCACCGCCGAGTTCTACACCGTCACCCCGACGCCGGCGCTCGACGAGATGCTGGCCGCCCGCGACGCCCTGTTCCGCTGAGGTGCGGGTCGGGACCACCCATATTGGCCCCGGCCCGCCCTTCGATCATCACACCCGCCGAAGGGAGCGACATGACCGTCCCAGGCCCGCGCGACGACGCACCGACCGACTGGGAGACCTTCCACCAGCAGCAGGCCGCCGCGGCCGCCGCCGTGCAGGACGCCCTCGGTGACGAACCGGTCGAGTTCACCACCGCGGGCGAGCTGGCCGCGCTCATGGCCCGGCTACCACCACACACACCGGTCAGCATCGTCGAGACCGTCCACATCGACCCGCGGCTGAACCTCGACGACACATCGAACCGCACCACCGCGGCCGCGCGCAGCCTCAGCCTGGTCGACCCCGACCCGGTCGACGTCGTCGACGACGGCGAGATCAGCCGGGCCAACCGGGTCATCCCCGGAGTGGAGCTGGGCGCGGTCATCGTCGGCCAAGACACCACCGGCGTACCGAGCATCACCGTGCCGTTCCCGGCGTACGAACGCGCGGTGGAGGCCCTCGGCGACGGCGACCTGAGCGAGGTGCTGCGCTGCCAGGCCGAGCTGCTGACCTGGATGGCCAGCACGCTGGCCCGCACCGACGACGACCCGGACGACGCAGACGACGAGATGATCCCGGAGTGGACCCTCGACGAGGGTCTGCGGGCCCAGGTGGCCGTCGAAGGCGAGCGGCTACGTCAGGCCGCCGCCCGGCTGGACACGCTGCGCGCCCGGGTCGCCGAGCAGGACGCCGCCGTCGACGTCACCGACGAGGCCGAGGCCATCGTCGAACGCGCCGTCCGCAGCCCGGCCGATGACCTTGCCGCCGCGCGGGAGGACTACCTCGCCGACGGGCACACCGACGACGGCGACGGCGACGGGGACCTGCGGTGAGCGAGACGACCGACGTCACCGAAGTGGCCACCGCGGCGCCGGCGCCGCGCACGGCCCGGCGGCGTAAGGAACCCAAGCCGAAGCCGCCACCGGCCGACTACGGCCCGATCCAGGTCCTGAACCACACCGGCCTGGCCGAGTGGCAGTGGGACGCCGGCATGGCGGTCGGGCTGATCCCGCCGGCGGACGTGGCCGGCGGCCGCTGGTCCGCCGCGGTCGCCGACGACGTCGCCGCCCGCCGCGACGAGATCGTCGCCGCGGTCGGGACCGAGGCCCCGATCGGCGGGCACCGGGCGGCCGAGCGGCTGGCCGCCCGGACCGGCCTGGACGTGACCAAGGCCGACGTCGAGGCCCTCGCGGACGCCGGGCTGCTGGCCGTGGCCGGCTGGTACAAGGAATGGCCGCTGTGGAGCTGCCGCCAGCTGGACGCCGTCGACGTCGACGCCCTCGGCCCGATCGTGGCCGAACGGCAGGCGTGGATCGCCGACAGCGTCAGCAAGTGGGACGTCGCGGCGTACCTGGGCTGGCATCGCCGCGAGTTCGAGCGGGTCGCCGGGCAGCGCGGCCTGCGGCTGGGCCGGCTGGACCGGTACGCCAAGGCCGACCTGGACGCCCTGGCCGGCGACGAGGACCTGGCCGAGCAGCTGCGCCTGGACCGGCTGCTGATGACCCACCAGGCCGCGACCCACCTGGAGATCCGCGAAACCGACTTCAAGTGGCTGGTCGCCGCGGACCTGGCCGTCCCGCACCGCTACACCTGGGTGGAGATCACCCGCTACCGCGACGTGAGCGTGCCGCTGTACCGGGTCGGCGACCTGGAGGCGCTGCGCGAGCACCCGCTCATCGACTGGGAGGAAGTGCGGGCGGTCAAGCCCGGCGAGCCGTCGCCGCTGCGGCACCTGGCCCGCCGGCCGATCGACCGGGCCGCGGTCATCCGCCGCGGCGTCGCCGAGCTCGGCGACCGGTTCGGCGTGGAGGTGTGGGCCTGGTTCAACAACGGCACCGGCGGCTGGGAGGTCGACTTCGACCGCCACGACGGCGCCCCGAACCCCACCGAGTTCCGGGCGGCGATCACCGCCCACCCGTACCTGCGCGAGCACCGCGAGGCGATCGCGGTGTCCACCGAGGCCGGCGCCGCGCTGCGCTGGGCCCGGGCGATGCGCGAGCCGGGCGCCGCGGTCATCCTCGACACCGAGACCACCGACCTGGACGGCTACGTCGTCGAGGTCGCCGTGCTGGACGCGGCCACCGGGCAGGTGCTGCTGGACAGCCTGGTCAACCCGGGCTGCCCGGTCCACCCCGAGGCCCGCTGGGTGCACGGCATCAGCGACGCCGAACTGGCCGACGCGCCGCCGCTGGCCGACGTGTGGCCCCAGCTGCTCGCGGCCACCGAAGGCCGCACCGTGCTGGCGTACAACGCCGAGTTCGACCACACCACCGTGCTGCGCCACGCCCGCCGCGACGGCCTGGACCCGGCCCACCTCGCCGACGCCGACCGCTGGTCGTGCCTGATGGGCCGCCGCTCGGACTGGCTGATGCGCCGCCGCTGGCTGCCGCTGGGCGGCGGGCACCGCGCCCGCGGGGACTGCGAGGTCGCCTTCGAGCTGCTCGCCGCGATGACCGCCCCGGCCCACCAGCCGAAGGCGGCCCGGCGATGATCCGGGTACGGCTGGTGGCGCCCGACGTCGAGGCGCTGCAGGCCGCCGCCGACCGGGTCGCCACCGTGCTGACCGTGGTCGGCGGCAGCCGCCGGCCCCGGGAGCGCCGCGACGGCGACGGGTACAGCCTGTACCTGCACGCCGAGCTGCCCACCGACGACGTCGACCAGGACCGGCGGCGATGACCGCCCTGGCCGGACAGCTGCTGCCCGCCGGCGCGCCGCTGCCCACCGCGGCGGCCGCCGGCGGCACCGGCGCCGAACTCGAGCGGCTGCTGCGCGCCTGGCTCATCGAGTACCCGTCAGCGCACACCATCGACGCGTACCGCCGCGACCTGGACATGTGGCTGGACTTCTGCGCCGCCTCCGGCCTGGACCCGCTGGGCGCCAAGCTGACCGCCACGCACATCGCCGCCTGGCTCAAGGCCCGCGCGGCCGCCGGGGAGAAGACCGCCACCCGGGCCCGGCGCCTCGCCGCGGTGTCGGCCTTCTACAGCTGGCTCGCCGCGCGCGGGCACCGGCCGCTGCCCAACCCGGTCGCCGCGCTGGAGCCGAAGAAGAAACCCGCCATGACCGCGACCACCCCGACCGGCAGCCTCACCCGCGAGCAGGCCGCCGCGCTGCTCGCCGTCGCCGACCGCCACCGCGGACCCAGCGGCCCCCGCGCCGCCGCGGTCGTCGCGCTGCTGCTCTACTGCGGGCTGCGCGTCGGCGAGCTGGTCGGCGCCACGGTCACCCAGCTCGGCCACGACCGCGGCCACCGGGTGCTGTGGCTGGTCGGCAAGGGCGGCAAACCCCGCCCGGTGCCGATCCCGCCCCCGGTCGCCCGCCGCGTCGACGCCTACCTGGCCGTCCGGACCGACCTCGACCGGCTACCCGCCCACCGCGACCAGGCCGGCGCCGAGCACCGGCCCCTGCTCGCCACCGCCAGCGGCCGGCCGCTGGACCGCGGCGCGGTATGGCGGCTGCTGCGCTGCCTCGCCCGCCGCGCCGGCATCCCGGTCACCATGTCCCCGCACGTGCTGCGGGCCACCTGCGCCACCCTCGGCCGCGACGCCGGCGCCGGCCTCGACGAGCTGCAGGAGCTACTCGGCCACGCCGACGTGCGAACAACCCGCGCGTACGACAAAGCCGCCCAACGCCTCGACCGGTCCCCGGTCTACCAACTCGCCCGCTACCTCCACGAAGACACCCCGGCCGCGCATCCCCCACCGGCCGACACCGCCGCGGTAGCCTGACCACAGATGCGCAGGCCCACCCGAACCCTCGGGTGGGCCTGCGGCGTTCCGGCCGACAGCCGAGGTGGCGACCCGGCGGCCCCACCGGTCCGCGTACGCGCCCGACCGCGCCCGCGACGCCCCGGACGTCGACGAACGGCTCGCGCCGTGATTCCGCGGAGTCACACCCGCAGCCGCGTAGCAGATCGACGTCCTCGGCGCCACCTTGTCCACAACCACCCTCGCTGTCCACAGCCCGCCGGGTCCGGGGTGGCGGCCGGCCGGCCCGCCGTGACAACCTCGGCGCCGTCGCCGGCGAGGACACTCCCGCACCCGGCCGGCCACGCCCGCGTGGAGGTGGGGCCAGGGTGCGCAGCAGCGCCACCGGCGACCGGGCACCCGCCGGCCTGTCCTAGGCACCAGGCCGCGCGGACCCGCGCCCCGTTGACAGGCCCTCGACGTGTGATCTTGTAAAAAACAGCGGCAGCGGACCGTTGCGGAAGGCGTTCCCCCGACGTTGGTCGCACCCGTTCGCAGCCTGTAGCGTGCCCGGGCGTGGAGAGCGTGGAGCTGAGTACCGAGCAGATGCTGGGGCTGCTGGCCACGTTCGGTGTCGCCGGTGCTGACGTCGGGCAGGACCGGGACCCGCAGGCCCTGGTACGGCTACGACTGGCTCGGGCGGTGCTGGGTGCGGCCGAGGCTCACGCCTTGTATGCCGAGCAAGGCGCGATCGAGGCCGGCTTGAGCCGTGAGCAGATCACTGCGACCGCGGCGGCGGTGTTCGCCGGTGCGGACGCCACCGAGGGCGCCGACCCGCTGGTCTTGTTGCAGGCCCGGGCGATGAGCCTGCACGCCGGCATCGAACAGATGGAACCGGACCCGCGGGCTCCGGCCGGTGACCCGATCCTGGCAGTGGCCGGGACAGTAGCCGCGGCTCTGTACACGTTGATCGGCACCCGATACCAGTTGGCGGTCGGCGAGAACCCGACCGAGGCGGTGGAAAAGCTGGCGGCCGTTGGGCAGGTGCTGGAGCAAACCACCGGCCGGATCAACGAACTGTTCGGGCTTGCGGGGATGGCGGGCCGCGCGGGTCGGGGTGGGCCGGGCGACAAGAACTGACCGGTTGGTCGACCGACGCAACGATCCGCTACCGCTGTTTTACAAGATCACACGTCGAGGGCCTGACAGCGCTGTCAGTCGGCGGCCGCGGTGGCAGCGCCGCGGCCAACTGTCCGCGCCACTGACACCGACCCGTCCGATCCGCTGCAGTTACCGGTCCGCGAACACGGGTGACAGCGGCCGTTGGGTCGGTGTGACAGCGCCGTTGGGTTGCCGTTCGATCTGGACCCCGAACGGCAACCCAACAGGGGCCTGTCAGCGCTGCTCAGGCCGCCTTTCGGCGGAATCCGGTCGACCGGCGACTGACACTAGGGTGTCATCTAACAGGGGGAATGCGTACCACGGGGAGGAAACGCGGTTGGCGGCCGGCGGCCGGGCGTTCGTCGAACGCCTGCGGACCCAGGGCGGCCCGTCCCTGGAGCTGCTGGTGCTGCTCGACCAACATCGGGTGCTCACCACCGACCAGCTGGCCCGGGCCACCAACACCCCCGTCCGCACCGTGCGGTACCGGCTGGCTCGGCTGGCCGAGCACCGCCTGGTCGACGAGCACCGCCCCGGCCGGGAGGTCGGCTCGTCACCGTCGCATTGGTGGCTACGCCCGGCCGGTGCCCGCCTGGTCACCGGCACCGCGGCCGCCGAAGGCCGCCCGTCGCATCCGTTCGTCGCGCACGCCGCGGCGATCGCCGAGGCGTGGCTGGCGGTGCGCGAGCACGGCCCGGCCGCCGGCATCCAGCTGCTCGACTGGCGCACGGACCGCGCCGGCTGGCTGGAGTGGGAACCATCGACGCTGTACGGCGAAGGGCGGTTGCGCCGGCTGACCCCGGACGCGGTGCTGCACGCCCGGGTCGAGCACGGCGACGTCGCCGGCGAAGCGGCCGCGTTCGTCGAGATCGACCTGGCCTCGATGACCCAGACCCAGTTGCGGGAGAAGCTCGGCAAGTACCTGGCCTACGCGCGGGACCGGGCGTGGGAGGGCGTGTTCCCGCACTGCCCGCCGATGCTGCTGCTGACCACCAGCGCCGCCCGGGCCACCACCTACATCCGCGCCGCCCGCCGGGTGCTGGCCGCCGGCGAGCAGCGGCCCACCCGGTTCTACCGCCGCGCCGACGTCGACCTCGACACCGCTGACCAGCTCGTGGTCGCCGCCTGCGGGCACGTGCGCGACCCGGCCCGCGCCGTGGTCGAGCCGGTGTGGCTGCCGCCGGAGGAAGCCGCCGCCGAGCTGACCCTGGCCGAGCTGCTCGCCGAACGGGTCGCCGCGCAGGCCCGCGCCAATGAGTGGCGGGCCCGGCAGGCCGCCCGGCAAGCGGCCGAGGACCGCCTCGACGCACTCGACGACGCCGGCCGCCGCGGCGTGCCCGAACTGACCCGGCTGCTCGACGACCCGGCGGCCGGGCAGGCCCTCGATCTGCTCGCCCACGACCCGGCCCGGTTCCTGCAACGCGAGCCCGAGCTGGCGCTCGCGGTGGTCGCCTGGTGGGGGCCGCGCCGCTCGCGCCGCCCGGCCGGGCCCGCGCCGGCCGAGCTGGTCGACGCGCTGCGCACCCGGCACGTCCAGCTGTGGGCCCGGCACGCCCGGGCCGTGCTCGACGCCGGCGCGCACATCGCCGCCGACGCACCGCGGCTGGCCGTGCTGGCCGCCCGGCTGCAGGACGGCCAGCTGCTCACCCGCGCCGACCGCGACTACCTCAACACCGACCCGGCGACCGACCGGCGCCGGCTGCAGGCCGAGGCCCTAGCCGAGTACGCCCGGCGCCGCCGCGTCGACGTCGAGCGTGAGCACCAGGCGCTGCCGTGGCTGACCCGCCGGCGCACCAACCCCGACGAGGTCGCCGCCGCCTACGACGCGCGGTGGCTGCTCGTCTGCGACGTGTGCGGCATGGTCACCCCGCGCTCCGATCCGGAGCGCGGCGGTGTGTGGGACGGCGCCGACGAAGGCGCCGGCTGCCCGCACTGCTACGCCGGGCGGCTGGTCGACCCGGCCGGCGCCGCGGTGCCCACCCTCGCCGAGCGGCTCGCCGCGATCCGGGCCCGGCTCCGTACCCGCCGAACCTCCTGACACCCGCCACCACGGCGCCCGTCGCCGGGCCCGCGCAGGCGCGGTCAGCGAGATATGCCTTTGCTTGGCAAAGGCCCCCGGTCGCCGGCGCGACGGCGGTCCGGTGGCGTCAGCAAGATATGCGGTTTCTCGGTGACCCGTCGTGACCGTGCGCGGTCACGACGGTCGGCCGGCTGGCCGGGTACGGGCGCCGGCGGGCTGGCCGCCGTCGTGGTCGGGGCGCCCGGCTGCCGCGCCGGCCGCCGGCCGGCTTGCCACCGACCACCGTGGCCGGGGTGGCCGGGCGGTCGACAGACCGGCCCGGCGCGGCGGCGTACGTTCGGCCCGTGATCACCGATGCGGAGCTGGCCGAGGCGGTCGCCGGCCGCGCGCACTGGCAGCCGGCCGGCGACGCCGCGGCGGTCTACGCCCCGCCGGACTCGCCGGTGCGCGTGCGGGTCCAGCGGGTGGCCCGGCCGGCCCGCCGCGAGCTGTACGTCGCGTCGATCATCCGCGACGGCCGGGCCACCCACGCCATGCCGTGCCACACCGCCGTCGAGGCGGTCCGCCTCGCCGAGCGGATCCGCCTGGCCTGAAACCCGACGCCGCTACCCCGGCCCGGTGCCGGACTCGACGCCGAAGAAGGCGCAGAACGCCCGGTCCCACTCGGCCTCGATCTCGCCAACGCGCGCCGGCGGCGTGCGCGCCTCGCTGTCGGGCCCGGCCACCGGCACCGCCGCCCAGCCCCACGCGGCGTTGCGCCGCCGCCGGAACGCCGCCTCGATCGGCGCCCACCGCGCCAACTTCTCCACCGTGATCGTCACGTCGGACTCCTCACCGTCCGCGGACGCGCTCGACCCGCGCCCTCTTACCAATCTCTATCGGCAAGATCGCGTTCGATGCCCCGACGCGGCCGCGCCGGACGGCGGCTACCGGGCCGGACCCGGGTCGCAGTCGTCGTCGACGGGCGGGTCGAACACCCGCGGGTACGCACAACCCGGCTCGGTACACACCAGCACGTGGTGCCCGTCGCAGCCGGCGCCGGCGCACGTGGCCCACAGCTGCACGAGCCGGCCGCCCACCCGCCGCCCGTGGTCGTAGCGGTGCCCGGCCGGGCAGTGCGTCGGCTCGTCACCGACCAGCACCCGCACCGGCTTGTACGGGTACGCCGTCACGTGCGGGTCGGCCCGGGCCGCCTCGACCAGCCGGCGCAGCTGCGCCGGGGTGGCCGCGTGGGTCTGGTAGCGGGTTGTGCCCCACGGCGAACGGTCGGCCCGATCCCAGCAGATCGTGATCGACCACTGCCGCACCCACCGACGCGCCACCCCATCACCATACGAACACATGTACTGGTAGCGGCCGGCGAACGCGGCCGAGGTGGGCGTTACCACCGGGGCGTTACCGGGCCCTGACCTGCGGGCTCCGGTGTTACGGGTTAGCGGCAGGGTTAGCGGCGTCGTTACCGGAGCCCGGCCGGCGCCGCGGCGGCCCGGGAGCCATCCGCCGAGGGTGATGCCGCGGAATCGGACCCGGCCCCCGGCCGGGAGCGGAACCGGCCAGCCGGGGCGGAAGCGGAAGTGCGGAGCGGAAGCGGAAGTTAAGGGCGTCGTGGAGCGGAAGCGGAAGCCGGGGCAGGCGTTCCCGCGACGGCCCGCGGAACGGCCGGCCACGGCCCCGCTCAGCCGGCCGGAACACGCCGCACGGCGCCGGGGCGGAACACCGGAACGGGCCGGGAACGGCCGCCCACCGGAACACCGCGGCGCGGCCGCCCGGGCCGTTCCAGGCCGACCACCACACAAGATCGACCGGCCGGAATTGGCCGCGGCCCGGGCCGCTTCGGCGCCGCAACGGCCCGGACCACCGGTCCGGCCGGGCGCTCCGGTCCGCGGGTGACTGGACACGGCAGCGAGCTATGCCGGGCGGGACGCTTATCGGCCTGGCGGCCGATCTCGCGCCCGCGCCGGGCAGGTGGGCCCGGCTCCCTGCGGTCGGCCGGGCCCGGCCGCTCGCTGCGCTCGCCGCCGCAACGGCCCCGTTCCGGGCCGGCTGGTAACACCCGCCGGCCAGGTCCGCTAACGCTACCGGTAACGGTCCCGGCAACCCTGTTCCGGCACGCTGCGGACGGAACAAGGCCCGCCGTTCCCGCGGGAACGGGCCGGCCGTTCCGGGAACGGCCAGAGGCGGAACGGCGGAACGGGGGCAGGCGAGTGACCCGCGGCGGCCCGGTCAAGCGCACCCGCGACGTGCGGGTGCGGCTGACGCCGGCCGAGCACGCCGCTTGGACCGCCGCCCGGGCCGGCTCCGGCCGCCGCGAGCTCGGCGCCTGGGTCCGGGCGGTGGTCAACGAGCTGCTCGACCGGCCCGGCCACGAGCACGCCGGCGGCCGGCAGCTCGTCGACGCCGCGGTGTACGCCGCGCTGGTGCGCGCCGGGAACAACCTCAACCAACTCGCCCGGTGGGCCAACACCGAACGCCGCTACCCGGCCGAGCACGAGGCGGCCGCCGTGTACGCCGAGACCCGGGCCGCGGTCGAGCAGATCCGCGCTGCGGCCCGGCCCGTACCGTCACGGCGGCGGCGGGACGGCCGGTGATCGGGAAGATCCGCAAGGGCCGCGGCTTCGCCGGGCTGGCCGCCTACCTGTACGGGCCGGGAAAGCGGGAAGAGCACACCGACCCGCGGGTCGTCGCCGGCGACAACGTCTCGCTCGGCGACCCGCGCTCGTGGCGGGACTGGGCCGCCGACATGACCTTCTACGCCGGGCAGCGTCCCGACGTCGCCCGCCCGGTCTGGCACTGCGCGCTGCGCGCCGCCCCCGAGGACCCGGTCCTCGACGACGCCCGCTGGGCCGCGATCGCCGCCCAGCACATCGCGGCGATGGGCCTGTCCGGACACCCCTGGGTCGCCGTCCGGCACGGCCCAGATCACGTGCACATCGTGGCCTGCCGCGTCGACCCGGCCGGCCGGGTCTGGCGCGACAGCCACGACTACGCCCGCTCCATGCGCTCCTGCCGGCGCATCGAGGTCGACCACGGCCTGACCGTCGTCGACGCCCGCCGCCGCGCCGGCCGGTACGCAGCCACCACCACCGCGGCCGAACGCGCCCGCGCCCAACGCCGCGGCGTCGACCCCGAACGGGCCCGGCTGCGCGACGCGATGCACGCCGCCCGGGCCGCGGCCGCCGGCGCCGGCGTCGCCGGCTGGGAACGCCAACTCGCCGCCCACGGCGTGCTGTACCGGGCGGTCACCACCCGCGACGGCACCATCATCGGCTACCGGGTCAGCCTGCCCGGCTGGACCGACCCGGACGGCAAGCAGGTCTGGCTCAAAGCCAGCCAGGTCGACCGCGCCCTGTCCTGGAACCGGGTCCGCCCCGAACTCGACACCGGCCGCTCGGGCCAGGCCCGGGCGGCCACGCCGCGGCGCGACAGCCGCCGGCCCGACCGGGCCGACCGCAAGGCCGCTCGCGTTGCCGCGCAGGGCTTCGCCGTCGCGCCCAAGCCGCCCGTCGTCACCCACGGCGACGCCGAGGAACTCACCGAGGCGCTCCTCATTCGGCTCCGGCAATGGCGCTGGTACGAACGTCAACACCAGCACGACCAGCGGCGGCGCCACCGATGAACCAACGGCAGCAAGGGGCCGCTCTGTCGATCTCCCTCGAATCCGCGACACACACCCCCTTGCATTCTCCAATGTCCCAGGTAATCCCAGGACGTCAGTGACGCTTCGACCAGCACTTACGCGCACCGGGGCCCCGGCCTGGTCCCCCGGGCTTGCGGGTGCAGGCGGCCCGCTACGTCAGTGACGCCTGGCTATGGTTGGCCGTAGGTCGATCACGGGGGTGAGAGCCGATGCCGGCGCCGACCGAGCACGTCATACAGGCCCGTGCGAGTGGTGCGGCCGCCCGATCGAGCAGCCACCGCGGGGCCGCAAACTGCGCTACTGCGACCGCTCGTGCCGGCAACGGGCCTACGAGGCCCGCACCGCGCAGCGGCGCCTGCAGCACGACCTCGACGCCGGCCGGATCCGCCAGCAGCCCGCTGAACGCGTCGTCGAGCGGGTCGTCCAGCCGCGCCACCCGAGCACCGCGGCGGCGTGGATCGGCGTACTCGACGAGTTGACCGCGCGGGTACGCGACGGCCGGATCCCGGCCTGGCACGCGGCCCGGATCCGATCCGCCGTTACCCGGCTGCAGGCCGCGCTCGACGCCGCGGCACGTGGCCCCAGCGACCCGTCCCCGGTCGTGCCGGCGCCCCGGGCGGCACCGGCGGACGGGCGGGATGGGCTGAGCGGGGAGCGGATCCGGCAGCTCGTCACGCGCCTGGCGGCCACCTCAGCCGGCCGACCCGAGCCCACCACGCTGACCCGCCTCGCGCACGAGCTCGCCGTCGACGTCGACGACGTGCGCCAGGTCCTGGCCGCGCTCACCGGCGTCGACGCCGCTAAGCTCGCCCGCACCGGACCCGCTGGCACCCAGTCCGTTGACGCGCTCAGCATCGCCGAACACGCCCGCTTCACCATCACCCTGCACAGCTGACCAAGCTCGCCGAAACCAGCTGTGAACGCAGCGATCTTGCTGCGTTCACACCCAGGCATTGCAATGCCTGACGGAACGTCAGTAACGCCAGCGCGCCCGCCACACCGGGGCCCGGGGTCCGATTCCGCGGAATAGCCGAGCGTCCTTGGTCGGTCGGAAGTGTCGTACCTGGGTGCGACAATGAGTAGCGAACCGGCCACGAGAACCATCGAGGCGCTCGCGCTCACGACGGGAGTTTCGTACCGTGGATGGCATGTCGCAGATGACGTACGCGTCGCTGGCCGGGATGGAACTCCCGCA
>WNFV01001956.1_pt1 | contig 42519 bp, 34 predicted proteins | sample 5400101 | NCBI WGS metagenome assembly WNFV01 (sample SAMN13153361, study PRJNA577476) | soil metagenome | isolation source: 115 cm soil or saprolite under grassland replicate 1 | place: USA:California | collected 2016-06-15 | reverse complement strand
CGGCCGCGATCGCGAACCCCACGACCGTTCCCGCGATGGCGAGCAGGGCCGTCCTGCCGGTGCCCAGCGCGTTGGAGCGCAGCACCGACAGCGTGCCCAACACCACCCAGAAGCTGTGGTCCACGCGGGTGATCCTGGTGAGCAGGACCGCCAGCCCCAGCGCGAGCGCGGCCCGCAGGCTGTTGCGGAACCAGATGCTGGTCGGGCGCAGGTGCGTCCTGAGGGTGCCCATCACGCGCTGGAGCCATGGCGCCGGCCCCGCCCGCGGCGCGCTCCAGTGTGGCAGGGGCGATGGCGCGTGATCGACGTCCAGGCCCGCCACCACGGTGGCGTCCACCGCGATGGCCAGCGCGGTGTGGGCGAGCAGGCGCGGCGCGATGCCGCCGCTCAACCCGTCGAGCACCGACTCCGCCGGCTCTCCCGCCCGCAGGCGCTCGGCGGCCCAGCGGTCGAGCGCCTCCCGGTAGGCGACTCGATCCTGATCCAGGGCGGCCAGGTCCGGACGGGCCGTCTCGCCGCCCAGGACGTCCGCGCTCACCTCCAGGACCTGGCCGGTCGTGCGGCGCAGGGCGCGTTCCTCGGGAATGGTCCCTGGGTGGCGGCCCGCGCCGGCGACGCGGCCGGCGAACTCGTGTGCCCGGTCGAGCTGGACGACCAGGTCGATCAGGGCGCGGTCTCGTCTCGCGGGGCCGGCGGGGCGCAGCGGCGCCTGGTCGTAGGCCCGGCGGGTCGCCTCGACCCGCTCCCGGGCCTGATCCCCAACCGCCGGGGCTTCCGGATCCGCCAGCAGCGCGGCCAGCGCGCGGCAGGCGTCCCCGGCATGCTGGCGCACCTGCGTGCGCGCGTGCCGGGGCCACAGCAGCACGCCGGCGGCCAGGGAGATGCCGCCGGCCAGCGTCCAGCCCGCGACCCGAGCCCAGGCTTGGCCGGCGGGGGCGGGGATGGACGCGGCGACCACGAACGCGAGCAGCACCGCGGTCTGCGCGGCGACCACGTAGCCGCCGAACACGCCCAGGATCTGCACGACGAACACCGCCAGCATGGTGCCGGCCACCGCCGACCAGGCAGTCGCCGACGCGAGCGTCCCGAGCAGGACCAGCCCAGCCCCCACCGCGGTGGCGCCGGCGTAGGCACGCGCCCTCGGGATCGTCGGCCCTCCGAAGTCCGCCAGGCCCAGTAGCGCGAAGGCGCCGAACACGGCGAACACGGCGGCGGGATCCCCGACGATGGTCCCGGCGAAGGCGGCCATGGGCGGCACCACGATGGCTACGCGCAGCGCACGCCGCAGCGACGTCCCGCCCGGGTCCCTGCCCCAGAGCGCGCGCAACCCTCCCCACCGGGCGCTGGCCGCACGGGACCCGCCCAATCCAGAGCGCATCCTCGTCGCCATCGGCCCCTGCCTGCTCAGCTCACGGTGATCTGGTGCGCCCCTCGTCGGGAAGCGCGACCTTGGCGAGATCGATGCGCGGCTCGGCGGTGTCTTCGGTCATCGTCATTTCCTGCTCCTATCCGTGCATGCTCTCTCCTACTAGCATTGCACGCTGGACCGGCCCGCCGGCGCGATGAGGCAGCGCAGGATGATCTGCTCGCCGGACGAGCTGGCGACGCCGACGAGGTTGCCGGCGCCGATCCGTGCGGCGAGCTCACGGTAGACCGCCAGGCTCTGCTCGATGGCGGTGGGAAACGCCGCCTCCGGCGAGAGCGTGTAGTCGACCGAGTAGACGGTCACGCCCAGCTCGGCCGCGGCGAGCAGGGCGGTGCGTTCACGCGCCGTGCCCATGACGAACCCTGCGCCGTGGATGTTGAGCACCGCCTTGCCGCGCATCCGCTCCGCCGTCTCGTGTGGACCCACCACGACCACGGGAACGCCACCGATCGTGTCGTGCTCGACCCGCAAGCCGTGATCGGCGACGAGCTTCTCTTCGACGATGTCCTCCTGCGCCTGGAACTGCGCACGGAAGGTCGGGACCTGAGCCGGGGGCGCCCTCTCGGACGATGAGTCCTGCGGCGCTTCCGGTGTGGTGAACGCCGGTAGGGGCAGTGGTCCAGTCGGCCCCCACCGACTCGAACCCTGACATTGCTCGCTACATAGATGCGGAACTCGGGTCAGACGACAGCCCGGATTTCCCTCCACCTTCCCTCCGCCCGACGCCCAGCCGCGCGGGACGGGGCGGAACGGATGGGGACGCGGGGTGACGGCTGAGGCTGTCGGCGGGCCGTTTGTGCTGGTCACGGCCGTCAGTCGGGGTCAGCAGGGGATGGGAGGGGACCCACGGGTAGCCGGCCCTGAGACCTGTAAAACCGCTGGCATCGCCTACATCGGGATACGAGCAGCCGCCGTCCAGCAGGGTTCGAGCCTCGCCGAGAGCGGATTGGCTCGTTGTAAGGGTTACAGTATCTATAGCGCCAGGGGCGTGGTGCCCTCTGGTAGACCCAGCGGTCCAGTCGGCCCAGCGACGTGAACTCCCATCGCCAGTCCACCGCGAGGGCCGCGCTTGCGGTCGTGGTGCTCGTCACTGGCTTCGCCGCGCCCTGCCAGGCAGTGCGATCTCCGCGGTAAGGCGCACGACCTGCCGTTGCAGCTCTGGGCGCATTCCTGTACCCGACTCCACCAGGGCAACCCACCGGACGCGCCGCAGCTGGTCCCGGCGGTCAAGCAGGTCATGGCGTCAGCGGCAGGCCGCCCGGGACGGTGACCGCCGGCCGTGGCGTTGGCACCGCCCCCAACGACCAGGCACGGCAGGCGCTTGGGGTCAAGTTCGTGCGGACGTCGATCCAGCGGGCGCCGGTGTGGGCCGCCAAGATCACCTGGGCGCGGTAGCGGGTCGAAGGCGCCGCCGAGGCCTGGAGCTGAGGGGGCTGGGCCAGGTCATGCGCGGCAGGGACGGCTGGGCCGTGGTTGCAGTGAGGGTCGCAGGGCGGCGGCGACCCGTAGCGATGACGGGGAGGTTGTCCGGGTCGCCGTCGTTGACGGCGGCGTTGCAGACGGTGCCAAGCAGCGACAGGTAGGCCGCGATCCTGCGGGGCGAGAGTCCCTCGTGGATCAGGTCGCGTTGCCAGCACTCCCGGACAGCATCGAGGGCGTGGGTGGGTGAGAGTTGGTCGGAGTATGCGACGTGATCTTGGAGTTCGAAGCCTCCAGCCTTGTCCGGAAGCGATCGGTGACCGGGCGGACGTAGGGGATGGTAGATCGCGGAGCACGCCGGGACGCCGGCTGCCGAGTTGATGGCTGGCCAGGCGGTAGGCCGTTCTCCGCCGCTGATGCCAGGGCCGATTTGGCAGGACGAGGGACGATGACGACCCCGAGTCCGAAGGATCAGGACCTTGTCAGTGGGGTGGGGTCAGGCCGAGGGTGGTGGGGGTGAGCAGGCCCTGGTCGACCAGTTGGTAGATGTGGGCGTAGGTCAGCTTGGTGATGAGCGGATTGGTGTGGCCGAGCCGGTGGGCGATGGCCGCCACCGGGACGTGTTGGGCGATCAGCCAGACCGCGTGGGTGTGGCGCAGGTCGTGGAAGTGCAGCCCGCCGTGGCGGGGCCAGGCGTGCTGGAGCCCGGCAGCGGCGAGGGCGGGTTTCCAGATGCGGGCGAAGTTGTTGGCGGCCAGGGGGGTCCCGCCGCGGCTCCCGCGGGGTGGGGTGGTGAAGACCAGGTCGAGGGGCTGCGGGTCGTCGGCGAGGCGTTGCCGGTGGTCGCGGAGGGCGTGGGTGGTGGGTTGGTCGAGGGCGATGGTGCGCTTGGTGGCCGGGGTGGTGGGGGGCTGGTCGCGCCCAGTGCCGCTGCGGCGGGGGTCGGCGAGCACGCGGCTGACGCGCAGGCGGCCGGGGCCGATGATGGCGCCGTCGTCGAGCGGGTGGCGCAGGTCGAGGTCGTGCCAGCGCAGCGCGGCGAGTTCTTGGAAGCGCAGGCCGGTGTGGGCGGCGACGATGACCAGGGCGTGGTAGTGGGGATGGATGGCGTCGGCGAGCTGGGTGACCTGCTGGGCGGTGAGCCAGACCTCCCGCTGGTCGATCGGTTGCGTCTTGAGGGGGCCAGGCGGTGGGTGCCGCTTGGGGTGCGCATGGGGGAGTGGGCGAGTAGGCCGTCGGCGACGGCGGTGTTGAGGATGGTGCCCAGCAGCGAGAGGTAGGTGTTGATGGTGCGGGGCGAGAGCTGCTCGGTGAGCATGCTGGTCTGCCATTGGGCGATGGCGTCGGCGTCCAGGTCGGCCAGGCGAGTGTCGCCGAAGATCGGCAGGATGCGTTTGTTGAGCTTCTTCTTGGTGGCGTAGGCCGAGCCGGGATGGTCGCGTTGCCAGCGTGGCCACCAGGTGTCGCGGACGTACTGGCCGAACGGCTGCTGTGCTGCGTCGCCCAGGACCAGTTGCTGGTGGAATGCCGCCGGGTCGAACCGGCCGGCGTTCAGGTCGCGTTTGACGGCTTGGGCTTCGGTCTTGTTGGTGTAGATGCCGGCTGAGCGTTGGGTGGTCCCGTCGCGGTAGCGGATTTGCCAGCGGGGTCGCCGGTGGCGGGGGGTGGGATTTTGACGATCCAGGCCATGGGGTATCGTCCCGTGGTGGAGGTGGTGTCGGACCTCATCAGCAGCCGGTGCCGGAAGAGTTCCGGAAGATTCCCGGAAGAGTTGCTGATGAGGCCACTGTGAGTGTGTTGTGTTTGTCAGCAGGAGGTAGAGAATATAGGTTCTGAGCTGGGACTGTGAGTGCTTCGGGCGTGTAGCTCAGGTGGATAGAGCGCGTCGCTTACAACGAAATACCTGAGCTATTTCTCACCATCGGAGACCAGCAGGAACTCGCTTTTGTACAGGTCGCGGTTATGATAGCGCATGCAGCAAGTAGCAGCGAGTGGACACGAGTGGTATCGGCTGGGCGCATGAATCTTGATGAGTTTTCGGAGTGAGAGCCGGACAAATTGCCTCGTTCTTCTCTGGGATTGCTGACCGCAATTGCTACCTACATGCAGACTCCACCGCTGCGACGACCGCTTCGCGCGAGAGCTCCGGATAGGCGTGCAGGATCTGCTCCATGGCGTAGCCACCCGCGAGCATGCCGAGGATGTTCTTCACCATGATCCTGGTGCCACGGATACACGGCTCGCCACAACAGACCTGCGGGTCGATCACGATATGCTCCTGCATGGTTCCTCGCGTCTACGGGAGCAACTCGAACGCAGCGATATGCCGCGGCTCGATGGCACTGAAGTGGCGACGGTCGAGTGTAGCGATCCGGGTCTGTCGTTCCCGTTCCGCCAGCGCGACCACTGCGGCGTCGACGAAGCCGAGCGGCCAGTCCCCGTACTGCGCACAGCTCCCGCACCCGTGGGTAGTCATCCGTCGCCAGGTCCAGAATGGTGAAGACACCGTTCTCGATCCTGCGGAGCACCTCGTCGAACGGGCGATGGCTGCCGGTCAGCTCCGTGAGGAAGTAGTCCAGCTCAACCAGCACCGGCGCGGGCAACAGCAGCTCGCGGGTGGTTCGCAGCAGTTTGGCGCAGGCAGCATGGTTGCGGTCGCGTGGCGCCATCGCCGCATAGAGGACGCCGGTGTCGACGATCACCGGTGGCCGTAGACGTACTCGTCGACGCGCTCGGAAGCGTCCGCCGGGGCATCGAGGTCACCAAGGACCCCAATGAGGCCCTCGATGCCGTCCTCGGGCCGTTCGGGGGACGCTGGTCGCCTTGCGGGATGTGGCTCGACGATGACCGCCAAGACCGTGCTGTCTTCCGGCAGCTCAAGATCCTCCTCTCGCAAGACGCGGAGGAGCTCCCGAGCCAGCTCTGGGGAGATCCTGAGCGGGCGGATCTCTCCAGTCGACTCACCGACGGGCTCAGCGGACATCGATAGCCTCCAAGTTGGTTGCTCGCCCAGTGTACGAGCGGTTCACCAGCCCAAACAACCGCATTCGATTCGTTGTTGATGCCGAACGTGCGAGCCGTGGATTCCGGATGGGCGAGGTCGCATGTGACGAGTTCTGTCGTAGACCCAGGTGGTGGGGGAGCCGAGCACGCGGAGCCGGCAGCGGCCGTGTACTGCATCCTCCTGTTCCCAGTGAGAGGCCCAGCAGTCCCGGTCCGCCTCGTGGTAGGGCGCCAGCTCGGGGTGCTCAGCCTGCCAGCGCCGTCTAACCGGCGGGCGCATTGAGATCGCGGGTATGGGAAGTCAAGCCGCTATGCGCACAGGTATGAGAGTTATCGTTGTTCAGCGGTCACTCGCCCATTGCACGCGCCACCTCCGCGTCCCAGTCGCGCGTAGCCCTGCCAGCCGTCCGCCATGCCCTTCCTTCGGTCAACGTCTCCATCACATTCTCGGCATGGACCTGACCATGCGGGTCCTATTACCGGCCGCGAGGGTCTGCGAGAGGATCACGGTCGCCGTCTGCGTACGGTCATGGGTTCGCTCTCGAGGTGGATGAACTGGGAGACTGCAGTCCCGGAGCACGTGGAGGGAAGTTCGGAGTCGCTGGGCAGGTGCAGCAGGGCGAGGTGGGAGTGCATCGATGGTCAGTGCGGAGCTGGTGTGGCGCAGCGGTGATCGCAAACGTGAGCTGGTGGAGTTCTCCCGCGGGCCGCGATTCGACCGCGCCTTCCGGGAGGCGTTCGCGCGCCGCTTTGGCGAGGCGCCGGAGGTGGACGAGGAGCAGTTCATCAACTTCCTCGATTTCTTCGTGCTGCAGTATCGCCTGTCTGACGGCCGCACGGTGGTGGAGCATTTCGTGGCCGAGCACCCAGGCCTGCCCGAGGAGGAGCGGGCGATGCTGCTGGGCTGGCGGGAGGTGGTGGAGGGGATCTTCGGTGTCCAGCGACGCGACGGCGACGCGCTAGTAACGGTCAACCTGGTGGACGAGCTGACCTACCGGGTCCGCTCCAACCGGGGGCCCGCCGCCCTTGCGTCGATGCGGCGTGGGATGTTTGTGATCGCCCGGCTGGTCCCGATCGGTGAGGAGTGGCTGCTGAGCGGCGCGTCGACCGTGTGGCCCGCCGCCAGCCGGGGCGAGGCGTACCGGTTGGCGGCGGAGCTTGCTGCAAAGCATCCGGCGCTGGTGTTCCGCAATCCGGAGCGGTTGGCGCAGGGCAGGGAGCGGCAGCGGGAGGAGCGCCGCCATTTCATCGCCTTCTTCGGCTCGGACCTGGTCGTGCTGTCCGGGGAGGAGCTGGCTGCGCGTATGGCGGCGTACTGGCGGTTTCGCATGCACCAGGTGCGCGACGCCATGGGCAGGTCGGCCGCCGACCACCTCAGGGAGCGCTACGGCGCCGCGGCCCAGGTGCCGGAGGCCGATCTGCCAGCCGACCTGAGCGAGGCGGACACGGTCGGGGTGGTCTACGACGAGGTGGAGGGAAACTACTTCTGGGCCGATTTCGGCTTGGTCCAGGAGACGTTCGCCGACCCGGCGCTCGCGGCCCGGCGGCGGCACCGGGAGGCGGTGCTGGGGTACCTGGAGTCGCCGACCATCTCGCCGTTGGCGTTTCGCCGGCTCGCCGAGCCGGATCCTGAGCGGGCGAGCCGGGTCTTCAGACGGGTGCTGAAACGGCCCGGATTCTCGTGGGAGCGGGACGGCGAGGCGCTGTTGCGGCAGTACAAGGCGAGCTGGTTCGAGCGGCCGGTGCTGCCCAGCGTCACCCCGATCAGCCGGGCGCTGTCCGACCACTACCGGCCAGCTCGCCGGCCGAGCAAGGGTGGGAAGCGAAGCTGACAGGAGGATCGATGGGATTGGCACCTGACGAGGAGCGGGAGCAGCGCATCTCGATGGAGATCGTCGTGGATGCCTACGGCCCCGAGGAGCAGGCGATGGGCTGGTACTACTCCCTGAAGGACCGGCTGGGCTTCCCGTTTCTGGCCAGGTGCGTGGCCGAGCGTGCCATCTCGCCGTTGCGGGTCGGCGACGAGCTGGAGGTGGTGGGGATGGCGCCGCAGGAGGAGTGCCAGCATGAGATGTTCGTCCTGACCCGCTGGGAGCGCGCACGCTCGCGGTGCCCTTGGCGCAGCTCGAAGGCATTGGCGTGGACGAGCAGACACGCCAGGTGATGGAGGACTGGCAGTACTGGGTCGTCCGCTATGACCTCTGAATTCGCCGAGACCGGTTGGTGTCGCGGGTTTCCAGGCAACAGGCTCGGGGCAGAGATGCTGGCTTGATGGGTGGGGTTGGCCTGTGCCAGTGGGTCAGGGCGAGCGTTCCTCGATGACCTGCTGGGCGCGTGGCGGCAGGGGCGCGCCGATCTCGGACGCGAAGTCCAGGAAACCCTGGTGGCCGGGGAGCTGCTGCAAGGCCGCCTGCACCAGGCTGCGGGCGCTGCTGACATCGCCGCGCTGGTGCGCCAGCTGGGCCTTGAGGAACTCAAGCTCCGGGCCGCCCAGGGCGGGGTGGCGGGCCAGCCGGTCGAGGCGGTCTTCGGCCTCGGAGCCGATCAGCCGGTCGAGCAGCAGGCGGTGCCATTCGGCCAGATCCGCGGTCCGCCGGTCACGGTCACGGCCCGTGGAGTGCCAGACGCGGCTGGATCTGGCCGGGGCAGCGCGGGTGAGGCGGTCGAGCGCGTCCAGGTAGCTGTCGGTGAACCCGACCCAGGCGTCGGGGGCCGCCAGCGTCCGCGCGAGCACGCTGGCCAGCGAGGTCTCCTTGTGGCTGATCCGGCCCCAGCCGCTGCGGGTCCAGCCGTGGCGGGACTCCCAGCGGATGAGCTGCGGTGCCGCGCGTTGCGCGAACCCGGCGAACCCGTGGTGGGCGTGCAGCGTGGCCCACAGCAGCGCCACCGCGTCCGACACCACAAACCCGGCCGCCTCCATGGGGTCCTCGGAATGGAAATACTCATAGTCACGCGTCTGGCAGGCCAGGTCGATCAGCCGCTCCAGTGCGGTTGCCGCGGCAGTGGCGTCCTGGCCGCGCAGGCCGTCCTGCGCGTCGCTGACCAGACGCTTGAACGTCGACCGCCAATGCGTGCGTTCTCGTGGCGACACGCGCCGGTCACCGGCCATGTAGGCACCCGAGCGCGCCAGCGCGACGAAGTCAGCGACCTCGCCCAGCAGCTGCTGCGGATCGACGGGTTGCTTGGAGGGGCGCTTGCCGCGGTCGTGCTGGTCCGGGTCGATCTCGGCTTCGATGCGCTCGCGCATGGCCGCTGCGCCTCGCCAGTACAGGTTCCACAGCGCCTTCTTCAGGCGCTGCTCGTCCAGGGTGGCCAGTTGGCTGTAGAACTGTTCGCGGTTCATCCGTCCGGTCGGCATGATCTTCTGTTCCCGTAGCGGCTGGTCAGGTGTTGGCCTTGGTGGCTGGGGCGTGTGCGCCTTCGGTCAGCAGGGCTCGTCGCACGGCCCAGGTTCCAAGCGGTGTGAGCCGGGCGGTGACCCCGGGAGTGTCGACCAGGACCCAGGGAGGCACCCCGATTGCCTCGAGCGCTGTGGCCGGTGCCGGGAGCTGGCTTGTGGGCAGGCTCGCGCCGGTGATGGTGACGGCGCCGTGGTCGGCCAGCTCGGCGAGGGCGCCGCGCACGGTCAGCCCCACCAGGACGGCCAGGAACGCCTCTTCGGCGGACTCCTTGTGGTCCCCGGCGGCGTGGTGCTCGCTGGCGAGGGTGGCGAGGAGGTCGTTGAGGTCGACGGGGTCTTGGCGCTCGTACAGCATGCCGAGCGCGCGCGGCGTCAAGCCGCCGGCCCAGTCGCTGAACGGGCTGCGGGGGGGCTGCGGGTCGGCTGGCGGTACCGCCGCCTGCCGGGCGGTGAGGTCGAACAGCTCCTCCCACAAGCCCAGCGCCACCTCGTCGCCGGCGGGCCCGTCGAGGCGGTCGCAGTCGCCGATCCGGGGGCCAGGAAGGATGCCGCTGCGCCGCACGGCGACCAGCTCGGTCTCCACGGCCAGGTAGAACGCCTTGGTCAGGGGTGGCACGTCCCGCATGCCGGTCACCCTCCAGCCGCCAGGAGCCTCGGCGAGGCCCTCGGCCAGGCCGAGGGCCTCGATCAGGACGCGAGCGTCGGGTGGGATGAGCTCGCCGCGGCGGCTGACCGGGCGTCCGGTGCCGATCCAGCGCGCCAGCGTGACCACCCGCCGCAGCAGGCTGGAGGCGCGGGCCGCCGTCGCCAGCTCGTGGTCGTCGGGCAAGACGACCAGCGGGTAGGCGCCGGCCGGCTCGTCGTCGTCGTCGGCTTGGTCGGGGTGGAGCCGGGGTGGGACCCGCGCGCCGGGAGCCAGCGCGGCGACCAGGCCGTCGCGGGCGACCAGGCGGGCGCGGCCCAGCTCGGGTTGGCCGTCCAGCAACTCGCCGAGCACCTTCCGCCGGTCCGCAGGTGAGCGGTGGTTGAACGCCTCCACCCAGGTGTCGATGGCGTCGTCGTCGCCGAGGTCGACCCCGGCGACGCGCATGGCGGTGTACAGGCGCTTGGCGAGCCACCAGCGGGAGGTGTCGGCCATCGCCTTTGGGTAGGCGGCCGCGGCCCGCTCCAGCTCGCCGCCCAAGACCTTGATCGTGGCGCTGCCAGGGTGCAGCCAGCCGGTCTGGTCCAGGAACCGCAGGTAGGACCGCAGCGAGTCCACGCCATGGCCGACCAGGTCGCACAGGTCGGTCATGCGGGTGACGGCCAGCTCCAGCAGCAGCTCGCGCACGTCACCGCTCTTCCAGTTGGTGGGGTCTGGCTTGGCCAGGTAGTCGATGCGGCCTTGCAGCAGCAGGCGCAGGCAGTCCGGGCAGGCATCGTCTGCCATGGCAGCCTGCCATGCCTCAAAGTCTCGCCAGACACGACGGAAGGTCCCGTTGGTCATTGAGCGCCCGATACTAGTCGAAGCCGACCCACGCCGGGTGAGACCACACTGCAAGGCGAGGGTCCTGGTGGGTGGTTGTTGGCGGGAGATGGGTCGGTGGGCAGGTCGGTGAAGCCGAGCGTCCGGTAGGTTGTCAGGCGCTTGGTGTGCATGCTGTGCAGGACCGCGACGGCGCTGTCAGCGTAGTCGTACACGGTGACCCGGCGCTTGCCTGGGTGGGGGCGCAGCAGCCGGGCCGGTGTACTGCACCAGCTTTCCCTTGAACGCCATCGGGAAGGCCAGGAACAGTGTGTCGAGCTGGGGGCAGGCGAGCCCTCGCCCAGGTACTGCCCGGTTGCGACCACGAGCAGGTCCTGGTCAGGCAGGGTGGCCTGGACGGCGGCCAGGAGCCGGTCGCGGGTCTTCGTGGCAAGCCCACCCTCGAGCACGATCGGCTGGGTGCCGGCGTCCTGCAGCCGCTGCGCGAGCCGGTGGACGTGCTCCTTCCACTGGCTCAGGACCAAGCAGCGGCGTCCCTGGGCGAGCGCGGCGAGCACGTCGCCGCAGACCAGCGCGGTCCGCTGCTCGTCGTCGACCAGGGCGCGAAACACCGCCTGGATCGGGGGACCCTCAGCGCTGTCTGGGTCGGCGGCGATGCGGAACTTGGTCGGTCGGACGCGGAGCTCCAGCGCCAGCCGCCGTACGCCAAGCTCGGCGTCACGGTCACGCGGGGCGATGCGGTGGCGGATCGGTCCGCACTGCATGGTGATGATGCCCTGGAGGCCGTCACGCCGGTAGGGAGTGGCGGTCAGCCCCACGACGTGGCGAACAGGCGCGCGGCGCAGGCAGGACTCGAACGAGAACGCGGGTATGTGGTGGCACTCGTCGACCACGACCAGGCCGTAGCGCCCAAACAACGCCACCAGGTCGGCGGGGGCAAGGCGGGTGAGGCTTTGGATCATGGCCAGGTCGACGACACCGGTGGGCCGATTGCGGCCCCCGCCGAGCTGGCCGAGTTGCTTGGCGTCGAGATCCAGCGTGCCGACCAGCTGCGCGTGCCACTGGTCCAGCAGCGGCTTGCGATGCACCAGGACCAGCGTCGGCAGGCCGCGGGCGGCGAGGATCGCGCAGCCCATCACGGTCTTGCCGGTCCCGGGCGGGGCGACCAGCACCCCGTGATCATGAGCGAGCATCGCCTCGACCGCCTCCTGCTGCAGGCCGGTCAGGTCGGCCTCGAGCTGCAGGCGCGCCGGCAGGGGGGCGGGCATGGGGCGGTCGTCGGCGAGGTCGAGCCGGCTGCCCGCGTTCTCGAGCAGGGTTCGCAGCGGTTCCAGCACGCCGCGGGGCAGGTGCAGGTGGCTGAGGTCCTCGCTGTAGCACTTGACGAACCGAGGTGTCTGCCAGGTCGACAGGCGCAGCTTCTGGCGCTGGTAGAACTCCGGGTTGTGCAGGGAGGCCAGGTGTTTGACAGAGACCAGCAGCCACGGCGGCAGGCCGGTCTTGGCCACGCTCTGCCTGGGTGGCATGCGGCGCACGTGGCTGAGGAACAGCCACTGGTCGGGCCATGGCCGCAGCGTGGCCGAGTCGCAGAACAGGGTGTTGCCCGCCTGTAGGCTGGTGCCTTGCAGCGGCAGCGCGATCAGGTTCCCGAAGCTGCCCTTGGGCAGCACGTCCTGGCTTGGGAAGAACCGGTCGTAGCTGGCCAGATCCAGCTCCGCCCGCAGCAGCATGGTCTCGCGCAACAGACCGAACCCCATCTGACGGGCCACGGACGCCAGCACCGGCGCGGTGAAGAAGATCCACACGTGCCCACCCTCGCCCGAGCGAGAGCGCTCCAGCACCGCCGGGACGTCGTGGCGGCCGCAGACCTCCACAAACGCGGCCGCGTCCAGCGCCCAGGATCCACCGTCGAAGTCGCAGGCCAGGAACCAGCAGGTGTCGTCCTTGCGTAGCGGGTAGACGCCGATGGTCTGGGACCCCTCGAGGTGCTCGCCGACGACCTCGTCGGTCAACGGCAGGTGCCGCTTGGGCCTGCCGGCTGCGGGGCGGCCGTTCCAGCCGCCCGCCACAGCCGGGGCGTAGCCGGCCTTACCGCTGCGCGGGTTGACCCAGCGGACCGCGTACACCTCGTCCTGGCCGCGAAACAGCCGCCGTACCAGCGTAACCTTGTCCGCAAGCGGCGACCGCGCGTCCACCCCGGGCAGCGCCGCCGACTCGGCGACCGGGAACAGGGTCGGCGCCGTCTCGTCCAGCTGAGACTCGGCCACCGCATCGGGCGACGGCAGCCCCAGGCGACCCCGCAGTTGCTGGTTCTCGTTGCGCAGCCGGTCCAGCTCCCGCCGGGCTTCCACAAGCTGCCGACGCAGGTCCGCCGCAGCATCAGGCGGCTGATCCTGCGTTCCGCCCACCCCGGCATGATCAGCGTTCGACGTGGTCATTTCGTGACTGTGCCTTGTCGGAGTTATTCAGGTACCAATGGCTCGAGGATGAGTGGCGGGCAGCGCAGCTCGCCGCTGGTAAAGCGGCCGATCGGCTGGTCGAGCTGGACGATCACGTTCTGCCCAGCCCACCCGGTCACCGTCCCGGGTTGGCCGTGCAGGTAGTTGGGCTTGGCGCTGTGGTTGATGCGGACCCGATCGCCGACTCGGAGGCTGGCCAGAGTCCGCATCGACCGGGCGGTGGCCAGCAGCCGCACCCGTTCGTTGATAACCGCGCCGAGCACGCCAAGCTCATCGTCCAACTCCCCGCGTGCGATCGCCTCGACCACGGCTTGGACCAGGTCGGGCGGGACGGCCACCGAGCGGGACGGTGGCGGCGAACGGCGAGGGTGGCGGGCCATGACCGGGCGAGTCTACCCACCCTCATGGCGGTGCCGACAATTAGGCAGCCCTCGAACAGGTGCCGCAGCACGACAGCGGGTTCAGTCCTTGAGTACAGTACATGTCAATGCCGCCGGTGGGCCCTGTTGAGGGCATGCCTCTGGCTGTGGTGGTGTCGAGTTGGCACACTCACAGCATGGCGCGAAAGACCACCCTGTACCTGGATGACGAGCTGCTTCAGGCAGCCGCCGAACGCGCGGCGCGGACCGGCCGCGCACAACGTGACGTCATCGTAGAGGCGCTGCGCCGCTTCCGTGGGCTGGAGACCATTGTCCGGCGCATCCAGGCTCGTGGTGATCTGGACGAGGAGGAGAGCCTGGCGCTTGCCTACAGGGAGTTGGACGCATATCGCGCCGAGCGTGCCAAGGCCATGTAGGTGGCCCGCATTGTCTTCGACCCGGCGTGTTCGTCTCGGCGCTGATTGACGCCAAGGGGAACCAGCCGCGAAGCTCCTCGATCTGCTGCTGGAACAGGGATTCGAGTTGGTTGTCTCGCCCCGGTTGCTTGCCGAGCTGACCGGGGTGCTGTTGCGCGACCGGTTCCGGCGTTATGTCACTGCTGCTGAGGTTCGCGAGCTGGTCGCCAACCTGGCCGCGGTTGCCATTGTGATCCGGGATCCACCCGATCCGGTCGCGGTCACGCGAGATCCCGAGGACGACTACCTCGTCGCGTTGGCCGTGGCGGCGCAGACGGATGCGCTGATCTCGGGGGATCGTGATCTGACCGACCTGCAGGGCCCACCGGTCCTGGTCTTGACGCCTCGGATGTTCACGGTTCGCCTCGGCGAGTCGAATGACGCTGACCGGTGAGTGATTGCGCCATACCGAAGGTCGGGGGCGATGAACGCACGCGGATCTTGAGATCCGTGCCACAAGGAGTCGGGAGCAGGCGCAGACGTCGAGGGCTATCCGCGATGGAGGAGGTTGGACCAGTCGGGCAGGAGTTCTTCGACCCCCTCGGGCGGGTTGACCCCCGTGCTCTTGAGGGCGTCCATGACTCGGCCCGCAGCCTCGACGGGGAAGTCCGGTGCCTCCACCATGACGGTGTCCTCTGGCGGCTGGTCGCGGTACTGGTACAGGCCCAGCAGCACACCCGCCGCGACCTCTTGCGCCGCAGCGGGCAGTCCCAGCCCGGCCAGCCGTCCGATGTCGTCCAGGTAGGGCTGCAGGGCCTCCTCCAGCAGCTCCGAGGCTGCCTCGACCGGGTGGACATAGCCGCGGCTGTCTGCCGGTTTTCGGGGGGTCATGGGGTCGCCTTGGGCCGGGGGTCCTGACCGGCCCAGTGCCGGTCGGCGGCCAGGAGCCGCGCGACCTCGGTTCCCTGCGGCACGGCCACGTCCAGCAGAGAGATCTGGTAGTCGTCGCCGTCCCGCTGGCAGTTGGCAACCAGCCCCCGCAGCGGCCCGTCCGGGGAGTCGACGCCGACCAAGGTGACGGGCACGCCCATCACGGTTGCCTCCACCGGCTGCTCCAGTGCGTCGTCCAGGTAGGTGAGGAAGCCACTGAGTTCCTCGTCCTCGTTGTAGCAGTCGACGGTGATCTCCTCAATCAGCGCGTCAAGCTCGCGCTTGCCACCGGTGACCGCATCCCTCCTCGGGCTCACTCCGCAACAAGTGCGCAGTGTGGCATATCTCGGGGACCAAGATCGTTGCGTGTTCGACCGGGGAACAGCGCGCGACTGGGAATGTTGGCTTCGCCGGCATCAGCAACCACCCCGGACGTGCTCCAGCCCTGACAGATGCCCAGTCCAGGCGAGCGCTGGGCGCTCGCAATCGTCGCCTACGAACCGCTCGGCCTTGTGGCTGAGCCGGCGCACTCCACCGTGGCGGGGTCTCGTGCTGGATCGTCTCCGACCAAGGCCGAGTTACGGGCCGAGAACGCCCGACTCCGTGAGGAGGTCGCACGCCTGCAGGTCCAGCTCCATGAGCTTGGCGGCATGCCTGATGCTACCGAGCGGCCGAGTTCGCGGTCGTCGACGCCGAGCAGGAATGTGCAGGCTGATGGTGCGGACGCGGTTTCGGCTCAATGAGCGGCAGGTGGCCTTGCTCCACCGGATCGCCGAGGGAGACCAACCGGTCACCTCACGCGAATCCGAGCTTGCTCGGTCGGTGTACGCCCTGAGGGATCGCGGCCTGGTGGCCATGCCACGCAGCCGCCGCCAAGACCCCACGCAGCGGCGGCGCCCGCGCCCCTCGGTCTCGGCCCAGGAGCTGCTCCAGCAGCTCACCGGTGCCGGTGGGCCGCTGACCATTGCCAACCCAGACGCCGCGACCCGCGCGGCCTGGCGGCGGGCGATCCACGCCGCCAGAGCTGGCGAGCAACGCCCTGACGGGCAGCGACCGCAATACTCCGGACGCGATCACGGTGCCTTGGTGGTCCGACTGCTACCCGACACCCCCGCGACCAAGTCCACGCTGCCGGAGCCGGTCCTGGTCCCCGAACGGCCGACCCGCCCGCACTCGGTCGTGGCCACGCTCAAGCAGGCACCTGGCCGGTTGAGCGTCTCCAGCAGTTGTCTGGGTCGGGCGCTTCGAATCATCCACCCCTTGCCTGCCAAGCCGAGCGGCGCGGCTACGCTGTCGAGGCCGCAAGCGGCCAGGGAAGCACGATGCGGGTGGTTGTTGGTGGGCACGGCTACGAGCTGATGGTTCGTAGAGGGCAAGACCCGGGTACCCCACGTCCCGTCCAAGGAGGAGCTCGCCGACGCCGCGCTACTCCTGGACAAGGATCCCGGACCACGACTACATCCCCTCGGGCGAGCTGGAGCTGCGCCTACCCCCCGTATTACTACTTGGACGGACGCCGGCACCGCTGGTCGGATCGTAAGCGGCGGCGGCTGGAGGACAAGCTCGCGCACGTGCTGGCCGAGATCGAGGAGCGGGCCGAGCTTGATGAGCAGCGACGGCTCGCTGAGGAGCGCCGGGCGCAGGAGCGTCGCCGCGCTCACGAGCAGGCGCTGGAGCGGGCTCGGGAGCGGTTGGTCCAGGCACATCGTGCCAGGGCGCTTGCTGCCCAGATTGAGGCGTGGCGGCTTGCCGGTGAGATCCGCGCCTTCTGTGCCGTGGTGCGGGAGCGACTCCCCGTGGTGTCCGGGGAGATGAACGCCGAGAATGTCGGCGCCTGGCTGGGATGGGCTGAACCTGCGCGGACCAGATCGATCCCATCTTTCATCCGTCCGGAATGCCAGCGGATCCAGAGCCTACTCCGGAGGCACTGCGGCCGTTCCTGGACGGCTGGAACCCTTATCTGGACGATCGAGCCCATGGATGTCGTGGTGACCTGGCGAGATCGGCACCGGGCCGCCCAGCCGATGGCCGAGCGCCAGTCCCGTCAGCGACAAACCTGATGCTCTCACTCACTTGGAGGAGGGATGAGTCCGAGCTGACCCGGGGTAAGGTGGCCGTCTTCGACGAGGGTGGCGGCGTGCTGGTACATCGGGTCGCAACCTTACTACGGTAATCCCGGTGACAAACGGGCGGTTTCACGCGAAGCTCTACCGGCTGGGCTCGGGGGCTCCGTCCGGCCGGCCTCGGGCTCGGATCTCGTGGTCGCCAGGGGGAAGAAATCATGCTCATGCCGCTTCAGATCGGAGTCGAGATCCTCCACAGCTATTTCCCGGTGGTGATGGAGAAAGAAAGGTCGATCGGAACAGACCTCGCCAATGCCCTCAAGCCGATCGCCATCGGCGTGCCGCTGTCCCCGCGTCTGACCCCCGCCCAGAAGCAGCAGCTCGACCGGGCACGGGCTGTGAACGACGCGCGCAGGGACCTCAAGACGTTTCTCTCCCCGGGTCAACGAGCGGCTGCCGGACGAGAGCAAGTCACCGGCGACACTGCTCCGCGAGCTGTATGACATGCTGGTCGCACGCAAGTTCCCAGACGTGGAGGCGCGCCTGGCCAAGCTCAGGGCGCTCAGCCTCGACGTGCCAGAGCTCACCAGGGGATCGGTCCAGCTCGCGCTCACCACCAGCAACCTGACCTACCCGATACTCGCCTTCGAAGACGACCCCGAGGAGCGGGAGCCGCGTCCGGTGATCCGGCAGGCGACACTGCAGGGCTACTCGGGTCCGAGCCTTAGCCGCGGCCAGATCACGCGGCTGCTCGATCTGCGGAGCTTCCCGGCCAACGGGCCGGAGCGAGCCTTCAGGCTGGACCTGATCGGCGCGGAAAGCCACTTCGGACGCGCGCGCTCCGGTCCGCCTGGCAGCGGCGCGCAGATCCAGCAGTGCCGCATCGCCATTGACGAGTACACCAAGCTGCTGCCGGAATCCTTCGTCGACAATCTCACGAAGGAGCCGTTCACGATACCGACACTGGACCCCGGGCCGCTCTTCGGCGACCCGCCCATGTTCGCCCGCCACAAATTTCTGCTGATCCGCCTGGCGTCCGCGTATCTCGCACTCGGCGACGCGCTGTTCCGGCGCTCGTTCCGGTTCAGCGCGGAAGCCCGCGCTGAGATTGCCAAGCAGTATGTCATCGCGATCAGGCTGGTGGTCCGCAGTAAACTTCCGCTGGACAATGACCTGCGCCGCGATATCAAGAGCTACGCCTTACAGCAGCACGCCAACCCACCCTCCACCCGGCTGGTCCCGATCGAGGCCGAGCTCGAGCAGGCGATCGCAGACCTGGAGAGCGGCAAGAAAAGCCGGGTTGTCGTCGAGGGCGTCGTCCCTCTGGTGCTCGGTGAGAACCGGCTGCTGTTCAGCTCAGAGCCGGAGCAGACGATCCCCGAGGACGATGCGCTGTTCGATCTGCTCCCGATCGAGAACTACGGCCTGACCGGAACATGGCGCCTGCAGATCGACGACGGGGATCTGCGCAACGTCACCGACGTGGTCCTCCACTTCCTGGTCAGCGTGCCCCAGTCCCCTGAGCCGCTCGAGGAGCACATCCGGAATCTGATCGACAGCTACGAGGTTGAGCTGGCGAAGGGCGGCGCGCTGGACCGCATGCTGACCGTGCCGCTGCGGCGGCGCTTCCCCGACACCTTCGACGAGCTGGAGGTCGGTCCCGGATCGTTTACGCTGCGTGAGCAGGATTTCCCGGACGACATCACCGACCTACGGGTGAAGGCGATCGTGGCCCAGGCTGTCGACGGCGATGGCAAGGGTGTCAGCGGCATCGGCCTGGAGATCTCGAAGCCGGGGACGCCCGTCAGCCTCACGAGGACCACCGGCGCCGACGGGTTCAGCGAGGACCTCGACGCCGAGATTCCGCCGATCCCGGAGGCGGACCGGCCCGACATCGAGGGCGACTGGCAGGTCCGGCTGCTCGATCCGGGGCACTTCTCGTCGCTGGATGATCTGCTGCTGTTCTTTGTCTACACCTTCAGCGTGGTCCCTCTGGCGGGTGACGAGCGTGGTGCTGGTGAAGGAGACGGCTCATGAGCAACAAGGCCGGCACGTCGGCCCAGGCGATCGCGCTTCCCACCGGCGGCGGTGCCCTGCAGGGGATCGGGGAGTCGTTCTCTCCTGACCTGTTCACCGGCACCGGCAACGTTACCGTGCCGATCGAGCTTCCCCCGGGCCGCAACGGGCTCGCGCCCCAATTGGCGCTCGGGTACAGCACGAGCAACGGGAATGGGCCGTTCGGGCTCGGCTGGTCCCTGAGCGTTCCCGCCATCACCCGCAGGACGTCCAGGGGAGTGCCCCGCTACCGCGACGGCGCGGCCGATCCCAGCCGGCACGACGTCTTTCGTCTCTCCGGCGCCGACGACCTCGTCCCCGTCTCCGTGCCCGAGCCGGGCGTGACCCGCTTCCGTCCCCGCACCGAGGGGCTCTTCGCCCGCATCGACCGCCGCCGTGTGGGCGGAGAGGACGTCTGGCGCGTGAGCGCGACGGACGGGCTGGTGAACCTGTTCGGCGCGCGGGATCCCGAGGGGACCGACGCGGCGGTGGTGGCGCACCCGGTGGACCGTTCGAAGGTGTTCTCGTGGAACCTCTCCCAGACGACCGATCCGTTCGGCAACCGGATCGAGTACCGCTACCTGCGCGACCGCGGTTCGGAGCGGGGCCGCCTCTGGGACCAGCTCTATCTCCGGGAAATCCGCTACGTCGACGTCGAGGAGCAGGGGCGGACCCGCTTCCTGGTAACGGTCGCGTTCATCTACGAGGAGCGCCCGGACCCCTTCTCCGACCACCGGGCGGGGTTCGAGATCAGGACGCGGCTGCGCTGCCGCCGGATCGAGGTGCGCACCCACGCCGACAGCGACCTGCTGACCCGGACCTACAACCTGGAGTACCTCGACGAGCGCGTCGCCGCCGGGGAGCTGCCGCCGTCGGCGCTCCCCCCGAACGCCGTGTCGCTGCTCAGCCGGATCCGGGTGGTCGGCCACGACGCCGACCGGCGCGAGGAGCTGCCGCCGCTCGAGCTCGGCTACACCGGTTTCGCGCCGGAGCGGCAGCGCTTCCGCTCTGTCGAGGCCGTCAACGACGCGCTGCCGCTGCGCTCCCTGGCCGATGACGACTTCGAGATGGTGGCGCTGTTCAGCAACGGCCTGCCCGACATCGTCCAGATGAACGGGGCGGTCCAGTTCTGGCGCAACCTGGGCAACGGGCTGTTCGACGCCCCTCGGCCGATGGACGAGGTCCCCGCCGGCGTCCGCCTGCGCGACCCAGGGGTCCAGTTCGCCGACATGAACGGCGACGGTCGCGCCGACCTGCTGGTCCTGCCCCAGGGTGGCTACTTCCCGCTGGCGTTCGAGGGGCGCTGGAGCCGGCGGGGCTTCGTGGAGTACCCGACCGCTCCCGCTGTGGGATTCGAGGATGCCCGGACGCGGCTGATCGATCTCGACGGCGACGGTGTGATCGACGCGCTGACGACCGCGCCGGACAGGTTCGAGCTGTTCTTCAACCATCCGGTGAGGGGCTGGGAGCGGACCGAGACACGTGAGCGCGGACCCCTCGAGGAGTTCCCTGACCTGAGCTTCTCCGACCCGGCCGTGAAGCTGGCCGACCTGACCGGCGACGGCCTGCAGGACTTCGTGCTAGTGGCGCCGGGGCGGATCGACTACTGGCCGTACCTTGGCCACGGGACCTGGGGGCGGCGGGTGCGGACGTCCCTGCCGGACTTCGCGTTCCCGCCGGAGGGCGAGTTCGACCCACGCCGTGTGCTGCTGGGCGACCTGGACGGCGACGGCCTCGACGACGTGGTGTACGTGGAGCCCAGAAGATTGACGTTCTGGATCAACCAGGGCGGGTCGCGCTGGAGCGAGCCGGTCAGCGTCGAAGGCACGCCGCCGTCCACCGATCTCGACGCCGTACGGCTGGAGGACCTGCTCGGGACCGGCATGGCCGGCGTGCTGTGGACCTTCGACCAGACGGCCGAGCCCGGCGGCAACTACCGCTTCCTCGACCTGACCGGCGGCGCCAAGCCGTATGTGCTGAACCTGATCGACAACCACATGGGTGCCGTGACGCGCGTTCAGTACACCACCTCGACCACGTTCTACCTGGCCGACCTCGACGACCCGGAGACGAGGTGGAGCACGCCGCTGCCCTTCCCCGTCCAGGTGGTCGAGCGGGTCGAGGTGGTCGACGAGATCTCCAGAGGCAAGCTGACCACGGAATACCGCTACCACCACGGGTACTGGGACGGGACCGAGCGTGAGCTGCGGGGTTTCGGCCTGGTGGAGCAGCTCGACACCGAGCGCTTCGAGTGCTTCAACGGTCCTGGCGGCGGTGACTTCGACCGGGTCGAGGAAGCGCGGTTCTCGCCGCCGCTGCTCACCAGGACCTGGTTTCACCTCGGACCGGTCGGTGACCCGTTCGACGGGCGCGGCGAGGCCGACCTCTCGAGCCAGTACTGGCCCGAGGACCCGTCCGCGCTCGAGCGCCCGGCGGCGACCCTGGAATTGCTGCGGTCGCTGCCCTCCAGCGAGCGCGCGCACTGCCTGCGCGCGCTGCGCGGCCTCGTCCTGCGGACGGAGGTGTACGCGCTGGACGGCTCTGAGCGCGAGGACCGCCCGTTCACGGTGACCGAGTCCCAGTACGGGATCCGCGAGGAGAGCCCGCCGGCCGGGGGGGACGGCGGGCGTCCGCGGGTCTTCTTCCCGCATCCCGTCGCCGAGCGCACGACCCAGTGGGAGCGCGGCAGGGATCCGATGACCGAGTTCACTTTCACGGGGGCGTACGACCCGTACGGGCTGCCGGGCCGCGAGATCAGCCTGGCGGTGCCGCGTGGACGCGATTTCCGGGTGGCCGCCCCCGCGCCCGGAGCGCCGTACCTGGGCACGCGCACGCTGACCAGCTACGCGCAGCGCGACGACGCGGACCGCTACATCGTCGATCGCGTCGCCGGCACGACGACTCACGAGATCGTCAACGACGGTCGCCCGAGCCTGCTCGGCCTCCTCAGCGCTGTCACACAGGGCCAGGCGGGGCTGGCGGTGAGCGGCCAGCTCCTCAACTACTACGACGGCGCCGCGTTCCAGGGACTGCCGCTTGGACAGCTCGGCGACTTCGGCGCCTTGGTCCGCTCGGAGACGCTGGTGCTTACCGAGGACCTGCTCCGCGCGGCGTCCAGGAGCGGCGACCAGTCCGGGGGCCATGCTGAGCTTCCCCCGTACCTGGTGCCGGGCGCGGCGCCGTCCTGGACCGAGGAGTATCCGCAGGAATTCCGCGACCGCCTGCTGCCGCTGGCGGGCTACGAATTCTCTCCTGGCGGGCCGGGCCATGAGCGCGGATATTTCGTCAACACGGTGCGGCAGCGGTACGACCTTCACGGCGACTCCGCGCGGCGGGGGCGCGGGAATGTCGTGGCGACCCGCGACCCGCTGGGGCGGGAGACCACCGTGGGGTACGACCGGTTCGAGCTGCTGCCCGTCGAGGTCGTCGACCCGGCTGGGCTGACCACCCGCGCGGAGCACGACTACCGGGTCCTGCGGGCGGGTCTGATCGCCAATCCGAACGGCAACCGCACGGCCTTCGCCTTCACGCCGCTGGGGATGCTGGAGCGCAGCGCGGTGATGGGCAAGGAGGGCGAGCCGGTCGGGGACACCCTGGACGCACCCGGCAGGCGCCTGGTCTACGACTTCCTCGGCTTCGAGAAGAGCCCGCCGGATCGGCGGCAGCCGATCTCGGTGCGGACCATCCACCGCGTGCATCACGTCAACGACGCTGGCGTGCCCGCACCGGAGCGCGACGAGATCCTTGAACAGATCGAGTATTCCGATGGCTTCGGTCGGCTGATCCAGACCCGGACGCTGGCCGACGACGTGACCTTCGGCGATCCGAGCTTCGGTGCGGAGGTGCTGCCGGCCGCGCCTGGCGACCCGGGCACCCAGCGGGAGGTCACTGGCCGGCGCAACGGCGATTCCTCTCGCCCGAACGTCGTCGTCAGCGGCTGGCAGGTCCACGACAACAAGGGGCGGGTGGTCGAGAAGTACGAGCCGTTCTTCGCCACCGGCAGGCAGTACGCCCCGCCGGCCAGCGCCCAGCTCGGACTGCGCGTGACCTTTTCCTACGACCCGCGCGGCCACCTGGTCCGGACGGTCGACCCTGATGGCTCCGAGCAGCGGGTCATCTACGGCGTGCCGCTCGACCTGGCCGACCCCGAGCGGTTCACCCCCACGCCCTGGGAGGCCTACACCTACGACGCCAACGACAACGCCGGCCGCAGCCATCCCGGCGAGGCCGGCGTGTACGAGCACCACTGGAACACGCCGGCCAGCCTCGCCTTCGACGCGCTCGGCCGGACCGTGGTCGCGACCGAACGCCACCGCGCGCCGCGCGCCGCGCCTGGCGACCCGCCGGCGCCGGTCAGAGAGCTGCGCACCCGCTCGACCTATGACATCCGCGGCAACCTGGTGCGCGCCGCCGACCCCCTGGACCGCTTCGCCTTCAGGTACGTCTACGACCTCGCGGACCGCCCGCTGCGCGTCCAGAGCATCGACTCCGGGGTGCGGCGGACGGTCCTGGACGCGGCCGGCAACGAGATCGAGCGCCGCGCCGGCAACGGCGCGGTCGTCCTCCACGCCTACGACGCGCTGCGTCGACCCATCCGGAGGTGGGCGCGCGACGAGGCCGCCAGCGCGGTCGCGCTGCGTGAGCGGCTGGAGTACGGCGACGGCGGCGACCCCGACCAGCCAGCCGCCGAGCGGGCCGCCAGCCGGGCGGCGGACCGGCTCGGCCTCCTGCACAAGCACTACGACGAGGCCGGGCTGCTGACGTTCGCGCGCTACGACTTCAAAGGCAACATCCTTGAGAAAGCCCGCCAGGTCATCGCGGACGAGGCGATCCTGGCGGTATTCCCCGCGGCGGACGACCCGTCGCCGGACTGGCGCGTGCCGCCCTTCCGCGTCGACTGGCAGCCGCCCGCCGGGGTCTCGCTGGAGGCGCACGCCGGCCACCTGCTGGAGCCGGTCCGGCACGAGACCGCTGCCGCCTACGATGCTCTGAGCCGGGTCGTGAGCGTGCGCTTTCCGCGGGATGCGGACGGCCGGCGCCGGCAGCTACGGACGTCGTACAACCGGGCGGGGGCGCTGGAGCGGGCCAGCCTCGATGGCCAGGTGTTCGTCGAGCGCATCGCCTACAGCGCCGCGGGCCAGCGCACGGTCGTCGCGCTCGGCAACGGCGTGCTGACCCGCTACGCCTACCACCCGCGGACCGCGCGCCTGGTCCGGCTGCGGTCCGAGCAGTACACCAAGGCGGGTGCGCTCGCCTACCGGCCCACCGGGGCGCCGCTCCAGGACCTGGCGTACCAGCACGACCTGGTCGGCAACATCGTCGGTCTGGTGGAGCGGACACCGGGCTCCGGCGTGCGGGCCAACCCCGAGGCCGGCCTGATCACCGACCCGGAGCTGCGGGCGCGGGTCGCCGAAGGCAGCGCGCTCGCCCGTCGCTTCACCTATGACCCGCTCTACCGGTTGGTGTCGGCCACGGGCCGCGAATGCGCGGGCGGCGGGCCGCTCGAGCCGTGGGCGGACGGGCCGAGGTGCGGCTTCGACGGCGCCGACCACGCCACCCCGAACCAGGGCAACGCCCCCAGCCTGACCAGCGTCTATGGCGAGACGTACAGCTACGACGACGCGGGCAACCTGGTGCGCCTGCGCCATACCAGCGGGGTCGGGGCATCGGCGCGCGAGACTTCGGTGCGCCAGCTCGGTCTGGTTCCCGGCGCCAACCGGCTGCGGACGCTGGCCGCAGGGTCGACCGAGTTCGCCTACACCTACGACGCGAACGGCAACCTCACCGGCGAGGGGACCTCGCGCCACTTCGAATGGGACCACAGCGACCAGATGAAGGCGTTCCGGACCCAGGCAGGCACGTCCGAGCCATCCATCCACGCCCAGTTCCTCTACGACGCCGCCGGCCAGCGGGTCAAGAAGCTAGTGCGCAGGCAGGGCGGCGGCGTCACCACGACGGTCTGCATCGACGGTCACTTCGAGCGCCACCGCTGGGAGCCCGACGGATCCGGCGCCGGAGAGAACAGCCACCTCCACCTGACGGACGAGGACCAGCGGATCGCCCTGGTGCGGGTGGGCCCGCCAGCTCCCGATGACCGTGGGCCAGCCGTGCAGTACCACCTCGGCGACCACGTCGGCAGCAGCAACCTCGTGGTCAGCGAGGACGGCGGCGTCGTCAACCGCGAGGAGCACCTGCCCTACGGTGGCTCGAGCTTTGGCGGTTTCTCGAAGAAGCGATATCGCTTCACGGGCAGGGAGCGGGACGAAGAAAGCGGCTTGTATTACCACGGGTCGAGATACTACGCACCATGGCTGGCGCGCTGGGCGACCTCGGATCCCGCCGGTGCTCGCGACGGGCTGAACCTCTACAGCTACGCCAGGTCCAACCCGCTCACGTTCGTGGACACGGACGGCACGCAGGCGAAGAAACTGCAGCCCAAGGGCATCCTGGTGCATCCGGCATCGAAGCTCTCCGCCGATACGCTGGTGAAGATGATCAAAGAGAACAAGGATTTCCCGGGATTTTTGAAGCGGAGGATCAGCCGCGAGGATCGCACGATCAAAATGCCAAAGACCGCGCCCAAGAAACCCAAGGGCACGTTCTCAGCGTACCTGCGGCCGTTCCACGAAGCATTCAAGGCCAACGAGTGGCAGATCACCACCGGGGAGGCCACGATCGACGTCCGGAGGATCAAGGTAACCACACTCAGCGGGAAGGTCACGGAGGAGGTGAGGTTCGAGGAGAAGATCAAGCCCCATCTGTCCAAGACGGAGCGCCTTGGTCGCTGGTCCCAGACAGGGCCGAACCAGCGGACGTTCACCCCCGAGCCGCTCGTCGGCGAGAACAAGCAGGTCGTCTTCGGCTGGACGCTGGACGAATCGTTCACGAAAGGCCTGCAGAGCAAGCGCGGGCTGATCGTCATCGTGACCAAGTTCACCGTCAGGGACCCGAAGGGAAGCGGGACCCGTGAGTTCACGCCCACGGAGAATGAGATCCTCGAGTCGGTGATGCACGAGATCGCCGCGCACGCGGGCCGCATATCCCTGGGCCTGCCCGACCAGCACCCAAACCGGGACGTGGAGGACATCTCGGAAGAGGTGGCGAAGTTCTTCCGCTTCTCCACGACAGCGCTGAACAACGTCGGGCCCTGGAAGACCCGGACGGACATCTTCAAATTCTTGAAGCTCTCGACCAAGCCTGAGCCCGCAGTCCCGTAGCGGCCCCGGCCCCTCGGCCGAAGAGGTGGCCAAGGACGGCCAGGAACGGCTGCCGGTGCTGCCGAAGAGGTCGACCAGCTCGAGGTCGTCGTCGGCCAGGGATCTGGGCGGCAACGCACCGCCCGTGGTGGCCAGCGGCCGGAAGCGCGGCTCCGGGGAGAAGGGCGCGTAACCGAATTCCAGCGGCGGCAGCGCCTCGGCGCGGTCGCCGTCGTGCCCCGTGAGCGTCACCAGGCTCAGCAGCGACACGCCGTTCGGCGGCAGGGCCGCTGGCGGCAGCGCCCCGGCGGCGACCCGCTCGTCCACGTACCGCAGCTCGTAGCTGCGGGTGAGCAGGTCCTCGCCGGGGTGGGTGCGGACTTCGATCCGCCGGCAGCGCAGCCGCGTCCCGATCTCGAAGCCGGCGTGGTGGTCCGAGAACGGGTCGGGTCACTCCGCGTAGGCGAAGGTGATCGAGACCAGGAAGCGGACCTCGCCCTCCTGCTCAAAGTCGACGTAGCGGATGCGCCGGAGCTGCAGGGCCCCGCCGGAGGAGCGGGAAGCGCTGGCCGGCGTCCAGGATCTCCGGGACGCCGTCATGTCCTCGCCGAAGCCGACCTTGCCGGTGACCCGCTGCCGCGTGATCACCTGCGACGCCACCCCGACGTGGCGCTCATCGCTCCTCCTCGTCACTACGGAACTCCTGCAGGAACAGCTCCGGTTGGCGATCACCGACCGCTCCGGCCGAATGTGTATACGACGAACAGCGTGAGATCGCCGAGGAGGGCGAACTGGCTCAGATCCTGCAGCTGGAGGCGCCAGGTCCCGGTCGGGGCTGGGCGGTCGGGCCCGGGAAGCTCAGGGACGCCGGCGGTGAGATCCTCCGTGAAGCCCTCCGGACCGGTGATCCGAACAAGCTCGACGCCGCCCTCAACGCGTGAGATCTGCAGGTCGATGCCGGCCACGCCCGCGCCGTCGGGATCCACGGCCTGGGCGACGACGGCTTTGACCCGCAAATCGACGACGTCGTCAGGGAAGTCGACGTCGCCAAGAGGCACGGAGGCGGTCCCTGTCTCCAGGGCGCTGAAGGCATCCGGGAACCGCTGCCGCAGCGAGACCGCGAGTATCTCGTCCAGTGCCTGGTCGTCGGCGAGGTCGGCCTCGTAGGCGTCGATCAGCCCGAGGACGTGGCTGTCGAGCACCGCGTCGGACTCGGGCAGGCTCACGACAAACTTGAGGCGCACGTCGACGACGCCCCGCAGATCGACGTCAGGAATGCTCAGTCGCCAGGCTCCCGTGAGACCGTAGTTCTCGATCGGCAGCAGCTCGAATCCCTCGGGGTCGCCCGGATCGGGCCCGACCGGTTCGGAGCTGATGGTGAGCCGGTCTTCGCCCAGCACCATGGGGACGATGCCTTGCACCACCACGCGGTCCGTCTGGCCGTTCTCCAGCTCTATCACCGCGGCCTGCAGTTCCTCAGCGGTCGGCGCCAGCCGGGAGGACGGCGGAGCAAGCGTCGCGTCGCGATCCCGCACGAGGGTGACCCCTCGGTGTGTCAGCGTGCCGACGAAGCCCTGCGGCGAGAGAAGACCGATCACCTCGACGCCGACCCGCTGAATTCGGACGTTGAAGGTGCCGTGCAGTAGCTTCTCCAGCTCATATATGGAGATGACGAAGTCGATCTCGCGTGTTTGCAGGAAGCGCGCGAACTCCAGCGGGTAGCGAGAACGCAGCGACCAGGACGGCAGGGGGAACGCGCTCTGGCCCTTGCCATTGGCTTTCGCTTCCTCGTTGAGCTGCAGCCAAGTCTCCTCGAGGCCGCCGGGCGCGATGAGAACGTCGTCGTCTGCCACGGCCGCCTGGAACGTCGTCAGCGACTTCAGGCGGCGGAACGCGATCGCGCGCTCGTACAGGTACAGCAACTCGCAGGCGCGTTCGAGGTGATGCCGAGTCATATCCTCGTAGGCGTTGGCGACGGCGAAGAAGCGGTCGGCATTGAACTCGCCCAGCGTCTTCGCCTGGATCTGGTCCCTGGCGAACGCCACCCTGCTCGCCGCCAACCGCAGCTCGAGGTCGGCGATCTCTACGTCGCCTTGCGCGACCCGCAGCGCGCTCTCGGCCGCCTCTATCTGGTTCTGAAGGTCCTCCTTCGCCCCCCCATACTGCACCAGGCTGCTGATCACTCCCGGTCCAGATGCCTGACCTTCCAGGCCGACGCCACTGCCCTTCTTGAAGGAGATTGTGCCGAACACGGCCTCGGCAAGACCCGCGAGCAGCTCCTCCCCGAGGTTGTCCAGCTTGGTCTGGACCCGCTCGATCGCGATCTCGGCGCCGCGCACCCGCTCACCCGCGTTGGCCTTGCTCACCGTCGCGATCTCGACGCCGAGCTCCCGTTCCAGCTGGTCTTGCGTCAAGCCGGCCAGCTCGTCCACGAGCTGTTCCGCGCTCGTCTTGAAGTGCTCGAATTGCCCGGCGGCTCGGATCGCGGCGTCGATGCGGCTCTTTGCCAGGTCGGCGAGAACCGCAGGGCCGTTGTCGGGGACGTAACTGTCGCGGTAGCCGAGGAAGTTCTGCCCGGCCTCGACCTTGTCGCGTTGTTGTGTGGCGTACTCGACGATCGGGTCCGCATCTGGACCCGTCACCCCCAACCGACTCAGCAACCCCGTGGCGGCGGCGTACACACTGGCGATTTCGGCCCGCTCCCCGGTGGTGAACCGGAACGACCGCCGGAACAGGGCGTCGCCGCGGCCCACGTGCGCCAACGCGGCGCGGATCGCCACGAACCGCTGCCGTGAGGTGAGCAGCTGGTTCACGCCCCCTGACGGCAGCAACGCTTCGTAGGCCGCGATCGCCTCCCGGTAGTGGTCGTCCGCGGCGACCACGCCGCCGGCGGGGTGGGCACGCGCCAACCCCACGTGGCATTCCGCCCGCAAGAGTCCGAGCCGGAAGTCACGCTCGGGCCCACCGGCGAGGAAATCTCGGAATTCCATGAGGCGAGCGATCTGACTGCTGCTGAAGCGGCGTCCCTTGTAACCCTTCACGGTCACCGTTTGCTTGAACGGCCGCTCCGGCTTGTTCGGCTCCACCTCTACTTCGACGATCGAGACAAACTTGACATCTGAGGACGTGAACCCCCTCAGGATGCGGTTGGTCGTCACCGCCGGAACCGAGATCCTCAGCTGAGCCAGCGCATCGATATCGGCAAGAGCCTTGCCGAAGTCGCGCCGCCGAACGTTCGAGTAGAGGGAGCGGACGACGAAGCCCGGGGACTCACCTTGGAGCTCCTCAGGCTTGTCAGCCTCTGTCAGGAGCCTGTTGATGCGGCTGAGGAAGTTCCTGAGGTCTCGACGCGCCGAGCGGATTTCCTGGGCCCGGTCGAACGCTTGCTGCTCGGCATGTGTCAGTTGGGTGGCCGTGGTGGGCACGCTGGGTCCGAAGATCGGGCTGGCCACCGCATCCAGCGCGTTGGAAACGTCGTCGGCAAGCTTGATGTCGGGGCTCGTAAGCACCGGGAAGTAGTCGCGCAAGATCTCCTCAGCCATCCGATCCCCCTCGCCCGAACAGATGACCCTGAGTGTCGCGTCGACACCAACCTAGATTCTTGGCGGCATCGCCACCTAGTCAAGGGTCTTATCGTTGTCGACGTCGAGTCAAGTCGCGTTGTGAACCGCCCCGGTATTCCTGGAGGCTCCGACTCGTGAGAGGTTGGAGCCATGACCAGACAGGGGAGGTACCCGCAGGACTCCATTCCCACTGCATCGCTGTCCGTGGTCCCGTGCCGATGATTGACATCTCACCCCTCCCCGGGGCAGCCGTGTGGCCGCTCATTCGGGCGGTCCGGGTCGACTTGGCTGCCCGCAGTCGCCGTACTGTGGCGCCCAGGACTGGAATGGGGCTGACGCGGCGCTGAAACGCCGCGACTGCGCTACCGCAAATCCAAGCGCCCTGTGTCACCCGCCGGGCGAGCAGGCGACGCAGCGCCAAGGTCGCTCATGAGACCTCGAGCCTGGCGCCGGCTGGTGGTTGCCGACAGGGCGGATGAGCGCTGATACTTGGCCCGTCGTGCGGCGCAGGCTCACTGTTGGGGGATCGCGATGGACGCGGTCGGCCGTCTGCGACGCCGCGCCACCGCGTTCGCCCACGCGTGGCGGCTGGTGCGGCAGGACGTCGATGACGGGATCGCCGACGTCGCCGAGGACATCGAATACCGGTGGCCTACCGTCCTGGCGTGGGCCGCCGGCGGCGCCGTGATCGTGGTGGGCCTGTCCCGGCTTCTGCTCTCGCTGACGGTCGGTGCGCACGCGGCGATCGCGGTGGCGGGCGTTGGGCTGGTGTGCGTTGTGTCGGCGGCGTGCGTGGGCGGCCTCGGCTGGATCGACTGGCGCACCCGGCGGCGCGGCGAGGGGCAGGGGGTTCAGTTCGTCGTCGGCGCCGGCGTGTCGCTCATTACGATTGGTGTCTGCGTCGAGGCATTCGCCGGCGTGACCACCGTCCTCTGGAATGGCGACCTCATCGCGGGTTCTGCCAGGATCGAGCCCAGGCTGTGGCGCAGCGAAGTGTATTACCTCTGGCACCTGGTCAACTGGATACCGCTGCTGCACATCGTGGAGGGGGTGGGGTGGCGCGAGCCCGAGCTGTTTCGCGATCCCATCAGCGGTGCGCTGCTCCTGGGCCTCAAAGTGCTGCTGTTGGCGCCGCTGCTGCGGATCGCCATCGGGGCCTACCGGTGGGTGACCGCGAGCCTTCTCGAGGAGGAATCGAAAGGGCTGCAATGGCGGGCACTGCGGGCCATCGCGGCCGAGGACCAGGCACAGGCTCCCGGCCACCCCACCGGCGAGGAGACAACGCGGATACCCTGGCCGGCGGTGGTTCTGCTGGCAGCCTCGCCGGTCGTCGCCGCCGCGCTGCTGCCGCTGGTCTTCGAGCCGGGCCATGGGCTGGACGGCTGGTGGACGCAGCGGGTGCAAGGAACCCGGTTTGCGTTTCTCCGTACCGCGCCGCAATGGATCAGCGTGGTCGCTCTGGTCGGCATCATCGGCAGCGTCGCCGGCGAGCTGTGGAGCAGCTATCTCTGGGTCCGCGACCGCCGGGCCCTCATGCAGGCGATCGTGTCGTACGCGGCGCTCGTCGGCCTGGCGCTCGTGGCCGCCGCCGCACTGACGCTCACCCTCCTGCACGTCGGTATCGCCGCCGTCCGACCCGAGGTTCCCGCCGGTGAGCAGGTGCGAGCCGCGCTCGAAGCGCACCTGTGGCACCTCGCCGACGCGCCAGCCTGGGACCTGCCAAGGACCCTGCACTGGAACCTGTCCTACGACTTCATCGACCGCTGGAACGCCGGCGCGCTCCTGGTCACCAGGTTGTTTCTCGTTGCTGTGCTGATCGTCCCCGTCGCGCAGGCGGTCATCTCGTTTACGCACTTCCGCACGAGACGGCCGGTCGCGCCAACGGATCTGGACGCTGTCGCACGGTTCGCCCGGCGCTTCCAGGACGCGCGAACGGCCATCGATCGGGCCGCGGACGCCCCCGGAATGATGGTACCGGCCGACCCTCCAGCCCTCGGGATCCATCTGGGCAATGCGGCTCGCTACGCCGCAGACCTGCTGACCGATGAGCTGGAGTCCGTCCGGCAGCTCTTCGGTGCTGGTGAGGTCACACGTCACGCCGATGCGGCGGTCGGCACCCTTCTGCGCCGTCTCAACGCGGGGAGGGCGCTGGAGATGGCCCTCTTTCCACACGAGATCGACGCCGCGAAGCGTGACTTCCGTCGGCTACGCGACGAGGAGCAGCGCCGATACGATCAATACCGGGTCGCTGCCCGGTCCGCGCTGACCCGCTCCGCGAGAGCGGTGTGATAACCCGTCTCTTCCAACGCGACGCCCGCCGGCGGGGCCGTGGCGAAGCGGTGACCATGGAGGTGCACATGGCCAGAAGCGACAGGACGGCCGTCGGCCTGCGGATCGTCGGGCGCCGGCTGCCCGGATCTCGACAACCTTGTACTCGTACAGCTCCCCATTGCTTCCACTGACGGTTACCGAGAAACGGTGGCGCTGAAATATGGGTAGCGCGCCACCCACGAATGAAGCCTTCCTTCCGCGCGCAGGGCTCGTGGCACTGACCCCGGCCCTGCACGAAGATCAACGGGTTCCGGTCGGCGCCGGGCTTGCCGCAGCTCTGACGGACTGCTCCTTCTTCTCCCACGCGCGAGCGGATTGGGCCAACTTGAGCGAGACGCCGACCAGATCGCTTGAGACGGGACAACAAGGAGGAGGGAAGGAGGTGTCGCTGCTCGGTGAAGTTGCCATCCGGGTGACGACCCTACCTCGGGTCTTGCAGGTTGGCGGAGCGAGCTTGCGCCATTCTCGCTCAGACACCGGCCAACTTCGGGAGCAGACCGGCCGCGTCGTCGGCGCAGGACTCCACCGAATAGGCCGCCGGATCGTCAGGCACGTCCGACCCGCCAAGCCCTTCAGGTCCGGGGTGATCACCCGATATCGGTCTGCGAACCAGCGGAGCTGCTGATCCCACGTGGCAGCCCGCAGCGGGAAGGCGTGCACCAACAGACTCGCCGTGTCGGAGTCCGGCGAATCGGCGCGGCGCCTCAGCGCGGGCACCTCGCGGACCATGTTGGGTTCGAGCGCTTACCAGAGTCTGAACCATCAGCTACCCCGCATTGTCGAGGCTTCCGCTGGCACCACGGCTAGGTTGAGACGCTGCGGGGGCCTTGCCCACCCGGACCGGCCAGGTGGTAGCCGTCGCCGAACCCACGTCGTGCGCCGCAACCGCCACGGCGTGTGGGTTGACAGTGGGTGCCAGAAATCGGTCGTGGGTGCTGAGAAGAAGAAGCACCGCGAGCATTCAGATCAGGGCATGGTCGGATGGTCCGGAGCATGGCCGGCGATGCGCTGTCGCTGTTCCCGATCTGTCTCTGATCTGTTCCTGTACCTTCCTGGCAGGATTCGACCCGCGCACCTGTGGACCGACAACCTTCTCGGACACAGACTCGGACACAGAACGCTACAGCGCCAGCGGTGTGGCGAGCTTCGGTGGCCCTAGGGTCCCGTCAGCCCACCGACTCGAACCCGCGTTGCCTGCTACATCATTTCGCTTCACCGGACGCTATGGCGCGCGGGACGGGGCGGAACGGGGTGGGGACGCCAGGTGAGAGCCGAAGCTGTCTGGCAGGGCCCTGTGCAGGTCACGACCTATGATCGGGGCCAGGCGGGGACGCACGGGACCCTCAGGGAGGCGGTTCCTGCGCCCGGCTCCACCAGAGCAACCCAGCGGACGCGTCGGGGCTGGGTCCGGCGGTCGAGCAGGTCATGGCGGTCACCGGCAAGCTGCCCGGGACGGTGACCGCCGGCCGTGGCGTTGGCACCGCCGCCAACAACCGGGCACTGCAGGTGCTTGGGGTCAAGCGGGTCGGGCTGCCATGCAACGGCATCCCCGGGCAAGGCGCGGCTGGCGTGCGCCTGCTGGGTCGCGGTCGTGGCCGCCTGCGGCTGGCGGGCTCCTCCTCGCAGGGACGGCTCGGCCGCGGTGAGGTCGTCGGGCGGCGACCCGTAGCGGTGACGGGAGTTGTCCAGGTAGCCGCCGTCGACGGCGGCGTTGCAGACGGTGCCAAGCAGCGACCGGTAGGTCGCGATCGCGCGAGGCGAGTCCCTTGTGGGTCAGGTCGCGTTGCCAGTGCTCCCCGGACAGCATCGAGGGCTGGGTGGGTGAGAGTTGGTCGGAGATAGCGACGTGATCTTCGTGCTGGATGGCGCGTCTGACGCTGCGCGCCTCGGTCTTGGTGGGGTAGATGCCGGCGGAGCGCTGGGTGGTGCCGTCGCGGTAGCGCACCTGCCAGCGGGTTTGGGGGTGGCGGGGGTGGTGGGAGCTTGACGATGCAGGCCGTGCGGTAGTGTCCTTTGGGGGTTCGTCGAAGTTGCCGGAAGAGTTGGAGGTGCTGGTCCCGGAAGAGTTCCGGAAGAGTCCCGGAAAAGTTCTGGAGAGACGTGATCACATTCATCAGCAAGGAGCGAGAAATATAGCTTCTGAGCTGGGATTATGAGTCTCTCGGGCGTGTAGCTCAGGTGGATAGAGCGTGTCGCTTACAACCACGCACTTCCAGACAACTCCCGCATCCCCGCTGACCAGGAGAAACCCGCATCGTGCCTGCTCAACGCGCCCGCCAGGGCAAGTGGACTGAGTGGCATTGCATGGACTGAGTGGCATTGCATGGACTGAGTGGCATTGCGTGGACGCTTCCCGGAAAACTTCGGCCAGGAACAAACCGGGCATCTTGCCAGGATGGCTCCGGGCTCGTACGACCAGGACGCGGCAACGGCGCTGCTGGCATCCCCTGACCACAACGAATCCAACGGCGCGCGGGACATCCTCACAACGGATCCGGACGTGCAGTCGTGATCTCATCGCTTGCCGGCATCCAGTTCCGGGCGACCATCGCATCTCGCTGACCAGCAGAAACCCGCATCGTGCCTGCCCAACATGGGCGTCTGGCGAGTGGACTGGCTGGTCAGGAGCGGTCAGGATCGCACTGAGTGGCATTGCGTGGATGCTTCCCCGAAGACGTCGACGAGGAGCAAACCCGGCAACTTGCCGGGATGGCTCCGAGCTCGTGCGACCAAGTCGCCGCAACCGCGCTGTTGGCATCCGCTGACAGTCCTAAAGGAACTCCTGCCACACGTTCATCGTCTCGTCGCTCGTCGCTGCCTCTTCAATTTTGAGAACGCCTCTGCCGACAAAGATCGGGTCCAGAGATACCACCACCATGATCGCAAATTCGTCTCGATCATGATCGCGCGATGTCAATCCGTGACAGTCGCGGCCGTCCGCACCGGTAAGGATGACGGTGGGCACGCAGCGAGGCCGACGGTGCGGTTTCAGTGAGGTCCGCGCCGGTAGCACGCCCGGCCGGCCAGCCCGCCGTCGCTGGTGATGAGTCCCCGCGCCCTGGACGGAGCGTCCGCCACCCCGCCGGCGGGCTGCAAGCGCACGCGTGGCGGATGGTAGGACCGCGGTCCGCTGCTGCAGCATGGGCCAGCACCGGCAACCAAGGGTCGGGGTGTCACGTGCTGCGCGGGCCGCGGTCAGGGGCCGAAGACAAGGCCCCAGTCTCGTTCACCTAGGATTGGCGCTCACCACACGCACACAATCGACGCAGTCGGCCACGCTACCGTCATTCCGGTCAGGAACGCCGCCGAGCACACCAGCCTGCACCAGAAGCCCGAGCAGGAACGACGACCCGATCGACAAACGCTGTCCGCTGTCCCGACTGCCTCGAGTCTGGACCGCTCGGGGAGCCTTAACTCATCGGTCGGTCATCCCGCTTGGATCAGCGGCTGCAGCGAGATCAGGATGAGTCAGCGCGGCGGGCGCAAACCAGCCAGGGTGACCAACACGAGGCGACAGACCGCGGCTTTCGAACGCCGGCTGCCGGCTCCCGTGAGGGCGTTGACGCAGTAGCTTGCGAGCTCATCAGGCGGCACATCGTCCCGGACGTCGCCGGTCTTTGCGGCCTCGGTCAGCAGGTCTCGGATCATGTCGTGGACCCGGTGCTGCGCTCGGGCGACGTGCTCGTCTCGATGCAGGAGCGCCGTCAGTTCGGTGTCGTGGTGTCCGTGGGAGTCGCGGGAGAGGAGGGCGTAGGCCTCGAGCACCGCTTCGAGTCGCTCGCCGGCACCGGCGGCCTGGTCCCGGACGTCTGCGAGGTATGCGAGGTGAGCGGCGATCTGACGTTGATGCCAGGCGCGCAAGATCGCTTCGACGTCTGGGAAGTACTTGTACAGCGTCGCCCGTCCGATGCCGGTCTCCTCGGCGATCTGCGACATCGTCACCGCCAGCAGGCCGTGCTTGGCCACCAACGCCGCCGTGGTGTCCAAGATCGCATCACGCACCTCGCGGCGGTGCGTCTCAATCGTCTCGGTCCACAGCTTCGGCACGACGGAAGTATACGTGACGACCAAGGACTGAGACGCTCTGATTTGACAGCGACTATCTGTCTCGATAACCTTGGCGTCTTCCCGAACTGGACGAACCGAGGAGCAGAGACCCACGTGGCCGACCCGCCCCACTCCCCCGAGACCGAAGACGACGCCGGTGGGGGTCCCGACCGCGGAGCGGCCAACAGCACGCCACGTTGGGCGTTCGTCCTTGGGATAATCATCGCAACCGCCCTGCTCGGGCTGATGGTCTTCCTCCATCTCAGCGGCACCCTCGGCCCCGGTGTCCATTAGGGGGACGGAAACGTGGCGAAGCGAGTGGACGAACGAGGAGCACCCGTCCCTCCCGAGGACGGTGCTCGCGACCCGGTGGTCACGGTCAGGTCGTTGACCAAGCGCTTCGGTGAGCTCGTCGCCGTCGACGACCTCACCTTCTCGCTGCACTCGGGCACCGTCACCGGCTTCCTCGGCCCGAACGGCGCAGGGAAGACGACAACCCTGCGGCTGCTGCTCGGGCTCGCCGAGCCGAGCACCGGCGACGCGCTCGTCTTCGGCCGCCGCTACCGCGAGCTCAACGACCCTGCGCGTCGGGTCGGCGCGGTGCTCGAGTCGAGCGACTTCCACCCTGGGCGCTCCGGGCGCCACCACCTGCGCGCGCTTGCGCTGGCGGCGGAGATCCCGCCCGCCCGTGTCGAGGAGGTGCTGGCGTTGGTCGAGCTCGAGGCCGCCGCGGGCCGACGGGTGAGGACGTACTCGCTGGGGATGCGGCAGCGGCTCTCCCTGGCCGGGGCGCTCCTCGGCGACCCCGAGCTGCTCGTCCTGGACGAGCCGGCCAACGGGCTGGACCCGGCTGGCGTCCACTGGCTGCGGCGCTTCCTGCGCCTGTTCGCGGAGCAGGGCCGGACGGTGCTCGTCTCGAGCCACATGCTCGCCGAGGCCGCGCTGACCGTCGATGACGTGGTGATCATCGACCGCGGCCGCTGGGTGGCTGCCGGACGGCTCGATGAGCTCACCGAGCACGGACGGACGCTCGAGGACGTCTTCCTCGAGCTCACCGGAGCCGTCTCGTGAAAGCCCTGCTTCGCGCGGAGCTGCTGAAGCAGGGCTCGACCCGGACCGGGCTCGGCCTGTTCGCCGCCATGCTCGGTCTGGTCCTGCTGGCCGTGCTCCTGCACAGCTTGCTCCCCGCCGAGGACCTCGCCCGCCGCAACAGCCAGCTGGTGGTGCTCGGCCGGGGGGAGTTCCTCGGCACGCTCTTCGCGGCCCTGCTCGGCGCGCTCTCGATCACCAGTGAGATCCGCCACGGGACGATCCGGCCGACCTTCCTGTTCACCCCGCGGCGCGGTCGCGTGGTCGCGGCGAAGGTCTCGGTGAGCATCCTCATCGGGGCCGGGTTCGGGCTCGTCGCCGGAGCCGTTGCGGCAGCCGTAGGCACGGCAGCGCTTCGGACCCGAGGGATCGACGTGCGGCTCGACGGGGGCGACGACGCGCTCCTCGTCTTGGGGGCCGGTGCGGCGGGCGCGCTGTGGGCGGCGATCGGCGTCGGCGTGGGCGCGCTCGTACGCCACCAGGTGCCGACGATGATCGGTATCTGCGCGTGGCTGCTGTTCGTCGAGGGCCTGCTGGCCGGCGATCTCGTCGGCTTGGGCGAGGTCGGGCGGTATCTGCCCGGCGCGGCCGCAGCGGCGATCAGCGGGCAGGAGCCGGGGACGCTGCTCGCGCCGGCGGCCGGCCTCGTCCTGCTGGCCCTCTACGCCGCGGTCGCGGCCCTGGCCGGCTGGTTCGCGACCTCCCGCCGGGACGTCGTCTAGGGGATCCTCGGAGGGAAGCACCGACATGGCCGACACGAAGGACGGTGGGGGCGAGCACGGGCCATCGATGAGCCATATCAGGGTCCTGATGGCCACTCCCCTGTACCGCATCCTCACCTCACGGGTTCTGGCCCCCTGGGCTTTACAGGGCATCCGCCCGGAGGGGGAGGTGCTGGAGGTCGGGGCGGGCGTGGGTGCCATGGCGGCCCGTCTCCTGAAGACGACGCCCCGGTTGCGGATGGTGGTGACCGATTACGACCCCGCCCTGGTGGCCATCGCGGAGCGCTCTCTCGCGCGATTCTCCGGGCGGGTGGTCGTCGCGTGCGTCGACGCCTGCGACCTCCCGTTCGACGACGACCGCTTCGACGTCGTTCTGTCGTTGGCGATGTTGCACCACACCGGCGACTGGCGCCGCGCCGTGGGCGAGGCGATCCGGGTGCTGCGTCGGGGAGGCCGCCTCGTCGGCTATGACCTGCTGGAGGGCGCCTTGTTGCATCGTGGACGCCGGCCCGGGACCATGATGCGACGCGGCCAGCTCGAGGAGACCCTGGGCAAGCTGCCGGTCGTCGATGCTCGCATACGGCCCGCCTTCGCAAGCCATGTCCGCTTCCTCGTTCCAAAGGATTCCAACGCGTCTATCACGCCCAAGGAGCGCAGACATGCCGGTACATAGCCGCTCAGAAGAGAGCACGGACATGGCCGGCACAGACGACGCCGGCGGCGAGGGCCGGCCGTCGAGGATCCACGTCACCGTGATCATCCAGAACCGGTACACGTTCGACACCGAGGTGGTGACCGGGAAGCAGATCAAGGAGAAGGCCAGCATCCCAGGCGGCTTCTTTCTCCATCGCCGCGCGAAGGGCGGGAACGAGCTGATCCGCGACGACGAGTCGGTCGAGCTGCGCAACGGCGATCATCTCTTCGCGCGGCCACCTTCGAACGCCTCATAACCGAGGAGGACTTCGCGCAGGCGCTCGCGGCGTTGGCCGCCGTCCGTCCGCTGTGAGCGTGATCTCGCCCCGTCGGGCCCAGTCGTGGCGGGCGCGCGTTCTCGACTACGTGGCGCTCACCAAGCCCCGGATCATGCTGCTCCTCCTGATCACCGCGGCCGGGGGGGGCGTTCGCCGCCGCTCGCGGGGTCCCTCCGATCGGCGCAGTCGTCGGCGTTCTGGCCGGAGGGGCACTGGCATCGGGTGGCGCCAGCGCCTTGAACCATGTCCTGGACCGCCACCTGGATGAGCTGATGGGCCGAACGCACGACCGTCCCGTGGCCAGCCGCCGGGTGTCGGTCGGGGCCGCCGCCATGTTCGGCCTGGCCCTGTCTGCGCTGTCGGTCGTCGTGTTCGCCGTATCCACCAACTGGCTCGCCACCCTGCTCGCCGTTGGGGGCAACGTGTTCTACGTGGCCGTCTACACCGGGTGGCTGAAACCTCTGACGCCGCAGAACATCGTGATCGGCGGTGCGGCAGGGGCGGTACCGCCGCTCGTCGGGTGGGCCGCGGTCGCCGGGAGTCTCGGCGCACCGGCCCTGTGGCTGTTCGCGATCGTGTTCTTCTGGACGCCCCCCACTTCTGGGCGCTGGCGCTACTCCTCAGGGACGACTACGCGGCCGCCCGGATCCCGATGCTGCCCGTCGTTCGGGACGAGCGCGCGACCGTTCGGCGGATCTTCGGCTACGCCGCCGTCCTTTCAATCGTCACCATGCTGCCGATCCGATGGACCACGTTCGGGGCGGCCTACGGCCTTTCTGCCATCCCGCTGGACATCTGGTTCCTGGTTCTCGCATGGAGACTGCTCCGCGAGCCCTCACGCCGCCGCGCCCGAACGCTCTTCCATGCCTCGCTGGTGTATCTCGGCGGGGTGTTCGTGGCAGTCGCCGTGGCTGCCATCGTCCGAGGATGAACTCCCGCGGCGCTCGAGGCGGCGCTCCGCGACACCGCCGACTTGCTGGTGCCTGAGGCGGTCTGCTCGACCTGGGTGCCGACCGGCCCCAGCCCAACCGGGTAGCGGCACGTCGACAGCCCGCCCAGCATCCGCTCCAGCGCCAGCCGGCCGAGGATCTCGGTGCCCGAGAACAGCTCGTAGGCCGCCACGGGAAGCTCGCCCGAGCCGTCGGTGGCACGCACCCGGGCCGCTGGACCGCGACCCGCCTTCCCCCAAGGGTCACCGAGCCGTACTCGTGGCCGTGGCGGACCGCGGTCCGGTCAGGGTTGTGCTTGCCCTTGGGGCCGCTCAGCGCGACCACCGACTCCTCCATCAGCGTCTGCAGCACCTGCAGCCCGGCGCCCGTGGCCAGCGCCAGCAGGCCCTGCCTGCGACGGCACCACCGTCACGTTGGAGATGCCGGGCACCAGCCCGGCGCCAAGCAGGACCAGCGAGCCGGACGCTCTGGCCGCAGCGTCGAGCTGTTCATAGGCGGCGGCGCGTCCCAGCTCCACCAGGTGCGGGGTGATGTCGGTGTACCGCAGCCCCAGCTCGATCGCGGCGTGCAGCAGGCCGCGTTCAAGCTGGTCGATACGGCTGACGACCGCGACATCGTCCAGTGCCGCCGCGATCGACGATGGCATGGGCACGTCGAGTGGGCGGCTGTGGACACCGTGCCCGATCGCTGCCGATGGCCGCTGTGTCGCGGCCCGCTCACGCCAGTCGCCACCAACCGTCACGACGAGTGGATCGGCCGCAGCCTGAGCAGCTCGAAGTGCATGCCGTCGGGAACGAGCCAGCGTCCACCCCAGGTGAAGCCCCAGCGCTCGAAGATACGGACCAGGCGTGGATCCTGGTGCGGCGGCAGCCCCTGCGGGTTGGCGCGGGCGTTGAGGTCTATCGCCGAGCCCCAGGCGTGGTGGGCGATGCTGGGCCCCGGGTCACCGGCGATCACCCGCGCGGCATAGCAGCCCGCATAGCCCCCAGGGTCGACTAGGTTGGCGAGCCCGCGGCGGGCGACCTCTGCTAGGGCGCCGCGCAGCTGCGGGATCACCGCCCGGTTGCAGGTGACCCGCCCCAGGATCGGCACCTGTGCGGTGACGATGTGCCGCGCGACCCAGGCGGGGTCGATGGTGATCCAGCCGCCAGGGGCGGGCAGCGGCTTGGCCGCGAACTCGCCCAGCAGCGCCTTCTGGAGTGCCTGCGGCAGCACCGCGTCCCCTTGCCGCAGCCAGGCCGCCTGCCCGGGCCCGCGAATCCGCAGCCGCGCACCTGGCGGGAGGGTCGCGCGGATGCGTGCCGCCAACGCTTGCCACGGCGTGCCCGGTGCGGGCTCCACCAGCAGATAGCGGTCGATGGTCTGGCCGAGCGTGGCCGCCGCTCGCCGTGAGACCAGCAGCTCGTGCGCGCCGATGTCCTGGTCGGCCACGACGCGGGCGATCCGCACGGCCCGACGCGCCAGGGCATCCCTTCCAAGTGCGCCAGATCGCAAAGGTGGGCCGATCTGCAGCATCCCGCCGGGTCCAAGGCGCCGCAGCCGCGCGGAGGTTGCGCCGAGGATCGCCTCGCCGCGCTCCAGCGCCGCAAGCAGGCGCCGGTCGGCGGCGGGCAGCAGCGGCGCCAGGGCCTGCGGTGCGGCCCCGGCCAGGTCCAGCGGGATCGCCATCCCCGCCCGGGGCCGGTCGACCACCTGCCCACGCCCGTCCAGGGACTGGGCAAGCCACACGGTCCCGCTGACCACCGCCACGGCGTGCCGCACGCCGGGCAGCGCGCCAACGCGCGCCGCGAACCCGGCCGGCAGCCGACTGGGTGTCCACACCAGCATTGGGCGCGGGACCTCCCGCGCCGGCGCAGTGGCCGCGCCGCCAGCGCCAGCTGTCGGCTCGGTGGATGGTGATGTCGGCCGGCGCGGGCTCGTGGCGCTGCAGCCAGCGACCAGCAGGCCGGCTGCCAGCCCCAGCGCCACGATCGACCGCATCGACACCCCACACTGTCTGAGCATCGACGCTCATGCTCTCACGGACCATCGACCGGCGAGCAAGGTGCCTGCGGGAGCGGCTGGTAGCCGCCGCCCACCTCAACGTGCTGACGGCCATCGACATCGGTTCTGCGGCAGGCCCCGAAGGCCCCGTCCGCACCGACGGGGTCTCCAGGCCTGGTCGATCTAGCGCCGCAGGCGAATCGGACGAGCGCCGCCGGGTGGCTCAGAAGTTGGCGAGCCCCTTGGGCCTGACGATCCACAGGCCGCTGGTGATGTCGCTGGCCAGGATCAGGTCGTGGGCAGAGTCGATCGCCACGCCCCACACCAGCGGCGGCGACCCGGGCGGGACGAACTGGCCGAGCTGGCGCGACACGCCCTGGTCGTTCATGGTCCACCACACCACGCCGTCGGAGTACCACGACGAGAAGAACTGGTCGCCGGTGACCTCGGTGTTGTGGACGGTGAAGCTGCCGTCTGTGCGGGTGGAGCGGCTGTTGGGAGTCGAGAACGTGCCCAGGAACGCTGGGTGTGCCGGGTCGCTGTTGTCGTACACGTAGGCCTCGCCCCAGCCGTCCAGCCCGGGCTCCCCAGGGCAGTCGCCGGGGGAGAAGTCCTCGGGGTTGATCACCAGCCACTTGCCGCCCCTGGCCAGCGTCATCGAATGGTTGTCGC